>Ga0310342_100003670_pt1 | contig 10151 bp, 6 predicted proteins | sample S15DNA20500_MG_FD_206155 | JGI IMG/M metagenome (GOLD analysis project Ga0310342, IMG submission 206155) | Marine microbial communities from station ALOHA, North Pacific Subtropical Gyre - S1503-DNA-20-500_MG | ecosystem: Environmental > Aquatic > Marine > Oceanic | place: Pacific Ocean: North...
CTGGATGAGGTCGATGCCGAGAACTGGGAGGACGATCGGCAGTTCCGTGGTCGGACGTTGTCGGTTCGCGAGGTGCTGTGGCACCAGGTCGAACACGTGGCCTACCACGCCGGCCAGGCGGCGTTGCTGCGACGGTTGACCGGCGGTCTGCCACCGCGGCCGTAGCCGTGTTGCCATCAATGAGGGTAGAATCGTCAACACATTCAAAGCGTGGAGGGTAGGGCTATGCGTGGAGTGATCCTGCTGGGGCTTGTGCTGTTGACTTCACCGGTGCTGGCTGCCGGTTGGACCGGTTTCGGTGGCACACCGGCCCGCGATCATTACACCGGCGAGACGCTGGCGACGAGCCTGCACCTGGCCTGGTCGCGGCAGGCACGTCACGCTCCCCGTCCGGCGTGGCCACGCGATGGGCGGATGTCGTTTGACCGGGCCAGCCGCGTGGCGGTGGCCGACGGCCGCGTATTCTATGGCAGTTCGGTTGACGGTCGTATCCGTTGCCTGGATGCCCAGACCGGCCAGACCCGCTGGACCTATGCCACCGGTGGCCCGGTTCGATTCGCCCCGGCCGTCTGGCGCGACCGCCTGTTTGTGATCAGCGACGACGGCCACCTGTATTGCCTGGCGACCACCAATGGTCGATTGCTGAAGCGATGGCGAGGTGGGCCGACCGACCAGCGGGTGATGGGCAATGGCCATGTCATTTCGAGATGGCCCGCCCGGGGCGGCGTGGTCATCTCCGACGATATCGTCTACTGGGCGGCGGGGATCTGGCAGTCGGAGGGCATTTTTATCCGTGCCCAGCGGGCCGACAGTGGCAAGCTCGTCTGGCTCAATGACAAGTCCGGTGGAATCGAGATGCCCCAGCCGCACGGCGGGGCAATGGCCAAGAGCGGCGTGACGGCACAGGGTCACCTGGTGGTCACCGGCGACCGGCTGCTGGTGCCGACCGGCCGGGCGGTTCCGGCGGTCTTCAATCGCGGCACAGGGGAGTTCCTCTATTACCGCCTGCAACAGAACACTCACCGTGGTGCCACCGCGACGATGGGGCACGGAGATGTGTTCATCAACGGTGGCCTGGCCTACGACCTGGGCAGTGGCGGCCTGCTGAAGGGCCTGGGAACGGGCAGCGTCGCCTCGGCCGGCAAGACCCTCTGGCGAGGCACCGGCACGACACTGGAAAACTGGCAACTGACCAAGCGGATCAGCAAGGACCGCAAGGGGAAACCGGTCACGGTCCGCGAGTTGAAACAACTCGCATCGATTGCCGATGTCGTTGGCGGCCAGGGAATCCTGGTGGCCGGTACCACGATTGTCTCGGCCGGAACCGACTCGGTCGTGGTGGTCGATGCGACCACCGGCAAAGTGACCTGGCGGCACGCCATCGACGGAAGTCCCCGTGACCTGGCCGTTTCAGACGGCCGGCTGTTCGTGGCCACCGACACTGGTCGGTTGTACTGCTTTGGCCAGTCCGCTGTTGCGCGGCCGGTCCATTTCACTCCGTCGAAGCCCGATGCCGGACGCGACGGCGAGCTGATTGCTACAGCGGCGACGAGGATTCTCGAGACGTCGAAGATCAACAGCGGCTACTGCATCGACCTGGGATGCGGTGATGGCCGCCTGGCCAGTCGATTGGCCAGGCACAGCGACCTGTTCGTTTTCGCCATCGATCCCGACCCGGCACGGGTGGCAGCGGCCCGTCAGCGGCTGGCGTCCGAGGGCCTGTTGGGACACCGTGTCACGGTCCACCTGGGGCAACTCGATTCGACGCAATTCCCCAAGTACATTGCCAACCTGGTCGTTTCTCAGAGAGTGCTCGAGGGCCAGGCGACTTCCGAAAAGATTGCCGGAGAGGCCGGGCGGCTGCAGCGGCCGTGGGGCGGTGTGCTGGCCATCGGTCCAGCCGGTGACCTGGTGTTTGACACTCGCGCGGGGTTGGCTGACGCCGGGACCTGGAACCACCAGTACTCGACACCGGCCAACACGCTCTGTTCGACCGACCCCATCAAGGGCCCGCTGCGGGTGCTTTGGTTCCACGACGTGAATCTCGAACTGCCCAGTCGCCACGGACGGGCCCCCTCACCGCTGTTTCATCGCGGGAGGTTGTTTGTTGAAGGGATGGACGCGTTGCGGGGTGTGGATGCCTACAACGGCCGCACGCTGTGGGAATTCGCTTTGCCCGGCGTACTGCACGCCTACAACGCCGATCACATCGTGGGTGTTTCGGGTACCGGCAGCAATTTCTGCGCCAGCGGCGAGAGTGTTTATGTGCGACGAAAGGGAGTCTGTTATCGACTCGATGCGGCCACCGGCAAGGTGCTGGGTACCTTCCAGGCACCCGCTCACGCTGACGGCAAGCCGGCGCTGTGGGGCCACATTGCCTGTGAGAACGGATTGCTGTTTGGCTCGTTGATCAACGAGCAGCATATCGTGCGGCACGCCTGGCGACCGGCGGACATGAGCCGTTTGTTCACGGAATCGAAGACGTTTTTTGTGATGGATGCCAAGAGTGGAAAGTTGAAGTGGCGATACGATGCCAAGCGGTCGATCCGGCACAACGCCATCGCGATCGGCGACGGACGGGTGTTCCTGATCGATCGTGATCGTGCGCTGGTCGACCTGCTCGACCAGAAGGCCGCGCGTCGGGGCATCAAGGGCGATAAGCCGCTGGCTCATGCCACCGGTGAACTCGTTTGCCTGGATGCGGTCACCGGCAAGCCGGCCTGGCAGAACAAGAAGGACATTTTCGGAACCGTGCTGGTCTTCAGCCAGCAGCACGACATGCTGCTGATGAGTTACCAGTCGACGCGGTTCAAGTTGCCCTCCGAGGTGGGTGGCCGGATGGCGGTGTTCCGGGCCAGCGAGGGGTACCGGGCGTGGGACAAGAAGGTCGAATATGTTACCCGGCCCCTGGTCAATGACCGTATGATCATCACTCAGCCGGCCCGGCTCGACCTGTTGACCGGTGAGGACGAGCCATGGTCGTTCAAGCGATCCTACGGCTGCGGTCAGCTGGCGGGTTCAAAGAACCTGCTGCTGTTCCGTTCGGCGACGGTCGGATACGTCGATTTTACCCGGAAGGCCGGGACCGAGAATTTCGGCGGGATCCGTCCTGGGTGCTGGGTCAATGCGTTGCCGGCCGGTGGCCTGGTCTTCATTCCCGATGCCTCGGCCGGTTGCCGTTGCAGTTACCAGAATCGGTCCTGGGTCGCGTTGCAGGGACCCGATGCCGTTGTGGATGGCCCGTGACCGAGGACGCACGAACGGATTCTGCTCCCGGGCCTTGGAGATGGACCGGGAACAGACGATTCACCCGGGCTTGATTCCTCGGCCGCGGACGGTTTAGTAATCTGATTGGGCGGGGTGTTCGTCTCTGGGTTGGGGGCAGCGGTTGATGTGTGGCATCGTGGGACTGTTGATCCGGCGACCCGAGTTGCGCGCCTCGTTGGGTGAGTTGGCCGTCCCGATGCTCGACTGCATGGGCGACCGGGGGCCCGATTCTGCCGGATTGGCCGTTTTCGCCCCACAACAGGACTCGACGTGCCTGGGTTTCAGCCTGTACTGGCGCGGGGGTGTGCCCGATTGGGATGCGGTGCTCGAACAGCACCGCGAGGCGGCCGGTGGAGATGCGACGCTCGACGCCAACGGTGACAACGGGTTGCTGTGGAGTTCGTCGGCTCCGGCGGACGTGGCGACCTGGCTCAACCAGGAATGGCCCTGCATCAACCTGCTGTCTGTCGGACACAGGATCCGGCTGTTCAAGGACGAGGGGCACCCTCGCGACATCGCGTCGCGGTACGGGTTCGAATCTCTCAGCGGCACACACCTGGTCGGTCACACGCGGATGGCCACCGAATCGATGGTCTCGCCGGCTCACGCCCATCCCTTCACCGCCGGCCAGGACTTTTGCCTGGTGCACAACGGGTCTCTGTCGAATCCCAACAGCGTGAGACGTCGGCTGCAGCGTCGGGGGATCGCCTTCGAGACCGACAACGACACCGAGGCGGGATGCCGGTACCTTGAGTGGCGGATGCGTGAGGGAGACAGCCTGGAGGAGGCGATCGAGTCTTCATTCGGGGAACTGGACGGATTCTTCACCTTCCTGATGGCGACAGCCGAGAAGATGGTGTTGGTCCGTGACGCGTTCGCCTGCAAGCCGGCCGTCGTGGCCGAGACCGACGATTATGTGGCGGTGGGGTCGGAGTTTCGTGCCCTGGCCCACCTGCCGGGTATTGCGGGGGCCAAAGTCTATGAACCCTCGCCCCAGGTGATCTACTCGTGGCCGGTCGTCGAAGCCGGCGCCCCGCAGCAGACGGCGGTGGTGTCATGAGCGACACGGTGTCCTTCGACCTGGCCCAGGTCAGCGTACGCGAGTTGAACCGGTACTTTCATTCCGAATTGCCTGGCTCGGAGGTCACCCGGATCAGTGTCCAGAATCCCAACGGTCGCCACAGTATCGGCGTGGGATTGGATTGTCCCGTCGAGGTCGAGATCCACGGCCATGCCGGGTACTTCATCGCGGGGATGAACAAGCAGGCAAAGGTCACGGTGCATGGGAATGTTGGTTGGAGCGTGGGCGAGAACATGATGTCGGGTGAGGTTCGGGTGAACGGCCACGCCAGCGAATCGGCCGGTGCGTCGGCTCATGGTGGATTGCTGGCGATCGATGGCGATGCCTCGAGTCGATGCGGCATCTCGCTGAAGGGTGGAAACCTGGTCGTCGCCGGGGACGTCGGGCACTTCTCGGCCTTCATGGCCCAGGCAGGCACGATGGTCGTCTGCGGCAATGCTGGGGCCAACCTCGGCGATTCGCTCTACGAAGCGGTTGTCTATGTCGGTGGTGCCATCGACAGCCTGGGGGCCGATGCCCGCGAGGAGCCGATGGAAGCGACCGACGTCGAAGCGGTGCGGGGACTGTTGGCCGAAGCGGGATTCGAAGGTGACGCCGGGAGTTTTCGGCGAGTCGCCTCGGCCCGGTCGCTTTACCATTGGAACGCCGAAGCCCACCAGGAGTACTAGGTCGCGTGAACGTTCCGTCCGAACAGACACCCCCGCCGGTCCCGCCGGCCGGTGATCCCGAACACCTGGAGGCCAGCGCCTCGTTCGATGCCGACGTGATGGCCTACATCCGGCGAGCCACGCAGTGCGGGCTCTACGACATCCGTGGCATGGGAGCCAAGCGGCGGCTGCCGACGTTCGACGACCTGGTTTTCCTGACCGCCTCCGCCTCACGATATCCGCTCGAGGGGTATCGCGAGCAGTGCACCTCGCGGACGGTGCTGGGAGCGCGGTTTGCCAAGCAGCCGATCGAACTCGAGATCCCGGTGACGATTGCGGGGATGAGCTTCGGTTCATTGTCGGCTTCGGCCAAGGACGCTTTGGGCCGCGCGGCCTCGGAGATGGGGACCTCGACGACGACCGGCGATGGAGGGATGACCCCCGAAGAACGCCGCTCGTCCAAGACGCTGGTCTACCAGTGCCTGCCCAGCCGCTACGGCTTCAATCCCGACGATCTGAGGCAGGCCGATGCAATCGAGATCGTGATCGGGCAGGGTGCCAAGCCGGGCGGGGGCGGCATGTTGCTCGGGCAGAAGGTCAGCCCCCGGGTGGCAGGGATGAGAACTTTGCCCGAAGGGATCGATCAGCGGTCGGCCTGCCGGCATCCCGACTGGACCGGTCCGGACGATCTGGCGATCAAGATCGAGGAGTTGCGAGAGATCACCGATTGGGAGAAGCCGATTTACGTCAAGATGGGGGCCACGCGGGTCTTCGACGACGTGAAGCTGGCGGTCAAGGCGGGAGCCGACGTGGTGGTGATTGACGGCATGCAGGGGGGCACTGCAGCCACGCAGCAGGTCTACATCGAGCACACCGGCATCCCCACGCTGGCGGCCTTGCCCCAGGCCGTCGAGGCACTCGAGGAAATGGACATGGCCCAGGAGGTCGGCCTGATCATCTCCGGCGGTATCCGTACCGGTGCCGATGTCGCCAAGGCCCTGGCCCTGGGAGCCGACGCGGTGTCGATCGGCCAGGCGGCATTGATCGCACTGGGCTGCAACAACCGGTGCCACCACGACGGCACGGACTGGATCGATGTGACCGACGACTACCGACAGTTGGGCACCGGTCCCGGGTTTTGTCACCACTGCCATACCGGCCGCTGTCCGGTTGGCATCACTACCCAGGATGAACTGCTTGAGCAGCGGCTGTTGCCCGAGCAGGCTGCGCGATGGGTCTGCAACTACCTGCAGGTACTCAATATGGAAGTCACCACGTTGGCGCGTGCCTGTGGCAAGTCCGACGTGCACCACCTGGAGCGCGAGGACCTGGCCGCGCTGACGGTCGAAGCTGCCGCCATGGCGAGAGTTCCCCTCGCCGGTACCTCGTGGATTCCCGGTTGTGACGCGTCGGATACCGGGTCCGGGAGTTGATCGGTCGCGTGGCACGTGATCACCGACGCCGGTAGGATGGTCGGCGTCAACCACAATCACACGGGGCCGGGAGACCCGCGATGACGACCCGCGACGAGATCAAGGCACGGATTGAGCAGGACGGGATCGAGTTCCTGCTGGTTCAGTTCGTCGACCTCAACGGCACCGCCAAGGTCAAGATGGTGCCTGCCAGTGAGCTCGATGCCTGCATCGACAGTGGAGCCGGATTTGCCGGTGCCGCGCTGTGGGGGCTGGGGCAGGGACCGCACGATCACGACATGCTCGCGCGGGTTGACCTGGACAGTTACACCCCCTTGCCATGGAAGCCGAACACCGCCCGCCTGGCCGGCAACCTGTTCGTCGACGGGGAGCCGCATCCCTACTGTGCCCGGACCAACATGGAGCGGGTGCTCGATGCCGCTCGCGAGAGTGGGTACGTCTTCAACATCGGAATGGAACCCGAGCACTTCCTGGTCATCCGTAACGAAGACGGATCGATTTCACCCTGGGATCCGGGTGGTGTCGATCATCTCGAAAAACCCTGCTACGACTTTCGCTCGATGGCTCCGGCGATGGACTACCTGCAGGAGTTGACCAGTTCGCTCAACGCGCTTGGCTGGGGCGTCTATCAGACCGATCACGAGGATGGAAACGGGCAGTACGAGGTCAACTTCGACTACCAGGATGCGTTGACCACAGCGGACCGCGTCACTTTCTTCAAGATGGCCACCTCGCAGATCGCGGCCAAGTACGGAGCGATTGCCACGCACATGCCCAAGCCGTTTGCCGACCGAACCGGCAGCGGGCTGCACGTTCATTTCCACGTTGCCGACGCCGAGACGGGCGGGAACCTGTTCCTGGACGAATCGGATGCACGCGGCCTGGGACTCTCGCAGTTTGCCTACCACTTTCTGGGCGGCGTGCTGGCTCATGCTCCGGCACTAATCGCCGTCACCTGCCCGACGGTCAACTGCTACAAGCGATTGAAACTGGGTGTGGGACTTCAGGGCAGCCGATCGGGGTTCACCTGGACGCCGGCCTTTATCAGCTATGGCGACAACAACCGGACACAGATGATCCGTACCGCCGGTCCGGGTCATGTCGAGGACCGCACCGTATCAGCCGGTTGCAATCCGTACCTGGGCCTGGCCGCCTACCTGGCCGCCGGACTCGACGGCGTTGAGAACCAGATCGATCCGGGTGAGCCGAATCTGGGGAACCTCTACGAGAAGACATTGGAGGAAATCGCCGGATCGGGCATCAGCATTCTGCCTCAGTCGCTGGATGAGTCACTGGCCGCTTTGAAGAAAGATGAGGTGGTGCAGGGGGGACTGGGGGTGATCGCCGACGAGTTCATCAAGGTCAAGACGCACGAACTCCAGGTCAGCGAGCAGCAGGTCACGTCGTGGGAGCTCGACCGGTACCTGACCCTGTTCTAGCCTGATCCAGGACGACTGCGAGGACGACTGCGAGGACGACTGCGAGGACGACTGCGAGGACGACTGCGAGGACGAGGTGCACAGGGACGGACGGGAGACTTCGATTTCCCGGGGCAAACAAGGAGGGACTGACGGCGTGTCGTTGATGATTCCGTGTCCGCATTGCGAGCGGCGTCCGGCCGGGGAGTTCCACTTCGGTGGTCCGGTCCAGGAACGTCCGGAGGCGGATGCGACGAACGACCGCTGGATCGCCTACACCTACGACCAACCGAATCGCAGGGCGGTCCAGTGGGAATGGTGGTTTCACCGGGGAGCCTGCCGGCAGTGGTTCCTGGTCCGGCGTGACACCCGGACCAACGAGGTGCTGGAATCGGCTCTGCCGGGAACGGCAACTGCCGGGTCATCCGAAAGCGGGGCCGGTGATGAGTAGTCACGAGGGGCTTCGCACCTTCACATTCGACGGACGGTCGATCACCGCCCGTCCCGGGCAGACGATCGCCGGTGCGTTGCACCAGGCCGGCGTGCACGTGGTCTCGCGGAGCTTCAAGTACCACCGGCCGCGGGGGCTGTTCTGTGCCACCGGTCGGTGTCCCAACTGCCTGTGCACCGTGGATGGCGATCCCAACGTGCGGACCTGTGTCACGCCGGCCGGCGAGGGCATGACCGTTCGCAGCCAGAACGCGTGGCCGGGACTGAAGTGGGACGTGTTGTCAGTTTTTGATCGCCTGCACCGGTTCATGCCGGTTGGCTTCTACTACCGGATCATGCACAAACCCCGGTTCCTGTGGCCGGTTTTCGAGTCGATCGTCCGTCGGATCGCCGGGCTGGGCCGTGTCGACCGGCAGTCCGGTGGCAGTCGCCGCTACGATCGCCAGACGTTGCACAGCGACGTGGTTGTGATCGGGGGTGGCTGGGCCGGGATGCACGCTGCGATCGAGGCCGCTCGGCACGGGCGTGACGTGACCCTGGTTGACGACCGCGAGGAGTTGGGCGGTTATGCGTTGTTTGACCCGGTTTCGTGGATGGATCACGAGGCCGAGTTCGTGTCCACGGTCCAGGCTGTTCTGGATGATCCCCGGATCCGAGTGCTGCAGCAGGCGACCGCATTCGGTTGTTACGAGGATCGGCTGGTGGCTGTTCAGACCGGAGACCGGATGATCCGGTTGCGGGCCGCCCAGGTGGTGGTCGCCACCGGAGGATGGGAAAAGCCGCTGGTCTTCCCGGGCAATGACCGTCCCGGCGTGATGCTGGCCAGCGGTGTCCAGCAGATGTTGTGGCGGGACGGCTGCAAGTTTCCCGGTGATGCGGTCGTGGTGACTGACAATCCGAGTGGCTACCACGCGGCACGTTCCCTGGTGGCCAGTGGCACGCGGGTCGTTGCCGTCGTGGATCACAACGAGATCCCGGCAGCGGATCCCGGCGATCTGGTGGTCCGGACCGGACAGACCATTCACTCGGTGCGCGGCGGCCGACATGTCACATCTGCGGTCATCGGGCCGCTGGATGGGGCGTCGTCTTCGAGTGAGTCGATTCGCTGCCGCTGGGTCGTCCAGGCCGTCGGATTCACCACGGCTTCGGGACTGCTGGCCCAGGCCGGTTGCCGTTTGGTCTACGACGAGTCGCGGGACCTGTTCCGTGCCGATCAACTCGCAGACGGCTTTCGGGCGGCGGGTGCGGTCAACGGGACCTTCGACATGGACGCGTGTGCCCGCGAGGGGCGGTTGGCCGGTGAGGTGGCCGCGGCTGGAGAAGGTGGCGGGTCGATTGATCTGACGCCCTCGGAGATGTCCCCGCCGGTGCGACGGCCTCCGGATGGCAAGAAGGCGTTTGTTTGCCTGTGCGAGGACGTGACCGAAAAGGACCTGTTCGACGCGGTTGCCGAGGGTTTCGCAAACATCGAGACACTGAAGCGTTATTCGACCGTCTGCATGGGTCCCTGCCAGGGCAAGATGTGCCAGTCCGGTTCGATTGACGCATGTGCCCGGGCCAACGGGACCAGCGTGGCCCAGACCGGCCGCACCACCGCTCGCCCCCCCGATCAGCCGGTGCCGTTGGGCGTGCTGGCAGGTCGAGCCCCATTCCGTCACCTGGTCCGTCGCACGGCGGTGCACGACTGGCACGTCGAAGCCGGGGCGGTGTTCCTCGATTCGGGGGCCTGGAAGCGTCCCGAGTCGTACGGAGATCCGGCGGCAGAATATCGGGTGGTGCGAGACGGCGTGGGACTGATTGACGTCTCGACCCTGGGCAAGCTCGAGTTGCGAGGCCGTGACGTGGCCGAGTTTCT
>Ga0310342_100003671_pt1 | contig 10151 bp, 6 predicted proteins | sample S15DNA20500_MG_FD_206155 | JGI IMG/M metagenome (GOLD analysis project Ga0310342, IMG submission 206155) | Marine microbial communities from station ALOHA, North Pacific Subtropical Gyre - S1503-DNA-20-500_MG | ecosystem: Environmental > Aquatic > Marine > Oceanic | place: Pacific Ocean: North...
AGCTAGGCCCCAACTCTCGATAAATTTCACCCTCGGGCTTGACTCCTCCACGACAGGCGTTGGCTTCCGGAAACTGGAGACCATGAATTCCAGCAGCAATCTCTTGGGTATAACCGACGACCCAGAGCTGATGTTTCTCGTTCCAATCCGCTCCGGTCGGAAAATAAAGATCCAACTCTGATTCGGCGATGGTTCGGGTGGAGCCTTCAACCAGAGAAAGGTCGGACGTCTTCACGGCAAAGGTGTGGATCCCCGACGGCTCTTCGCTGTCAGGAGCCCTGTTGGGACTGAAGTTCTGAAGCCGGTCTTCGGTAGCGCCCATCATGCCTTCAGGTACGTACACAAGCGAAGTTCCGGTAAGAAAGATTCCCTCTTCCGGTTGAACAACTTTATCACCAATCTGTTCGAAATCGTCATCCAATTGATATTTATACAGTTGAGCTCCCCAGGCTGCGGGAGGGCTATTGATCGGTTGGTTGTAAAACTGGGCGTAGAGGTAACTTCCATCGTTGGAAAAGCCCATGTCCAGGAGCCGGTCTTCCTGATTCTGATCACCAATACGTGTGAGCTGGGTGTCGTCCGTCAAGTCGTCGATCGGATAGAAATTTTGGTCAAAGCGAATCAAGCGTCCTTCCGAATCTCCCGGAATCGTCGTGAGCATGACGACCGTGTCCCCCAAAACAGTGAATTTATGGTCGCCTAAATCCCCAGGCCTTTCGCTACTCTGTCGGTAGATGCTGCCTTCAGCGTTAACGTCAATGATCTTGCGCTGGCTTTCTACCGGAGACAGGTCTCGCTTGAATTCCTGAAAATAGAGCGACTTACCTTGGCAAAAGGAGTCCGCACCCGCAAGCTGGTAGGTGGTGATGACCCGATCGTTTCCGAGCAACATCACATCCGCGAAGACTCCACGACCCGATTCACCGCTGTGCAACGGATGAACCTCACCAAGCCGTGTGATCGTCACGTCAGCAACAGCAGGGTCCGCGATAGCTTCCAGCAGGCTCAAAACGCTGAACGCCAGCCCAAGTATTGCCACGATAGGTTTCCAAGAGTCTCTCATCACCACCATCTCCACGATGGACAGCCTCCATTTCTCTTGGCCGACCGTGGCCCACTGAACCCGTCACTGTGTTGGCTAATTTCACAATCATTGAGTTGTTAACTATGGACCTACAGGCCAAGGGCACGACCACGCCAGGCAGCCGATCCTACCAACTCCGAAGGTTCGGTATCAAATTTCCTCCAGGCGTTCGTTCGAATCACCGAACTTCTCGAGCCGCACACCAAACTTGTCCATCAACGACAGGTACAAGCTGCACATCTTCCGGTTCGACTTGCCCCGATAATCGAGAACACGTCCGGTTTCTAGCTGCCCACCTCCGCGACCGAGAATCATTACCGGAAGTTGTGTCGCGTCGTGGATACCCGACATCATGCTTGAACAGAACAGGATCATCGAATTATCCAATACCGACCGTTCCCCCTCCATCGTCGCATCCAGCTTGCGGGCAATGTAAGCCACCTGTTCCGAACAGAACTGGTTAACACTCAGCCACTCGGGCGATTCTTTCCCTCGATCCGAATGAGACAATTCGTGGTGACCTGTTCTATCGATACCAAGGTTGGGGAACACCATATACGAATGGTCGTTGATCAGTTTGAGTGTACAAAGACGCGTGGCATCGGTCTGAAAAGCGAGAACAAAAATATCGCACATCAAACGCATGTGTTCAGCGATATCTTGCGGCAATCCATCGGCAGGACGGGAGATATTCGGTTCCTCCAACGTGGGCCGCCAGCCCTGCAGTTCGCCGCGCTGACCGGCCCGTTCGATTCGCTGTTCGACTTCACGGATGGAATTAAAGTACTCATCAAGTCGCTGCTGATCCGCACCGCTTACCTTGCGGAGTAAAGACTGTGCATCTTCGAGCACGGAGTCGAGCACGCTCTGGTCCGCCTTGCTGGCCACATCCTTAAATAAACGGTCGAAGGCCAACGCGGGATAAAGTTCCAAAGGTGTCGGCGTCGTTGGGGAACTCCAGGAAATGTGCGAACTGTAGAGCATCGAGTAGTTTTTGTGCACTGAAGGGTTCACTTTCTCACATCCCAAAACTAAACTGGGGACCTTCGTGCTTCGACCATAGGTCTGGGCTAACATCTGATCGATACTCGTACCGGAACGGATCTCCCCTCCTGCCGACAACGGCGCGCCCGAAAGCAGGTTCCCTGTTTGGGAACTGTGAATATTGCCTTTCAGTGCTTCTTCATTGTAGAGACCGGCGATCAATAACAGTTTTTCACGATAGTCATAGAGCGGCTTGAGCACAGCTCCTACTGTCATCTCGCTACCACGACCGCTGGCCGTCCAATGCCCCACATGAAACCCGCTGCCAGAAAATATGGCCGCAAAACGCAGCGGGGCTTCCGAAGCGACCTTCGCCCCCCCCCTTTCTGTCCCCCAAACCGGCATGGATTCCAACCAGGGAATCGCCATCGAAACGCCTGCGCCACGCAGAAACGTTCGACGAGTGTATTGGTTGTTCATGGAATCATTTCTTGTGAGTTGTATAGGGATGAAGCAGGGTACGACATTTTGCGGAGGGTTACAGAGCGGCCGGTTTCTCTCGAATCCTGCGAAACTGATCACTCTCTACAATTGTATCGACAGCCAGTGTAAATCTGTAGTCATTTTTTTCCAGCCGCAGCAACATCGTATCCAATAACGGCTCATCTGAGAGCTGCACACCACGTCCGAGTGCATAACCGAGTAATTTACGGCAAAACTGCCTGACAAAATCGTCTCGACGTGTGGTCAGCAAATGTTCCTGCAAGCCTTGGAGTCCTTCGATCTTCGTGCCATCGATAAGCGTCGTGCCAACATCGATCAAATGGCCGTTACCATCTTCCTCGCGCCGTCGTCCGATGGCATCAAATTTTTCCAATGCAAACCCGTAGGGGTCGATCCGCGCGTGACATTTCGCACAAGCCTTGACGGAACTGTGTTGTTCAATCAATTCACGTTCGGTCAATCCTGCCGGGATTTCATCGGGAAGTTCTGGCACGTCCTGCGGCGGACGGGGCATCCGCTGCCCAAGTAACGTCTCGAAAATAAAATTGCCGCGCAGAATGGGGTTATTTCGGGATGCTCCCGCCTGCCTGGAGAGGATCGTAGCTTGCGTGAGGATACCACCCCGTGAATATTTCCCGACGCCGTCAACCCGTTGCCACGTGGAAATATTCAGGTCTGACATTCCGTAGTGCGCAGCCAAGGATCCGTTCAAGAACATATGTTCGGACTGGATCGTGTCCAGAATCGAACCCCCATTCTGAAACATATCCGTAAAAAACCGAATCGACTCTTCGTACATGTCCTCTTGCAATGCGGCAAACCCAGGATAGTGGACCGCACTTTTCTCTCGGAGTTGGTCAAATTCGCGAATGTGTAGCCATTGACAAGCGAATTCAATCGCCATCCGTCGCACACGCGGATCTTTCAACATTCGCCGTGACTGTCGAAGCAGCTCGGTCGGCCCTTCATGAGACGAGTCTTCCAGATTCTCAGCAGCTCCAACATTTTTTGCTTCTGTTTGTTGCTGGGTTAATCGGCCTGCTTCAGCAACTGACCTCAGCGACTCGTCCGGCAACGAAGACCAGAGAAAGTAACTGAGTCGACTGGCCAATTCGAGGTCGGTTATCCGGTGCCCGGTCGCACGAACGTTCACAGCCGGGTCCAGCTTGGCAGCCAACTTCCTTTCTTCTAGTCGATAAAGAAATTCGGGCGAGGTAAAGATGCGGGCCAATGTCAACCGAAATGACTCATCGTGTGGCCTCCCTGACATCCGCAAAACATCGTAAAGGTCACGCAAGCGATCTTTTTCCTCGTCAGACAGCGGCCGGCGGTAAGCCCGCGAGGCAAATTTCAGCAGTGCTTCAAACTGATGGGATTCCGATTCGATCAAAGCCTCACGGTGCACTTCAACCTGGTGAGTCATCGGCTTAAGCAGTGGTACGAACACATCGTATTCGCCCCCACTATTGGCCTGCGTTTCCAGATACATTTCCAAAGCTGTCAACTGCAAATCGGCAGACTGGCTGACGAAATGAAATTCCTCCCATAATCGCTCCAGCTCAGCCGTTTGTGTTTCATCCAACAGAAGACGTATGAGGTAATCATCTTCCCGATAAAACAAGGTAATCGTGAGATACTCATCGACCGGCACGAGCTGGGTATAGCAGAGTGCAGCGGGAAACACGTTTCGAAATTCTTCCCATGACGATTCAATCCGCCGCCGGGCGTCACTTCCGTTTGTCACTAGAATCGGACGAGAAAACATAATTTTTTGCCGCTTGGAAAATTCTTCTTTCGTCGCCTCGTATTCTACCGTAACGTCAATCGGTCGTAGCCCGGACAGACTTTCCGGAGTTCCTGCGACTAACTCAGCCTGCACGCTGCCCTCCTCACCGGTCGGTTGATGGAGCACCGCAGTCGCCACAAAAGTTCGGCCAGCCGCCCAATCTGCTGGAATCTGGATTGTGACCAGCGAAGGAGCCTGTACAACCAGCGACGCAGCGTCGACTTCCTGGCCGTTGGGGTGCTTGCCAAACCGTGCCGGATCGAGACCCCATGACGTGACTTCATCAATCCGTTCGGACGGTCCGGTGGCTTTCGTATCACCAGCGGTCTCCCTCAGGTCACGGAGCAGAATATCGGGTTCCCCTTCCATGATCAGTCGAGGTTGTTTCCACATGACAAAGTCGTGTTCATTACCGTCTCCCGCATCACTGACGACCAGCGAAAGAACATGATCTTTTTTCGCCTCACCCTCACCCGGTTTTGGCATGCTGAAACGCACCTCCTGCTGGTTAACCAGGGGATCAACGGGAACCATCCATCGCGAGGGACCTGTCTTCGTCCCGATTCGGCCAATCGGACCAAAAATCCAAAGCGCCTTTTGCCATCTGGTGAAACGTTTCGTCAATGCATCAACTTCTTCTGGCTTCGCATTTCGCCAACTCTCGCGAAACCCATCAAGGAAAAATGCTGGTTCGGTTCGCGATAGCCACGACCACAGTGTGCTGAGATAACAAGTACTGAGGTGATTCCCACGGGCCACTTTTTCAATCGTCTCTGGCCCTATATCCGACCGATCCCGCAGGATAAGAGTCGCGGCAAGATATTTTTGGAGTGGCAGGCGACCCGCCTTTCCCAACTGCGTCATCTTATTTCCTTCATAGGTCGAACCGAGATCAGCAGAATCGGTGAATTGACGATAAAACTCCCGAATCTCGGTCAGACAATCATCGGTCCAATCCCGTCGCGTGTTGTGTGGTGAAAAACGAAAGCCATTCGGCAGCAGCAGGGCATGGGAGGCAATCTGCTTACCGGCCTCTAAATACTTTTGCACCAGCGCCGGTGACATTGCCAATGCTTGTCCCGTATTCGTGAATCCTTCACCAGCTGCTCCGTCGGTGGGAAATTCCCGCGCGGGATCGAGTTGAACGCCTGTCAAATCACGAACCGTGTACGTGTACTCCGCATTGTTCAGTCGCCGCAGCACGACCGGTCCGGGATCTCCAGCGGCCGCTTTTGCTTCGGCGTCGAGGTAACCCCGTACCCAGCTTCGCAACAACCCGAACTGGTCGCCAGAAAGCCGCTGACTGTCCTCGGGCGGCATCTCGCCGTTGTCGAGCATCTCCAGCACCTTCTGCCAGGTCTGGGGATCGCGCCGCACGTCGTCGAACTTGTCAAACCGTTCAAGATCCAGTTCCCCTTCTCGTTCCAAAGTCGAATGGCATGTCAGACAATATTGCTCTAATAACGGATGAACATCCTGTTCAAAACCACGCCCAAGGGTGTCAAACGGTAGAGGTTCATTACCAACAACCCGACCGGGAATCGGCCAACACGCCAGGGCAACACCGAACAGAACAGTTTTTAAAATTCTCATCTGATTCCATGGGTTAACAGCCAGGGTTTCGTCAGCCAGATCAGTCACTGATGACCTCCGAATTCTAAACACTCGTGTATCCTGAGGACAACATCAGCCACATTTTACCAGCTTCACTCCACCTTTCAGACTCATTTTGTCACTCAAAAAATATAAATCCCACGCCAACGGTATGTCCACTTACCCATTTTCCGATCGAAAAGACAACCTCTTCAATAACAGGCTGAAGATTATCCCTTTTTGCAAGCCACTTTATTCCTGCCAGTCAAAGTTTGCAGCCGTATATCCTTCCCAACCGTTGACAATGAAGTGTTTGCCACAGGTTTTAGACAAAAAGGTACTTATCCGACGCTCCCCAATCAACTAAAACAGATAGGAGTCGCACAGTTTCAAAGCAGCTGAGGATTACAATATGTTTCATGGCATCATTCCACCCATCGCTACACCGCTGACCCATGACGAGATGATCGACATCGACGCGCTAAGGCAACTCATCGCGTTGAATATTGCCGGAGGTGTACACGGCATTTGGGTACTCGGCACAACAGGTCGTTTCGATTTGGTAACGGACGGCGAACAACGACGACTTGCAGAACAAGTTTGCGAATTTGCTGATGGCCAGGTTCCCTTGATTTTGAACGTCAGCGACATGAGTACCAAACGGGTCATCGAGAAAGCCGCCTGCTTTGACGACCTTCCCTATGATGCGTACGCCGTTTTATGTCCCTGGTACCGGGACCTGTCCCGCAACGAACTGACCAGCTTCTTTACCACTTTGGCCGACGAATTATCTAAACCCGTTTTAATCTACAATGCGCCTTGGGTCGAAAACATGCTGGATTTCGCACACCTGCAAGAACTGGCCGACCATCCTCGTATCGTCGGAGTCAAGGATGTCACGACCGACTTTATGCGTTCCACGATTTGGACCAAAGACCAACGCCAGGCTGCCAACTATTGCTACCTGCATGGCACCTACATGATCCATACTTCTGTTTCTTTGGGAGCAGATGGTTTCGTTAACGGACTCTCGGGCATCTTCCCGGAGCTGTTCGTAGCCTGTTGGAATGCTTCGTCAGAGGGAGATTCTGCCACGGCGAACCAATTGCAATCGCAAATTGTTGAACTTACCAGCGGTCTTTCTCACGGTGCTCAACTTGCCTGTCTCGAGGTAATGGCAAGGCATCGTAACTTGGCACAACGAATCAACGCCCGACCCGTCGCTGAACTCGATCCGGCGTCGGCCCAACGTGTACTCCAGGCAGTCGAACGCTCAGGTGCCTTGAATTCTGATCTTGTCAATGTTACCTAGCAGATACAGGCAGATTGCCTAGCCGAAGTAGCCCGATTGGGATAAGTGCAAAAGGTTTCGTAAGATGGCCGAAGTAGAAACACGAACCTATCAGATCGAGCATTTACGCGGATTTGGACAGCGGGTGTTGGTTCACTTTGGTGTTCCCGAAGAGGATGCCCGTCAGGCAATCGATGTTCTGATCACGGCTGACCTGCGGGGAATTGAATCGCACGGCATCGGACGGCTGCGCAGCTATGTCGATCTGATGCTCGCGAAAAAGATTAATCCTCGCCCTGAGATGAAGATCGTACGTCAAACGCCGAGCACGGCCACGATCGACGGCGACAACGGACTGGGGCTCGTGATCGGTCCCAAGTCGTATGAAATCGCCATGCGTAAGGCAGAAGACGTGGGTTCGGGTTGGGTCAGCGTCCGCAATTCCAATCACTTCGGTATCGCTGGGTACTATCCGCTCGAAGCCCTGAAACGTGATATGATCGGTTGGGCGATGACCAACAGTACGAAGATGGTTGCGCCGCTATGGGGCGCCGAGCGGATGCTAGGGACGAACCCGTTAGCCATTGCCTTTCCCGCAAAACGCGAGCCGCCAGTGGTCATTGATATGGCCACGAGCGTCGTGGCATACGGTAAAATCGAAATGGCCAAGCACAAGCAACAGTCGATTCCCCACGGTTGGGCCATCGACGTCGAAGGAAGAGACACGGTCGATCCGGCCGTCATGATAGGTGGTGGCGCGTTATTGCCTTTGGGTTTGGACCGCGATCACGGCTGTCATAAGGGATATTGTCTGGCAACGATGGTGGACGTCCTTTCGTGCGTCCTCAGCGGTGCCAACTGGGGACCCTTTGCACCGCCAGACGTGCAAGGCATGGAAACCCCAGAACGCAGGGTAGGCAAGGGAGTGGGTCACTTCTTTGGCGCCATGCGAATCGACGCCTTCATCGATTTGGACGAGTTCAAGTCACAGGTTGACGAGTGGATTCACGTCATGAGAGCGACTCAACCGGCACCCGATACCAACGGCCCCCTCATTCCTGGCGATCCCGAACACGACGCAGAACAGATTCGTCGCCAGCAGGGCATCCCGTTGATCATGCCGGTCGTCGAAGAATTGCGCGAAATCTCGGTGAACACGCGCATCCCATTTGATTAGAAAACCCAGAGGATGCGCTCTGATACTTCTGTCGTTGCCTCCTTGTGTGATGAACTTCACAATATCAGATTTTGGCAGCCCTATTGGGACAAGTGTGGAAGTCGTCATTCTCTATAATGAGAACTGACGTTTGCGTAACGTGAAGCAAGGCTGCGACGTCTACGAGTGCCTGCCGGTAAGACACAGTAGAGTATGTTACCCGTTGCGGCAGCTTCTGCCCCGCGCAACCGCCAGGCAGCCTACGGCCAGCACTAACAGCAGCAAGGATGACGGCTCAGGTACAGCCGCTGCTGCATTACTGGCACCGGTGAGGTTAATAATCGCGATGGTCAAGTCGCTTGAATCAACGTCGGTATCACCAGTATTCCACGTTTTTCCGGTCCCACCTGCCGAGGTAAACCCGATAATCATCGCCGTCAAGTCTCGCGCATCTACATCGTGATCCAGATTAAGGTCACCGCGAGAGAACGGCGCGTCGCAGTAGCAGCGAGAACAGCGATCGCCCGTTCGCCCATCGTCTATTTTGTCAGCCGCTCGCCGCAATCGACACAGTACTTGTTTCTGTCCATCCGCGCTCTGGCATGTGATTGTTCGCTACATTGCTTGGTAGGGATCCTTTCATTGACAACCTTGCCGCAGTTGGGACAGATACGTACGGGCGGATTTGATTCTCGATGGTTGAAGTTGGAGCAGGGTCTGATGTTCATCGTAGTTTTTCTAGGACTGGTGACCGGACACCATTTCGAGTCGCTTTAATTCGTTGCATCCGCCTTGCGAAGCCAATGAATGCCTCCCACCGCAAACGACGCCAGATAAGTGAGAACAAACGACGCTGCGACAACTGGGGCCACAGAGGGCCACCGCCAAGCCACAAGTAATGCAACGTTGACCATGCCGATCGCGACGGCTGACTTGGTCAGACTTCGAATCAAGTAAGGCATCTTAAATGGGGCGAGCATTGACACGGCATGCAGAAGAAATGCGACAATTAAGTACGGCGCCGGATTGAATGCAAAGACTTGCGCCACAAGTAAGACCAAGAGAATATGCCGGATCAGTTCGTTTGTTGGCGAGCCAGTGCCAATAGCAAACGTCGGATGGATCCGAGTAACAACGCGCAGGATCATCGCGCCAGTGGCCAGCAAGCTACTCGCAAGGCAGATCCAGCCCAGGTATAAATACCCTGCTTCCTGAGCGATGTGCATGCCCACAACCATCACGAAGACCACGTGCACAATCGCATCACAAACGTTGTCCAAAAGGGCTCCGAAGTCGCTCCTGATGTTCAACTTGGCCGCCAACACGCCGTCCAAATCATCCATGACGTTGTTATAGATGATTAGGGGCAACAAGTACTTGTATCCGTGTTCTCCAAAGAGAATGCAGATCGGAAGCACACCAAGAAGCGACACAATGTTTGCCAGGTTCCTGAGAAGAAGGTGTCGCGGTCGTTCTTGCATCGATATTCTGGAATTGTGCTTCCAACTACCTTTCTATGCGACCTGGGCGCGTGTCGCGCTGTTGGATGTCGGCTGAGCATCTGAATGCAGCAAAAAGAAGTGATTGGTCAATTCTGGGTATGCGAAGCCCAGAGCCTTGGGAATGCCTGTAATCCACGGATAGCCAAGTCTCAATCCCCAATAGGCCAGACGTCCCACGACCGGAAGGCAGTGAAGTGGCGCTGGCATGAGCGCCTTCCACTTCTTGACGAATTCGCAACCCATCTGCATCA
>Ga0310342_100003673_pt1 | contig 10150 bp, 9 predicted proteins | sample S15DNA20500_MG_FD_206155 | JGI IMG/M metagenome (GOLD analysis project Ga0310342, IMG submission 206155) | Marine microbial communities from station ALOHA, North Pacific Subtropical Gyre - S1503-DNA-20-500_MG | ecosystem: Environmental > Aquatic > Marine > Oceanic | place: Pacific Ocean: North...
AAGTCGCTTCAGATTCGTCTGCGATCACCGACGGGGAACCCTGCCCATCACCCTGCACATCTACTCATTGAACTACTGTGGCCGGTGTATTTTACATGCGAGCAAGCAACGACAGTCGAAGGTCATCCGCATCCTCGCCCCGCCTTCGCGCGTACTTCGTTTTCAAAATCATCGATCGCCACCACGCGTCTCTCTTGCCTCGACCGCTCGATCGCCATGGCGGTCACCATGGCATCCCATCCCTCAGCTTGCGTGGACTTGGGCTCGCAGGTCGGATCCTCAAGGTAGTCGAAGAAGGCCTGGACAATCCAGGGATCGGCCCCGCCATGACCTTCGATGTCGGCACCGCTGACGGCGATATCCACCTCGTCGCGGTGGTAAGGTTGCAAGCGTATCTCGTTCATATCGAAGTCGGCCACCAGCGTGGCGTCAGTACCGCAGATACGGACCTGGCGTGTGTTGGTCGGCCCGACTGCCATGAGGCTGAAGGCAGCGGTCACGCCGTTGGCATACTCGAGAATCGTGCTTTGGTGATCCACGTGATCCGAGTCGTTGTTGTAGACGCAACGGCTTCGCCACTTGGGCAACTTGCAATCAGGTTGTTTCAACTCCGGATAAAAGCGCAGGGCCGAGAAATTGCACTCGGATTCGATCGGACAACCGTCGGTACAGTACTCGGGTACGTCCGAGCGTGGATGGAAGAAGGATCGACTTCCAAACGAGGCCACACGGATACACGGGCTGTCGATGATCCACGTGATCTGGTCCAGATCGTGGCAGCATTTTTCCATCAGCCACGTACCGATGATTTTGCTTCGATCAAAGGAGGGATGCCAACAGTAGGTGGCCCAGTGGTGGCAATCCAGCACCTCCTTCCAATCGACGCTTAGTACCTGACCTACCTGGCCGGAGGCCACGATCTCTCGAAGTTTCATGAAGAAAGGGGCGTAACGAAGATTAAAACCGACTTGGACACGCGTGTTGCTGCGGTCCGCGGTCTCCATGATGCGGAGGGCATCGGCCAAGTCCGAGGCCATTGGCTTCTCAAGGTAGATCGGGACTCCCTCTTCGATCAAGGAGCAGGCCGCGTTCGCGTGCACGTGCGGCGGGTTGGCGACGACGGCCCCGTCCAATTCGATCTTCGCTTCCAACAACTGGTCGCAAGTGTCGAATCTTCTCACGCCTTGCAAATCAAACTTTCGGAAAAATGTGTCGGCGGCCGCTTGGTCGGGATCCACGACAGCCACGACGGTAAACCGACCGGGCGAGCTTATTCCCGCCGATTCAGTCAAAATGGTACCGCGGTTTCCAACACCTATGATGGCAAGACGGTGACATTTCATGGGTAATGTCTTTTTAGAATTGGATGATCGGCCAAGTAAGAGGTGCTCCCGCATCCGGTACGCTGGCCATGGGGAATCACTGGGCAAATAATCATGGACAAACGATCATTCAAGGAGCGGGAATTCCGATCGATGCGAAGTCCTGCATCATCACCTCAAGCAAGCACTTCGTTGTAAATTTTCTCCCCCAGCAACTTGCCGGGATGCTGCCATCTGCGGACAGGGGACGTGGCTACGACGCCACGCCTACAGGGCCTATGCCGTGATCGCGATCAAACCGCTACTCATGGACCGTGTCATAAATCGCGTTGACCGGAAATATTCGAAGCGTCCAGTATGCACCACCGATGAAGCGAGGATTGCGGTCGTATCGGTCGGGCGTCGGATTCCTGTAGACGGTGTGGTGCCCAAGTACTTTCAGTGTCACGACGCGCCTTTCAAAAATTGCGGCAGTCAACCACGGCGATATCATTGCCCCGGATCTGAAACGCCGACCAACCCGCAGGCCAGTACGATTCGGCATCTACATTTGCATTCGCATTCTAGGGAACATATCCATGCGTATACGGTGAATGTTGTTTTTCATATATATCAAGATGCTGGTGGATGCATCAATCTTTGCACGACTGGCTGCGTTATCCCTTGCTTTTTCAACTCTCTTGAAACGACGGCGAGAAATCGTATTTCCTATCCGCACGATTTGGCGGTGCCGGACGAATTGTTCAAGAAGGCCTCGTTCAAACCGGAAACACCATGTCCAGAATCCGGACACTTTCCGGAAATCCGCTCCGCCTCCAAATCACCAATTGCTGTAGGTGCTTGTGCAGAAAATATCCGCGGCAGGATTCGAACCTGCAACCTTCGGCTTCGGAGGCCGACGCTCTGTCCAGTTGAGCTACGCGGACGCGTTCAGCCATAGATTGTAACGTTGTGTCACAGTGCGTCGCAAGCGATGATCCACCAGAAGACATCACGGGAAGTATTTCGTTATTCGGCACAGGAGACCGCTTCGCTTTGGGGTACTCGATTCTCGTCGTTTCCCGTAACGATCATGCCCGTCGCTTTCGCGTAGCGTTTCACGAGACAAATATCAGCGGTGCCGCGACTGGATGTTGACGGTGACTCGACACGCCGAATTGCAATCATCTGAAGCCGACGCATCTTCAGGATCTCTGCCTGGCGTGCATCTCCCGCATCCCGCCTTCATCTCTATTTCCCCAACTCCTCCGGCACGCGATCCCCGTCCGGCCGCGGACAATTCGCCCAGTAGCCGTCCGGATCCTTGCCCAAGGCCCACAGGCTCCGGCGGTTCCAACCCTCGCCATTGATATCCCGGACATCGGGCGTGCAGAAACGTATGGCCACCCCGCAGCGCCGACGATCCGAACCGTTGGCCGTCGAGCCGTGCAACAGCAGATCAGAATGGATCGAGATCTGGCCCGCCAACAGTTCCATATCGACAGGGTCGCCGAAATGCTCGGCGCCGGGCACCTTCTCCCGCAGCACGTTTCCCTCATCCGTTTCGCTCAGTTCGGTGGTCAGCTCGCCGATGGTGTGGGTGCCGGGAATGACCCGCATGGCGGCGTTGTGACGGTCCACGTCATCCACTGCCAGCCAGGTCGTGATCGTCTTTGAAGGCGACAAGGGCCAATAAGCAGCATCCTGGTGCCATGCGACCTGCTTCGGGTCATTCGGCAGCTTGCAGAAGTAGTGCGCTCCCAGGCAGATCACGTTCGGCCCCAACAGGTCACTGACGTACCCCACAAGGACTGGGTGCTTGCACAAGTCGTACAACCCCGCGCAACAGAACTGCCAGCCGTTGATGGCGTAACTGTCCAGGCCAGCCGCCTTCGCCATGCCGAGAATTCCATCGAAGTAACGGCGGCTCGCATCGACCTCGGCGCCCTCGAAAACAACGCACCCCTTGAGATAGCCGTCGCGATTGAACGCATCTACCTGGGCACGCGTCAGGTGACTCAAACGATCGCTACCCAGCGCATGAAAACGAAGGTCTCGTTTCCCCGCGTATTGCTGCTGAGATGTCTTGCCTGATGATGCATGCATGAAAACATCCTGCCTCTTTCCGTCGATATCGAACCATTGTCCGGCGTCTTCAATCTACCAGAACCGCAGCCTTTACTTCCACTTTCGCCTCAATCTGCATGCTCCCCCGCCGTCCATCGCACTAGGCGAGCAAAGAACGTGGCGTAGTACCGGCCTACCTCAATCGCCTCGCCGCCCGGGGCCTGCGCGGACACGCGCCGGTCACCCCAGTCCACGAACCCACCGACCCAGTGCGGAGCCGCGTCAGTCGCCAGTGCCGCGGTGCGGCCGCGACCGTGTTTGCCGATCACTAGCATCGGCGCCTTGTGATGACAGGTAAAAGCCATACTCTTTCCGGCACGCCTTGCCTTGAACATCATCGCCTCGAGAAGAACGCGACTCTTCGCTCGCGGCTTGAATCGATTGAACCCCCCGATCGTCGGGGCGCGATCGTCCCATGGCAATCCTTCGACGATTGGATGATCGGATGTGCCGACCAGCAGCGCCGGCTGGTCGCAGTTGACCCGGTCATCCGATTTACCGATCACGACGGGCAGAATGTCGCCGAGGGGCGTGCCGGCCCAGTGGCCGTCGCTGCCGCGAAACGATTCCCACCCGCCGATCATGAGCAATCCCGCCCCGCGCTCGACCTGGGACACGACCCGGCGTTGCAATGCCCGAGGAAAGTTCGCCGAGGGGTAGTCGCTGACAATGAAAAGGCGGCGTTCGGTAGCCACCGTTGCCGGTCTGACGCGGCGGGCGCTAGGCACGTAGACAAAGTCGATGCCCGCATGCGTCATGACGCCGGCCAAGTAGCTGGCGGCGGTGTTCAGCGTCGTATCACCAAAATAGACGACGGGTTTGGCACTCATGAGTGGATCCATTCCGGTCAAGGAGCCGGTCAGCCCTGCGAGCCGACTCTGAAAAGGGGGCATGACACCGGTAGCGATGAAGTCGTTGAATATTATGCCATCTAAGGCGAGCCCAAAACCGACCAAGATGGCGGGATCGACTCTATTCACCGGAATCCGCTTGATGGCTCGTTTCCATGACTGCCTATCGGGGAGTCGTGCTGGCACGCAGCATTGCAATGTCCAGCATATCCCCGGCACAGGCGGACATGGCCTCGGCGGACGAGGTGCATGTCCGGATACCCGAACGAATCCGGAAAAGGTATGGTGACCGGACTGCCGCATGCGGTATTCCGAGCCAACGCCCACCGGACTTCATCCATGCCAACAGCCAATGCCATTGTCGGACAATCCGGCGGCCCCACCAGCGTGATCAACGCCTCGCTGGCCGGTGTCATCGAAACCGCTCGCAAGAGCAGGACGATCGGTCGTGTGCTGGGCATGCGGTTCGGAATCGAGGGCGTGCTTGAGAACCACCTGCTGGACCTGTCCCTCGCTTCATCGGCCACGGTCAAAAATCTGCGTACCACGCCAAGCAGCGCCTTGGGGTCAAGCCGCCTCAAGCTGAAGGATGAACACTTCGCACCAATCCTTCGCACCTTCAAGCGGTTCAATGTGCGATATCTTTTCATGGTCGGCGGCAACGACACGATGGACACGATCCATCGCATCACGGAATATACCCGGCGGCAGGGCTACGAAATAATCGGCGTGGGCATATCAAAAACCGTCGACAACGACCTATTCGGTACGGACCACACACCGGGATATCCCAGCGCGGCGAGGTATGTCGCTCTGTCGGTACAGCAAAGCGGGCGACTGGCCCGCGACATGCAACGGGTCGATCAATACGTCATCTTCCAAACGGTCGGGCGTAGCGCAGGCTGGCTGCCCGCCGCCGCCGCCTGCGCAAAACGCAAACCCGCGGACCCACCGCATATCATCCTCATGCCCGAACGGCCCTTTTCACGCTCGAAGTTCCTGCGGGCCGCCGCGGAAGCACAGCGAAAGTACGGTTTTGTGTCGATCGTCTGCGGCGAAGGAATCACCATGCGTGACGGTTCCCCCGTCAGCGCTGCCACCACGCGCGACAAATTCGGCAACGTGGAGTTCGGGGCGATGGGCGGCAACAGTGTCGCGATGATATTGCACAGGATGATCAGCGACCGATTCGGCTGGCGGGGAGAGTTCCAGGTCACCGAATCGCTGATGATGTGCGCGGCCGATCGCGCGGTGAAACTGGACATCGACGAGGCGTTTGGCTGCGGTCGCAAGGCGGTGCAACTGGCACAGCGGGGGCACGGGAATGTGATGGTCTGCCTCAAGCGATTGTCCCGACCCGGCGAACCTTACCGCAGCGGCTTCGATACGATCCCGCTGCAGGACGTAGCGAACAAGGAGAGGCCGATGCCCGACCGCTACATCAGCAAGGACGGCCTCTTCGTCACGAAGGCCTTTCTGGACTACGTTCGGCCGCTCGTCGGCGAGTTACCCACATATGCCGACTTGGCGACGACACGCGCCAAGCCATCCACCGCCCGGAGCTAAACGATGAACCTGACGGAATCGACATACCGCGACTTCGGGCTGGTGCAGGACATGATGGCAACCCCCGAGGTCGTGGCATCGTTTGACCCCGGGCAGATGCGTGACGTGGCGGCAAGGGTCGCGGCGGCCGGGCGGCTTTTCATGACCGGCGAGGGCTCGAGCAGGATCTTTCCCGCCAAGCAGGCGATCTGGCAGGCCCGGCAACAGGGTCTGCCACTGGCCATGCACACCGACGGGGCACAGCAGGCACAGGCCTACGACCTGGCGGACTGGGCCGTGTTCGGGCTTTCCAACTCGGGCCGTACGGCCGAGGTGATCCAGTTGTTCAGTCAACTGGCGGCGGCCGGCCACGAACAGCGGTACAGCCTCACCGCCTTCGAAGCCACGAAACTGGAAGCGCTGGCGACCGAGGGTTTCGTCCTGTCCTGCGGCAAGGAAGGTGCCGTGGCGGCGACGAAAAGCGTGGTCGAGCAGGCACTGTTCTACGATGCGCTGCTCGAGCACATTGCCGGCCAATCGACCATGGCCGCGCAACTGCCCGCGCTGGCAAAGAACATGAGCGAAGCGTTGACGATGTCGATCGATCCCCAGATCACCCAGCGCATCGCCGAGGCGCCGATGATCTACTGGGCCGGACGCAACACAGGCGTGGCCGAAGAGCTGACGTTGAAGACCAACGAGATCACCCGCAAACCCGCCGACTTTCTCGAAGGCACGTACGCGGTGCACGGCGTCGAAGAAGTGATGAACCCTCACGACGTGGTGATCTGGATCGAACCCTTCGAAGATCAGGAAGCGAAGTTCCAGGAAGTGCTGGTAGACAGCGTGGGACTGTCGGTAATCGCCCTGTCCAGCCATGCGACGCGGTTCCCCACGGTGCACTTGCCCGCATCGGGCGACAGGGCCGGTTACGTCTGCATGGCCGGCGGGTGGAACCTGCTCGTCGAGACCGGCATCCACCTCGGCATCGACCTGGACAAGCCGCAGAGGGCGAGAAAAGTCGGCAACGAGTTTGCGGAATAGCGCCGCTTTCGCGACCACCTAGGCACCGGTTTCGTGGAGAAACGGGCGGTCGATCGCCAGTGCGCGGAGGCGTGTTTCCAGCGCGGCCGATAGTTCGACGTCACGCCTTTTCATCATCGTCCGGACCGTGGTCACGAACCGGTCGATGTCGTATGGACGATGACCCTGATCGGTCAGAAATGTCAAGCAATCGATGAACTTGGGCAAGTATCCGCCTTGCGCAATCATGGCGCCGGTTCCGATGACGGCCCCGGAGTTGAGGCGGGTGCAGATGCCCGTCCGCACATAGTCGCCCACCACTGGGCCAAGAAAGTTTCGCCCGGTAAGCTCCGGCGTTGCGTCGGCGGCCAGTTGCATGCGGACGGAACCGTAGGTGTTCTTCAAGTTGCTCACATTCGTGTCAGCCCCGAGATTGCACCACCGCCCGACCAGCGTGTGGCCGACAAAACCCTGATGAGCCTTGTTGCTGTATGCATCGAATACGGTGTGAGAAACCTCGCCGGAGACTTTGCAGATTGGACCAATGACGGTATTGGGGCGCAGGCTCGTGTGCGTTCCAATCACGCAACGAGGACCAACGTAACAAGGCCCCTGAATGGACACGAAGGCGTGGACCTGCGCACCGTCGTCGATCACGATCGGCCCGCGAGTGGTGTCGAAGACGGCCATCGGGGCGATCACGGCATTGGCCGCGATCCGCAGCGGATAGCGGGCATCGTCTGCACCGATCCGTTCAGCGTGCGTGTCGTCGACAGGCACATTGGAGGCACGCAAATCCTCCAGCAGCGTGGCCTCAAGCTGGTCGAGGATGTGCCACGGTCTCGCCATCAGCATGGATTGGGGCGCAATCTGTACTTCGACGTTCGCCGGAACCTGCCATTGCCGGGCCGAGACCAGCCGGCGAGCCTGGTCCATCTCGAGGTGTGCCGCGACAAGCGATCCGTCCGACTGGCTCAGCGCCGTGTTGCGTGGCAGGTCACGCACCAGGTCCGGCCTGGAAACCCCGGTCCACCGCCCGTTGACCAGCAGGACGGGGCCGTCGCAGAGATCCGCCGGCGCGTCGGTCAGTGGAACGAGGGCATCGGGCACGATGGCGGCGGCCAAGGGCTGACCGATAACCCGTTCGACCCGTCGACGCGTGGTCACGACGCCGGTGCGGAGGTCAAACACCGCCCGCAGATCGGTCATCGGGCCGAAATGGCCCTCCTGATCATCAAAGAGCATAAGTTGGGACGTGGGCATCCGGGCGACCTCGTCCGCCGACATGGGCGGTTACGGAATCTATCGGCCGGTCGCGAAGTAGACTGCTAAATGGCTCGCGGGCCGGGCACACCGCCGCAGCGAGGTTAGGGCCTCAGTCCGGCCGCACGTTGCGACTCTGAAGGTCGAACCAGCCGTTGGAGGGATCGTAGACGAACTTCAGTTTGCGCTTGTCGAACTGCCGAAACCAGTCTTCCCAGTCGACCAGGTCGAGTCGTTCCGGCTCGCCGAAGGGCGATCCCCCGATGCGAATACGATCGGCCTGACCGGGCTGGCACCCCGGCCAGTAACCGCTGGACTGGCACCAGTGTCGAATCTGGGCGTGGCTGATGGTTTCGTAGACGGTCATGAAGGATCGTCCGCGGGTACGGAGGAGAAATTATAGCGACGTCCGGTGCAGCCTGCGGCCGGCCGGGAATGGCGGTCTCCATCGCCATGTCCGGTTGGATGGGTCATGCCCGAGATTCATTCGACCCAATCAGGAATTGCCCATCGACGATCGAAGGGCAAAGAAACAAGGTCAAGAATCGTAATTTCCCACCACGTATCCTGTCCCACCCTCTTCCCCTTTCGCATCCCGGCACCCACTTGGGTAGACTCGCGGGCCGATTCGCTTGGCCAAGGAGTCATCAAGCCATGATCAAAGGAACCAGTTACTGGTCAGTCCGGGACGGCATGGCCAACACCCACCCGATTGCCGATGCCGCGGCCGAAATCGCCGCCGAGGGCTTCCAGGCGATCGAGTTGACAATCGGTGGCGACGGCTTGCTGCACACGGGCAGTACACAAGCGGAATGCGAAGCCATTCGCGCCGAGGTCGACGCGTCAGGCCTCATCGTTGAAACCGCCGCATGCGGCCTTTCCTGGGGCATCAATCCGTTATCAAACGACGGGAACATTCGCGAAGACTCCGTGGCGAAACAGGAAGCCGCGTTGCAGCGCACCGCCTGGCTCGGTGCCGAGGCCATGCTCATGGTGCCCGGCGTCGTGCGCAGCCCAATCAGTCCGGGCGAGAACGTGCGCTACGATCTGGCCCTGCAACGCTGTCGTGAGAATACGGTGCGCCTGCTGGAAACCGCCGAGCGTGTCGGCGTCGACCTCTGCCTGGAAAACGTGTGGAACGGCATGTTCTACTCGCCGCTGGAGTTTGCGCAATTTATCGACGATATCCAACACCCGCGACTGGGCATCTACTTCGACGTGGGCAATGTCCTGGGATACCAGCAATACCCTCCACACTGGATCGAACTGCTGGGCCCACGCATCAAGCGAGTGCACATCAAGGACTACCTGGAGAAGTTCGACTGGGTCGGCACCTACGACTTTTGCGATCTGCTTGCCGGTGACATGCCGTGGCCCGAGACGATGGCCGCGTTGCGCAAGATCGGGTACGACAGGACGTTGATCGCCGAGATGCTTCCTTGGAGCGAAGGCCTGCTCACGCGGACGAGCCAGGCGATGGACAAGATCCTGCAGATGTAGATCGGAGGCAAACCATGATCAAAGTTGGTGTCATCGGCCTTGGGATGATGGGCTCGACGCATCTGGACGTCTACGCGAAGCGTGACGACGTGGAAGTCGTGGCCATCGCCGACAAAAATCCACAGCGCCTTTCAGGCGAGGTGCTGGCGCAGGGCAACATCGAAGGACAGTCTGCCGGCGGCTTCGACATCCGCGGAGCCGACGTAAAACGCTTCGACGAAGGGCGCAAGCTCATCCGCAGCAAGAACGTCGACGTCGTGGACATCTGTCTGCCCACGCCCATGCATGTCGCCTACGCTCGCACGGCGCTGAAGGCGGGCAAGCACGTCCTGGTCGAAAAGCCCTTGGGCCGTACGCTCCGCGAAGCACGGCGCCTCGTGGCTGCTGCCGCCGAGGCGGATTCGTTCATCATGCCCGCCATGTGCATGCGATTCTGGCCGGGTTGGACGTGGGCCAAGCGGGCCGTGGAACAATCAACCTACGGTCCGGTGCGGGCCGCCACGTTCCGCCGTACCAGCCCGCCACCGCCGAACAGTCGCG
>Ga0310342_100003674_pt1 | contig 10148 bp, 10 predicted proteins | sample S15DNA20500_MG_FD_206155 | JGI IMG/M metagenome (GOLD analysis project Ga0310342, IMG submission 206155) | Marine microbial communities from station ALOHA, North Pacific Subtropical Gyre - S1503-DNA-20-500_MG | ecosystem: Environmental > Aquatic > Marine > Oceanic | place: Pacific Ocean: North...
CTTTATTGTTTTTTTAACTTTTTTAAAAAATGAACTGAAAAATCCCATTTATTTTATCTCCTTATTTATTTCTATTACTATCAAATTTTTCCCAAACCTTTAATCCAAATCCAGCTAGTGCACTAATGTTTTCTGATTTGGTTGCATCTGTTGCTGCTTCGTTTCCTAATGCTGCAATAGATAAATTAGTTTGTCTTTCTTCTGCATTCTGTGCTGATTCATATTCCCATTTAGCAGCGTCTCTCATTTCTTGCCATAAGAAAGATAAACCCTGATTACTTAAATTAAATGAGTTCATAGCATTCGCTTGATTAACTGCATTTTGTCCTGCAGTATTTGCAGTATTAAGTTGTCGTCTCCATTGAACATTTGATTGTTCTACGACTTGAGAATTTTGTGTATTAAACTGGTCTCGTTGAAATGATAATTGAGAATTAAATTTTTCAATTTCAGCATTCAAACTATTTTGTAATCTATCAGCTTCTAGTGTATTATTCTGATTTAAAGCTGCCACTTTATCTGCTTCTGTTGTATTATAAACATTCATAGCATCATTTCGTGCAGCATTTTGTTGATTAATTGTAGATGCTAAATTATTTACAAATTGATTCATTTGATTTGTACTTGATGCATTAAACTGAGCAGCAGCATTGGTAGCTCCTTGGTCAGATAACATAGCTTGTTGTCTATTTTGTGTATTAACAACTTCAAATTGTTGTGCATTAGTTAAATTAGTCATATCCATTTGTAAAAATGCTTGAGCATTACCTACTGCTTTTTGTTGAGCATTACTTAAATTAGCCATATCCATTGTCGCCATTTGTACAGCATTCTGCATAGTAGCTTGTTGTGTATTGGATAAATTAGTTAATTCAAATGTTCTATATAAATTAGAATTAGATATAGCAGTTTGTTGTGCATTATTTAAATTTAAAACATCCCATCCTGCAACTGTTTGAGCATTAGCTAAAGCTGTTTGTTGATTCGTACTTAAATTAGCTAAAGCCATTTGCTGAGTTAACTGTCCTTGAGTTAATCCAGCTTGTTGTATGTTAGCTAAGTTTGCTAATCTTACTTGTTGTTGTTGAGCAGCACCAGCTAAGATAGCTTGTTGCTCACTCATAACATTAAGTTTATTAATTTCTTGAGCAAATTGCCCAGTAGCCATCTGAGCTTTCATATCATTCTCAGCATTAACTAACTGAGTTTGAAACTCTTGTTGTGATGTTAAAACTTCTGCTTGTTGTTCGTTTGTTAAATTCTGTGCAGCTCTTTGTTGTAAGGCAGTTGCATTTGATTGAGCTATAGGTAATGCTGATTGTATAATTGCATTAACTAATGCATCTCTACCAATTGTAGATTTACTTAAACCTCTTTGAGCTAAATTCTTTTCTACATTTTCTACTGCACCTCTTGCCCATGTAGGTATTGTACCTGTATCTATTCCAGCTAATAAAGTAGTTAATTGAGTAGATACTAAAGCATCTGTAGGTAATGATGCAATTTGTGCTTGTACTGCTGTAGGTTGAGCAACAATAACTTTAGTTACAGAAGCAGGATTATTTGCAATTGCTGCCTGAATATTTCCAGGGAGACTTGCTTGTTGTCCAGCTACTGTAGCTGCAGTTCCACTTAATACTTGAGCTAAAGCTCCTCCAGATAAATTTCCTGAAGCAGCTTGTGATACTGCAGAACTTGTCGGACCTGCTGTAGCTCCTGTAGCAGTTCCAGTTAAAGTTCCAGTTACTGCACCAATTTGAGCTTGAGTTCCAACTGCACCAGTTTGAGCAGTTCCTGTTTGAGCAGTTCCAGTTCCAGCAGTCATTGTTGAAACTGTTGGAGCTGTTGGTGTAGCTGCTTGAGCTGCTGTTAAAGAAGTTGGTGTTGATATTGTTTGTCCTGTAATTGTTTTAGTTCCAACATCAGTTGGAGCTGCTTGAGTAGTTCCAGCTAATAATTCATCTGTTTGAACAGCTTGAGTTGTATAAGCTTGTTTTGCAGTATCAGCTAGTTCAGGAGATTTGATTTGAGTTTTAACATATCTGTCAAGAAACTCATCTCTTGCTCCAACTTTTTGCTGAACAGGTTGAGAAGCTGTAGGGATTTTTTCAAACTTCCTAGCTTCATCACCGACTGCATATTTTTTTCTTTTAATTCTTTTTACTTTTGTTAACATTAGCTTACCATCATTGTTTTAATAACATGAATTAAATTCGCAGAGACTCCTGCAAATACAACCCATAATATTCTTTGTATTTGTGTAATCTTGTAATCAAGATGAGATAAATGATTTTCTTTTATATTTTTAATTTCATTATTGATGAGTCTTAATTCACCATGAATTTCAATTATCTCTTCTCTATTGCTTTGAATTTTATCATCCATTATTATCTACCTTGTCCACGATATTTTTTAAAATTTCTCCGCTTAGACTTATTCATTGTTGAAGTTATAGGTCTTCTCCCAAGACTGGTTCCTTTATAAACTGGTACATGAGCAACCTTATTATAGAGTCCTTTAATTTTTGACATCTCATAAAATTAATAATTAATTCCTATCGCATGAAGCTGTGCTTCTTTAGTCGAAGCTGCCTGATTTGCCCATACAGCTTTATATCTTATGTCTGTTCCTGAAGTACAAGTTGTTTCGCCTAATCTTACTTGCTTAATACCTGTACCATAAACAGGTGTAAGTGCATTATAACTTGCTGCTTCTGTCCAATTTGAACCACCATCACAAGTAAAGTATATTTTTAAATCTGTTCCTATAGTATTTGTCCCTGCATTGTCTTTATATAACATTGTGCCACCAACTTTTGTTTTTGCAGAACCAACTGCGTTTGCTGATTGAATTAAAGTTCCTGTAGCACTAAATGTTGTTGATTCAGTTGCAGGTGTAAAACTTGCAGTATAACGACCAGTTAAAGAAATTCTTATTTCATCCATCCAACCTTTAAAACATTGGGGTGGGTCGCTGTCTCCATAATTGCTTTGGTCAGTTGCACCAACATATACTGGACAATGATTGCTACAATTCCCACTCATAGAACCAGTTGCTACTTGTGTGCCATCTTTGAAAAGATAACCTGTGCCACTTGTTCTTGAAAAAGCTACGTGATGCCAATTACCATCAACTACACTTGCAGAAGAAGTTAATGTACCAATTTGACCACCTTCCATTTTAAGATAACCACTTGTATCAATAATAAAATTACCCATACCTTTATTTGCATTTCCACCACGATTAGAAGCCGCATTGTCACCTATAATTCCAACTAGACCCTGTTGTGTTCCATCAGTTTTAAGCCAACATTCAAAAGTAAAATCAGCAGTACCAATATCCCAAGTTCCCCAACCTGGATGATTTATCCAACATAAATTGTCACCACCTGGAAAATATATTGATGAAGAACCAAATTTCTTTTGAGCTGTCTCGTGACGTAATCCAGTAGTTGCGTTAGCACCGATTGAGCCACCAATACCAAAATCACCATCTGCCGCTGCCGCACTTTGAACAAATGTTGTTGAAAGATTTGTTGTATTAGAATGAATCAAACTTTCTGTATCGCCATCATCTGTCAAAGCGTAACCTGCACCGACATTTGTAATAATAGCACCTGAACTTAAAGCTACTGTTGTTTTTGTTCCTAAATTTGTTTCATCTGAAAAAGTATCTATAAAACTATTTGGAAGGTTAAAAGCCGCAGAACTTTCGTTAGTAGCTTCTCTTAAAGCCAATGCAGTTATATCTGATTTGACAGGTTGTAAATCTGTTTCTGTAACGTGTTGAGTTACACTAGCTTCTGAAATTCTTGCTGCAGCCATTGTTCCTGTTGTAATTTTTGCTGTATCTAAATTAGGAACATCTGCCGCTACTATTGGTATTCTTTTAATATCTTTATATGCTGTCATATTATTTCTCTGTTAATAACCATCCTTGTGTTGCATCATAATAAACTAAAGCAAAACCTGCTCGTTCTGTTGACACAACTAAATTAGATGAAGCTCCTTGAATTTTGCTACTACCATATAAAACTGTTAAATTATTTGTATCAAAAGTTCCTGCTACATCTAAAAATCTTATTGTATCTTTTTGTGTAGGTGATGGAAGTGTAACATTTATTGTACCACCAGTAGTATCACAAAAATATGCTTTTCCTGCTGCTGCTGTAAAACTTGTTGATTTACTTTCCCAATCTATTGCAATAGATGGTAAAGGTAATGCAAGTTTTGCAGTAGTAACATTACTATTTAAAATCTTTGCTGTTGTTACAGCATCATCTAAAATCTTTACTGTTGTTACAGCATCACTTGCAATCTTTGCAGCAGTAACTGAATTATCTGCTGGAGTTGTAATTAGCCCAGTTCCAAAATGAATTATTGAATTCATTGTAGAAGTTGAAGCCATTGAAACTCCAAAAGTTATTGTAGAACCATCTACTGTATAACTAGCAGGTGCTTGAATAATTCCATCTACTTCAATTAATAAACTATTAACTGTAGAAGGAATAAATGCAACTGCACTTTTAAGAATATTATAAGGTCCTGCAGAGTTAGTAAAAGTTATATTATCTAAAACTTCTATCTGACTAAAATTTTCAATACCTCTGCCTATATAAGCCATGTGTTTTTACCTTGCTACTCCTGCTTTAGAATTACTTGATACAAAAGGAAATTCTGCAAAAGCCATGTATATCATATTGTACGCACTCTGATTAGTTTCGGTTGTAGTTCCTCTAATTTTAAAACCATTTGATAGTATATCAATTACTTGTCCCCCTGGTGCTGTAGCAGTATTCTCAGCCGCATTAGAATCTGGGTGTAAATTCATATTTGTAAGATTACTTCCTGATGTACTTCTTTTATTGTCCCACATATTCCATGTTTCAACACCACCAGAACTTTTTATCATAACAAAAGCTGGTCTGAAACCTGTAAAAACAAATGGACCATCTGCATTTCCATTTCCTTTATAGCTTCCAAATTTTGAATAACCTTTTTTAGATGCAAAGAAATAAGCAACATAAGTTCTAGTGCTTTCATTAACCTCACCACCATTATTCATATAAAAAAGAGTTGAAGTAGGTGCAGTATCGTAAAAATTATCAGTAGTTGATTGAGCATTAGTCTTATTTAAGAATACTTGGTTTAAACCATCTCGTCCTCCTGTTAAATTCTTATGGTAAACACTCCAATTTTCAGCATAGCTAGTACATTTAAATATTGCCATATCTGGAACAACCCCTAAACCATGAGGAATAGTAGCTCCTGCTGTATTATTGGCAGTATAGCTAACTACAGAAAACCCTGATGTTTGATTAAAAGAATAAGCTGTTGGAGTTATACTTGGTGAACCTGCAATTCCTGTTGTCGTTCCTGCTTTCCAATTCCAAGCAACGTAAGTTCCAGCATTTGTATTTGTTTCACCTTGTGAACCTAAAGCAAATCCATCAGCGTTCCAAGAAGTTAATCTGGTTGTACTTGTATATTCTACAGAAGTATCATTAGAATAAATATATTTATCATATCCTCTAACTGTATCAACTATACAATGCCAATCAGTACTACCTCTTGCTTTAATCCAAGTCAAATCACCTTGAAATCCAACACCTGAAATAGTTTGTGTTGAACCATTCCCTGTATAAAGAACTGTATTAAAAAAATCTGAAGGTTGAAATGAAATATATTCTGCCATTATGATTGGTCTCCTAAGTTGTTTGTGCAAAGTGCATAGTAACCTGTTGGCGGTGCATATTCAAACGCACCTATCCCAGCTCCATCAGCTTCCGCTGAAGTAACTGCGGTTGTTCCAAAATATCCGTTGCCAAAATTCATACTCCAAGTATATTCTTCAGATGCTGAGTTGGCTCCTGCCGCCATAAAGTAAGCACCTAAAGGTGTATCTGCAGCAGCAGTAATTGATATTGCTCCAGTTCCTGTTCCTCCACTTGTAGGAACTCCAGAGTCTTGCCAAGTATTATTTTTAGCAAAATATAATTTATTATTTGTTAAATCTAATGCAATTCCAATAATGTCTCCAGTAGTATAAGAATCTCCATAAGCAGTATCACTATTACCAGTTCTGATATAGCCACCACTACCTTTATAACCATAATCATCTGACCAATGTCCTATTTCATTAGTTGTGGCTGTAGCTTGATTAGAAGATATTCCTATCATATAATGGTCATCAGCAGATGCTGCAATACACTTACCTTCGCAATACCATTTTCCTGAAGTAAGACCTACTGTTCCTATTGAAGGTGCTTGGTTATCAGTTTCTATTGTGTTATTACCCTGCGTAAAAGTTGCATTTGGATAATAATTCTCCAAAGGATTTAAAGTCGCAAAATTATTATCAGGAGTATCTTTAGTATTTGTCATTGTTCCTGAAACTGTAAAATTATTTCCTTCGCCTGAACTATCTGTTCCTAAAGCTCCTGAAGCAAATTTTAAAAAGAATCCATCATCTCCATAAGTTACTGAAGGTCCAGATTTTGCAATCCAAATTCCTGATGTTGCATCTGTTTCACCAAAATCCGAAGCTGCATAAGCATTACCCATACACAAATGAAGATGAGCCATTACTCCATTATAAAAATAAGTAGACGCTTGTCTTCCTATATCCACTTCATCACCACTTGTTGCAAGGGAACAACCAGTATCGCCTGAACCTGGATTAGTATCTGTTCCAAAACTTGTTTCTTCGACACCATTAACATAAATTCTCATTCTATCAGCAGCACTAGCTGTAGTATCCCAAGCAAAAACTAGATGATACCAAGCCGCAGGGTCTCTAAATAATCTAGTAGTAATCAAGTTACCAGCAGTTCCACCATTAGCTTTATTAGCCCAATGCAGAGTATTATCTGCTTTAAATTCTATTTCTGTATAATCGGCTGAACCTCCATCACTTGAAGCCCAAAGCATACAATTTCTAGCAGTTAAATCACCCCTTTTGAACCAACCACTAAAAGTGTATTTAGTTCCAGCAAATGTAGAACTTGGTGTTCTATGTAAATATGTAGTAGCCATTAGTTAAACTGTCCTCCTTGACCTATTGTAAAGCTCCAACTCATTGTGAAAGCTCTTACGGCAGTTTGTCCTTCTGCGTCTGTAGCGGTAACTGTAAAACTATCAGTCGCTGCTGCAGAGTGTTCAGTTTGTGTACCTGTTATTGTACAACTACCAACACCTGTTGTAAAAGTTAATCCTGTTGCTATACCTCCACTTGTTATAGCGAATGATGTAGCATCTGTAGCTGTTAAGGTTTGTGTAGCAATTGCTGCACTTCCTGAAAAAGTTCCTAATGTTCCTGAAGCTGTCACCCATGCAGGTGCATCACTAACAGTTAAATCTGCTGATGAAGTTCTAACCGCAACACCATCTGGATTTTCAACTCTAACATAATAAGTTCCATCAACTGGTAAAGTAAACGTAGCTGTTATTGAAGCCGCACTTGTATAAGTAATACTGTCGGCTGCAACAATAGCTCCTGTTGAATTAATTGCCTCAACAGAAGGCATATTAGTAAAATTAGTTCCTGCAATTACAACTGCTGTTGAAGTATTAGGAACAACAGAAGGAGTAAGTGAAGTTATTGTAGGTTTAGTAACGACAGTAGCCGAAGCTCCTAACGCTACAGATACTCCATCAATTGTTATAGTACTATTAGCTAATTTTGCATTAGTAATGGAAGTATTAGGGATTTTTGCAACTGTTACTGCATCATCTGCTATACCTGGGGATGTTACTTTTGTTTGTGCCATAATTATCTTGCTACTCCTGGGGTATCATTTGATGATACGATTGGAAACGCTGCCCAAGCACAGTATATATATTCAGTACCTGATGTATTAACTTCTGAATTTGAACTAGTTATTTTAAAACCATTAGATAATATATCTATACCTTGAGCCGTTCCCCCTGTTGCTTCTGCCCAATTATTATTAGGAGATAAACTATCATTCGTAGAATTATATCCCTCTCTTTTATCATCCCATTGTCGCCATGCTTCTGCAGCACCTGCATTTTTGATAATTACCATACTTGGTCTAAATCCTGTATAAATAAATGGCGATATACTTGCATCTCCTGTTCCTGTGTAATCACCAAACTTTGAAAAACCTGTTTTTTCTGCAAAACAGTAAGCAATAATACTTTCTGTATTTTCATTGACTGCCTCATTGTTGCCAAGTGTAACAAGAGTAGATGTTGGTGCAGTATCATTCCAACCTGCAGCACTTGTTGTTGCAGCATCGCTTTGATTAAAATATATTCTTTTTGTAGCACCTAAAGACTGATGATAAATATACGTATCTCTAGAGGCTGCTGTATAATTTTTCACTATTATAAATCCAGGAGCTGCTCCTAAACCATGGGGTATTGTAGCACCTGAAGTAGCATTTCCAGTATAAGCAATTATAGATTGTCCTGATGTAGCATTAAAAGAATAACCTGTTGGAGTTATACTTGGACTTCCAGCAATTCCAGTTGTGGTTCCCATTTTCCAATTCCATGCTACAGTAAGATTTCCACTACCATTAATAGGGGTCCAATTCCCTAAAGTAAATTGGTCACTTCCAAAAGCAAAAGCACCACTTTCAGTAGCTTCTGGATTATTATTATTTGTTTCCCAATGCTTATCATCTCCTCTAACAGTATCAAATACTTCCTGATTGTTAGTGCCATCTCTTTCCTTAATCCAGGTGAAAGCAGGGTCGAATCCTATGCCTGATATAATGTTCGTTGATGCATTTCCAGTATATAAAACTGTACTAAAATAATCTGATGGTTCAAATGAAATATAAGCTGCCATAATTAACCTCCGTAAGCCTTAATGTTTTTTGTGCAAAGTGCATAATAACCTGCAGGTACGTCATATTTAAATGCTCCTATTCCTGCATCATCTGCTTCAGGTGACGTAATTAAAGTTGTTCCGAAATAACCATTACCGAAATTGTATTGTATTGTAGGTCCATTATCAAACTGTTGACTTGGCATATAATATTCTCCACTTTGAATAGTAAAAGCTGCACCTGTTCCTGTAGCTCCTGAAGTAGGGTCTCCTGAATCTTGCCAGACTCCATTTTTTGCAAAATAAATTTTATTATTATCTAAATCAAATGCACAAGATATAATATCATCTTCAGTATAAGTATCTCCATATGAAGTATTAGTACCACCAGTTCTTTTGTCTCCATCCACGTGTCTATATCCATAAGCGTACCCAGTACCTCCACCAAAAGGATTAAATCTAAGGGAAGATTGTGCATTTATACCATCTACATTAGAGATTCCTATAGCGGTATTGCCTGGAACAGAACTAGCAACTTTTTCTTCAAAATACCATTTCCCTGCACTAACAGCCGTAGTTCCAAAACCTGCTCTACCATAACCATCTCCATAACCAACAATGGTATTATTACCATTATTATAAACTAATAAACTTCTATTTTGTAAAGGATTCATCGTACAAAAATTATTTGACGGATTATCGTAAGTCGCTGTTAAAGTTCCTGATGTTGTCCAAGTAAAAGCATTAGAAGATGAATCTAAATCTAAATTAGTTCTATCTTCCATCTTTAAATAAAATCCATTTGTGCCTGGCGTTGCATAAGCTGTAGTTTTAATCTTCCATATCCCTGAAGTGCTGTCTACTTCACCAAATTCTGTTGGTGCTAATTGTGCACCATCTACCATCTGAACATGAGACATCTCTCCATAAAAAGGATTTGATGTATCTGCACCTATATTTTGTTGTACTGTATCGTTAACATAGTTCAACGGACTAGCAGTACTTCTATTATCAGTCGCATAAGCTGTTTCTAAAGTTCCATTAGTATAAAGTTTTACTTTATCAGTTCCACTTTCTCCTGTATCGTATGCAAGTACAATATGATACCATGCTCCTACATCTCTAAATAATCTAGTTGTTTTAACCACATCTGAACCACCATCTGAGATTTCAAGTTGGTCTTCTGCATTAAAAACAAACTTTCCTTCACTTGAAGAACCAGCAGAGTATAGTGTTTGTATAGCACCTAATTTTGCTCTCTTGACCCAAAAGCTAAGAGTAAAAACTGAATTACTTCCTGCACTTCCTGGTGTTCTATATATATAAGCCATAATAAAATCCTAATTAAATTG
>Ga0310342_100003676_pt1 | contig 10145 bp, 17 predicted proteins | sample S15DNA20500_MG_FD_206155 | JGI IMG/M metagenome (GOLD analysis project Ga0310342, IMG submission 206155) | Marine microbial communities from station ALOHA, North Pacific Subtropical Gyre - S1503-DNA-20-500_MG | ecosystem: Environmental > Aquatic > Marine > Oceanic | place: Pacific Ocean: North...
AAAATGATGGAATCCACAACAGACACAGACACCACATCTAACGCTACCGGGGTAGCTGGTTATAACGATACATTGACATTAGAGCTTGATGCGGAATGTATTTTAGATGAAACGACCGCGGATAATTTAAGAAATGCATACTTGGCCCATTACAAAGACAGAAATCCTATTATCAGTTTTGATTGTGTTATTCCAAAATATAACGATTTAGAAATAACGGATGTAATAGGCTTTTCTAATTGGGATTCTAAAATAAAAATATATGGCACGGCTTTGGGTACAAGCGATTTCTACATGATAACGGATATCGCAAAAAACGTGCATGGCTGTTCCATAAAAGCAATGAAGGTGAATTAAATGAGTACATACAGTCGGGTTTCTACGCCGCGGGCGTACATGGATAGATTATCTTTTAATTTGGCAAATGGATTTAGGACAATATCAAATTACACCCTGACCGATGATGCTGGATCGCCAGCAACCGTAACGCCATCAACCGGGGTTATTGAGAATTTATTCGACCTAAGACCCTCTAACTATATAACGATCGCGGCGGCTACACAGCGTTTTCGTATAAATATTGATACTGGACAATCATCTAACGCCGTAGCTGAAACTAATTTTCTTGCAATATTAGGACACAACTTTGATTACGCAGACGCGGTGTTTAAGGTAGAGTACAGCGACTCAGCCACGTTTGCATCGGGAGTAACGGTGGCGTCGAATGGATGCACCCGATTAATAAATGCCGCAGTAGATGCGGACGCAGATTATGTTGATCCCGCTAATAACGGATGGACGCTTATAACTTGGGCAGATAACAGCGATGCCAATAACCAATACAAGAGAATAACAATCGAAGACGATAGCGGGGGGACTTCTAATTTCGATCAAGATGTCCAGATAGGTGCGATAATTATGGGGGAGTACATATCATGGCCTGTAAATCCGCGGCTGGAAGTGGGTTTTGACATTGATTATGATGGAACTGATATTGTGACATCGGCGGGAGGCGGTACATTTGCAAACACTTCTTATTTAGGATCGCCAACTTGGGCAAAAACTAATCCTTGGGCGCTGGCTACTGCGGCGACGGAAAACCAAGACTCCGCAGAATCCCGCCATTATGGGAGGCGAAAGTGGAACATGGACTTCTCTTATATCGCAGACACAAGTCTTTTCTCACAAAATATGCACTTATCTGCCGGGATGATTGACGGCTCGGATTTGTATTCACAGTTTTATCATAAATCCCTTGGAAGTCATCTGCCTTTTTTATTTACTATTGATGAAGACAGTACAGATGAAGGGGATTACGGATTGTATAGATTAGCCAATGGCGGCTTGCAGTCAACTCAACAGGCTTTCAGATTTTGGAATACAAAGTTAAATCTTGTTGAGCATTGGTAAATAATAAAGCCCCCGAGTAATCCTGCACGGGGGATTCCCTCCGCCTGCAAGCCGGAATACAAAGGGGCTTTTTATTGTTTAATGATGAGTATGCGGATCATTTTCACAAACAGAGCATCTTCCAATCCATGTTTTCGGATGTCTATAAACCGATCCACATTTATTACAAGACTCTCCGACTTTATAGGGTATTTTTTCATCTTTCCAAAATGATGGATCAATAGTCTTGCAACCACATTTACATTTTACCTCGTCTTTGACATCTCTATATCTGCGATATTGTTTTGCTCCGCTGAAATGCACTTTTCCATTGTAGCACGTTTTAAATAATTGCATTTTAACCTCCTTTTTATTATTTAGTAGCTTTAGAAAATACTTTATTTACTGAAGTTAAAGCGTTTCTAAATGTGGCCTTTGTATCATCTTGTGCGTGAAATTCGCAAGCGGTCATACCGCGAGCGTAAATCACTTTACTTTCAAGATGCTTTTTAAGAGCTTCATCTGTTTGAAAAACCATTATGCATTTATTACATCTTATCATTTAATCACCTCCTTTCTACTTGTTTCTAAATTCTCTAATGTCTGCGATCGGGATTCGTTTTGTTTTTATCGGGAAAGCACTGCGGCACTTAACCCGGTACTTCTTTGCCAGCTTTCTAAACTCGACCTCCGGCACATCATAAACGAAAGACATTAAGTGAATAAATACTTTCATAAACGATGTCCCGTGCCATCTATAAACGGGGTCAACGGCATCATCGTAAGCGGTGACAATAGCGTGCGCAACTTCGTGACATACTACTGTCCCGCTACGCGCCCATAGAGGCAATTTAATCAAGTGACCAAGTTGCTGATAGCAGGCTATCCTCCGTCCGCGCCCGTCCCTGACTGTTGGCAGATAATTGACTTCACCATTAATCCGCATCCAGCAAAGATTAATTAAGCGCTGGCACTCGTTAAGGGTTAGCATCTTTTCTGCCGCTTCCGGGAAACCCGGTATCTTATAGAAGTTGCGCTCCAACCGATAGACCTTTGAGCGCTGACTATCTCGCGGTGTTATCATTCTCATTATTACCGCCTATACTTTTCTTGAAAGTATGACTGCTTGATCATGGCAGTAGCCTTGTGTTGTTTTAGCCCATTGGATGAACTGTTCTTTTATGTTGCAACACCGTTTACATGATCCACTCGATCCGTTTTTCGCGTGGTCATGCGTCCCGGTATGTTGGGTCTGTAGGGTCTTCATGCCGTCAGCCTTTACGTTGACAAGCATCTGGTCAACAAGAGCTTCGACAGCCCTGTTGATCCCGTCAAAAGCATCGGGACTAATCCGACACCCTCGACTATTGACGAGCTTACGAATGCTCGATTTCTGGGTTAGGTTCATTATTGACTCCTCTGTTTTTTGTGCATCTGTTTTAATCATACCCCACAATATACAAAACAATTATAACAATTGCAAGAACTATTTAATATAGGGGTAGTGAAAGAATTTGCTTGCAAGGCATAATTGTTATAATTATTATTGAGCGTGAAAATACACGAAATGATCGCAAACTTCTTTGTTTTCGGGGTATCGTTTGCATTAATTGTGGGTAGTTCAATAGTTGTATTTGTATTGTCCCACATTTATTTCGACAGGTATGATCTCACGGAAAAGCAACAGGCTGGATTTAGCCTGTTGTCCGTTATTATTGTAATCCTTTTAATATGGAGATAGCATGGAAGAAAAGACAACTAAAGAACCTGTAGGCGGTTATCGTTTTCAGGTTATTGGGCTTGAATTGAAGGACAGGAATGAATATTTGGCGGCTTGTAAGCTGAATAACGAATCCGGCTCTGATGCGATAAAGCGTTTTATGCGGGAATACACTGCCAACAATGGCCGATCCGCGGAATAAAGAATCATTCGACTTAGCCGACCAATACAAAGATCGGATTGAATTCTATTTAAAGATGAATTCCAGCGTTGATCGCGCTTTTACATCTACGAGATTGGCGGAGATATTTAGGATTAAGGAAACGGTGGTAGTTAGGCAGGCCATTGGCAAGGCCCGGGATGATGGCGCCCCGATTGCAAGCGGATCAACTGGTTATTTTTATGCTAAGACGCCGGACGAACTAACTAAAACGATTGCCGATTTAAATTCAAGGATCGCGGCCATAGGTAGGCGCCGCGACGCATTAATCGAAACCCGGATCAAAATGAATGGCGGGCCAAAACAAGAATCTATGTTTAATGAAACCAGTGAATGATTATAAATATGTGCGCGTATGTATCAGATGCGGTGTTATCTATGATCCCGCCTTATATAGTAGATTTAACGATTTTTACTGCCGTAAATGCTCCAGCGCTATCGCAATTAGCAGATCGAAGGCGAATTATGCTTTTAAACGGCGTTATGATGGATATATACCGAAATCAAAGAAGCGAGCAGGCAGAAAAGCATATTATACCCGGCTGGCCCGGTTATATTTTACAGACCGCGAAAGGTTTGATCGATTATATGATAAATTGCGCAAGAGGAAACCCGGAATGGCCGGGGCCGTCACGCGGAAAATAAACATTATGAAGGAGGACAAATGCCTTACACAGCCAAAGACATTGAAGAGTATCAATACAACATTGCCGACGATGAAACGAATCCCGACCCGGTAGACGACGCAAAGGCCGACGCCATTCTGTATTGTATAGCGCGGGAAAAGGGCCGCATCCAAGACATAAAAAATCAAGCGATAAGTCAAATTGATAAAATACAATTATGGGAAGTAAGCATGACCAGAAAATATGAGAAGGAAATTGCCCGCCAGACCGAACGGTTGCAACTGTATTTTTTAGGACTTGTTGCAAGCGAACCAGACTTGAAAACGAGGGCGCTACCAAACGGTACCTTAAAAGCGCGCAAACAGCAGGAAGAACTAATAATTGAAGATGAAAACGCTTTTTTGAGGAGATACAAACCAGATGCTATGGAAAACGGATTTATAAATATCAAATACCAATTAAAAATTGACAGAAGAGCTATAAAAAAATACATCAAGGAAACGGGTGATTTGCCCGAAGGTTGCAGATTAGACGATCGCGACGATAAATTTACTATTACAACTAACTAATTAAACGGAGGGAAATGATGAACGAGAAAAACACGGCATTAGCCGAAAAATTAAGAATGCCAACACCAAAAGACCGGGTAAAATTCCGCGTCGGTTTTAAAAGTCGGGACGAGTCGCAGGCGTGTATGCTTGCTTATGTGGATGCTCGATATGTAATGGATACGCTCGACGATATTATCGGCGCGGATAATTGGGATTTAGATTACCGTGAAATACATGGCAACCTATTTTGTGAGATTACCGTTACATGGCCGGATGGATCAAAGACGTCTAAGATGGATTGCGGGACAGAAACGGATGTTGAGAAGGAAAAAGGTCAAGCATCGGACGCATTTAAACGCGCCGCAGTGCATTTTGGCATTGGCCGCGACCTATACGGCCTGCCGGACTATTGGGCGCCGATCAATCAATATGGCTATGCAGAAAAGAATTGGACTCCTCCGGGCTGGGGCGCGGATGCTGGTACCACACCTCCAACTACCGAACCACAACAGGCACCATCGCATCCTACCACAACTACTCCCCAGCCCGAACCTGCTTCCGATTTGCATTCCGCGGCTGATTTACAGGAATATGCGGATAGCGTGGTAGAAAGGGCTTCACAAACCGCCCCGGATACCCCTAAAACGCCCGAAATGGCCCCTAAAAGCGCGGATAATGCGCCACAAGTGAATAATCAAGGCTTAAAAGAAGGAACGCCGCCAGAAGACGAATTATTAAATATTGAAAATCTGATATTAGTGGCACAAACTGAGAAATCTTGGCTATTGTTGCCAGTTAAGCATGAGGATAAAAAGGTTGACAAGGATTTCTCGGGACATTTTTGGGTGCCAAAATCAAAAGTTCCCGGTGGCTTGGAATTGACGAGTTCGGGTAAATCGCCTGTTGATAATCAGCCAAGGGAAATATATAAAGCCCGAATACCCGAGTGGCTTTGTGAACAAGCATTACCCGATGGAAGTTTCCGTTTTAAAGAAGATGAATTACCCTTTTAACATTGAAAAAGAAGGGGTCGCATTATATAATAATTCCGGCGGAGGTGCGTTATGACAAGCGCCTTACCAATGGTGCGAAGCTATTATATGGCGATATATGCGGTCTTACGAATAAGTTTGGCTACTGTTTTGCCACAAACGGCTATTTCGCGGAAGCGTTTAGCTGTACAGACATTACTATTAGTAATTGGATATCAAAATTAAGGAAATGTGGCTATATTGAAGTTTCATATAACCCCCACAGGAGGATGTTTGTCAAACAAGAAAAAGTCAGGCTCAAAAAGGGTCATCTCAAGCGCCGTTGATTGGTTTAAGAGCCGTTCGGCTACGGATGATTATTTTACTTATGGCTGGACAGCTCATTATTACAGCTTAGAGCCAAGCCCGATTAAGCGTGATTACAGGTTACAAAATACGTTTGATGATGAATAATAGGGCCGGACGTTCACGAATGGTTTTTTCCATTACCAGATTCACGAATGGACTGACGAAACCGTGAAAGGGGCGACAGTCACCCGGCCCTTATCTGATGATATATCAAATATTATGGGTAACGCAACAAGGATCGCCAACTTTAAAACATTCGACGAGCTAATGGGGATGGCTTTAACCAAAAAGATGTTTAAGTTTATCAGTTTAAGCGATTTTAAGATGTTTAATGATGGTGATTTTATACCACATTATATTATTAATGGAATAAAGGGCTTTAGCTCCACAGAATTTTTAGAGTGGGTCAAGGAAAATCTTGTTCATCACAATGCCGGACATAAGATAGTAACAAATTTTACGTCATATCCGCAGGCAGATAAAAAACCAAAGGATGTCCCGAATGAATTGATTGGGATAAAAGAAAAATTAAAAGAATTAGGGTCGCCGCCTCCATGCGTATATTTTTTAATAGACGTAAATGAAATTGTTTACGTTGGGCAATCTATAAATGTATATAACCGAATCGCGACCCACAATTCCGAAAAGAAGAAAATCTTTACAAGGGTGTTATATATTCCTGTCTGTGAAGACGAAATGGGCAAAATAGAAAGACATTATATCAATAGTTTAGACCCAAAATATAATACTGATGGGCGCACTGTGTCGAAACGCAATAATCGGCCCTTACATAGATGAGTGAATCGATGGAAGATAGTTATTATGCTTGTTATTATAAAAGCAGAGCGCCTAAAAACGATTTTTTTGTTTTAGACAAGCTAATTCTCCATCATGTAAAGAAGAAAATGATGAAAAGCCATTTATTAGGAAAGCGCACAAACTACGAACATGAATTTGAAACTGATACTAATACAGTAGGTTCAGGAAAAAAAGAAAGATGGATATTCCACAAAATGTATTCCAACGGAAAGTCGTCTGGCAGGGGAAAGGTTGTTTATTGTCTTGATGTTATAGATAAGGATAAAGATGATTAACAATGTGGGACGACAATGAAGAATCGCGCCGCGGGGATGATTGGAAGCAATGGAAACGCGGATGGCAATATTGTTCTGACGCCCCTAAAAATAGACAATGGAACAAGGATAGAAAGGAACTATTCAGAAAAAACGGTAATGGATGGTGGTGGTTCCAAACAAATGAGGGAGATATGCCCAATCAACGAGCTAAGACAAGAAAAAGAAATCGCATTCAGTTAAATAAACGTCTATCGCGTGAAGGAAGAACGGCTAACCAAGTAAAGAAACGCCGGGAAAAGGATAAAAGGAATGATCTCAATAGGAATTGATCCCGGTGTTAATGGCGGTGTAGCTATAATCGATGATAAGTGGAAGGATAAGGCCATAGAGGCCGTTAAATGCCCTGACACTATAAAGGATATGGCTGATTACTTAAGCCTCCATTGTTACGACAATATAAAGACATTATGTATTATAGAAAAGGTACACTCTTTCCCGGGGCAAGGTGTACGCTCCGTATTTACCTTTGGCAAGAACTATGGGCAATGGTTAGGTATACTGGCCTCTCACGACATACCTTATAAGGAAGTACCCCCACAGACATGGATGAAACACTATGGCGCTATGCCAAGGGATAGAGGTCAAAGGAAGAGGCACTTAAAACACTTAGCTCAATCATTGTATCCTTCTATTAAAGTGACGTTATATAATGCGGATGCTATCCTCTTAGCTAATTACTCAAAGATGCTATCACATAGTTATTAACAGGTTATTAACATACCTTAAAGATAATTATAAATACCCTTAAAGATAAGTTTATGGTACCCTTAAAGAAAACTTTAAACATAATAATACACTTAATACTACAAGCATTAGCCAAAGCTAATGAATATATATATTGTTAGGGTGTTAATAACTTTGTAAAGGGAATGAATGTTACATGATAATAGGATATCTTTGTATATTGTTTAATGAATAAGATGGGTTACTATATAGACTATGTAAGTAGTGGTAATAGTAAGGGTTTTATGGGTCAATCAACCCCACAGATAACCCTTTCCAAAGCTCTATATACCATCTCAAATCCCCTAACTTCACATAACTATATGATCCCTTATATCTATAACATGATACCTTATATGACCTATATGATGTATGTATTGTTATTACTTAACATACGGGCATGGGGTAGTGATTATTTGAAGTGTTGGGGGGATGGGGGTGAATGGGTTTTTGGGTGGGGTGCCTATACCAAATGCGCATAACACAAATGCAACGTCATGCCTAAGAGAAACCTTCCCGCATATTTACGATCCTTGTCCTTAAACCAGCAGTTAGCTGTTGAGTTATTGTCATCTAAGCCCGGTATTAAGACAACGGAGGCCGCAAAGGAATTAAACTGTACTATGGAGACAATACGGGCATATAGAAGGATACCAGCTTTTAATGAAGCCGTATATAACCGTTATATGGACATATCTGGCGGTAAGCTGGTTAATGTAGTAGCCGCGATGATCCGTGAGGCGGAGAGAGGTAATGTACAGGCGGCTAATCTTGTATTACGTCATTATGGTAAGCTGGAAGATAAGATTACGATAAGACATGAAAGCCCATTTGAGAAATTTTTGAAAATAGGTCATGTAATGGAAGCCGAGGTTGTTGAAGTAGTTGAAACAATGACCCCGGAGGATTTAGGTGGCAGTTTTGACGTTGATGTTGACTTGCCTAATAGGGATAAGGTTAATGATAAGCTAAAGACCCGCGTAACCAATGAAAACAAGGCTTTAAAGAAGGTCTATAGTGAAGATAAGGTTAAACGTAAGGAAACGGCCACTACGGCCCGTAAATTGAGGATAAGGGCGGATAAAGTGGGGATGGAAATGTTACCACCGGGACGGCAACGTCAAAATGTGAGGGACGAGTGGATTAGGGAATTAAAGAACAGGGAAAAAGCATTAAATAACGGGCGGTAATACATATATAGGAACCTCCTCGGTTTCACCCCAAACCCTAGCCCATTATCGTCCGTTATATATATAAAAAAACCCCGGTAAAAACCGGGGTTTCTTTTTGGGGTTAGCGACGTGCTATTAACTACTGAATCTATGTTTATAGGGTATTGAATCAGTTAAAGGTATTATAGTGCTATTTTCTGCAATTACTGGATACCCATATTTATCTTTACCTATTCGTTTCCATTCTTCATAAAATACGCCAGAATTTTCTATACCAGATATAACTCTAATAACGCCTGAATCATTATGTGGTTTTTTCTTCATATTAAGAAGTTCGTCAGCTTTTTTTAATAGCGTCCAACTATTGATATTGTTAGGCAATGAAAAATGATGTTCTTTATCGCCATATTTGCTATTGCTATAAGTAATGCTGATTGATGAACTTATCATATTCGGTGTTGTGTTAATTACTATTTTATCATCTTCAAACACCAAGTCCATTAACTTAATTTTATTATCTTCAGAATAATCACTTAGACGGTTAAGGCGATGTATAAAAGATTCGCTATTCCAAGCTAATCTTCTTTCTTCTTCAGCTTTTTCTAACCACAAGGTCATAGCTTCCTCGGTTTTACCTTCCTCGTAGAGCTTTTTCGCTTCTGGATATTTATTTAATGGGCTATATTTATCTAATTTCATTGTTGACTCCTGTTTTTTGTTTATTTCTAATTTCATTGTATAACAAATGTAACATATCTAACATACATAGTGCAAGTAAAATATAAAATAAAAAAAAAGGCCAGATTTCTCTGACCTTTTTCGTTGGGAGTGATATTAGTTATCTACTGTAAAAGTTGAATCTGAAGTCTTTTACTTTATCGAATATATTTTCAATTCGATTAACTATCTGCTCCCCGCTTTTTCCATCGATATTCAAATTGGCTGATTCTTTCCGCTCTGTTTCGCCATCTGCTTTATACACCAAATACGCAAGGGCGCGTACTGCCGCGCCTAACGCTTCATACATTTCCGGGGCGGCGGCCATAAGGCTGGCGTTACCTTCGGTGGCACTTAAACCGTTTTCACCGTTCACAACGTATTCTACAGTTGCTACGTCCACTACGTTTTTTAAAACCCCATGCTCATCTTTGGTTGATGAAGCAATAAAAAGCCTATTGCCTCTTTTAACGGGCTTCCATTCACCTTTTGTTGTTGTTAGTTTCATTTTATTCTCCTCGTTTATTATTGTTAATATGGTTTTTAATAGC
>Ga0310342_100003677_pt1 | contig 10144 bp, 7 predicted proteins | sample S15DNA20500_MG_FD_206155 | JGI IMG/M metagenome (GOLD analysis project Ga0310342, IMG submission 206155) | Marine microbial communities from station ALOHA, North Pacific Subtropical Gyre - S1503-DNA-20-500_MG | ecosystem: Environmental > Aquatic > Marine > Oceanic | place: Pacific Ocean: North...
AAGAGGTCAGGGCGTTCTATGATTACAGGTGCGATGTCGTCCACGGGATCAGGCCATTGATTGGTGACTGGAATTCGATTAGTAGGGGCAACGTCAGTGAAGAAGACAGGAGAAGTATTGATGTTATGCAGGGTACATTCAACGTCTTCAGATTACTATTCATAGGAATAATTGAGAGAGGCAGTTTCTATGAAAAAGAGGAGTTGGAGATCCTCCAGAAAAGATACGACGACGAGTATTCCTGATGCCAGATCAAGCAGCAGGGGCTACAGTTGGTAACTTCGAGGTGTGGTTGAGGGCGGTCTTGCTAATCCCCATGTCCTCGACAATCTTCCTGAGAGGGTCTCCGGGCCTCCGCTCTCTGCCCAAGGTCAGGACCCCCATCTCTACAACGGTGCTCAGTCTGACGTGACTTGATTCTGTTTCGTCGAGCCGTTTGAGGATACTTCCGCATATTTCCATGAGCCTGCTTCTGTCCGACCACCCGAGGACTCCTGAGTCGCTGATCCGCCTCTCCACTATCGTGTTGATCTGGCTCATTCGAACTTCTGCACTTCTGCACGAAGAAGCCACGGGCGCGTCCCAAACTCCCTTCGGGCGCGACTCCTTTCTCATACCCTGACAGAGTAGCCCCTTTATCGCTCTACGCGTCTTCTTGATTGCACTCCTAAACTTCTTCTCGCTCGCAGCATCGAGTGAGTGTAGATAGGAAATGTGCGCAATCCTCCTCTTTGTGTCAGGGGGCAGGACGCCGTTCTCCCTGTCCATCAGCTCCATTATGCACACGGCCATTGCCTCCACTCCGAACTCGCATCCGTTCCTGAATAGTCTGACCCCGTGGGTCTCCGACTCTAGCCTCCTGAGATCCTTCAGCCGCACCGAGGCCATTTCCGCAAAGGCACTCACAGCACAGGCGTCATGCTCGCTCAGTAGGAGGTTTCGCAGGAAAGAGACGACAAACCCAACCCTCTTGTCCTCGGTCTCGGACCTTACTCTTCGATCCTCCCAAGTTTGGATCCGTCGAAGGCGCCGCGCCGCGCCTCTCTGCGATAAACTCAGACTGTTCAAGTCTGATTTACTGTAAGCCCTCAAACCCACAGAGAGCGGTGCATGCCCGGGATTGATATCGTCCCGAAGAGTAGCCGGTAGACTGATATCGACAAGGGAAGATTCGTCGATCCAGCCACAGTGGGAGCATTCGCTTTGTCCATCTGGTCCTGCTGTGAACTCCCCCCCAGCACAGAGGGGGCACAGTTCTAGGCTGTCACTCCGCATTCGGAGCGTCTGCCTGCACTATCCTGTTGCATTCTGTTATACATTAACCTTCACAATGGGAGAGAGCATTATCATGCTAAGGTCGTCGTCAGCTATCCCCTCGAGTCTTAGGAGGTCTGTTAGCTCCTTGGGGTCGTCGTATTCCAACATCCCGAAGACGATCTTTTCGACGCCCTTCTTCAACATGTAGTCAGCCATCCCATCGGTGCATACAACCACTCTTCCCGTGGCGTTCTCTAATGAGAATCTGGCTAGACCGGCGACTCCCTCCGGGTTGAGGCTGTTCAGCTGCTCTGGTTGACAGTCGAACTCTCCAGCGCCAATGTCCGGGAAAGTCATCCAACTCTTGGATCCGTCGGAACTCATTACTTCTGCGAACACCACTGTGTCGCCCATCTGCCATCCACCAACCGTTCCGGATTCGATGTCTACATCGACTATCGCTAGAACGCACGCCGACCCCTGCTCGTTCTTCTTGTCTTTCCAGAAGGCCATCTTGCTTTCGTCCATGGCCCCATTACTGAGACAAGAAAGCTCCTCCCCGTATGTTTTGAGAGCCAAATGCAATCTGTCCTTGATCCTATCTTTACCTTCGAGGGCGGTTTCGCAAATTCTCTGGGCCAAGTGCCTGCCGTGGCTACTCCCGCCAACGCCGTCTACAGCAACTAGCCTACATATCCCTTCGAATTCCGCGAAGCCAATCCTGTCCTCGGAGTACCTCAGCTCGTATCTCTCGCTCTTCGGTGCAGTGAAGGTGTGAATTCTCCAGTCCCATTTTTCGAGGTTGAAGGATTCCATCTTTGCGGGACTGTTGCATGTTCGAGCAGGGAGGACCACTGGCCCATCACCGTCTGGACGTCCGAGTCTGGTGGAAAGCTGCGGCAGGTGCTGTAGTACGGAGTCAAGAGCCAGTTCGTGGCGCAAGCACCCCTCCGGGAGCGTTGAAAGGTCGCCAGAGGAACGGATGAGATCCTCGCGCTTCCCCTCGAGATCGTCCCGCTTCCTCTCCAACTCGGTGATTTTGGACATTTTCGACTCTATCTCCAGAGACAGGCGCGTGTTTTCCTCGTCCTGGTCCTTAATCCTCTTGGATATCAGTCGGGCCGAGTCGCGTACCTCCACGAGATCTATGGTCGGCCTCAGCCACTCCCTGAGTTCAGAGTCGCCATTGGAGATGGCTTTGAGCCTCTTCGCCTTGTCCGTCTGGACCTTACTGCCTATGTCGATACCGACCCATCTCAGTAGCTTTTCTCGAACCCTTCCCATCATCCGCCACACCTCATGCTCCCGCCATTCTAACTATTCCATTTGGATCAGAACCGGTATTTTCGAACTTCAGACTCAGTCCGCTTTCCCGAAGCAGGTGCGAGTAGCCCCTGTAACCGAGTTTCTTTGAGACCTGCCTGACAGGCACTCCAATTCGATTGCCGATTTTCTGACCGAGCAATGCTGTGTAGTGTCTGTTTCCGTCTCTAAGGTGAACCTCGGTCATTGATACGATTGTCTCCTTGGTCAGCCCATCCGCCTTCATGGAGTTTGGAACTTTGAGCGGGGTCTCCTTCCTTATGGGGGCGTTAATTCGCGAGGGGGGCAAGTACGCAATTTCGCTTGCCTTGGTGGTTCTGCTATTACTGCCGAGACCGATTGGGACAGGCTTCGGGCGATGGAAATCCTGCAACATTGAGTTGGCGCCTTCCAGTGATGAGGCCTCGCACGAATCGATAAACTGCTCCAAGTTTTCAACGAGGCTCGGATTACTCCCAATCATGCGAATGATTTCGGAAGCCCGTGGGTCGGAGATGTCTTCCGAACTGATTAGGATGCAGTCCTCGTCCTCGAATACATGAGTCCCGGCATCGCAATCGATTAGGTATTCGACTTGGATTCTAAGGGAGTGAAGAGGGAACTTGTACAAGTCATCCTCAAACTCCGTTGGACTCCTTCTCGGGTGGGCACAGGATGGGTGCCCTAGCTCTGAAACCGGAGGGTCGGGGATTGCCGAGTGCCTGAGAGTGTCCGGGTCGATGACCCAAAGGAAGCAATCTTTGTCGACCATGATGTTGCCAGGGGAGATGTCTCCGTGGTCCCAATCTGAATTCTGGAAGAACCTACCTAGGAGTACTATTTTCTGGAGTAATCTGGACAATCCCTCCCGATCTCCAGACTCGGACATTTCCTTGACGACCTCTGAGAGTGATACGGCTTCGACATAAGGCATCGTGATGGCTGGGATCCACTCTCCTTCGACCATGGCCGCCTTCTCGACGACCTCAAAGGGTGCGATTGGGAATGTCGGATTCGATAGTCCGGTTCCTCCACTAGACTCATATGAAACTAGTTTGGACAAATTCTTCAATCTGGTCCAGTGGTCCTTATCGGGAATGTTTCCCTTGGGGAATCTGATGGCCCTCCTAGAGCCGTTGTTAGACTCCGCCTCAAAAACCACTGAGGTGGCTCCTGGCTTGCCGACAGGCTCCCTGAAAGGACCTCCCTCTACAAACGAGCCCTCCTTGATTCCCAGTGCGACGTGGTCGCACTCGCCATTCTTGATGGAGGAGATGATGGAACTTATCTCAGTCATTCACTCATCCTCTACGATTTCCCAATCAGCATCAATCGTGGCTGGATGAGGCATAATGTCGCCAATCACCCTGACCTGTACTTCCGTGCTTTCCTCCTCTTGGGGCCGTCCTAGGGAGGTGCTGAGAACCGTCTGGGTACCGAATTGGAGGAACTTCTCGAAGGCAGGCAGGTCAGCGTTGTAGACGTAGAACCTCCGAGCCCCGGGGGAGTCCGCACCCGAGGATGCGAATATCGCGGAGATTATCTCTGTAGGAATCACGCTGGACATCTCCCATAGCCCCCTCTGATGCCTCTCCGGGCCAGGGCTGTCCGGGTATTCCAACGGCTCCCCGAGTCCTAGGGGATCGAGATGAACGTTGCAGAGAAGCACGCTTCCTTGGTTTGTTGAGTAAGACCTGATGTCCTCGCTTGCTTCGACAAGTGCATTCCAATCCACTGGGATTCCCGCGTCCGTTGGCTCCCCATCGGAGATGTTGATGACGGTGGGGGGGAACGAGTCAGGATAGGCCTCGCAGTGAGCCTCAACAATGCTCGCAGCACTTTTGATAGCTGCCAGCATGGGTGTCGAACCGGACGCGTGGAGACAGATCCAAATTGGCATCTCCACCTGCTCTCCGTCGGATTCGTATGTGGAGGTGTGGCGGTATCCGGTCACCCACCCGTCATCTCCGCCTGCCCTGCAGAATCCACCTGACTCTGCTGAGGGTTCCAGTGCCCAGTTGACCACGTCATCACTGCCGTAGGTAAGCACGGCTAGGTGCATCCTGTCCCTGACTTCTTCACCTGTCACGCAGTGGCTGAGGGCCATGCTGTAGAGCAGGTTGTTTACGGAGTCCTCGACAAGTTCGATCATCGACCTTCGAGTCCCGCCCCAATCTGCTCCCATCGAGTGGGAGGTGTCCATCAGCACGACCAGTAGCCACGGACGTCTGGAGCTGACTCGGGCTTGGTAACTCTGCCCCTCCATCAGGCCTCGACCTCCGTTCCTGAAGTGAGCAGTCCAGTTGGTTTCGCGACCTCCGTGTTCAGGGTGGTTCCTATTCTGAGGAATCTGGTCAGGAGAGTCCAATCTGCATCGAGGATCAGGCCCTTGGCGCCCTCTTGAAGGTTCATGCCGACCTTCTTCGCCTCCACTAACATGTTAGCCGGGAGCACGCTACTGGCCTCTGCCATGGAGAGCACCTCCTGTGGAGAACCGGTTGTCTGCGATAGTGTCGGGAAGACCATGGGCGAGTGATTGTGCTCGGTGATCTGGATGTTTAGCAGAAGGCTGTCTCCATCATTGGTTGCAGCCGATTTTACGCCCTTCGCAGCCCTGATGAGGTCGTCGAAGTCACCATCGGTCTGGCAACCGTCGCTGATGTTGATGACGATTGGAGGGTAGGAGTCGGGAAACTCGGTGACATGACTCTTAACGACCTTCGAGGCCTTGTTCAGGGCGGCTATCATGGGCGTCCACCCGCCGGCGTCTGGGAAGAACCAGACCGGGATCTCCTGCTCTATGACTTCGTTTCCGTCGCTTGAGACAGGAATCTTGTCAATGTCGTGGTACCCTGGAACCCAGTCCTGAGCAGTGGCCCACCCTTTGCCTTCGGAGATGGTGTCGATGGCCCATCTTGCCGAGGAGTCGGAATAGTAGTACGCGCCAATGTGGACACGGTCGACGGGGCGCCCGTCCTTCATGCACGCATTTAGGGCAAGGTCATACAGCGTCTTGTTCAGAGCATCCGCAGCTAGTTGTGACTTCGAAGCGTCCCTGTCTCCTCCCCAGCCATGGAGCATCGAGCTTGACTGATCGATGAGGAAGAGCACCAGACCCGGCTTCTTCGTGGAGATGTTCTGCGAGTGCATGACTACCAAGTGACTCTATCAATATATAAGCCGTGAACGCGAGTCCCCTAGTTCCATTCTCATGCGATGTTTTACAGGTCAATGGGGCATGCTGGGAACGTGCCCCCGCGAAAGAGCCCCAGTCTCAACCTGTCCCTCGGTGAAAAGAATCTCCGAGGAGAGATATGGAAGATTAGGAAGAGGGCAAGGGTTCTGAGCGATGTGCCAAATGATTTGGATTTCCTGATACTGTACTATCCCTACCCTCAACTCAAGGGAAAAAGGATGACTGGTCCTATGGCGAGATCAGAAAACTTGTACCCTCTTATCTCAACACTACAGAAGGCACTAGGTGATGCCTGGGTAGTGAGGCGATTTAGGGTCCCGCAGAATGACGAGGTGCTGTCGGATTTCGCCCACTTCTACTGGGCAAGCAAGGGATGGGACACCGACAAAAAGTGGGACGAATACTCTCATTTCAGCCCGGAACTGATGGAGTTTCTCGGCCAAGAGGTGATTGACAAGGAGGATAAGGCTGGGACTTGGCATCTGTTGGGTGACGAGTCACTCATAGACAGGCGCAGAGTCCTGCGTTACATCTGGGTAGTCGTGCCACCGGGTGCTGGGCTCCCTCCTGCCCCGCAGGGTGCTCATGCCATGGAGGGGAAATCCGAGCAAACCAAGCAGATGGCTCGGCGACTCATCGCGAAGGCAAACCCCTCCCGCCCGCTCTCCGAGAGGATTCAGATCCACATATTTGACGGTCCATCTGAGCAAGGTTCGGGCAAGGAGGATTACACGCACCGAACTCTCCCCGACACGCTCCCTGTGGTAATGGATGCGATTCGATCGCGAATCAGTAATAAAACTGCCACCGATGTCCCTCTGCGGATATTGGCTGAGGGTTTTGGTCCCGGTATAGCTAAGGCCGGAAAGACGCTGTCCTTGATTCCTTACTACACTGAAAGGGCGATTATTGGCTCAGTGCCGAGTTTTTTGGAGAAACTACCTACACCCAAAACGTACCTCCCCAAAGACGGACACCCACTCCTCGCCTACGCAGACGCCGCACTCATGGCACTGAACCAGGACTTCCCAGTGACTTTCAGTAAAGATCTGGAAAGACTGACCCAGAGATGGACGTTCGACGAGGCAAAAATCCTCTCCGACGGACTCCTGAACAGTACCACCTTGTCCGAGCCCAACAAATTCTATCATGAACTCAGGGAACTACCGACAGCGGATCACCCAAACCTGTCAAGACGAAACGACACCCTCGAATCAATCGTAAAACTCTACTCGTCGACCCTCGCCAAGGACCTCTCCATCACGAACTTCCTCAGGTATGAGGAGGAATCTGATTCGGCCCCCAACTATCAGTGGGCATCAGAGAGGATGATTGAGGACCGAGGAGGGATCGATGCTTGGATTAGTGAAATCAAACCAACATCCTACAAACGGAGATTCGATGCCCACTTCTCCGGATTCACCTATGCTAACAGGAGGAGCGACTCTGAAGCTATGGAGAGGCAGCTGAAGGCCATCGACCGGCTGAGGAATGAGCACGGCCAACAACTGGATCAATCTAGGATAAGGGACTTCGCCAGAGTCTTAGAGGCGGACTTACATACCGTCTTCGTCTTCTCTAAAGAGGACAAGGCCGTCGCTATCATCGACGAATCAGAGTCGCGGCTGGAAAAGGTCGCGAGAGACGCATTCGATGACAATGCGAGTCCAGAGAACAGGCACTACCTAGGATCGAGACTCCTGAGGGAGGCCTTCAGGGACGGCCCGGCGGTCAGCCCCCGGATTCTCGAGCTGCAGAGGATGCTCAGGGACGCCGACATCGAGGACCCCGCTGAGAGGTCTAGGCACCGCAGGAGGCACACGTCCTACCTCATCGAGATGCTGGTCGACATATCCAGAGCAACACCAGAGTCTCTGGAAGAGGCAGTGGACGTCTACGAAGAGTCACTCAGAGAGGATGAGCAGCCCGACATTTGGCGACTCACCGCCCTGATGAAACTGGGCGTCGTGCTATATGAGAGCGGCATTGAAGTCCCCGAGAGCATCACCAATCAAATAACGAATCTGCCCAGAGAAATTGGATCCACCGGAAACCCAAACATGAGGTGCATGGCCTGGGGTGCTAGACTCTGCGACAGCATCGGAAAGGCCAATCAAAGGAAGAGGCTCGTCAATACCATCCGAGAGAAGGCGGAGAGAGCCATCGAGGGTGAAGAGGAACCCTACAAGGACGCCATGGGGCTCACGCACGCGTGCCACGTGATCGATCTAGAGAGGCACGACTGGGGGAGAGGGACGAAGGGCGTCAGGATTGGCGAAGACTACCTGAAAATCGTACTCGAGAACTCCGCGAGTTCGACTCAGGAGTGGTATTCCGAGAACGCGCCGACCGAGGACGACCCACTGAGGCCTCTGAACTTCATATATCGATGATACTCTTAGGTGGCGTGGACAGGTGCCACTCCACTACTTCGGCGAACCTTTGGAGCACGGTGAGGTACTCCTCCTTCGTTGCTTCCAAATTGTGCGTGGTGTCGCCCACGATAGTGCGAATCACACCGATTGACCCTAGGACCTTACGGTTCACCCCTCTGTCGTGCCTCTTCAGTTGGTCGCTCAAGTTCGCGAGCGTCCTGACTCCTTTGGAGGGATTCGGTAGTATATCCTTCAGGCGGTGCTCGAGGAGTATTTCCGTCGAGGTCCTGACTGCCGTGGCCCCCATCCAAGGCGCGGAGCCGCTGTAGATTTGGTCGTAATGGACTATTATCTGAGTGAGGATCGCTTCATGCTCCTCGAGCCTTTTCCTGATTATTACCAGTTCCCCTCCTATGATATCCTCAAGAGAGCGAATCTCCTGACTGTCAGAATCCCCCTCACTGAGACCGAGGGCGGTCAGGAGCCTCTCATGGAATTCCTCAAGGGGGACATAGGGAATCTCCTCTGGACTTTCGTTCTTTTCACGATGTTGTTGAATCTGAGAATACACGATTATTCCAATCAATGCAACGATTATGTGAATGTGATATTCAAAAAGAAAATGTTTGAGACCATTGACCCCAAACAAGAAAATCCAGAGTACGAGTGTGCCCATATAGAACTTCCATAGCAAGTTAAGACTATTGCTGATTTCCTCTAGGCCCATTGTGCCATTTTCATGGACAATGGACAAAATTTTCTCATCGTATTCCTTGATTCTTAGGACTAGGAATGTCCACCCTAGAATCATTGGACTGAACATTAGTAGTGCTGAACTCCCCGCTTCCTCGCCTGACCCATCGGCACAGCTTTGACCATCCATCCATAATTCATAGGGGATTTCTTGACCGTCCTCGCATATGTGGATGTCATGTTCCCCTTCCAATATTAACTCAGTATTATCGACTATCATAAACCACAAAAAACCACTAGCAAACACTAGGGATACCATGATGGCCAGTCGCGCGATACCGTTGTGCTTCCGGACCTCCAATGACGGAGGCGACGCTATCTTGCTAAGGTGCAGGAGCCTGTGCAGCCTTGTGAGGCCTTCGAAGCGGGCTGGCACTTCCTCGGCCAACCACCCGTCCGAAGTTAGCAGGACGCCCCCATTATCCTGCTTGCATCCGCAAATCACGGACTCTTCAGGCAGCAGCACGTGGCCCCGGGTCACAACTCACAATAGGGCTTCTGATACAATCGTTTCGCGACCACACATCCCGGTTGAGTGCCTTATGTTTCACTGATTAAGGATAGGAGATGCTTGCTCTCCATCTCAGACATTAGTGAGGAAGCCTTGGGGCCGTGGTGCTTGCCGAGGATGACCCAGTATAGCGCGACGTAGGCGTCTCGCCCGCTGATTCCTACCTCGGCAATCGTGGCTCTGATACAGTCTGCGATGGCCCCGTCGGTCCATTTGCAGTCCGCTAGGGCTCCGCTCAAGGCGGACAGGAATTCCTCGTGCGCTTCAGTCAAATTGGCACGTGCTTCTTCACCGACGCTCGACTGCACCTCTATCTTCGCGGCGTCAGGGAAGTGCGGACCATCGACCCAGTTGCGCATGCGGCGCATGCGGCCCGTCAGCGCATCACCGGGCTCGCCGTCAAGGTGGCTCGACCTTCGCAGTGAGCCCCAGACGTCGTCGTCGTTAGATTTGATCTGAGCGAGCATGGCGAGATGCCGGAAGGAAACACCGGCTATCGAGTCAGCAGGGTCTGAGCCCCTCTCGACCTGACTGAGCCTCAGTGCAGCGAGTTGGGTGTCCCGTGCTACCTGCTGGCGCCTAGACAGATCATCATCCGAGCCGCTAGGCGGCTCCGTTACCAGTCGCTCGTACTCGTCTGCGGTCTGGAACAGCGCCGGCCCGGTGTCAAAGTCGATGTGGCGTCCGACCTTGCCGCGCGCGATGACATAGCGCATTATCTCGGGAGGAACCAGCCCGAGGGCGTCCATC
>Ga0310342_100003682_pt1 | contig 10139 bp, 6 predicted proteins | sample S15DNA20500_MG_FD_206155 | JGI IMG/M metagenome (GOLD analysis project Ga0310342, IMG submission 206155) | Marine microbial communities from station ALOHA, North Pacific Subtropical Gyre - S1503-DNA-20-500_MG | ecosystem: Environmental > Aquatic > Marine > Oceanic | place: Pacific Ocean: North...
GACGATGCGTGGCGAACCAGGACGTCGCTGCCCTCGTCGATTTCGAACTGTTCGTAGAGCACGCCGAACCAGGTCACGTATGCGGCGCCGTGATTGCGACGGCACATCGAGCAATGACAGTGACCGCAGAAGAGCGTCGGCAACTCGATGTGAAACGCGACGGCGCCGCACAGGCAAGATCCAGTGACGCGCGCTCGGCTCATCCCCGGGCCTCCGTGTTCGAAGCGTAGACGGCGTGGAAGAACGCGGCGAGTTTCTGCGGGTCGAGCCGGCCGTCGGTTCGGACGCCGCTGCAGAGATCCACACCGGTGGGTCGCACGGTCTGGATCGCTTCGGCGACATTGGTGGGCCCCAGGCCGCCCGCCAGGTAGACGGGCGCTCGTGCCCGCTCGACGATCCGCCGGCTGAGCGACCAGTCGTGGACCCGGCCGGTGCCCCCGAGTTCTCGAACCGGGCCGCTCGGGTTGCCCGAGTCGAGCAGTAGGGCGTCGCAATGAGGTGAAACGCCCACAGCCAGGTCGACCGAGGCCTCGTCCAGCACGTGAACCACCTGGATCAGCCCGGTATCCGGCAGCGCCGACCGCAGCACCTCGAGCGCGCCGGACGGAAGCTTGTCTACCAGTTGCAGGCTGCTGGCTCCCGTTCGTCGTTGCTGCGCGACGATCGCGTGGGGTTCGCGCTGGCTCGTGAGCAGGAAGGTCTCGACCTCACCCGCGACCGCGGAGACGATCTCGGCAATTCGCTCCTCGGGAATCATCCCCGGGCCGCTGGGCATCTCGGAGACGAGCCCGACCGCTGTTGCGCCGGAGCGAATTGCGAGCCGCGCCTCGTCTACCGATTTGATGCAGCAGATCTTGATTCGCATGGTCGGGGGTGGGGCGGGGTGCGCACCCGCTCTACTCGGTCAGGTCTTCTAGCGGGGGACACGAGCAGACGAGATTGCGGTCGCCGTAGGTGTTGTCGATGCGGCCGACCGGCGGCCAGAACTTGTGATCGCGCAGCCACGGTGCGGGCCAGGCGGCCAGTTCGCGCGAGTAGACGTGGGGCCACTCGTCGGCAGTCACTGCTGCGGCAGAGTGGGGGGCGTGCTTGAGCGGGTTGTCCTCTGAATCGAGGTCCCCCTTTTCGATTGCCCGGATCTCGTTGCGAATCCCGATCAGCGCGTCGCACAAGCGGTCGAGTTCTTGCTTGGGCTCGCTCTCGGTGGGCTCGATCATCAGAGTCCCGGCGACCGGGAAGCTCATGGTCGGGGCATGGAAGCCGTAGTCCATCAGGCGCTTTGCGACGTCCTCGACTCTCACCCCTGCGCTTTTCTCGAAGGGCCGGAAATCGATGATGAACTCGTGGGCGACGAGCCCGCTGGAGTCGGTATAGAGGACGTCGTAATACTCGGTCAGGCGTCGTGCCATGTAGTTCGCATTCAGGATCGCGACCTGGGTGGCTCGTGTGAGGCCTTCGGCGCCCATCAGTGCGATGTAGGTCCAACTGATGGGAAGCACGCTCGGGCTTCCGTAGGGCGCGGCGGAAACCGCACCGTCGCCGGTCAGGGGATCGCCCGGCAGGAAGGCCCGCAAGTGCTCGGCCGTCGTGATCGGGCCCATGCCCGGTCCGCCGCCTCCGTGGGGGATCGAGAAGGTCTTGTGGAGGTTGAGGTGGCAGACATCCGCGCCGATGTCGGCAGGAGACGTCAGTCCGACCTGCGCGTTCATGTTCGCGCCGTCGAGGTAGACCTGGCCTCCGCCCGCGTGAACGATCTGGCAGATTTCCTGCACGGCTTCCTCGAATACGCCGTGGGTGGAGGGGTATGTGAGCATGAGTGCCGAGAGGCGTCCGGCGTGCTCGTCCACCCTTCGCTGCAGATCCTGGAGGTCGACGTTGCCGCGCTCGTCGCAAGCCACCGCGACGCAGCGCATGCCGGCAATCACCGCACTCGCCGCGTTCGTGCCGTGGGCGGAGACCGGAATCAGGCAGACGTCCCGGTCCTCGTCGCCCCGCGACTCGTGGTACCGCCGGATTGCGAGCAGTCCGGCGTACTCGCCCTGGGATCCCGCGTTCGGTTGAAGCGAGACGGCCGGCAAGCCGGTGATCTCCGCGAGCCAGTTCTCCAACTGGCGAAGCATCAGCGCATAGCCCTCGGCCTGCTCGCCGGGCGCATAGGGATGCATGCGCGAGAACTCCGGCCAGCTGACCGGCACCATCTCGCTGGTGGCATTGAGCTTCATCGTGCACGAGCCGAGCGGGATCATCGACGTGTTCAGCGCCAGATCGCGACTCTCGAGGCGGTGGATGTAGCGAAGCATTTCGCTCTCGGAGTGGTGAGAGCGGAAGACCGGATGAGTGAGAAAGTCACTCTCACGCGTGAGCGCTTCCGGAAAGCCCGAATCGCCGTCTTCTGCCAGTTCTTCGATGCTCAGCCCGAGCGAATCGCCTCTCGCAAAACACTCGAGCAGGTCGAAGACGTCGTCTGGCGTGGTCGTCTCGTCGAGGGTGATGCCGAGGCTGCCGTCTTCGTAGCGACGCAGGTTGAGCCCGCGTTCCCGGGCCTCCGTTAGCACGGCTTCGGGCTCCCCGTCGTGGACGTCGACGCGCAGGGTGTCGAAGAAGGCAGCATCGCCGACGTCGTGCCCGAGCCGGGTGAGGCCTGCGGCGAGAGCTGCCGTGAGAGCGTGGATCCTTCGTGCGATGGCGCGCAGCCCCCCCGGCCCGTGATACACCGCGTACATGCTCGCCATGATGGCGAGCAGCACCTGGGCGGTGCAGATGTTGCTCGTCGCCTTGTCGCGGCGGATGTGTTGCTCGCGCGTCTGGATCGCGAGCCGGTACGCCGTCTTGCCGTGCACGTCCTTCGACACGCCCACGAGTCGCCCCGGAAGCCTGCGAGCGTACTCGTTGCGGGTGGAGATGTAGGCGGCGTGCGGGCCGCCGTAGCCCATGGGAACTCCGAAGCGCTGGCTCGATCCGATCGCGATATCGGCACCGAGTTCGCCCGGAGGCGTGATCTGCGTGAGGGCGAGAAGATCGGCAGCCATCACGACCATTGCTCCGGCTGCGCGTGCGGCTGCGACGGTTTCGCGCGGATCGAGGATGCGTCCGTCGGTGGTCGGGTACTGGAGCAGCACGCCGCACAGATCCCAGCCGTCCCAGTCGATGGATTCGGGTGATCCGACGTGCACGGTGATGCCCATGGACGCGCCGCGCGTGCGCACCACGCGGATCGTCTGGGGGTGGCAATCGTCGGCGACGAAGAAGCCCGCCTTGCGTCCGCGGTTGATCGCCCTGCACATTCCCATCGCCTCGGCGGCGGCAGTGGCTTCGTCGAGAAGCGACGCGTTCGCGAGCGGCAGAGCGGTGAGGTCTGCGATGGCCGTCTGGAAATTCAGCAGCGCTTCGAGACGGCCCTGGGAGATCTCCGCCTGGTAGGGTGTGTACTGCGTGTACCAGCCCGGGTTCTCCAGGATGTTGCGCTGGATCACGCCGGGAACGATCACGTCCGAGTAGCCCATGCCGATGAACGATCGGAAAACCTGGTTCTCGTCCGCCATGGCCTGCAGGTGCTCGAGTAACTCGAACTCGCCGAGTGGTCGGCGCTCCTGCCCGGGAAGCGGGGTCAGTGCAAAGGACTTGCTCCGGATCGAGGCCGGAATCGTTGCATCAGCGAGAGCCTCGAGGGAGGGGTAGCCGAGGGCCGACAGCATGTCGGCCACGTCTGTTTCGCCCGGGCCGATGTGACGGCGTGCGAAGGTGTCCGTCGGATTCAGCCGGGAATTTGCCATGCCCATAGGGTAGCGGCGGCCCGGCAGACGGGGCGAATCAAACGTCGGTCTGAGGCGCGTCGACGTGCACGATCACCTTGCCGACGGTGTTCCGATTCGTGAGTTCGCCGATGGCGCGCGCGGCGTCTTCGAGTGGAACCTGGAGCCGGATGAGCGGATCGATCGCGCCGGATTCGAGCAGCCGGAGCAGTTCTTCGTGGGTCTGCTCGAGGAAGGGGCGGTCCTTCTGCGCGTAGCGCGCGGGGTAGACGCCCACCACCGAGTAGTTCTTCAGCATTGCGTGATTGGTCGGCAGTTCGGCGATCCGCCCGCTCGAGAAACCGATGATCAGGATGCGGCCCTCCCACGCGATGCACTTGCGGGAACGGTCGAAGACGTCGCCGCCGACGGGGTCATAGATGACGTTGGCGCCGTCTCCGCCCGTGGCCCCGTTGACGATTGCCACGAAGTCCTCGGAGCGGTAGTCGATGGCGATCTCGGCCCCGAGTTCCCTGCAGAGGGCCGTCTTGTCCGGGCCGCCGGCCGTTGCGAACACGCGCGCACCCGCGGACACCCCGAGTTGGATCGCCGCGGATCCCATGCCGCCGGCTCCCGCGTGTACGAGCAGGATCTCGCCGGGCTGCAGGCGGGCGCGTCGATGCAGAGCGATGTGGCTGGTCTGGTAGGGGATCAGCAGGCCTGCCGCCTGGGAGTCGCTCAGATTCTCGGTCGCCCGGTAGACGTTCGCGGTGTCGGCAATCGCATATTCGGCGAGGGCGCCATGGGGCAGCGTGGTCGTTGCCAGCACGCGGTCGCCGGGTTGCCAGTCGACGCCGTCGGCGACCGCATCGATGCGGCCGGTGCACTCCATTCCCGGCGTGAAGGGAGGCTCAGGGCGAACCTGGTAGCGGCCCCGGCACACCAGGTCGTCGCTGAAATTGAGCGCGGCAGTGTGGACGCGGATGCGTACCTGGCCGGGGCCCGGCTCCGGTACTCCTACGGTTCCGAACTCGAGTACCCGTGCCGGCTCTCCGACCCCTTCGACCCGCCACGCTCGCATCTGCTGCACGCCGGGAGCCTCACCCAGGACGCCTGTCGGCGCTCCCTGCTGGGTCTCGGCGGCTGCCTGCAGCCGTGCTTGCGGCTCCGCGCCTTCGAACGTATGTTTCGAACGATCGTTCGAAATCCTCCATGGCAACCGACCTTCGACCCGCACTGGGCGGCCGCGACGCCGCTGAAACCCAGAGACGCCTGCTCGACGCAGCCGAGCGGCTGTTTGCGGAGCGGGGCTTCATGGGAACTTCGATCCGCGCCGTCACGCAAGCCGCCGGCGTGAGCGTCTCCGCGGCCAACTATCACTTCGGGTCGAAGGAGGCGCTGCTCGCGGCGACCTATGGGCGCGCGATCATCCCGCTCAACGAGGCCCGCTTGGCTCGACTCACCGAACTCGAGCGGAGGGCGGGCGACGCGGCGCTGCCGCTCACCGACGTGCTCGACGCGTTCCTGCGGCCGGTCTTCGAGTCGCCCGACGACGCCTCGTTTCGGGGACTCGCCGGGCGCCTCTTCTCGGATCCGCCCGAGATCGTGGCCGCTCTCAAGCAGGAGTACTTCGGCGAGATCAGCGAGCGCTTCGTCGCGGCGCTCGTCCGAGCGCTTCCGGATCGCGACGAGGACGAGGTGAAGCTCGCGTTCCAGTTCGTCGTCGGCGTCATGGTCCACGTGATCGCGGGCCAGGTCGAGACCAATCCCACGCCACCCAGTTCGGACGTCACCGAGACTGAGGAATTGCTCGCGCAGATGATCCGCTTTGCGGCGGCGGGACTCCAGGCATGAAGGTCGCGCTTCCCATCGGCATCCTGCTGGCTTCGCTGGCGCTCGCGGTCCTGGTCTTCGCCTCCAGGGAAGAGATCGTAGAGAGGCCGGAAGTCGCGATCGCGCCGCTCGTGCGGATCGTCGTCGCAGAGCCGGCCGAGCATCGATTCTGGGTGCGCGCGCAGGGAACCGTGGTGCCCCGCCGCGAGAGCGACCTCGTCCCGCAGGTCTCCGGAGAACTCGTCTGGGTGTCGCCCGATTTCGTGGCCGGTGGCTTCTTCGAGGCGGGTCAGCCCCTGGTACGCATCGATCGCGCGGACTACGAGGTGTCCCTCGAGAGCGCCCGGGCCAACGTCGCGCGCGCCCAGAGCGACTTCGTCCGCGCCGGCAAGGAGCGGGAGCGCCAGGCTCGCCTCGCCAGCCGATCCGTTGCGAGCGAACAGAACATCGACGATGCCGAGAACGCGTTTCGCGTGGCCGAGGCGAGCTTGCGGGAGAGACGCGCCCAACTCGAGCGGGCCGAGCGCGACCTCGATCGCACCGAGATTCGTGCACCCTACGCGGGCCGCGTTCGCCAGGAACAGGGCGATGTGGGGCAGTTCGTGAGCCGCGGTGTGGCCGTCGCGAAGCTCTACGCGGTCGACTACGCGGAGGTGAGGCTACCACTGCCCGACCGCGAACTCGCGTATCTCGACCTCGCACTGGCGCGTCGGCCCGGCGATGCCGGGCATCCCACGCGAGATGAAGCGCAAGGGTCCGTCGCCGTCGAGGCGCAGGGCCCCCGGGTCGAGCTGAGCGCCGAGTTTGCAGGCGCACGCCACACCTGGGAGGGGACCATCGTCCGGACGGAGGGGGAGATCGATCCGAAGAGCCGGATGATCCACGTGGTCGCGCGTGTCGAAGATCCCTACGGCGCTGCGGCCGAACGCGACAAGCCGCCGCTGGCCGTGGGGCTCTTCGTCGCGGCGGCGATCGAAGGAGTCAGGGTCTTCGACGCCTTCGTGCTGCCCCGCAGCGCTCTTCGGCGCGACCGCTCGGGTGTGACGAACCGGGTGCTGCTGGTCGATGCCGAGTCACGATTGCGCTTCCGGGAGGTCGAAGTCCTTCGGATCGAGCGCGAGCGGGTGATCGTCGGTGCCGGGTTGCAGCCGGGTGAGCGCGTGTGTGTCTCACCTCTGCGCGGCGTCACGGATGGCATGCACGTTCGCGTGGTGGCCGAGCCCGATCCCGGGCCGGATTTCGCCGGGCTGAGGCCGTGAAACGAGCGATCGCCTGGTTTGCGGAGAACCACGTCGCCGCGAACCTGCTGATGGTGATGCTGATCGCGGGTGGCCTCGTCGCGCTGCCCCTGATTCAGCAGAAGACCTTCCCGGACATCACTGTCGACATGATCCGGATCGGAGTCCCCTACCTGGGTGCCGCGCCCGAAGAGGTGGAGGAAGGGGTCTGCATCCGGATCGAGGAGGAGATCCACAGCATCGAGGGGATCGAGGAGATTACCTCCTCTGCGGCCGAAGGCGCCTGCGGTGTGACTGCCGAATTGATCGACGGCTACCCGGTCGACCGGGCTCTCAGCGAGATCAAGAACGCCGTCGATTCCATCTCGACGTTTCCGGCGGAGACCGAGAAGCCGGTCGTCAACCACCTCGCGATGATGCGGGACGCCGTGCAGGTTGCTGTCTCCGGCGACGCCTCGGAGGAGACCCTGAAGGTGCTCGGGGAGCGGCTGCGCGACGGCCTCTCGGCACTTCCGGGGGTCACCCAGGTGGAGGTGACGAACGCCCGGGAGTACGAGGTCTCGATCGAGGTGTCCGAGGAGGCGCTTCGCCGCTACGGCCTCACCTTCGACGAGGTGGTTGCCAGCGTGCGCCGCGGCTCGCTCGACCGGCCCGGCGGCTCGATCAAGACGGCGGCTGGAGAGGTGCTGCTGCGCACGAAGGGCCAGGCGTACGTGGGCGACGACTTCGAGAAGCTGGTCGTCCTCACCCGGGAGGACGGCACGCGGCTGCTGCTCGGCGAGGTGGCGAACGTCGTCGATGGCTTCGAGGATGGGGACAAGTACGCGCTCTTCGACGGCAAGCCGGCCGTTCTCGTAAAGGTGTACCGGGTCGGAGACCAGAAGGTGCTCGACCTCGTGGAGCGCGCGAAGGCCTACGTCGCGGAAGCGAGCCTGCGACTGCCCGCCGGCGTCGCGGCCACAGTCTGGCAGGACGGCTCGCAGGCGCTGCGAGACCGGCTCGACATCCTGATTCGCAACGGGCGGGCCGGCTTCATCCTCGTGTTCGTGGTACTCGCTCTCTTCCTGCGCTTGCGGCTCGCGGTGTGGGTCTCCCTCGGCGTGCCACTCTCGTTCATGGGTGCCCTGGCGCTCTTCCCACCGCTGGCCATCTCGATCGACGTGATCTCGCTGTTCGCGTTCATCCTGGTACTGGGCCTGCTGGTGGACGATGCGATCGTGGTGGGCGAGAACGTGCACCGGCACCAGGAGTCGAACGAAGCGCCGCTCCAGGCTGCGATCGCCGGCGCCCAGGAGGTCGCGATCCCGGTGATCTTCGGTGTCCTGACTACAGTCGTCGCCTTCGTTCCGATGATTCTCGCGCCAGGGACCATGGGCCAGATCTTCGGAACCATCGGCGTGGTCGTGATCTGTTGCCTCTTCTTCTCGCTGATCGAGTCGCAATTGGTGCTGCCCGCACACCTCGGGCACATGCGGGTCGCTGCGACGGAGACGATTCGCTCGGGCGGCTCGCAGCTGGCGGAAAGCTGGAGTCGGGTCCAGAGCCTGTTCGCGAGCAGCCTCGAGCGGATCGCGAAGAACCTCTACACGCCTGCTCTCGAATTGGTGCTCGAGTGGCGCTACACGACCGTCGCGGTCGCTCTGGGCCTGCTGTTCCTGGTCCTCTCGGTCGTGGCGTCCGGGATCCTCAAGTTCTCCTTCTTTCCGTTCGTGGAGGCCGACTACGTGTCGGCGCGGCTCGCGATGCCCCCCGGAACGCCCGTCGAGACGACCGAGGCCGCCGTTCGCGAGGTAGAGGCAGCGGCACGCCGCGTAAAACTGCAGCTCGACCAGGAGTACTCGGTGGACGGGCGCTCGATCGTCAAGCACTTCCTGGCTTCGGTCGGCGCGCAGCCATCGAGCCGAGGTAATCCCACCAGTACGGCCAGCCTCCCGACTTCTTCTCACCTCGGCGAAGTGACGATCGAGTTGGTGGGGGGCAATCAGCGCCCGCTCTCCGCACGGGCGATCGTGCAGCGTTGGCGCGACGAGACGCCCGCGATTCCTGACGTCGAAGAGCTGACGTTCACGGCATCGCTCTTCTCCGCAGGTGATCCCATCAACGTGCAGCTGCACTCGCCCGACGTCGTGCAACTCGAGAGGGCGGCCGACCAGCTCAAGGGGCGCCTGGCGAAGTACCCAGGCGTCTTCGATATCGGCGACTCCTTCGACGGAGGCAAGGAGGAGATCCAGCTCGACATCCTGCCCGCCGCCGAGGCGCTCGGCCTCACGCTCGACGACCTCGCGAACCAGGTGCGTCACGCGTTCTACGGCGCCGAGGCCCAACGCATCCAGCGCGGCCGCGATGACGTCCGCGTGATGGTCCGCTATCCGGAGGCCCAGAGAAGGTCGCTGGCGGATCTCGACAACATGCGGATCCGAACACCGAGCGGTGGCGAGGTTCCCTTCTACGCCGTCGCAAGGGCACGGGCGGGGATCGGATACTCGACGATCAAGCGCGCCAACCGGCAGCGCGCCATCAACGTCACTGCTGACGTCGATCTCGCGGGGGGAAACGCGAACGAAATCCTCGCCGACCTGCAGCGCGGCTTCTTGCGACAGCTCGTCCTCGATCACCCGGGCGTGCAATACACCCTCGAAGGCGAGCAGAGGGAGCAGGCCGAAGCCGCATCGTCGCTGGTTCGGAACTACATGATGGCCCTGGTTCTGATCTACGCACTGCTTGCAGTGCCCCTTCGCTCCTACAGCGAGCCTCTCCTGATCATGTCGGTGATTCCGTTTGGCGCGGTCGGCGCGATCCTCGGTCATCTGATGATGGGCATGAACCTCAGCATGATGTCGGTGTTCGGCATCGTCGCGCTCTCGGGTGTCGTGGTGAACTCGAGCCTGGTGCTCGTCCACTACGTCGGCCAGAAGAGGCAGCAGGGCGCGGAGTTGCTCGAGGCCGTGAAGGTCGCAGGCGCCGCACGCTTCCGGCCGATCGTTCTCACCTCGATCACGACCTTCGCGGGTCTCACTCCGCTGCTTCTCGAGCGCAGCATGGGCTCGGCCTTTCTCAAGCCGATGGCCACATCCCTCGGCTTCGGCGTCGTCTTCGCGACCCTGGTCTCGCTCTTCCTGCTTCCGAGTGGCTACCTGATCCTGGCAGACCTGAGACGCCTGGCTGCGAGAGTCCGCGCAGGGTTCGCGTCAGCCCGAGTCGATCGTTCGCTCGCATGAGGTGAGCGCCTGCCTCGATCGCGTGGGAAAACAGGCGGGCTCGTTTCAACCACGCGCTCGGCATCGAGGCTCACGGCTTCAGCGAGGGCGCCTTCTGCCCGATCCCCGAGCGTTGAGCC
>Ga0310342_100003683_pt1 | contig 10139 bp, 9 predicted proteins | sample S15DNA20500_MG_FD_206155 | JGI IMG/M metagenome (GOLD analysis project Ga0310342, IMG submission 206155) | Marine microbial communities from station ALOHA, North Pacific Subtropical Gyre - S1503-DNA-20-500_MG | ecosystem: Environmental > Aquatic > Marine > Oceanic | place: Pacific Ocean: North...
ATAGTCTGGATTGACTTGATTTAACAAAGTAATTGCTTTACCTTCTTTTCTAGTTCTTGCTATATTATCATCTAATTTATTGAGCTTATTTTCAAAATACGAAACATGTTTTTTATTTGCTTGAATTGGCGTGTGGACAGTATAAAAGGCTAAAAATAAAGCAAATGGATTATTTTTTTTATTATTTTCGATGAATTTAATGGATTCACTTGTAAGCCTATCTGTTAAATATTCACCTTCAGGTCCATCACTTAGTTTTGGGTTTTCATATGGTGTATAATAACCACCAGGAGGTGATCCTTTCTCAAAACCTCCTATATTAATATCAAAGCCATTTTGTTCAGGATAATAACCTTCAGATCCTAAATGCCATTTACCTGAATAAAAAGTTGTGTAACCATAATTTTTAAGCTTTTCTGCAATGGTTAGCTCCTCCAGTGGAAGTTGATGAAGGTCTTTTGGTCCTAAAAAAAGTCTGTCTTGTGGATTATCTCCTGGGATCCAATCAGTTATATTAACTCTTGCAGGATGTTTCCCTGTCATTATAGAGGCTCTAGTAGGAGAACAAACAGAACTTGCGGCATATGCAGAAGAAAATTCATAACTTTCATTTCTAAGTTTATCAATGTTGGGAGTTTCATAAAAAGTGCTGCCAGAATATCCTAAATCTTTCCATCCTAAGTCATCTACTAAAATAAAAATAATATTGGATGATTTATTTTTAGAATCATTTACACATGATGATAATATAAATAAAAAGAGAATTGCAATTAAAATATTTGTATTCATAATTACGACTAATACTTTATTTATTTTTAATTTAAAAGGATTTTATCTTTCTTTTTTGTTAAAAGATAAGACTTTTGAAATTGAGCTATATCAAGTATTATCCTGTTTTTAAATTTTGAATTAAACTCATAGAAGCAATTATTAGACACAATCAACTCTTTTATAGGATTTGAAGTTACTTTTGCACTTAAGTTTATAACGAAATGATCCTTTTCTGTATAGGAATCATTTAACTTTAATTCAACAGTTTTACCATTAATTTTTATATGTGATTTTCCATTTATGTATTTGGTTAAACATAAAGCCGTCATTTGCTTAATATTACAATCTGAATTGAAATTAAAATTAATGACCTCAGCTTTTTCAATTGTAAATTTTAGGCTTAAATAATCATCATTAAGTTGATAACTGTATTCAGCTATATGTTCAGCATGAAAAAAAGGAAATATTATTATATATAAAAAGATAGGTAGTACTTTCATTGAATTTGTTATTTTATGATTAATTTTTTGGTAATCTGATTATTATCAAAATCAATTTGAATAAAATAAATTCCCTTACTATAATTATCTACTTTTATTGTTTCTTCATAAGTATTTGAAGAATAAATCATTTTAGCATTAGAACTAAATATCTTAATACCTCTAATTCTTGTTTTATCCAAGTCACTATTTAATTTAATATTAAAATTAGTACTAGTAGGATTTGGATAAAGGATTATAACAACTTCTGAAGCTGCAAAATCTTCAATAGATAATACATTTGTACTACAGTCTGTTACTGCTGTAGAACTTGGACAATTTGGACCAATCTTAAAAGAATTATCTACATACAAACCTTTTAAACATCTTGGAATATATGGCCAATTATCTGTAAGGACATAATAATAAATTCCATCAGGATATTCAGGTGTTATTCCAAAACGTCCACCACATTCATCCAATTCAGATAATCCAGTTATGTACTCATAATCTTCAACATAATTTCCATTATACGTTCCATTTGGTGCTGTTATTCCATCTCCTGGTCTACTACCAGATTTTAATTGAAAACTACTGTTAAAAGCAGAAACACCATTCATTGAATCATTTGGATCGGAATACAAATATTTATAATATATTGGAAAACCATCAGCCGCATACCCTAAAAGAGGAGAATGGGAAGAACCATTAATATTTAAATCATTATTAAAATAATCAGTTGGAATATTATGATAATGGTAACGACTTACATTATTTACATGCCCACCATTTAAATCCATATTTAATTCAAAATCTGCTTCAATATGCCAATTTAGGTTTTCTTCAGCAGTATTGGGATTTGTAAAATACAATCGAGCAAAAGGAGAATAGTTTACACCTTGATTTGAAACTCCAAAAATAATTCCACCACCACAACCTTGAGAAGAAGGATCTTCTATAAGTTCAGTTGCTGTCGTTGTGAATTCTGGATCTAAACACATGGAATATTCAAAATCCTGTCCTGCCAAAGTATTCATTCCTCCAAATGGACCATATTGATGAGGAGGAATATTGTTTGTGTAACATTTTCTAACATGATTTACAGTACCAAAACAAACAGCATTTGTGGTTTCATTTGCGAAAATAACAGCCGGTTCACAGACTATATTATCAACATATGGGTCAGTTCCATTCGTAAATTCTATTAAATTGTTTTCTCCGTCATTATCAGGATCGTCATTCGGACCATAAGTATAAGAGAGTAGTTCTCTAAATTCCCATGCATCATCTAATCCATCAGCATCCACATCAGGCTCTGTTCCTGAAAACAACGTATTTGTCGGATCTAAGGTAGGCATAGCAGCGTTTACTGTTTTTAAATGATCTCTTAATTTAATACAAAGGTTAAGAGTTATGTTTGGTAAAGAAGTTGAAAGATCATTATTTTCACCAATATCTGTTGAAAGATCGTATAAATAGATATTTCCAGTTTCATACTCTACAATTAATTTGTAATTCCCATCCACTAAAGCAGAACGTGGAGTTTTATTAGGATTCATGTCATAATGTGGAGAATGGAAGTATATAGGCTCTGATCGATTAAAAGTATTTCCTGTTAATAACGGAACCAAACTTTGCCCATCAATATTATTTGGTAATGCTACACTACTTCCTGTCAATTCTGCTATAGTTGGAAATAAATCATATTCAACAACGGCTTCAGTATTGTAGCTATTTGGAGTGATATTAGGTCCTTTTATTATAAAAGGCACTCGTATTCCGCCTTCAAATAAAAACGTTTTACCAAAGGATAATGGGGTGTTATCAGTAAGGTTTATCTGTCCTCCATTATCCGAAACTAAAAATATATAAGTATTGTTATCAAGTCCAAGGTTTGTTATTTCTGTCAATAATTGTCCAATACCATCATCAGTATCTTCGGTCATTGCGCCATACTCTACTCCTGTGTGGATTACACCTGGAGGTCTTTGGATCGGATCATTATAAAGATCAATGGTTTCTTGCCTTGCTTCTATATTATTATGTACCGCATAATGAGAAAGCTGGAGCAAAAATGGTACTCCATCAGTAACAGCATCCTGAATAAAGCTAATAGATCTGTTGGTTAGATCAAATATCTTTTTTGGGTCAACTTGTACCGTAGCTCCTTGATTACCATTACTATTATTGGTAGCACCATCATTGAAATCAAATCCATTGTTAGATGGACTTGATGTAGCAGTATTTCCTAAATGCCATTTACCGAAATGTGCAGTTCTGTAATTCATTCCTATAGATTTTAGCCATTCAGCATAAGTAATATCTGCGCCATCTAATGCGGTTTCAGTAAGAGCTTCAATCAGAATTTTTCCAGTTGCTATATCATTATCAGTACTGGTAAAGTTGTTTCTAGCAGTTGTTCGCCCTGTTAAAATGCTACCGCGAGAAGGAGCACATTTAGGAGCAGGAGCATATCCTTGTGAAAAAGTCATTCCTGATTGAGCTATCAATTCCATTTCAGGAGTAAGGTAAAAATCGCTTTTAGAACCTGAAATGCCGGCATCCATCTGAACAGAAGAACCAGTCCAACCTTGATCGTCAACTACAATGATAACAAAATTCGGTGGTTGTGAAAAAGCTTGATTGGAGTAAAATATAAACAGAAAAACAATTAAATATAACTTTCTCATAAAGTATAAACTTGTATATAAAATTAGATGACAAAAATAGTTATTTTTTGTTATTCAATTTTTTTTAGTTCAATTTTTAAAACTCCCCTTTTGAATTTTTATTTAATTTTCTATATTATTTTGGTTTTAGTTCTAATGTGTTAATAGTTACTAATTAATATTTTCATTATCTTGTTTAACTCTTTCGTAAACAAAAAACATCTGAACTTTTCCATCAGAAATCAATGCATCATGAACTTGAACAGCTTTGACTTCTTGACCTTCAACAGTTAAAGTAATATCACTACTTGAAGTAACCCACTGTCTTCTCTCTCCATCTTGATTTGTTAATTCATTTGCTATAAGGTAATTGGTTTCCCATTTTGGTGAATTATCATTAAACCACTGAGTTAAAAACTCAATATGTGCATCTGTTCCATCAACATACTCTCCTCTAGGTCCCCAAACACGAATATTTTCAGAATTCAACTCTCTAATTGTTTCAACATCTCTTTCATTATGAGCTTTAATATAGTTTTCCCAAAGTTCAATTGTTGATAACTCTCCTGCAATCAAAGGGAGTTTAGTTCCATCATCAGTAATTTCGATTCCAATTTTTGTTTCAACAGTTTGAGTAACACTTTGAGTATTATTACAAGACGATAACATTAAAAGGACTCCGAATAAAAAAGTAATATAATTTTTCATAATTATTTGAATTTAATTTCTAAAAATTTATTTTAAGTTAAATAAATAAAAATTAAGTAAACTAAAGTCCTTTTGATTTTTGATTGAATTTTTTTAGATTGAAAGTATGAAGAAAAATGCAATAATGTTATCATTCGGAGTTGCAATTGCCTTAGGAAGTGGACTTGGTTTGGCTCTGGATAATATATTATTAGGTATTGGTTTTGGTATAGCTATTGGTGCAGCTTTATACACAGGAACAAAAAAGAAATCTGACTAAAACAAAATCCCCTGTTTCTAAAGACTAACCCCACTCCCCTTTTGAATTTTTCTTGGATATGTTTAGATTAAGATATGAAAAATAATGGAAAATTAATTGGAACTTTGGGTGTTTGGGTTGCTGCTTTAAGCTGCCCTGCTTGTTTTCCAGCTCTCATATCACTTGTGTCTGTTTTGGGTTTGGGGTTTTTATCTACGTTTGAGGGTATTGCTATCAATTATCTACTTCCTTTTTTTACATTTATTGTTTTACTTTCAAGTATTTACTCTTGGTATCAACACAGAAATCATTTCCGTGGATTATTAAGTGTATTAAGTCCTGTTTTGATTTTATTTGTCTTATATATATTTTGGACATTCTCTTGGAGTAGGCAATTATTTTATATAGCATTATTTTTAATGCCTATAGTGGCAATTTTTGATTTAATTAAACCTGTAGCTAATAAATGTTAGATTTAGATATATACTCAAATATTAAATGTCCAAAATGTGGTTTTGAAAAAAGAGAAATAATGCATGAAAATAGTTGTCAATTTTTCTATAGTTGTAACTCATGTGATTTTTTACTTAAACCAAAAAAAGATGATTGTTGTGTTTTTTGTTCATATGGAGATGTAAAGTGTCCACCTATTCAAAAAAATGATAAATGTTGTTAAAAAAAATTAACCTTAATGAAAAGAAGAGACTTTATTAATGGAACTTTAATGGTAGCTGGAGCATCTATGTTTCCAGGATGTACACATAATTCTGTTTTAGACAAACTCGATCCATTGTATTACCCACCGTCACTCACTGGCCTTAGAGGAAGTCACCCAGGGTCAAATACCCACGCACACGACAGAGCATGGAGTAAAAAATCGGATTGGGGACCAACTACTAAATTAGAAGAAAGTTATGATTTAGTTGTTGTTGGCGGAGGGATCAGTGGACTATCAGCTGCATATTTCTACCAGCAAAAACACGGAAAAGACAAGAAGGTGCTTATACTGGACAATCATGATGATTTTGGGGGTCATGCCAAACGAAATGAGCATACAATCGATGGAAAAACACTAATATCCTATGGTGGTTCACAATCTATAGTAGAACCAAAACATGGAAGTAAAGTTGTACATGCTCTTCTAAAAGATATAGGTGTAGAGATAGAGCGATTTAATACGGCTTATGATCGTAACTTCTATAAAAGAAACAATTTAGGATCCGTTACTTACTTCAACAAAAAAATATTTGGTGAAGACAAAGTGGTTAGACACCCTTATTGTAATTATCCAAACTATATAGAAGGACTTATGGCTGGAAAATTATCCAATAAAGATGCTGCACAAGAAGCTCCTTTAAGCAAGAAAGGTAAAGAACAATTGCTTCAGGTATTAAATGGTGGACTGCATAAAATAGATGTACCAAAAAAGGAATTGAATAATTATATTCGTTCTCATTCATATTTCGATTATCTAAAAGACACTTTGGGTGTTAATGATTTTGGGGTATTGAGAATGGCCAGACATTCTGCTTTAGACTGGGCAGTCTCAGGAACAGACTTGATGAGCATAGAAACTGCCAAGAGCTGTGGAGCCCTTGGTTTCGCTCCCAAAGCTGTATACGATGAAGACAATCCATACATTTATCATTTTCCAGATGGTAATGCTGGCGTTGCACGTGCTTTGGTGAAAAAAATGATTCCTGGTGTAGCAGAGGGAAAAAACGCCGAAGAGCTTGTATTATCAAAATTCAAATATGCCGAGCTGGACAGATTCAGCAATACTGTTTGTATAAGGCTAAATAGTACGGTTGTAAATGTGCGACATGGAGGCGACCCAAAAAATTCAAGTGAAGTTTTCGTAAAATATATCAATAACAATAAGTCACATGAGATAAAAGCCAAAAGTGTGGTGATGGCTTGTTACAACATGATGATTCCGCATATCGTTTCAGATCTTCCAGAAGAACAAGCATCGGCATTGAGACTTCAATCAAAAAGCCCATTGCAATACAGTAGCGTTAGCTTAAGAAACTGGAGGGCAATGAAAGAAATGGAAATTGGAATGGCAATGTCTCCCGGAAATATGCACCAAGCAGTTTTCATGGATTTTCCTGTGAGTATGGGTGGTTATGAGTACACCAAGACCCCAGATGATCCCTGTGTTATTCAGATGATAAGCTGTCCATATGGAGAAACCGTTGGTGCACCTTTACTCGAACAATATCGTGAAGCACGATACAAAATGTTAATTTTGCAATTCAAAGATTACGAAGAGGAAATTAGATCACATTTAAGTGGTATGCTCCCGAAGAAATTGTTTGATTTCGACAAGGATGTTGAAAGTATTACAGTCAATCGCTGGGCACACGGGTACACTGTTAGCGGCTCAAAAAATTCTACCAAAAAAGGACGACAACCATTTGGGCGAATTACGATAGCTAATTGTGACTCCGCAGGTAATGCTGATGCTAAAGCTGCAATCAATATGGCATCAAGAGCTGTAAACGAATTGGGTTAATCCCACTCCCCCTTTGAATTTTGATGTTAAAAATTGATGGTTTTGATTAATGATCTTTTACTCAGAAAACAGCTTATTTAGCAAATCAGCTAATCTTTTTCCGCCTTTAGCAAGTTGATTTTTAACTATAGGAAAATTGCGGTATATGTAATCATAACTTATATAATCTCCATCACTTACTTCAGAATAGATTTTTTTTACTTCTTTATGAGATTCGAATACCCAATCTTCTGGGTTTAATGATTTTGTTGTTTGTTGCAGTGTAGTTAAACTTTCAGCCAATTCAGTATAACTCATTTTATAATCATTAATCATATCGCTATCCCACACTTTGTGTAGGTTTGTTGGTTTACCAAAAAACTTAAGTTTGATATCATTTCCTCCCTTATCTTTATACCTACCCGTATGTAATGGTTGATGAACATCACCTACAAGATGAACTAAATATTTTAGATGAAATGATTTAGCTACTTTGGGTGAGTTTTTATCTTCTAATACTTCAATACATTTATTGATTGCTTGAATAATATCTCCTTTTGGATTCTTTTCAATTTGGTTATATTCCTTATCTAATGGTATGTTTACATAATGCCAAGGGCTATATTTACCAAACTCTGAATTTGACTTCATCTCATCTGCCCAGGTACTAACTAAAGCAAGTGATTGTCCATCTAGGATTTCATTAACCACTTTAAGTGTTTGTCGTGTTAAATTTTGTTTTGCAATTTCACCAATTACTCGGTGTCCATTTTTCCCCCAAACATCATTACCATAAACAGATGTGTTAAAGATTGAGATTAGTATAACTAATAATTTATTAAACATTTTATATAATTATTTAAGGTTAGTGATTTAAGTTAAAAAAACTAATTCTAATTTAAGACAAAAAATAAACAAACCACCACTAATTAAACTCCCCTTTTGAATTTTTCATTGATAGTTGTAGATTGTAAGTATGAAAGAATCAAAAATAGCAGGTAAAGCTCCACAAATGGAAGAATTGGAATTTGGAAAAACATATGCTTGGTGTGCTTGTGGAATGTCAGTAAATCAACCTTGGTGTAATGGTTTTCATAAGGGAACTAATTTTTCACCGTCAGTCTTTAAAGCTGAAGAGTCTAAAACAGCTGCCATGTGTATGTGTAAACAAACAAAGAATCCACCTTTTTGTGATGGTTCGCATAGGGGATTATAATAATTTCATAGAATCAGGATTACATTCTATTGCCTTGCCTTGGTAGTAACTCTCATTTAACAAAGAAAGGATGACTAAACAAAAATCCCCTTATTTCTGAATTCTACCCTCACTCCCCTTTTGAATTTTGATTTGATATTTTAATTGTTATTTAAAACAAGAAAGCCCCTCACGACTACTTTCATACATTAAGAATAATTATAAATATAATTAAGGATTTTATTTAATAACTAGTAAGTCCATAAATTCTTGCACAGACATATTTATTATTGATTCATTATCTAACAAATGTTTTAAAATATTCTTTGATTGATCTTTAGAATAATAATCATTAACTGAATTCTTAAACTTTTTTAATAAAAAGGGTATTCCCTCTTCTCTTCTCTTCTTATGGCCTATAGGATACTCTATCGTTATTTTTTTTGAATGTGTACCATCCTTAAAATAAATTTTAATACTATTTGCTATTGATCTTTTTTTTGGATCAAGATAATCCCTAGAAAACTGTAAATTCTCATAAATAACCATTTTATCTCTAAGCTTATCTATTATAGGATTTAATGCTATTTCATCATTATAATGTTCTGCTTTTAGCTCACCATAAATCAAGCCTATGGCTATCATATATTGAAGACAATGATCTCTATCCGCATAATTATAGAGTGGTCCAATTTTAGATATTATTCTAATAGCAGGTTCTTGAGTCTCTACTTCAATGGTTTTTATTTTATCTAATCTATCCTTATAATCATCATGTAAAGTAATAGCTGCCTCTACTGCTGTCTGTGCATGAAATTCTGCTGGAAAAAAAATTTTGAATAAAATATTTTCCATAACGTAAGTTTGATAGGGTTGTTTTCTGATTAGTGAATTTCCTTCAAAGCTTACATCACTAAATCCCCATTTTGGAGCTGAGATAGCACTTGGATATCCCTCTTCACCCCTTAATGTAAGCCATGAAAGCTTAACCGCTCTAGATGCAGCATCACCAGCAGCCCATGATTTTCTACTCCCAGTATTTGGTGAGTGTCTATATGTTCTTAAACTACTTCCATCTATCCATGCCTGAGAGACTGCGTTACAAATCTGATCATAATCTCCACCTAAAATGTATGTGGAAAGAGCTGTTGATGATATTCTTACAAGAAGAACATGATCTAATCCAACTTTATTAAAACTATTTTCCAGTGCTAGAACGCCTTGAATCTCATAAGATTTAATAATAAAATTATATAAATCCAAAATTTTAATAGGTTCTTTACCTCTTAACACATTCTGTTGACTTACATAATCAGCTAAAGGTAAGATTGATCCAAGATTATCTGAAGGATGTCCCCACTCAGTTGCAAGCCATGTATCATTAAAATCTAGCCACCTTATTATACACCCTGTATTCCATGCAGCCTGTATTGGATCTAAACTATAATTTGTTCCAAACACTCTTGCTCCATTAGAAATATTTTTAGAATTAAAAGTAGGTCCTAATAATTTTTTACAAGAATCATTTTTAAGAGCTAGAAGACCACAAGCAATACTATCAAGTAAAACATAGTAAGAAGTT
>Ga0310342_100003684_pt1 | contig 10135 bp, 20 predicted proteins | sample S15DNA20500_MG_FD_206155 | JGI IMG/M metagenome (GOLD analysis project Ga0310342, IMG submission 206155) | Marine microbial communities from station ALOHA, North Pacific Subtropical Gyre - S1503-DNA-20-500_MG | ecosystem: Environmental > Aquatic > Marine > Oceanic | place: Pacific Ocean: North...
ACAAAAACAAAATATCTTCTGCTACTCTGATTGAGGTGATATCCATATCATCAATTTCTTTTGACAACATACGTCCATCAATCATTATAATTTCTGTAATACATTTAGTGTCAACATATTCAGTGTTCGCTGGTGGGAATCCCGATTGTGAAAATCCAGCGATACCAATATCAGGCTCATCTAGCCACTTGTCCATAGTATCAAACGCTTCGAGAATTTCTTCTGGCTTGGCTCTTCGTCTAGACTTTTCCATATTGGACTTTCCTGTCCAATACTTTGCGTTTCTTCGCCCAAGGAGAATATCATCATCAGCGACACAATACTTAATCGCACCAGCGTGTTTGTGGATAAACTTTCGGGTCTCTGCTAATTGAGTCCAAGTGCCAACTAATTTTTCTGGGATTTCTAGATACTTGCAAGGATAATTATAGAGGTATCTTTCTTTAGACTCTATAACCATAATGACTCTCTTCTTCAACTCATCAGGAAGATTGTCATACGTAATTTGGTTGTTAGCCCGCCTTACAGTAGGAATGTAGATTCGTTCTATCACTTCTCGTCTTCCATCCAACGGAGAAGTGAATTTGCTGTTACATCAAGGTGGGGGTGCCAAGCAGATTTAGTTTTTGCCGTCATTCTCTGCCCGATTAACTTCTGAAACTCTTCGTAGTCTTCCTGATTTCTGAAAGACATAATAACTTGTTTATAGGCTCTATTATTCTCTTGAGTGTAAGAAGGCATACCTTTCCAGTGACTTCTCCACGAATCAATGTCTACTTCTTCATTGACGCCTTTATCTTCACCCATAAACTCTCCGAGCGTTGAGGGTAGTGATGAATCATCTACCTCACCCAGATAATTGTCGTACTCTGCCGACTCTTTCACTTCAACTTTTCGCTTATCATCACTCATAATATACCTATTTTTATGTTAAATTTTATCTATTATACATCATTCTATACCATTTGTCAAGTGATTTTTACGCATCCATCACTCTATAGTCTCCTCTTTGCCAAATTTCTCGTTCAAGGGCTCTTCGTTGTATCAGACCTTTGTTATATTTTCCATCTGCACAGGTAAATCCACGGCGTTTATCAAATGCTTCGATTAAGAAGAGATTGATATGTCCGCGATTTAAATGTTTCAGTGCGGCAGAATTTTTAAAGGTAGTCGGTCCGATATTGTAGACCAAAGATACCAAAGCATTTCTTTGATGCTTGTTAAGTTTGTAGGTGACCAATCGGTCAATGTATTCATTTGCCTCTAGCAACTTAAACAACATTATACGTTCGGCTTCGTCTAACGTATTGTCAGAAAACAAATTGGCTCTGTTTCCATAACCTTTGGCCTTGTGACCGACATCATCATATACTTCTAGAACGGCATCACCCCTCATAAGAGCGGGATTTTCCATAGTCTTGACAAAGACTTTTAAATCTTCATCAGGTACCCAGGGCCTTGTTGCTTCAACATCAGTGCTACAGCCAATGGTGGCAAAACCTAAAAATAGTGCGATAAGGACAAATGAGAAAATCTTAGTAATCATAAGAACTCTTCCTCAGTTTATATTGCGTAATTAAATATCAAGCCTATTATAGAGACTAATGCAATGGCTAAATTTGTGGTAACAATAGAATACTTGCCCCACAAAAATCCAACACTAATCCATATACCTGCACCTGCAATCATTACTACAACACCCTCTGGGTAATGCCCTAGAGCGTTGATTCCAACTCCGACTATTACTGTCGCAGTACCTAACCATTCTAAAAACTGTGTCAGTACACGTTTGTAAATAAATGCCTCGATTCGTGTTAACTTCTTATTATCTATCATACTAACAGTATACACCCAAATCAGTCATCTGTCAACTTCTTTTTTTCTTCGGATGTTAATGTGTTCTGCTTTATCTCTTGGATTTTCTCCATCGATTTCACCATTCCTTTTGGAATCTGGTGAATGGTACCGACACATCTATCTTCTCTTACGGTGTCGGTAATGTAGATACATTCTTTGTCGCTCATAAAGTGGACTCCGTATGTATCAAAATAATCTAACTCTATAGGAAGGTCGTCAATTTCGTGCCATCCGTCATTATATGTGGCCGCATCTAACCAAGTAACTTTTACTAGATAAAGTGGCGGCTTCAGCAAGTTCTTATTTAAGTCTTTTGTGTACGGATACGCCATTCTAGTGACTTTCCTCGGTGTTATTTCTTTCATTTTCCCTTTCATTATTTAGTCATAATATAAGTGGGTTCTTCGCATTGAGTTATCACGTTCTCGGTATTGAGAACTTTCCCTCAATCCTTTCTTGACGAGATATTCGCCATTATTAGGACTTCCCCCATTGCCCAAACCACTCAACTTCGTAAATAATCGGGACAATCATTTGTTTGTCGGTAATCCGAACGCCGAAATTTACGATGTTTATCTTCTGCTGGTTGGTCCTTAAACCAATCAATAGAAAATTCAGCCCCGTCTACGTAATGTCCTACAGACCCCTTCTCGATATCTTTCTTCAACGCTTTCACGATATCCATCGGGTCGTATCCAAAGCCAGGAAACATATCACTATGAAACTTCACTTTAAAAGAAACTTCCCACTCAGGTGCTGGAATAATCGGTTTCAAGTCACTCATACTATCTCTCCAATACCACGTAATCGCCGAAGTAACTGTCAAACACTTCGACTAGGTTTTCATAATCACCAGACTTCATTTCGGTAGTAATTAGTTTATCATCTAATCCCAATTGACGAGACAAACTAAACGCTAATCCCAAGAGATTAAAGGCGTTACCTTTGGGTCCAGTTAAGTCAATAACAAATTCTTTGGGTGTTGTTTTGGCTCTGATTGTCATAACTATCTCCGTTAAGCGTGTTCAATATCACCTGAAACCGTCATCTGGCCAAGTGCGATTTGCTGGCGCAACATATTCAATTTCGCCATCGTTTGTTTGATATCTGGGTGCTTACTATTATTTATCTGCAAATTACGACACAACCAGGACAGGTTACCAAACGACATTTCCAATCGTTTCATAGGAACTTGCATATCATCAGGAACCAACGAAATCAGCATATCGCTTACGTGTACGTTTCCCTTTAAAATATTTTCCATTATGAATCGCTCCTTACGTTGTCATCTTCTATGATAAAACTGGACATACCTGCTAGTTCTTTCTGAACCTCTTTTTTCGCATTCTGTCTGCCTCTAGCCTTATCCGCTTTTCGTTGGCGAATCGTCTCGGCTCGGCTAAGAGAATGTTGTCTTTCATTTCCTAGCGGTTTCATTTTTACCTCACAAATGTCCGCGCCACGTACATATTTCATCCACAATAATCCGGCTATGTTCGTGTCCGCAGGTATTTAATAATATTAGCATTAGTAGTATAATCACCGACCATTTAAACATCAATCAATTCACGCGGAAAGAAAGTCCATCAACTCTCGTGTTGTCTCTGCTTTCTTATCTGCGGCCTCTTCTTTCGCAATAACGTCTTGCGATTTTGGTTTTGGCTTCAGTGCGGCGAAAGCCTCTCTTGTGACTTTGCCCTCTTCTGGGTCGACTATCACCGAATTTTGCGGATATGAGTAGAACCCGAAGCCTAATTCTTTCTGCCTTAGTTTGGCGTTAAACTTAACAAAGTCTCCTACCTTAACTTCTTCGTCAAGCAAGAAACCTGGAACAGTACCGAAAACTCGATACCCTTTGAAATCTTCGACCAGCATCTTAAAAACATAAGAGCGGCCATAGTTGAACTGGTTCTCCTGTTGCTTGATTGAAATTACTTCTCCAATCACTTCGCCCTTGCCGTCTTTCATCGGCGTCATTCTTGCCAGGCGTTCTTTGTTCTTTCTCGCATATTCCTCGTCATTTCTGACGACCTTCTGAACTGCCGATATTTGCTTGGCAGTCACGTTACCAAATTTTTCTGCTCTGCTGAGGACATCCTTCACAAAGTCATTTTTGCCAGCGTATGAATTGGCTAGCAAGTCTTTGAACCAATCAAAAGTGGTTTCATCGATGCTAGTGGCATCTCCTCTAATCGTCAAATCTGACATATTTGCCTCTCAATCTGTTAATATTTATCTTACTATAGATACTATTATACTCTATCCTGGGCCCCTTGTCAACCCTTTTTTCGATAAAATTTGCTTATATTTACTATTAATTTTGATTATGTGACATTTTTACAACAAACCCTGTCATTTCGGACTATTGGAACCCGTTATAAAGAGTATTGGAACTGGTTATAAAATGTAGTCGCATAAATAGATATATAGTTGGAGATAGTGTTCTCTTCCTATCAGTGTAGTCTTAACTAAGATATAAATATACTAGAAGGGGAATAAAATGAAAAAACTTATTACATTCTGCATTGCAGTTGTGTTCGGTACTATGTTGCTGAATAGTCCTGTGTTGTCAGAAGCATCTAAAGTTCCACCTGAAATGGGAGTCGATGAACGACAAGATAAAGAGTTAATGGAATCCCAAAAGAAAGAAGAAGGTAGCGGAACAGATACTAAACCACCACAAAATCCACCAATAATCCAAAAATGGCCAGGTTTCTTTGACTGTGGACCCAATGAAGTTATAATGGGTATAATTCACGGTAAATACAAAGAAAAGCCAATGATTCAAATGGGCGGTGTTTTACAAATACCAGGCGGCCGAGTTGTTCAGGCACCTACAGTAATTTATTTCAATCAAGAAACAAATACTTTTTCCATTGTCGCACATTTTCAGAATTCTTTTTCTTGTATAATAATGTACGGCCAGGGTGTGGGACCAGCGTCTGGAAATCCAGCGATGCAACAGCCTCAGAAACAGAAACAATATTTTGATAAAGAAAATCCTCCGAAGGAATTTAAAATCAAAAAGAATCAGCCAAAATGGCGAGGAACTAGCCATACTGATACGTTAGTTCAAATACTGAAAACTATTCCAGTAAATTGGTACAGCAGATTTACATTAGTGTGAGGAGGCATATATGCTATGGTTACTGATAGTAATTCATTTAAACTTGCAGTCGGTCCCAATACAAGTAGAACACGGAGAAATAATTGGAACTTTCCAGAATGCTCAAGACTGTAATAAGAAACACGCTGAATTTTTCGAGGCAGCGAAGGCCGATGGGCAGGTAATACCGCCCTTCTTCAACCTCGGATGTATAATGTTAAAAATGGTACACGTATGATTAAAATATTAGAAAATGCTAAAAGCAAATTAGAAGAACTTAGGGTTCAACACGATAAAAAATTCGTTAGACTATCTGTTACGGGTGGTGGTTGTGCTGGACTAGGATATGAATGGGAGTTTGAGGATGCTCCCGATTTATCCGATATAGTTGTTGATAATATGTTATTGATTGACCAAATGTTTGAAATGTATATTATGGGAATGGAATTAAACTACAACGCTTCTGCGTTTGAGTCAGGCTTCACTTTCAACAATCCCTTAGCCACATCCCAATGCGGATGCGGTACAAGTTTCTCCGTACAATAACCCACCACAACACGAGACAATACTAATGAAAAGTATAATAATTGGGCTAGGCCTCCTTATGGTCGCTGTACCCTCAATAGCAGGGCCTCCTGCTGACGCGGCACCTATGCCGTTCCAGACACAGGTACTTTGTACTCCAACTATGACATCAATGGTTTCGGCAATGACGAAAGATTATGCAGTCCATATTTCTATGACGTTCGAGGCATCACCTGAAGAAGGTATTGTTGTTGTAGAAAATCCTGATACAGGCACTGCGGCGATACTTCACACAATGGCAGGAAGAACTTGCTTAATTTTTTCTGGTATGAATCTAAGACATTTTGACAGACCAGAAGGAATGGCACCGCCAGAAGTACAAGTTAATCCAGAATTTCAGAAAAATTCTGACGTAGGGGCCTAAATGTCCATTACAGTTACTCAAGCCGCACAAGAAAAGATTGCGAGTCTATGTTCGGAATCCAATATGATAGGTGTTAGAGCATTCGTCTATGGGGGCGGATGCTCTGGTATGAATCATAGTCTGACGTTTGTAGATGAAGTGGAAGACCGAGACACCAAAATATCAGATAATTTTTATATCGACCCAGTGGCTATGCAGTTTATGGTAGGTGCTACAGTAGATTATGAAAATACGGATTCGAGACAATCTTTTGTGTTTTCTGATGTATTCAAAGAACAAGGCGGTTCTGGCGGATGCCAGGGCTGCGGAAGCAGTTACTAAAAAAGAAGCGGCCCCCGAAGGGGCCTCCTCTTTTAGGTTAATAAAAAACTCTTTTAGAAAGAGAGTCTAAATCCTACAGTAAGGATGTTGTCATCATTATGTACGCCGTTAACATACACGGACGCATTTTCATCTAAATTATGTGCGACTTCTAAGATGTACTGATTAGTACCATCTTCGATGTTTTGATACCCACCTTTAAGGTCATTCTGACCAAGTGAATACTGAGCAACATAACTTAACGTGTTAGTCGTAACACCTGCAGAGGTTTCATCCTGTGCAAAAGTACCACCGATTGTAACCCCTTTCAGAGTGTAAGTGCTACCACCTAAAATGGTGCTGACACCCGTAACGTCATCTTTAGCATATGCTCCGACAAGACCGATTCCAGCGATTCGATAAGAAGCGCCTGCTCCCCAAGAATCTAGGCTATCAAAGTCATTATCAACTTCAGCGGTACCTACTAGAGATACACCACCCAAAGAAAATTTTGTCTTTGCTTGATTGCCCACTCGACCAGAACTTTGGTCACCTTCAAAATATGCTCCTTCAAAAATATTGACAGTGTTATCTGCAACATTTCTTTCGATGCTAGGCATACGTCCAATTGAGAACTCAACTGGTCCTAGTCCAACACCTATAAAAGCATCTCTTGCCGAGATATCTATGTCCTCATCAAGTTCACCTGATAGAGTGCCAAAGACATTGGTTCCCCATAACTCTCGTTCTACAGATACTCCAGCATAAGTTCCCCCACCAGTTGTAAAATCGTGGTCGTTGTTATACTGATATGCCCCTTCGATTTGACCAAATGTGAGAGTCTTGATTCCTAAATCGGCCTCAACACTCTTTTCATTGGCAAAACTAAGAGTCCCAGCCGTCGCCAGGGTTAACGCAACAATTGTTGCTATGAAATATTTCTTCATTTTTACCTTCCGTTTCATCATTTAAATCTAATAGATATCCCTATCTATCACCTATTTGTGGTTCTCACAAATTCTTTTTATTTATATCACTCTCGACCCATAAAATATTTATCAGCATTTACAGACTTATCGCAGATATATAGGTCAAAATGTGGTTTATCTCCACATATGAGGGCTGTATGTTTTGCTCCCCATTTGTGTAGTTGTGCCATAGTTGTGTCGTACCAATCAATACCTGATTGGGTACCACGGGCTGTCCAGTAAGTGATATTATGCCCTTGTTCATATAGTCTATTAATCTCAGCAATTCTGTCCATCATAGGTATAGCATCTTCATAATTCCAAGGTCTTTCTTTGTCTTGCACACCAGTACAAATGGTACCATCTATGTCTACAAAAATACTCTTTACGTTGCCATTAGAACTAAGTTCGTATTCACGCACCGTTTTTCCCTCTCATAGCATCCGTGCCTTTTGGTAGTCGCTTCTCAATTCGACCACAAATAACTGGAGATTCTCCAAGTTCTGTTAATTGTTCTATGATTTTTACTGCAAAATCTTTATCAACAATCAGTATCATTCCAATGCCGTCATTGAATACTCTTTTCATCTCTTCGTCTGAGATATCACCTTTGTCTTGAATCCAATCAAACTCTTCTGGGCGACTCCAATCGTCACTCCATATTGGTCGTAGATTAAATCCTTCTCCTAGAAGTCTGAGAATATTGTCTCTGCCGCCGCCAGTGATATGAGCAATGCCCCTAACTCTTTTTGGATATTTTTTCGTTACTGCTAATACAGAACTCACATAAATTCGTGATGGTGCTAAGAGGCTTTTCAAAATATTATCAGTAACAACATTGTTTTTTGACACTACGTTGTCCCAGACTTTTCTAATCAGCGTATATCCATTGCAATGAAATCCAGACGATTTCAAACCAATCATCATATTGCCACCGTTGATTTCTCTACCATCAATGAAATCAGTTTTCTTACAGACGCCAACTCCAAAGCCAGCAAGATTGAATTCGCCCTTCTTGTGGTCGCCAGGTAGTATAGCAGTCTCGCCACCGATTAATGGCACATTGGGGCCGCACTGTAAGAGGGCTTCTTTAATACCATCAAACAATTCTAGATACTCGTCTCCTGATTTTAAATCGTGTACTGAAAGATAATCATTCATAAACAATGGTCTTGCGCCAGTGCAAACAATATCATTCATCACTGCCGACACAAGGTCGTGCCCAAGATTCTTAATCTGAGCATCAGGACTATCTCTATTCTGAGTATATAATTTTATTTTTGTTCCGATGCCATCTGTTGCTGATACAATATAATCGTCTCCGATATCGTATGCTCCAGCATAGCCACCAATCCACGGCATCTTCGCCGCGAGTTTGGCGTTGAACATATTCTGGTCTTGTAAATCTACACCTGCTGATTGATAGTCCATATTACCATTTTCCTATTGGGCATTTAGACTTCTTTAGTCTCGTTTTCATTTTAAGCATACAACCGCAAATGTCACAATAATTAATCCAGCCTCGACTGTATAAGTCTTTGCTGTGTTCACAATCCTTACAGATAGCGAGGCGACTCTTCTGAAGTTCCTTGGTATCTGCTTTATTTATGTCTTTGATGGAATCCACTATACCCCACTTGCCCTTCTCTGATTCACAATCTGGGCAGTCCTTTTCTTCATATAATTCCATCTTCCACGGGTTCAATTTCATTTTAGGCACGATAGAGCGGATGCTCCTTTCCTTTTACTACAATGTATGGGAATGGTTTATTTATTTGTTTTTTCTCGTCTTTGTTCTCTTTCACCTTCTTTGCCCACTTATCGTGAGCCCCTTTACAGAGTTCATTTCGTTTGGCTTTGGCATCTTGCTTTTTCTCAAAGCCCTTAGCGATAACTTTATCACTTGTTACGTATTTTACGGCATATATGTCTTTTGTCATTTTAGTAGCCTTCTTTCTGGGCTTTAAGTCTTTTGACTTTAGCGACACGGTTGATGGATTCTTTCTTTTCTCTTCGGCGTCTTGCACTTGGTTTTTCATAGTATTTTTTTAACCTCAAGTCTCTAAATAGTCCGTCCTTCATAAGTTTCTTTTTTAAGATTCTGTACGCTTTCCCGACATTGTTATTCCGTACGATAACTTCCATCACTCCTGCTTTCTATAAATTATCTGCCTCAGATTTGTCTAATCTAAGTTCTTGGAAGATTGGCAAAAACAATCTCGAAACTGAACTATTTTTGTCTTGAATCTTCTCATTGTACTTAACGGAAACTATTTTCCCGATAAACTCGTCTGGGTCTCTTTTTCTATCTTCATCGGTGAGACCAGAACCAACTCTGACTTTAAGAGTTCCATCTTTCGATGTACACTCAAGGGCGCCTATTAAACCGTCATTTTTGCCTGTACCGTTTGTGACTCCTTCTACTAAAAGGTCTGCTTCTAATTCTGCTTTCATTTTGACTTGATATTTAGAACGCTTATTTTCCCAAGGGGAATCTCCATTCTTAACAATAACTCCTTCTTCGCCATCTGCTAATGCTTCTTGAAATACGGCTTCACATTGTTCATAATTATCTACAGGTGCCGCTGGAAGAATCATAACTAGATGCTTATCTTGAGCATTATATACGGCATCCATTCTTTCTTTCAGAACGTCTAGTCTGTCATAATATGGTATAGCACAAAATCCTTTTTTGAAATCTTCTAGGGGTATCATATCCCAACACCACAATCTTACTCGCTTTGTCTCTTCTTTTGAAATTGTTCCCTTTACTGCTTTATTTAGGATTCCATTACCAGTCTTTCTGTCTAATATCTTTTCTTCATTCTCATCAAGAACAATTAATTCTCCATCGAGAACGGCTCCGTGAAAATGAGATAAGTCTTCCAAAGTGGATGATTTGTAAAATATCTGCATCACAAACGCATCGAAATGTCCATCAAGAGAAATCTGTTT
>Ga0310342_100003685_pt1 | contig 10135 bp, 8 predicted proteins | sample S15DNA20500_MG_FD_206155 | JGI IMG/M metagenome (GOLD analysis project Ga0310342, IMG submission 206155) | Marine microbial communities from station ALOHA, North Pacific Subtropical Gyre - S1503-DNA-20-500_MG | ecosystem: Environmental > Aquatic > Marine > Oceanic | place: Pacific Ocean: North...
GGACCAAGAGCAGGGCCTGCAGGGCGACCTGCCCGTTCCCTATCAGGCGATTATGTTGGGTCATGGCTTGGTGACGCACGGGGTGGCGAAGGTATCAGGGGCGGTTTGGGTGGTCAAACAGGCCGCATATGCCGCCCTCCCCGTCAAGCGACGGGGCGCAAACCGGTTGTGGTTTCCAGGGTGCACGCGGCACCCGGGTCAAAGCTCCTCATTGGCGGCGATCTGCAGTTCGCGAACCTTCTTGTTCAGCGTGTTTCGGTTGATGCCCAGGTAGTCCGCCGTCCGGGTCTTGACGTTGCCGTGCAATGCCATGGCTTGCTGGATGAGTTGGCGTTCCACTTCCTTAATTACACGGTCGTAGATCTCGCCATCGTCCAGGGCGGGCAGTTCGTCCTGGCGTACCGCGTGCCGGGCCAGCCGTGTTGCCAGTGACTGGAGCGATTCGTCGGTGCTGTCGGGCCGAACCTGCTGGGCGAACAGGCGGATCTGCAGCGGGAGCAGTTCGTCCGTCAAGGTATCGCCTTGGGAAAGTACCACCGCTCGCTCGATGGTGTTCTCCAACTCGCGTACGTTGCCGGGCCAGGGATAGCGAAGCAACGTGTTCAGCACGTCGCGGCTGATCCGCGTTAGATTTCGACTGTTCTCAGCGTTGTATTTGTCGAGGAAAAAGTCGATCAGTTGCGGGATGTCTTGGCGACGGTTGCGCACCGGCGGAAGGTGTACGGTCACGACGTTGAGACGGTAGTAGAGGTCTTCGCGAAAGTTGCCCTTGGTGATCTCGCTTTCAAGATCCAGATTGCTGGCTGCGATGACTCGCACGTCCACCGGAATCGTGTGGTGATCGCCTACCCGCTCCAGCTCGCGCTCCTGGAGCACTCTCAGTAGTTTTACCTGCAATTGGGCGTCTAGCGTGCCGATTTCATCGAGAAAGATCGTGCCTCCATCGGCGGCTTCGAACCGACCTATCGTGTCCCGCACCGCGCCGGTGAAGGCGCCCTTGGTGTGGCCGAAGAGTTCCGACTCGAGCAACTGTGGGGACAGCGAGCTGCAATTCACGCGGATCAATGGTTTCGAGTTGCGCGGCGAGTTGTAGTGGATGGCACGAGCAATCAGCTCCTTACCGCATCCCGTTTCACCCAGCAGCAGGCAGGTGGCGCGGCTCGACGCTACCTGGCCGATCATGGCCAGCACTTCGAGCATGGCGGGGCTCGACCCGATGATGTTGTCAAAGGCATACCGCCCGTGCAGGTCGTCCCGCAGGGCCTCGTTCTCAGCGACGAGCAGTTCCTTCTCGATCTGTGCCTGGTGGTGCAGGCGGATCGTCTGAGCGAAGCAACCGGCGTTGATTCGCAGCAATCGTGTGTCGGCTTCTAGCAGCGTCTGGTCGATGAACGGCTTGTCCACGCTGATCGCGCCGACGTAGCGGTCGCCGTCCTTGATAGGGACGCAGATGAAACTGATCGCGTCCTCTTCATCGAAACGGTTCGTGGCGGATCCGTCCGTGGTCGCGCCCGGGTCAGGCAGCCAGCGACGGCTGCCGGTGCGGTTCAAAAAGTCGGTTTCGCGGCGCACGTCCGGGATGATCTGTGGTGAGCCCGTGGCCATGGCCCGGCCGGTGATCCCTTCGCCCAGGGCATACCGCCCACGCTGCATCTCCTCCCGCGTCAGACCAATCGCCGCCACGATGCGAAGCTGGTCAGTGGCCTCATCCCAGAGGAGAAGGGAGGCGCGAACAATGTTCAGCCGCTGGCTTAGCAACGTCATGGCCCTCTGAAAGACCTGGCCAAGTTCGAGTCCATCGCCTAGGATCTGGCTGATTTCGGCCAAGATGTCTAATTCTTGTTCAGCTCGGTTCATTTCATGCCTATTATAGTGACATTCCATCATCCTTGTGTGAATATTTCGTGCATAGTAAGAGAGCTGAAACGTTGTTTTCGGTGGCCAGAGGGGCTTTGTACGATGCGGACCTAGCGGGATGCTAGGCAAGGGCCTGGCAAGTGATTCCAAGGGATGCGACGGCCGTGGGAATGGGAACGGGGTGTCTGGTAGTCGCTTACCGGTCTGCCGTGTCGGTGCTACGCTGCCCGTCGGGCCCCGGAGTTCTCAGGCGCCTCGACGACCAAGTCAACGTGCAAGCTTGATCCAGGGCGGTTTTGCCCCACTGACCTCTCCTTGAAATCGGTACCGCCCTTGCAGGTTGTGGCCGACATCCCGTTGTCGGCAAGTGGGCCTTGACGGGCTTGCGGACGGCGCGATGCACTTCTATCTTCATCCGCCATGGACGGTTTTGCCATGGCATCGTTGTGGCGGGTCTTTGTCAGGCTGCTGGCGATGGCGCTGCTGTTGGCGGTGGCGGCTTCGTGTGATCTTCAGTGGAAGGGGGGAAAAAGCGGGTCGGGTCGGGGCGTGGCGCCGTTTTCAGATGGCGACCGCTGGCGTCCCGGGCCCGTCTCGATTCGGGTCTATCCCTCGTCACGCCTGGGCGTGCACGACGGCCAGTGGTTTCTCGAGGGGTTCGTTGAACTGCTTGACGACATGGGCGACTCGGTCAAGGGGGTTGGAACCCTCCAGTTCGAGTTGTTCCGTGCCACCACGCTGGAAACCGAGGGGCCCGGTCAACGGCTCTACGTCTGGAACGTTCGCCTGCATACGTTGGCCGACCAGCAGCGACACTACGACGCCACCCTGCGCACCTATCAGTTCCGGCTCAAGATCTACGCGTTACCCAACGATGTCGAAGAAGTCGTGCTGCGGGTGATGTATGAAAACGAAGAGGGGTATCGCATGGATGCCGAGGCCCGGCTACCGGGCCGCATCGAAGGTTGACACAGCTGTCCGAAAGGTCTTTCGGACCCGTTTAGCCCTCGCAAATCTTTGCCTGGACGGCATCGACCATCTCAGAGGCCTCCGCTTCCGACGACGCTTCGGCGATGATGCGAACGACTGGTTCCGTGTTGCTGGCGCGGATGTGGACCCATCGGTTGTCCCAGTCGAAACGCAGGCCGTCGGCCTCGTTGACGCGGTACGCGTCCTCGAAGAGGGGGCCAAGCACCTCGCGGGTGATCGCATTCGCCGCGATCGGTATCTTGCGCTTGACAATGCTGTAGCGGGGGATCGCCGCCACGATTTCGCTGAGCGGCTTCCCGGCCAGCGCGATCATTTCCAGAATCAAAGCGATTCCCATGAGGCTGTCACGCACCATGGCTACGGGGGGCCAGATGACGCCACCATTACCTTCCCCGCCGATCAAGGCGTCGTGATCAAGCATGGCCGCCGCCACGTTCGCTTCGCCCACCGCGGTACGCACCACCCGGGCCCCGTGGGCCTCTGCCGCATCGTCGAGCATGCGACTGGTCGAGAGATTTGCCGCCAGCACCGTTGGGCCGCTTCTCGGACAGCGGGCCAACGTATGGCGGGCGCAAAGGGCCAACGTGTATTCCTCGCCGATGTAATCGCCGCGCTCGTCGACGATGGCGAGGCGATCGGCGTCAGGGTCCTGCGCGAAGCCGATGTCGGCCCCTTCTTTCCGTACCGCAGAGCAGAGGGTGATCAGGTGGTCTTTCGTGGGCTCCGGGTCATGGGGGAAGTTGCCTGTGGGGTCCGCGTAGAGATGGGTGGTGCAAACACCCAGCGCCGAGGCGAGCAGGGCGGTGGACGGACCTCCCGCACCGTGGACGCTGTCGATTACGGCGTGGAAGCCATGGGCCCGAATGGTGGCCACATCGACTTGCTCGCCGATGCGGGCCACGTGGGTGTCGGGCGTGGACAGATCGTCCTTCGCCGGCATGTTGCCAGATTTGTCATCCGCCGGATCGTGCTGTGTGAATGCACGGATGACTTCATCGGCCTCGTGCGGTGTCGGTGCCGTGCCCCGCGGCGTGAGCATCTTGATGCCGTTCCAGGGCGTGGGGTTGTGGCTGGCGGTGACAATGACGCCGCCCGCGGCGCGGTGGTGTCGCACCATCACCGCCACGCCGGGCGTGGTCACGATGCCCAAGCGGATGACGCGACACCCGGCGGCGGCGAGGCCCACCAGCACCGCCGACTCAAGGTGATTGCCCGAGGGACGGCTATCACGACCCACGACCACGGTTGCCGGGCGTTTTGCGGCCGATGCCGTCAACGCGCGGCCGATGGCCGCTGCATAGCGTGTTGCGACATTGTCGGTCAGCGACTGCCCGACAATGCCGCGCAAACCGCTGTGACTCAACATCAATTGCGTCTCTGTTCCGGTCATGGCCACCAATGCTTTAGTTGGTCCAGCGAGAATTCCGTGAGCGAGCGAACCGTGCGATCGGCGCCGTCGAGACCACCGGCAGACCCGGTCGGATCGACGCCCAGCGTGTGCAAGCCTGCGGTGCGGGCCGATGCAAGGCCGGCGAGCGTGTCCTCGATCGCCAGGCAGGCCGACGGTTGTATCTTGCGGTCTCGGTGGTGCTCGGCCAGGCGCTGGACGGCCAGGCGGTAGGTTTCCGGATCCGGCTTCGACCGCGTCACATCGTCAGCCGACACGACCAGTTCGAAGCGATTTGCGATGCCAAGGTGCGAGAGGATCAGGTCGATGTCGCGACGTGTCGCACCGCTGGCGATGGCAACGGGCATGGCGGCGGCGGCGGCCATATCAATCAGGGCAATCGCGCCGGGTAGAGCCTCGATTCCCGATGCCACGCATTTTTCGAATGCCTGTGCCTTGCTGTGGATCAACGCCGCGAGGCATGGGTCGTTGGGCGGCTGGGCGCCCGCGGCCCGCAGCATCACGCGAAACGCATCGCGGTCGTCGAAGCCGATGTAGTCCCGCACGTACGCTGCGTAATCGAAGTCGAGTCCGAACTGGCGTGCGATGGTGACGAAGGCCTTGTAATGAAGCGGCTCGGAATCGGCGATGACGCCGTCGAAATCGAAAACGATGGATGCAAGCAAGAGATCCCATCCTCGTGCGAGGTGAAACCGGATGGCGCGGCTACGACGCGGCGGTGCCGTGCATAGGGTAACGGATTCGCGATGGGGCTCTGCCTGATGGATCCGCCCGGCACCGACGCGGGATGGACATCGGAATATGGCCGTCGGTCCGCGTCGGCCTCCGCCGCCGAGAGGACGTGGCACCGGAAGTACCGGCCAGATTCCCGGTGCCTCCTGATCGACCTCGGTGCTTGGTCGGCGAATGAACGGCCGCAGAGAACCTAGAATCAGGCCATCATCAACCGTTCTTTACCGGTGGACATGGATTCATGACACTACCTTCGTACGACGATGCGCTGCGTGGCTGCCTGGTGCCTGTGGAGGCACTGCCCGCCGAGACGGTGGGTCTGGCGGACGCGTTGGGGCGGGTGCTGCGGCACGATGTCATTGCGGACCGCGATCAGCCCCCGTTCGATCGCGCGACGATGGATGGTTTTGCCGTGGTCGGCGACAGCCCGCTTCGCCGAGCGACGCTCTGGCCGATCAGCGCCACGGTGGCGGCGGGCCGGCCGCCGGAGGGTGCGGTTGCGTCGTTGGCGCCTGGGACGGTGGCCCGGATTGCGACCGGTGCGGTGATGATGCCCGGGGCCGACGCCGTCGTTCCCGTGGAGCAGACCACGTCGATCGGAACGGACGCCGCCTCCGTGACCTTCAATGTCGACGGTGTGCCTGTCGGCTCAAACGTGCACAGGCAAGGCAGCGATGCCCGTTTCGGTGATGTGGTGATCTCTGCCGGCACGCGACTGGGTCCGCATCACCTGGGGATCGCCGCTACCGTTGGGGCGATCAGGCTCGACGTGACGCGGCAGATCTGCGTATCAATTTTGACGTCGGGCGACGAGATTGTCTCGCCCGGCACGCCGACGTCGGAAATGCGTTCCGAGCAGATTCGCAATTCCAACGGTTCGATGGTCGCGGCACTGATGACGGCGATCGGTGCCCGCGTGGAACATGTCTCGCACGCGGTGGACGAACCGGGCGAAACCCTCGCCGCGGCGCGGCGTTGCTTGGACCAAAGCGACGTGGTGATCAGCACCGGCGGGGTCAGCGTCGGCCACAAGGACTGGTTGGCCTCGACGTGGGATACGCTGGGAATGGAATCGCTGGTACGCGGAGCGGCGATTCAACCCGGCAAGCCGATCGTGGTGGGCTGCACATGTGGTGCGCGTGCCGTGTGGGTCGTGGGGTTGCCCGGCAACCCGGTGAGCGTGCTGGCAACGGCCCACCTGTTCCTCTGGCCGATCATGCGGAAGCTGGAGGGTGACGTTCACGGTATTCCGTGGGTTCCCCTTGTGATGGCTGAACCGATGCGCTGTCGTACGGCGAGACAGTTGTTTCGGGCCGTGCGGCGTGACAGCGAAGGTCGGGGCCGACCGGTGCCCTGGCACGGATCGGGGGACCTGATGCACCTGGCCGGCGCCGATGGTCTCGTGCGATTGCCCCGGCGGGATGGCACGATCGAGGCGGGCGACACGCTGCCGTACCTGCCCCTGATCGGCTGATCGTCCGCCCCGTCGCACGCTGGATGAGAAGTCGCCCGGCAGAGGCGGTACCCTTCAGCCCGGAGCTGGAACCATGCGGATCAAGATTCTTCTTTTCGCCACCATGGCCGATCGTTTCGGGAAGTCGCATCTCCATCTCGAATTGGCGCCCGATGCCACGGTGGCCGATGCGCTCGACGCTTTGCAGGCAATGGATGCCGTGCCCGCGTCCTTTCGTTCCGCCCTCGCGGTGGCGGTGAACCACGTCTACGTCAACGCGAACACGTCCTTGGCCGATGGTGACGAGGTGGCATTGATCCCTCCCGTTTCCGGAGGTTGATTCGGCGGCGAACGCCCGTGCGCCGGACTAAAACGGACGTTGTTTTATCGGCGTCGCCCCGTGGTTGGCCAGGCGATGGCCGTGCCGGTACCGATCTTTGCACGGCCATTGTTGACCACGGGCAACATGTCGCGGCGATCTTCGCCCAATCGGTGCCGGATTACGCGGCAAATCACGATTGGAGGGATTAAGGGGCTTCGGGGGATGGCCGATGATGAACCTGTTGCCAGGCCCATGAATGATAGAAGGGAACTTCAGGAGAAAGGTTAACCCGCATGCCAAGAGAAAAAGACATTCTTACCACCGGCGAGGTCGCCAAGATCTGTAATGTGGCGCCTCGCACGGTCAGCAAATGGTTCGATTCAGGCCAGTTGCGAGGCTATCGGATCCCCGGCTCGAAGGACCGCCGCATCCCAGTCAATGCGTTGATTCGTTTCATGAAGGCCCATGATATTCCCCTCGACGGATTGCAGAGTGGGAAGACTCGCGTCCTGATCGTCGACGCCGAGTCGGAGATCATGGAAGTGCTCAAGAAGGTTCTCTCCGAGCAGGCGAACTACGAGGTCCACACCGCGCACGGCGGGTTCGCCGCAGGTGTCGAGTGCGAGAAGTTTCGCCCGCACGTGATCCTGCTCGACATGCATCTCGGCGACATCAACGGCGAGGGCATGCTGAAGCTGATACGCGACAACAGTGATCTGCAACTGGCCAAGGTGATCGCCATGAGCGGCAAGCTGACCGATGGCCAGTCGCAGCAACTGCTGACGAAGGGATTCGACGGTTACCTCAAGAAGCCGTTCCACGTGCGCCAGGTGATTGAGTCGATCGAAGAAGCCACTGCCGTGGTCTACTAAACCTCTTTGTTCACGACACGGCGCAGTGTGGCCATGTCCACGTTCGCGCCCGAAAAGACGACGACGACGGTGCGCCCGATCAGCACGGGTTGTAGCGCCCGCAGCGCCGCGACCCCGGCGGCGCCGGCTGGTTCGACCCACTGGTGCGTCGTGCGCCAGATCAGGCGCATGGCATCGGAAAGAGCCGCGTCGTCCACGAGGCAAAAGTTACGAAGCCCCGCGCACAACGCGTCAAATGTCAGCGTATAGGTCTGTCGCGTGGCGAGACCTTCCGCGAAGGTATCCGGGTTTGCGCCGGTGCCGGGCGTGCCGCGGTGCCATGCGTCGTGAATGGCGGGTGCCCCGGAAGCCTGTACACCATAGACCGCCATCTGCGGTGCCCGCTCCCGCAGCACCGTCATTGCACCAACGGCTTGTGATCCGCCACCGATACCGATCATCATGGCGTCGGGACGGCAGCTCAAGGCCTCGGCCTGCTCAAGGACCTCCAGCGTTATCGTCGCTGCGCCGGCCAGCGCTTCGCGGTGATTGACACCGTGGGCGGGATAGAGTCCGCGTTTTTCGACGAACCGGTCCATCACGAGCAGGGCTTCGTCGAAATCATTTCCCTCAACTACCAATTCGGCGCCCAGATCGCGGATCGCGTCCATCTTGTCCTGGGTGATGCCGCGGGGTACGCAAATCGTTACCGCCACGCCCATGGCCCGTCCGGCCCATGCTAGGCCCTGTCCGTAGTTGCCCATGGAGGCGGCCACGACACCGCGCCGGCGTTCGTCGGCGTCCATTGCGGTCATGACGCTGAGTCCGTTGCGGACCTTGAAGGCGTTGGTCGGTTGGTGGTGCTCGTGTTTGACCAGGACCGCCATCCCTAGGGCAGCGTCCAGTAAGCCGTACCGGCGCAAAGGTGTCGGCGGCAGGTAGGGGCGGATCCGTTGCTCGGCGGCCAGCACCGACGCCATGGTGATCGGCCAGTCGCTCATCGCGTGCGTCTTTTGACTGAGACAGGTCGAGGTGGCATGGCCATGAAGTCGGACCGTATCGGGTGGATGTGGAGGCCAGGCGTTTTTCTGGACCGGGCTTAAATGGTGGTCAGCGTGACCTCTGGGTCGCTTAGCGTGTGCATGGCGGCGTTGTACCACGAAATCGCCATCCGGAGAAGGTATGCCCCCGGCAACAGTGGCTGTGGCGATATGGGTCAGGCCAGCGTCTCCGGTTGTGGACGGCCAGAGGATTGACAGTGTATTTGGTCGCGGCCCGTTGACGCGCCGGGCGGTCATCGCGACGATGGGGCCATGCTAGGCGAGGGTCGACCCACTGACGTGCGCCCTGTGGCCTCGCGGCTTTACCTGCTGCCGGTCACGATGCGCGTTCCCTTGAAGTTCGGCCACGAAGTGGTCACGGCGGTAACGTGCGCCCGCGTCTGTCTTACGGTGGAGGATGCTCGCGGACGCCGCGCCGAGGGTTGGGGTGAAACCCCGTTGAGTGTCGGCTGGGTATGGCCTGGCGATCTTCCGCACGCCCAGCGCGAAGATGTCCTGATTCGATGCAGCACCTGCCTGGCCGAGGCCTGGGCGGGGTTCGACCGCCACGGACACCCATTGGAGGTGGGGCACGCCTTTTTGAAGACACGTTTGCCGGAAGTGATTGCAGAACTGAAACGGGAGCTGCCGACAGCGGTTGGCCTGCCGCACCTGGCGGCGCTGGTCTGTTGCTCGGCCTTCGATATCGCGCTGCACGATGCGTACGGCGTCCTCCACGGCGTGGACATCTATGCCACCTACAACGACCAGTTCATGTCGCGGGACCTGTCAACCTACCTGGCGCCGGCCGAAGGCGCCTCCGTCTGCTTCGACGGCGTCTATCCCGACCACTACCTGGCGGAACGCCCGGGCTCCCGGTTGGCCGCCTGGCATCTCGTCGGGGGGCTCGATCCGCTGCAGGCGTCGGATTTGACCGGTGACGAGCCCGACGATGGTTATCCGATCCTGCTCGACGACTGGATCAGGGTCGACGGCCTGCGGTGTCTCAAGGTCAAGCTCCGGGGCAACGATGCGGCGTGGGATTACGCAAGGATGGTGCAGGTTGGCCGCACCGGCCTCGACGGCGGCGCTGTCTGGCTCAGCGCCGATTTCAATTGCACGGTCGAACATCCCGCCTACGTGATCGCGATTCTGGATCGTCTTCGCGATGAACATCCCAGCATCTACGGTATGATCCTTTACGTCGAACAACCGTTCCCCTACGACCTGGAAGCAAACCAGATCGATGTTCACGGGGTCTCCGCCCGCAAACCGTTGTTCATGGACGAAAGCGCCCATGATTGGGAACTGGTCCGTCTCGGCCGTGAACTTGGCTGGACGGGCGTGGCCTTGAAGACCTGTAAGACACAGACGGGTGCGTTGCTCAGCCTCTGCTGGGCGCGGGCACACGGCATGACCTTGATGGTGCAGGATCTGACAAATCCGATGCTTGCGCAGGTCCCACACGTACGCCTGGCCGCG
>Ga0310342_100003686_pt1 | contig 10134 bp, 4 predicted proteins | sample S15DNA20500_MG_FD_206155 | JGI IMG/M metagenome (GOLD analysis project Ga0310342, IMG submission 206155) | Marine microbial communities from station ALOHA, North Pacific Subtropical Gyre - S1503-DNA-20-500_MG | ecosystem: Environmental > Aquatic > Marine > Oceanic | place: Pacific Ocean: North...
AAGCTGCAAACTCAAGGCGAGTCTGCATTTTCTTGGGGGTCCGTTGGGAATCAATCTCCGAAGCTTTTGGAACAACATCCAGGTCCACGCGTTTCGCATGGCTCAGGCCGAGAGCCCAGTAGGGAATATCGAGTGTGTGGCACCCCCAGTTGCCTGTTTCACCCGTCCCGAAGTCCCACCAGAATCTCCAGTTGTAAGGGCAGTATGCTGGGCTGTAGGGTCTGCCCTTGGCGGGCCCCAGCCAAAGATCCCAGTCCAAGTGCTTGGGAGCTGGAGGAAAGTCCCCTGGTAGCGCAGGCATGCCCCGGCTCCCTCCCTGAAAGGCATAGACTTTTCTGATCTTCCCAATCATGCCGCTCTGCACCGCCTCCACCGTACGACGCATTCCGCCGTTGGCGTGGCGCTGGTTTCCGAGCTGGGTGGCTACCTTCATCTCCTTGGCGATCCGGGTAAGTTCCCGGCACTCCCAGGCAGAGTGCGCGAGGGGCTTCTCGCAGTAGACATGCTTGCCCATCAGCATGGCTTGCCGCGCTGGATGAAAGTGCGTGTGATCCGGAGTGCTGACCACCACCGCATCGATGGACTTGCCCATCTCATCGAGCATCCTGCGAAAATCACGATACTGCCTGGCCTTCGGAAAGCGTGTCCAATTCTTGCCTGCCCGCTTCTCGTCCACGTCACACACTGCCACAATATTCTCTCCCGAAACCCTCCCGAGGTTTCCTGCTCCCTGCCCTCCTATCCCGATGCAGGCAATGTTGAGCTTGTCGTTCGGGGAGGCGGCACGGACCCGGGGAGAAGTTCCGGCCCAGTATCCCGCCCCGAGGGCGGCGGTAGCAGCAAGGAAGTGGCGGCGATTCGGCTGGGGCATGTCAACTTTCTACCCTAGCCCGCGCCAGGGTGTAAACCACCCAAAGCAACCACTTCCGAATTCGCTCTCCAGCTCGCGACGACCGCACCCTGCTTCCTGCACCTTAGAAGCGTGCACTCCACCATGGTTCCTGCACCGTGATGGGTGAGCGTTGGAAATGGAGCGCTCTTTTGTAATGGCTTCACCGTCGGGCTGCTTGCATTCTTCTCATGATGAGACCTGCCCTTTTATTCTCCCGTTGCAGAGTCCTTTCACCGGTAGACCGTGTCCTTGACTGACTGCTAGTAAATCGCTTTTTCTTGAGCAACTGCGGCCGGTACCAGCAGAGCACCGGCGGTACTGAGTAGCGCCATCGTACGCCAATTGATCAACTCACCAATCACCATATCGTAGCAGCGTTCACGGGAGTTCATCAGCGGCTCGCTCACCCGAGTAAGGCCCTCACCACTTTGCCATGCACATCCGTCAACCGGTGATCGCGTCCCTGAAAGCGAAACGTGAGGCGCCGGTGATCGATGCCCAGCAGGTGCAACATGGTGGCGTGCAGGTCGTGCACCTCCACCGGATCGGAATCAATGTTGTAGGAGAAGTCGTCAGTCTTTCCCCAACTCACCCCGGGCTTAATCCCACCGCCCGCCATCCAGATCGAGAAACAACGTGGGTGGTGATCTCGCCCGTAGTTGTCTTTCTTCAGCCCCCCCTGGCAATAGGCGGTGCGGCCAAACTCCCCGCCCCACACCACCAGGGTCTCGTCGAGAAGGCCTCGTTGCTCCAGGTCCTTGACGAGGCCGGCCGAGGGTTGATCGGTATTGCCACACTGCACGCGGATCTCCTTCGGAAGATTTCCATGTTGATCCCAACCCATGTGAAACAACTGCACAAACCGAACCCCACGTTCGGCCAGCCGGCGGGCCAGCAGGCATTGCGAGGCGTAAGTCCCTGGCTTCTTCACGTCTGGACCATAGAGATCCAGGACACTCTGAGGTTCGGATGAAATGTCGGTGAGTTCCGGAAGGGAGGCCTGCATGCGAAAGGCCAGTTCGTATTGCGAGATGCGAGTCGCGATTTCGGGATCACCCACGACTTCCAGCCGTTTGCGATTGAGTTCTCCCACGTCGTCCAGCATGGCTCGCTTGACTCCATGCGACACCCCCGGAGGATTGTTCAAGTAGAGGACCGGATCGCTGCCACCGCGGAATTTCACGCCCTGGTGCGTGGTCGGTAGAAAACCGCTTCCCCAGAGCCGGTCGTAAAGAGGCTGCCCGCCGCGCTTTCCTCGCGAGGTCATTGCCACGAAGGCCGGTAAATCGACATTGGCTTTGCCCAGACCGTAGCTCGCCCACGCCCCCATGCTCGGCCGGCCTGCAATCTGTGAGCCAGTCTGAAAAAAAGTAATGGCCGGATCGTGGTTGATGGCCTGCGTCACCATCGATTTCACAATGCAGAGCTTGTCCGCGATGGAAGCGGTGTGCGGCAGAAGTTCACTCAGCCACTGCCGGCTCTCACCGTGTTGCTGAAACTTGAAGATCGACGGCGCTACCGGAAATCGCTTCTGCCCCAAAGTCATGGTGGTGATCCGCTGCCCCTTCCGGATGCTGTCCGGGAGCTCCTGGTCATAATGCTCCTTCAATTCGGGCTTGGGATCGAAAAGGTCCATCTGCGAGGGCCCTCCACTCTGAAAGAGATAGATCACCCGCTTGGCCTTTGGGGCGAAATGCAGCCCCGCCAATGATCCCGGGAAAAGCCGCCCATCACTCGCGGCAAACCCGTCCTCGCTCAGCAGAGCGGCCAGGGCAGCCCCTCCCATTCCCGATGCGCTCCGCATCAGAAAGTTCCGCCGGTCCAGGTCGACCGTCTCCAGAGGTGAACCGCAGATGGACGCGGATGAACGCAGATGAGCAAAGCCTTCTTGTAGAGCAGGATTGAAATCACGACTACTCATGTTGCCAGGGGAATTCACGTTCATCTGTGTTCATCTGCGATTCCATCACTCCAGGGTGATCGTCTCATCGAGGTTCAATATCGTCTGCCCCACCATCGTGTAGGCGGCATGCTCTGCCGCTGGCAAACTCTCGTCCCGTTTCGACTCTCCATTCTCCAACAAGCGCACCGCTTCTTCCTGCTCGGCGCGGTAGACCTCAAGATTTCGATCGAAGGAGCGGATCAAAATCGCCAATTCGTCGTCCCTCGGTGGACGGCTCAACGCCGACCGCCAACCATAGGTAATCTTCTCGGCCACAGAGTCACCCCCTTCCCTCATCATTCGACCAGCCAGGTGTCGTGCTGCCTCCACAAACGTCACGTCGTTTTGCAGAGTGAGCGCCTGCATTGGTGTGTTGGTCACATCGGCGCGCACCCGGCACGCCTCACGTCCGCCCCCATCGAAGATCGACAGCCGAGTCGGCGCTACGGTCCGCTTCCAGAATGTATAGAGACTGCGGCGATAGAGATTCTCGCCGTGGTCCTGCTCGTAGAAATCGATGGTGGTCTTGCCGGTCCCAAACGAGAGCTCTCCCCACAAGCCGGCCGGTTGATATGGCTTCACCGAGGGACCGCCCATCTTAACGGACAAGAGGCCGCTGACGAACAAGGCCTGGTCACGAATCGCCACGCCCGTCAGCCGCAACCGGGGCCCGCGCGCCAAAAGCCGGTTCCCGGGATCCTGCTTGAGGAGGGATTCGGTGACCTGCGACGATTGCCGGAAGGTTGCACTCGTGACGAGGAGGCGGTGCATGGCCTTGAGATCCCACTTCAGCCGCACAAACTCCGTCGCCAGCCACTCCAGAAGGCCCGGATGCGACGGTCGCTCTCCGCGCGTCCCAAAATCCTCTGTGGTGCGCACGATTCCGGTGCCTAAATGGTGTTGCCAGAGCCTATTGACTGTAACGCGGGCGGTAAGCGGGTTCTCCGGGCTCATGATCCATCGCGCCAACGTCAGGCGGTCCTGCGGGACATCAGCCGGCAGACTGCCAAAGATTTCCGGGAGGGCCGGAGTCAACTCCTCGCTCTTGTCGGGCTGCTGGTAATCGCCCCGCTGGAGCAGATATGTCGGCCGTCGCTCCGGCATCTCCAACATCACCATCGCCATCCCCTTGCGGTGCCGCTCCAGCCACTTGATTTCCTTCTTGAGGGCCTCGATCTGCCTCTTGCCCACCTCCCGCTTTGGCGACTCCGCTGCTTTTCCCAACTCCACCAGACGGGCCTCTCGTTCCTTCAGCTCGGACTTGCGCACCTCGAGCTTCACCATCGCACGCTCATTTGGAATCTCGACGAATGGCTTGGCTGCCCCTTTTCGCCCATCGATCCCCTTCTCCGGCACGTTGTTGAAAAAGGCGTAGAGGTGGTAGAATTCCTTCTGCGTGATCGGATCGTACTTGTGGTCGTGACAACGCGCGCAACCCGCACTCAGCCCCAGCCACACCGTGGCGGTGGTGTCGACCCGATCGACCACGTACTCCACCTCGAACTCGGCATCCAGGCTTCCGCCCTCGTCGTTGATCCGGTGGTTGCGATTGAACCCGGTCGCGACTTTTTGCGAAAGCGTCGCGTCCGGCAGCATGTCCCCCGCCAGTTGCTCGATCGTGAAATGATCAAAGGGCATGTTGGCGTTGTAAGCCTCCACCACCCAATCGCGCCACGGCCACTGGTAGCGCTCCCAGTCCGCCTGGTAGCCGCTGCTGTCCGAATAGCGCGCGGCGTCGAGCCATGCCAGGGCCATGTGCTCTCCGTATCGCGGCGAAGCAAGCAAGCGATCCACCACCTCTTCATAAGCCTCCGGCGACTGGTCGGCCAAGAAGGCATCGACCTCCTCGATGGTGGGCGGCAGTCCGGTCAGGGCCAGGGTAACGCGACGAAGCAAGGTGATCGGGTCGGCTTCCGGCGACGGCTTGAGCCGTTCTTGATCGAGCCGCGCCAACACAAAGTGATCCAGCCCGTTGCGCGGCCAGGAAGCGTTGCTCACCACTGGCAACTCCGGCCGCTCGGGCGACACAAAGGCCCAATGCTCCGCCCACTCCGCACCCTGCACAATCCAGCGACGAAGCGTGTCGATCTTTTGCGGAGAAAGCCGCTCGTGCGCCGACTCGGGAGGCGGCATGTGCACATCCGGATCGTCACTGCTGACCCGCTTGAGGAGCTCGCTCTTTTCCGGATGACCGGGCACGATGACCCAATAACCATCCCGATCCGCGTAGACATTCTCCACAGTGTCTAACCGCAGTTTGGCCTTCCGCGCCTTTTCGTCCGGGCCGTGACAATCGAGGCAGCTGCCTGCAAAGATGGGCCGAATCTCGCGGTTGAAGTCGATTTTCTCACTCCACCCGAACGCTGTTGTGAGCAACATCGAACCTGTCGTCAGGATGCCAGTAACCTTGATCATTTACCGCTGCGAATGGTAGACACCCAAAGCCCGGAAGCGATCACATTTGCAGGTGACGTTTCGCGCGATTCAGCCCAGCAGCTCCCCCGGAGAGAAAGATTCCACGCCGCGATCCTGAGCCCCGAATCCTGAACCGCTGAATTCTGCTGTGGCTTCCCCTGCTCCCCGCACCCTGCAAAGAGGGCACACAGCGCCACGATCAGGGCTAGAGTTACACGCCTCCTCATACAGGGTTCATGTAACAGGGATCAGGTGCAGGGTCGTGGGCTCGGCCTATCTTGGTTCCTTGCGCCAATAATCTACCAAACATCCCGTTCACCTCTTTCATCCCTTTCCCTGAACTAAATTCCTCAGCTACTTCGTCCGCAAGGCGAGGCGGTAGCGTTCTAAGACATCGGCGCGGTCGCACTTCTCATCCTGGAGGAACTCCAAAACCTGATTCGCATCTCCCGGGTTCTCCGGCACCGGCAATGTGGCAATCCGGTTAATCACCTTGTCCCTCACCGTGGTGACATACAAACCATCGGTCGGACATCCCGGCTTACCCTCGGCTGTCGCCAGTGCAGACCGGAACTGTTCCCAGAGCCCAACCTGTGCCTGCGGGGTCTCAGTCATGGCGATGGCCTTATCGATGACAAGCAAGTGATAGGGGTTCCGGGCAATCGCATTATGGAGCAGCTTCCAGCCATTCCGTCTTCGCTGCTCTTCAGGAAGTAGCAGGCACACGGCATGAGCGACGGTGCCGCCGTGGTAGGCTGCCGAGTCGTGGTTCATGCCCCAGGCGAGACTCTGATGGTAGACCATCTTCTTGATCCCCCGGAATTCGATCTCATGCCCACTGGTGCGCTTGTTGCGCCTGAATTCACGCTCGAACGGCCACGGGGTGAACGGACCGGTCTTCTCATCTCCGCCGGTGGCATACTGACCGCCTTCACAACGGAAGGTACCCGTCTCCGGTCCATGGCGGAAGAAGACCACCGCGCAGTGACCCGGCTGAGTGGCCTGGCACGATGGAACGCCGAGGATGTTGTGACCACGTGCCGAGATTGAGCCCATCGTGCCGCATACGCCGCCGTCCTTGAGCATCATCTGGATGGTGGCGTAGCTGAACGGATAGGGTTTGAGGCGACGCGCCGACTGCATTGGGAACTGTTGCGCGATACCATGGATATACTCCCCGTAGCGATGAAACTCCCCGCGATCACGAAATGCGATCCAGCGCTCTTCACGCTCGCGCAGGGGCTGCTGATCGGCAGCAAGCATGGTCAGCAGCGGCCACGGGGCCGTCAGCGGGAAGGGCGGCCAGTTGCGCTCCTTCTGAAGTGCCGGAGGAAAGGTATGCTCAAAATTACGAATCGCGTAGAGGCAACGTTCGGCCGGGGTGGCGAAGGGGTCTCGCTCTTTTGGCAGCAACCCTTTGGCCTCATATGCACTGCGGAACATCCGGTAGGCTGCGTCAATTTTTTTATAAGCCTCCCCACGCACCGCATCACTGCTGTGCCAGTGAATGACACGATCACCACAGTCGATCTCAACCTCGTGCCCTTGCGACTTCATGTAGTCGTTGAACTTTTCCTGCAACTTTCTGCTCGCCATCACATCTGCGGCATAGAGTGTGCGCCTGATTTTCTTCGTCTTCTGCGCCGGTTCGCCTCGCTTCCGCTTGGGAACAGGGAGAGCGATGCCTCGCTTGTCGTATTTTAACTCGCCAGTCTTCGGATCAAGCACAACGTCCTCTTCGATGGTGTGGTCGTTAAGGAAGTTAATGATGTGATCATTAACTTCCAACTTACGCTGCGGATCCTTGGTATCGACTGGCACCCGAGGATCACGGGGAATCACCAGCTTCATGGGCTCCCGCGGAGTGGTATCGGCAGCCAATCCTTCCTTGGCGCTGACCAGAGCGGCCGCAAGCGACAGCTGACGGTAGTGCTCAAACTTCTCTTTACCGAGATCGAGCCGCAGCGAGTAAAGCCAGAGGAGCACGTCCTCGGGTTTGTGATGTGCCGCATAAACTCCCGTGGCAATGTCAGGATCGGAATCAACCCAGGCGAGGAACTCGGCTGGAAGCGCCCTGCCTTCCGCCTTTAATATATCCTCGACCTGCTTCCTCGCATGCGTGAAGAAGGCGCCCCGCAGCGCCGGAGTGACGACAAACTGCTCCTTTCTGCAGATGCGCAGGATCTGATCTGCAGCAGCCGCTGTATGCATGAGGCTGGTCGACAAGCTGACCGCCACGGCGGTGAGTGCGGTGCGTTTACATACATTCATACTCTCCAGATCTTCCGTGGGGTGGGCCGGAAAGCAAGCCGGAGGTCGAGAACTGCCCGGTCTTTCGGAAAACTATGTGACAGAAACTACTTCCCTACCACGAGGCCCCCTCTCCCACACCGCACCCTGCTTCCTGCACCTTTACAGGCTGTGGCGTGAACCGCACCCTGTTTCCTGCACCGTGATGCGGGGGTGTGTGGGTGCTGCCGTCCTCAAGAAGGCCACGCAACTCTGGGCCGTGAGAGGGGTTTACTCCTCTCCCTCTTTCCACGAGTCGACGAGTTCACCTTTGCTGTCCCACCTGTTTTTGGAAATGGGATTTAGTTTGCAACTATTCCATCCCCGGACCCTTCCATCCCATCACCAGAAAGCACTCTCCAGAAATGATTATGACGAAGGTTAAAAGTTCCGGGGGATTCAGGATCGGGCTGTTCCTTCTCCTTGCCGGCATGATGACGGCGCAGGCCGATCCGCTCCTTTCCTCGTGGTATACCGAGCGCTCGGGCGTTTACGCCCGGGTGTTTCAGAACGATGCTGCGATCCCCAACGGAGCGACCACGACGTGGGTGCATCCCGGAGGCGGTGCCAGCCAGACCACTCCCACCTATGCCGGCGTCCATGAACTTTCCCACACGGACGACTGGCTCTACCTCCGCACCACCGGGCTCGGGAGTTACACGATGGGGCCATGGTATGCAGATGAAACCAGGACCAATTTTGTCCCGAGTTTCCCCAGCAACGGCAACGGGTTTCCCGGCAGCCAGCTCTACCGCATTCCCCGGGTTCCGGTCGATCCCACTACCGTCACGACACACACCCTGACTAGGGATGGAGTAATCGGCTACTTCGTCAACGGCGTTGCAATGTTCGATACACGGGACAGCTTTTCCTACCAGAGCCCTCCGGGAAGAGACGTTCCAAATGGAGCCGAGCGCTGGAATCGGGATGCCTACGTCAACGAGCGTCTCACCTTCGACGCTTCTCTTGCTCACCAGATCAGGGGTTTCTACCACTATCACTGCAACCCCTCCGCCCTGCGTTATCAACTCGGTGACAGCACGGACTTTGACGAGCCCAACAACACCTACTCCGAGAATTTCAATGGACAGCATTCTCCGATCCTCGGATGGACCCGGGAGGGATTTCCTGTCTACGGGCCGTATGGCTACTCGGATTCCCTCGATCCAGATAGCGGCGTGCGGCGCATGGTTTCCGGCTACCAGGTTCGGGCCGGACTCACGGTTCGCAATACCTGGCCCGCCTGGGCAACCCGCTTCTATGCAGAGGCGGGGGTCTCCTTCCTTGCCGGGCCCAATGTCAGTGCCACCTACCCTCTTGGCCGCTACATGGAGGATAACGACTACAAGGGTGATTTGGGCATGACACTGGGCGTCGACTTCGACCTCAACGTATACAATACGCGCTGGTGCGTTACCCCCCAGTTCCCGGACGGCACGTGGGCCTACTTCACCTGTATTGATGAGAGCGGAGTTCCCGCCTACCCCTACAATATTTCGCGTGCTTACTTTGGCGAACCTCTCGGCGGTGCTCCGGATGGCCTTCCCGACACCGATGAGGCCGGCGCACTTGTAACGACAATCTTCCAGGGTGGTCCCGAAAAAGCCGACACCATCAAGTCGGTATCCGTGGATACTCTCATGAGCGAGATTACGCTCGTCTGGAGCGGGGTTGAAGGGGCTACCTACGTGGTCGAGGAATCCACTGACCTTGGTGCGGCTGCAGCTTGGACGCCCGTCGCTCCTGCCGCGGTGGCCCAGGGTGACACCCTCAGGGTGGAGGACGCAGGTGCGCTTGGGACCGACCGCAGCAACTTCTACCGTGTCGCCCGGACCGATCTGGCTTCGTTCGACTCCTCCGGGTTCGATTTTGCCAATCCGTTCGCGGGTCCCTTCACAACCGTGACGGTCACACTCACCGGAAATACTGGTCAAACAGCACCCCCCAACCTGTCGATCCTGCCTATGAGCCTCACCTTTGAGGGCATGACAATCGACCTCGCAACCGTATCCCGACCGAGTCAGCAGGAGATTAGATTCGACGCCGATCTCTCCGATCTCGGTCCCGGAACCTTCAATATCGTGGCGACCTTTGGCGGCGCGTCCGGAATCCAATTGAGCACTTACACCATCGTGCCTGCGGCGCAGCACAACATCCTCCTTCTGATCGTTGACGACTGGGGCACGGACTCGAGCCCACTCGACAACAATACGGTCCTCAGCCCGGGGACGACCTTCCCGACGATGACCAACCTGCAATCCCTCGTTGCGCAGGGAGTGAGATTCACAAATGGATACGCCCAACCGGTTTGTTCGCCCACACGCGCCGCCCTCATCACCGGTCGACAGGCCTGGCGCACCGGAGTGGGCGCTCCTGGCGACATTCTCCAGCCTTCCGAAACAACCCTGCCGCGCGCTTTCGCCGACGCCGGATCGCCCTATGCCCTTGCTTCCTACGGCAAGTGGCACCTCGGGGGAACCGGTGGCAGGATGGACAATCTCGGCTGGAGCAACACCGGTGGATGGCCTGAATTTATCGGCATCACGGGAGGTGGCGCGGGCGACTATTTCAGCTGGCGCAAGAACGACAACGGCAC
>Ga0310342_100003687_pt1 | contig 10133 bp, 7 predicted proteins | sample S15DNA20500_MG_FD_206155 | JGI IMG/M metagenome (GOLD analysis project Ga0310342, IMG submission 206155) | Marine microbial communities from station ALOHA, North Pacific Subtropical Gyre - S1503-DNA-20-500_MG | ecosystem: Environmental > Aquatic > Marine > Oceanic | place: Pacific Ocean: North...
GCAGGTCGGCGGGAAGACGGAAGAGGCGCTCCGACGGAGCCACCGCGTATTCTGCGAAGCCGCCGTTTACGTGGATGCCCAGGATCTGGAGTTCGCGACACAGGGCGTTCTGGCCGCGGCCGCAGAGATCGCAGCGGCCGCACGAGCGCAGCGGTTCGACCGAGGCGAGATCGCCCGGAGAGATCCCCGTGACGCCGTCGCCGAGCGCGTCGACCACGCCCGTCATCTCGTGCCCGGGCACCACGGGGGTTCCCAGGTAACCGCCGGGCAGCAGGTGGATGTCGCTCCCGCAGATGCCGCAGGCGCGTACCCGCAGGCGCACCTCGCCCGGGCCGGGCTCGGGGATGGGGAGTTGCTCGAGCGCGAGCCGGCCGGGCCCCGGGCAGACGATTGCGCGCATCGACGGGGAAGGCATGGGGCGTCAGGCTACCAGAGGCTTCACGTCCCGAGTCGCTCCATGACGGCCCGCACGACCAGCGGCCAGGCGATGGTGGCGTCCGCGGGCACCTCGGCAAAGCGGCCTCCCTCGGCGGGGGGCACGAACTTGCCCCAGGAGATGCCCTCGACGTAGCTGCAGCCCGAAAGCCCGCCCCAATGCTCGGGCTCGGGGCAGATCCGGACGGCGTACTTGTAGCGGCGCACGGGTTCGGGGCTCTTGAGGCGCACGCGCAGGATCTCCAGGTAGGGCCCCACTTGCTGCGCCCAGTTGCGCGGAACCCCGCCCCCGATCGTGAAAATGCCGAGCGTTTCGTGGGCGCGGATCCGTTCGGCGAAATCGTCGAGATCCAGGAAGGGATCGAAGCGCAGAGGTGTCAGGTCCTGCTGTGACGTGCGCACGTGGTTGAAGATCGACAGGTCGAGTCCCAGCTCCGAGTCCGTAAAGGCCGGGACGTAGACGGGAACGCCGGCGTTCGCCGCCGACGCCAGGATGGCGCGGCCCGTGCCCTTCGCGTGCAGCCAGCGCCCGATCTGTTCACAGACCAGACGACTCGACAGCACCGTGTCCTCGGGCAGGTCTTGAAGCGCCGCATGGAGGATGCGCTCGACGTCATCGAGGTTCTTTTCGAGTTCGATGGTGTCATAGACCCGGTTGTACCCCTTGGCGTAGAGGTCTTCGTCGGCCATGTCGTTGCGGTGTTTGAAGTGGAGCTTCCCGGCGCTCTCGGACAGGCCGTGGGTCATGAGCGCGCCGGTGGTCACGATGGCGTGCACCCAGCCGCGGTCGATCATCTCGCAGAGCAGCAGTCCCTGCTTTGCGATGGTCATTGCCCCTGAGATCGTGAGTACGCGGAAGCAGTCCGTGTCGCGAACCATCGCCTCGAGCACGTCCGCGGCTTCGCCGAGCCGGCGCGCGCCGAAGGCGGTGCGGCCCATCGCGCGGACGAGTGCGTCGATGCTCTCGACGCCCGCGATGTCGAGCGGCTCGAGTGCCTCGAGCTGGTCTTCGTGGCCGTGGCCGTACCGGCTCTCGTCGCGCGGGTTCGACATGCCCTCCTCCGACGGTGGAGCGGGCGCAACGTAGCAGATCGGGCCTCGCGCCCGGGCTTCAGTTCGCGGGAAGCGCCGCGATCTCTTCGGGCGCGTGCGCCGGCAGGGAGCACGAGACGCCGCGGCATACGTAGGCGGTGGGTCGTCCGCGGAGCGCGTCGCGTCCTTCGAGCCACGCCGCGTCGACGCCATCGGGCGTTTCGCCGGGCTCGACGACCACGACCGCGTCCTCCGGCGCGAGCACGTGGCGCGCCCGCGCCGCGAGCGTCGATGTCCCGGGTACGTCGGTGGCGCCGACGATCACCGCCACCGAAAGACCGCGCTCGGCGACGAGCGCGGCCCGGGCCAGGGTGGGGAAGGCCTCGGGCGCGCGTTCCAGGATGAAGGCGTGGGTGCGGAGCACGCGCCGCGCGGCGTCTTCCAGGTCGCCGCGCCCGGCGAGCGCGGCGGCGCGCAGCAGACCCAGCACGGCGAGGCCCGTCGAGTGGGGCATGGCGCCGTCGTGGTCGGAACGCGGCCGGTGGACGAGCCGCTCGCCGTCGATCGGCGTGAGGAAGAGATCGCCCTGCGCGGCGTCGAAGAAGCGCTCGGCGATGCTTCCGGCCAGGTCGAGCGCCCGCGTCCGGTACCGGCTGCCGGCGCCCGCGCGGTCGAGGTCGAGGAGCGCCTCGAGGAGTGCTGCGTGGTCGTCCAGAAACGCGGGAACGTGGGCGCGGCCCTCGTTCCAGACGCGCAGCAGCCGGCCGTTTCCGTCGTGGAGGTGCGCGAGTACGAAGTCGGCCGCCGTCGCCGCGTCTCGCAGCAGGGCCTCGTCGCCGAGCAGGCTCGCGGCGCGTGCGAGTCCCGAAATGGTCAGCGCGTTCCAGGACGTCACGCGCTTGCGGTCCGTGCCCGGCGGCTCTCGCGTCGCGCGCGACTCGAAGAGCGCGGCCCGCTCCGCGGCGAAGCGTTCCCGGGGCGCGCGCTCCAGGTCGCGCAGCACGCTCGTCCCGCGCTCGAAGCTCCCGGCGGGCGTTACGCCGTACGTGCGGCAGAACTCGGTTGCCCGCGCGCCGAGCGTCGCCTGCACCTGCTCCGGAGTCCACACGTAGTAGGTCCCCTCTTCGCCCTCGCTGTCCGCGTCCAGGCTCGCGGCAAAGGCGCCCTCGGCCCCGCCGAGTTCGCGGCGCAGGAAGTCGATGGTCTCGCGGACCGGCCAGAGCAATTCGTCGTCGCGCGCGCCGCTTCGCCGCCAGGCCTCGGCGTAGACGCAGAGCAGCTGGCCCTGGTCGTAGAGCATCTTCTCGAAATGGGGCACGATCCACTGGCCGTCGACGCTGTAGCGGTGGAAGCCGCCGCCGAGGTGATCGTAGATGCCGCCGCGCGCCATCTCGCGGCAGGTGAGTACCACGTGGTCGAGTGCCTCGCGCGCCTTGGCTTCGGGCAGCGCGTCGGTGGCCGCGAGCAGGAGCAGCAGGTTCACGGGCGTCGGAAACTTGGGTGCGGCGCCGAAGCCGCCGTTTTCCGCGTCGGCTCGCTGGAGCAGGCGAAAGGCCGCCTGGCGCACGGTGTCGGCGCCGGGCACGTCCGCCGCCCCTTCCTGGGGGCGCCGTGCCAGGGCGGCCACGATCTGCGCGCCGTTGCGGTCCACCTCGTCGCGGCGGTTGCGCCACAGGTCGTCGATGGCGACGAGCACCTGCCGGAAGGCCGGCATCCCCTGGCGCGGCACGGGCGGAAAGTAGGTGCCGCCGTAGAAGGGTGTGCCGTCCGGTTTGCAGAAGACCGTGAGGGGCCAGCCTCCCTGACCGTGGAGGCCCACGACCGTGTCCATGTAGATCTGGTCGACGTCCGGGCGTTCCTCCCGGTCGACCTTCACGTTTACGAAGAGCCGGTTCATGACGCCGGCCGTCTCTGCGTCTTCGAAGGACTCGTGCTCCATCACGTGACACCAGTGGCATGCGCTGTAGCCGATCGAGACCAGGAGCGGGCGGTCGGTCTCTCGCGCCAGGGCAAACGCCTCTTCGCCCCACGGCCGCCAGTCGACCGGGTTGTACATGTGCTGGCGCAGGTAGGCGCTGGTTTCCTGCGCAAGTCGGTTTGCGGAGTGTGTGGCGTCGGTCATGACGAATCCCGGGTAGGCTACTGTAAGCCGCTCTCAGGAGACCGAGAAATTGATCGACGTCGTCTTGCACCCCGATCGCGACCGCGCCGTGCGGCGCCGGCACCCGTGGGTTCTCTCCGGCTCCGTGGCGCGACTCGACCCGCCGGATGGCGCCGCCCCCGGCGCGTTCGTGCGCGTGCTCTCGGCCGCGGGGGACGTGGTCGGCTGGGGCCACCTCTCGCCCGGGGCGAGCTTGCGGGTGCGGCTCGTGAGTTTTGGCAAGGAGCCGCCGCCCGACGACTGGCTGGCGCAGCGCGTGGCCCACGCGGTGCGGCGGCGCGCCGCGGACGCACTCGTGGGCGAGACCGATTCGGTGCGGTTGGTGAACGCCGAAGGGGACGGGCTGCCCGGGCTCGTGGTCGACCGCTATGCAGACGTGGTGGTCGTAAAGCTGACGGCGCCCGGCATGGCCGTCCGCCGCGACGAGGTGGCCGAGGCGCTGCGTCTCGCCACGGGTGCGGCCGCCGGCTTCGAGCGCGCCGACGCCCCGGCGGCGCGCCGCGTGGGCCTCGCGGCGCACACGGGGCCGCTCTGGGGCGCGGCGCCGCGCGAGCCGGTCTGGATCCGCGAGCGCGGGCGCCGCTACCGGGTAGATGTCGTGGGCGGCCAGAAGACCGGCTTCTACCTCGACCAGCGCGACGCGCGGGATCTCGTCGAGCGGCTTGCCGCTGGCCGCCGGGTGCTCGACGTCTTTGCCTACACCGGGGGCTTCGCGGTCGCCGCGGCCCACGGCGGCGCCCGGAGCGTCACCCTCGTCGAATCGTCCGGGCCTGCCTTGGCGCTCGCGCAAGAGAACCTGGCGGAGGCACCCGCGTGCGAGGTGCGGTTGGTCGGGGCCGACGCCTTCCGCTTCCTGCGCGAAGACTCCGGGGAATATGACCTCGTCGTGATCGACCCGCCGTCGCTGGCGCGCGCGCGGCGAGACGTCACACGGGCCACGCGGGGATACAAGGACGCCCTGCTCCACGCCCTGGGCCGGGCGGCGCCGGGCGCGCAGCTGCTCTGCTTTTCCTGCTCGCACCACGTCGGGCCGGATCTCTTCCGCAAGGTCGTATTCGGCGCTTCGCTCGATGCGGGGCGTTCGTTGCGAGTGCTGGCGACGCTCGGCCCGCCGACGGATCACCCGGTTTCGCTCGATCACCCGGAGGGTGCGTACCTCACGGGCCTGCTGCTCGAGGCGTGACGCAGGGCGCGGACGAACGATCCGTACGCGCCGCCGAAGCTGCCGCCCGGGCGGCGGAGTTCGTCGCCGCGTCGGGCACTTCCGCCGACCGGGCGGCGCTGGCGGCGTTCACCGGGCGCGGTGGCGTCGACTCCGTTGCGGACGCCCTCGGTCCGCTGCCGGGGGATCTCGTGGGTTTCCGCCGTGCACTGCGCCTGTTCGACGATCTCGACGCGCTCGCGCACCCGCTCGTCGTATGCATCGCGCGCGATCTCGAGCGGCTCCAGGCCGAGGACGGGCACTGGGGCGGGGACTCGGAGGACGCGATCTTCGAGACCGGCACCCTCGCTGGCCACCTGGCGAAGGCGCCGAGCGCCAGCGCCGGGCTCCTCGGCGCCGCCGGCGACTGGCTTGCGGCGCGCTTCTCGCCTGAGCGGGTGCAGGGCTTTCAGTGGCGCGGCATTGCCGCCTATGCCCACGTGTTCGCGAACTTTCCGCACGAGGAGGCCGATGCAATCCTCCAGTGGTGCGGACGCGAACTCGAACGCGGGTTTCGCGCGCGGCGCTTCGACGCCGTGCACACCGCCCGGGTGCTGGTCTGGTGCGGCTCGTCCTCCGTGCCGGGGGCGCGTCTCGATGCCGGCGAGCTGCTCGAGGCGCTGCTCGTCGAGCAGGCCCCAGACGGGGGTTACGGAACCCGCGACCGCGCGCGCTGCAGCTGGGACGCGATGGTGGCGCTGGTGTGGTTCGCCCGCGCCGCTTGATCCACGGCGTCTCGATCTCGTAGCCTGCACTCGTGCTGAATCTCGCCCACATCCACGAGTCCATCGCCGAGGCGATTCCGGAGCGGGAGGCGCTCGTCTTCCGCGACCGGCGTTTCAGCTGGGCCCAGGTCGCCGATCGGACACGGCGGCTCGGCGACCTGCTGCGCCGCCACGGGCTCGGCCGGCACCGGGAGCGCGCGGAACTCGAGCCCTGGGAGTCGGGCCAGGACCACGTTGCCCTCTATCTCTACAACGGGAACGAGTACCTCGAGGGCATGCTCGGCGCGTTCAAGGCCTGCTGTGCGCCCATCAACGTGAACTACCGCTACGTGGACGACGAGCTGGTCTACCTCTTCGAGAACTCGGATGCCCGGGCAGTCGTGTACCACGCGGCCTTCGCGCCGACCCTCGCCCGGATCCGCGATCGCCTGCCGCTCGTGAAGCTCTGGCTCCAGGTGTCCGACGCTTCGCGCGAGGCGCTGCTGCCCGGAGCGCTCGACTACGAGGCGGCACTGGCGGAAGCCGAGCCGTCGCCCCCGATGGACCTCTCGGCCGACGACGTCTACATCCTCTACACCGGCGGTACGACCGGCATGCCCAAGGGTGTGTTGTGGCGGCACGAAGACGTGTTTCGCGCGGCCCTCTACACGCGTCCGGATCGCGACTTCGACGCGATCATCGCGCGCGCCCGTCTCGGGGGCCCGCGCGTGCTTCCGGCACCGCCGTTCATGCACGGCGCCGCGCACTGGATGGCCCTCAACATCTGGCACGTCGGCGGCTCGGTGGTGGTGCCGTCGGATCCCACGCGGCTCGATCCGGCCGACGTCTGGGCGAGCATCGAACGCGAGAAGGTCACGTCGCTCACGATCGTGGGCGATGCCTTCGGGCGCCCCCTGGCCGATGAGCTGCGCCGCGGCGTATACGATGCGACGTCTCTGGACACGCTCACGACGGGCGGTGCCATCCTGACAGCCACGCTCAAGCAGGAGTTCCTCGACCTCATCCCGGGGCTCAAGATCATCGACTCGCTGGGTTCTTCCGAGAGCGGGCAGCAGGCCTCGCGGGTCTCCACCGCCGAGCGCCCGGCGAGCACGGGCGACTTCGAAATGGCCGCCGACAACGTGGTGCTCCGCGACGACCTGAAGGAAGCCGTCGAGCCGGGGTCGGGCGAGCGCGGCTGGCTCGCGCGGCGGGGCTTCCTGCCGCTCGGTTACTACAAGGATCCGGAAAAGACGGCGGCGACCTTTCCGGTCGTCGATGGCGTGCGCTACGTGGTGCCCGGGGACCGGGCGGCGCTCGAGGCCGATGGAACGCTGCGCCTCTTCGGGCGCGAAGCGGTCACGATCAACACCGGCGGCGAGAAGGTCTTCGCGGAGGAGGTGGAGCACGCGCTCAAGCATCACCCGGCCGTCTACGACGCCGTCGTCGTCGGCACGCCCCACGAGCGTTGGGGCCAGCAGGTCACCGCCGTCGTGCGTCTTCGGGAAGGCGCCGACCCGACACCGGACGCACTGCGCGAAGCCGCGCGCGAGCACCTGGCGGCCTACAAGCTGCCCCGGAAGTTCGTCTTCGTCGAAGAGATCGTTCGCGCCCCCAGCGGCAAGGCCGACTATCGCTGGGCCCGAGAACGCGCCCTGGCCGAGGGTTGACCCGAGGCGCTCCCGGTCATAGCGACCCCTGCAGGGCCCGGATGCGCGCGGCGTTGGCGCCGAGGTCACCGCGCCCATCGCGCGACTTGGAACGGACGTCGACGACGGAGCCGGTCCCGTCCGGGCGTACGCGAACCACCACGTCGTCGACGAAGCGGAAGAAGCGGGTGGTGTCGGTGGCCTCCAGGTGGCCGGTGGTGGGATCCTCGTAGATCACGACCCACCCGAGCCCCTCGGCCGCGGTGCGCGCATCGGCGAGCGCCTGTGACGGTTTCCGATCGAGTCGCTGGGAGGCGAGGCCCGGGTAGCCCGCCCGCTGCTGCTGCGCGAACTCGGTTCCGGGGTAGGCGAGGTCGCGTCCGAGGTTGGCTTGGAGCTTCCGGGCGGCGATGAACCGGGGCGGGTCCTCCGTGTCGGTCGTGATGTCGTTGATGGGCGGAACGCCGGCGCCGGGCCTCGCAGCCACGGCGACGATCGCGAGCACCAGGATTCCCAGGCCGAAACCGCGAAGTGCCCGGCCCCGGCCGGACTTCCCTGCGGACGCGCGGGTCAGCCACAGGCCGACCGAGCCGAGCACCAGTGCGACCAGACCGGAGAGCAGGCCCAGCGCGAAGACGCCAAAGCCCGTCATTGGCGCGGCGCCGAACTGACACATCAGCGGCCCGAGCACCAGCAGCGCTACGGCGGCGAGGCCCAGCCGGGACGAGAGGGTGGCGATCCGCGAGTCGGGGTTCATGCTCGTTCTCCTGGTGAGAGGGTGCACGTTACATCGTGCTTCCGAAAGTCAGTGAGGTTCGTCGTCCACGTAACCCAGCCCCTCCAGTTGTTCGACGAGTTCCGGGCTGGCCTCCAGGGTCTCGGCGTGCTGGTGCACGGAGGGGTCGCCCCAGGCATTCTGCGCCTCGAGCAGGGCCTCGAGCCGGCGCACGTCTACTGGGTGCGTCGCCGCCAGGTTCTGCGTTTCTCCCGGGTCGGTTCTCAGGTCGTAGAGTTCCCGCGAGCGTTCGGGTTCCGTAACGATCAGCTTGAGGCCGTCGCGCACGACCGCGCGCTTCTTCTGCCGGGCGTCGCGCACGCGGGTACGCATGGAAAAGACCGCGCGGCCCTCCGCGGTGGCGTCGCCCGGCAGCAGGGAGGTGCCGCGGTCCTGCGGGCTGCGGGGCGCGTCGACGAGCGAACGCAGCGTCGGCAGGATGTCGATCGTGCTCACGTCGGGGGCGACCCGGCCCGCCTCACCCCCGGGATGGCGGAGCAGGAGCGGGACGTGGGTGAGTTCCGAATAGAGCTGGAAGCCGTGGCCGAAGCCGCCGTGGTCGCCGAATTCCTGCCCGTGGTCCGACGTCACGATTACCAGGGCCCGGTCCAGCGGCAGGCTCTCGAAGATCCGGCGGATCAGATCGTCCACGAAGCGGACCTCGCTGTCGTAGGCGCCCCGGTCTTCGATGCCGCGGATTGGCGGCGCAGCGGCGTTCGCCGGGAGCAGGTCCTTGCGCCGGTGGTGTGGGACGTGCGGGTCCATGAGGTGTATGTAGAGAAAAAAGGGAGTGGCTTCGATGATCTCGTCCTGCCACGCGAGAAGCGCCGAAACGAGTTCTCGGCCGTCGGTCTGGCGCGAGTAGTCGGTCATGACGAAGCGATCGAAGCCCCGGGCAAAGCCCATGGCCTCGTCGACGTTCAGATTCGCGCTTGCGCCGAACGTCCGGTACCCGTGGCCGCGCAGGAAGGTGGGGATCGTGTCGAAGGATTCGGGAATGCGGTTGATCTCGATGTCCGGAGACTTGCCTCGCTGGTTGCGGAACGCTCGAAGCCCCGTCTGCACCCCGTGCTCGTTCGGGTACACGGATGTGAAGATCGATGCGGCGGCCGGTGCGGTCCACGAAGATGTCGTCCACGCGTTTTCGAAGACCAGCGCATCGTCAGCGAGCGAATCGAGAAAGGGAGCGTTTTCACCAGGAGCGCCGTGAAACGGCAGCGCGTCGGCGCGCAGCGTGTCGATCACGATCAGGACGATGTTGCCGTCCCAGGTCGGCGTCGGCGTGCAGCCCATCCCGGCCAGAAGCGCGGAGGACGTGCCGGCGACGATCCGCAGACGGCGTGCGCATGCCGCGATTGACGGGCGGGGTCGCATCGGGTCGCAAAAGTATATCACGCGCCCTGTGATACGATCGGCGCCCCTGGCGCGGAGGCGAGCGATGGCGGTTCGAAGCGAGATGCGGGGGGGTGTGAACGTTTGGACGCTCGCGCGTCCCGATGCGCTGAACGCGCTCGATACCGCGACGCTCGAAGCGCTGTGCGAGGCCGCGGCAGCCGCCGCGGCGAATCGCGACGTGCGCGCCATCGTGCTGACGGGGGAAGGGCGCGCGTTCGCGGCCGGCGCCGACATCTCCGAGATGCAGGGGAAGAGCGCGCTCGAGATGGAGCGGTTCAGCCGCCTCGGCCACACGGCTTGCGCGGCGCTCGAGGCGCTCGAGGTGCCGACCCTCGCCGCAGTGAACGGCCACGCACTCGGCGGGGGCTGCGAGCTCGCGCTGGCCTGCGACTGGATCTATGCCACCCAGCGCGCGCGCTTCGGGCAGCCCGAGGTGAAGCTCGGCCTGATGCCCGGCTTCGGCGGCACGAGCCGCATGGCGCGGCGTGTCGGAGTTGCCTGGGCAAAAGAGCTGGTGCTCGGGGGCGATCCCATCGACGCCGAGACCGCCCTGCGCATCGGGCTCGTGAACCGCATCTACCCGCCCGACGAGTTGCTGCCCGCAGCGCTGGCCGCCGGGGCGGCAATCGCCGAACGCGGTCCGCTCGCCGTGGCGGCTGCCAAGCGGGTGATCCAGGCGGGGCAGGGCGCCGACGTACGCGTCGCGCACAGCCTCGAGCAGGCGGCCTTCGGAGCTGTCGCCGCCACCGCGGATGCCGCCGAGGGCCTCGCGGCGTTCCTC
>Ga0310342_100003688_pt1 | contig 10131 bp, 7 predicted proteins | sample S15DNA20500_MG_FD_206155 | JGI IMG/M metagenome (GOLD analysis project Ga0310342, IMG submission 206155) | Marine microbial communities from station ALOHA, North Pacific Subtropical Gyre - S1503-DNA-20-500_MG | ecosystem: Environmental > Aquatic > Marine > Oceanic | place: Pacific Ocean: North...
TCGCCCGTCCCATGTCCCGGACATGGATGAAGGTGCGGCGGAAACCGCGCTCGTAAACAATCAGCTGCTTGTTGATCACCGCCTGGTGGACAAAGTCATTGACCAGTAAATCCAGCCGCATCCGGGGAGAGGCCCCAAACGCCGTGGCAAAACGCAGTACCGTTCCACCGGCAGTCTCCATCACGATCTCCTCGCCCTGGGTCTTGGTGATCGCATAAAAAGAGACGGGATTCAGTGGGCTCTCCTCGGTGCAGATTTCCTCCAGCTTGCCGTAGTTACTGCCGGTGGAGGCAAAGACCAGCGGCTGGTCGGCCGATACCGCCTCGGCGACGTTTTTCGTTCCCTGGACATTGGTCATCTCTGCCACTTCGGGGTACTTGAGGCAGGCCGGGAATCCCACGATCGCTGCAAGGTGGACGACGGCATCGACTTCTCCGACGCAGGAGCGGACTGTTTCGGCGTCACCGACATCGCCCTTGACGAAGGCGAATCCCTCGTGGCAGAAATGGGGAAGCAGGGTCTGGCCCCCGTAACGCAGGTTGTCCAGCACCGTCACCTCGTGGCCGGAGCTTAACAACTGTGGAATCAGAACCGAGCCAACGTACCCGGCACCTCCTGTTACCAGCACTTTCATGAGTATCCCTTTGTGTCAGTTATTTCAGACCTAGCCGAAAAAAGGTGATATCCCTTAGCAGGGCAATCCCATCAAAGACCACATTCACGCAGGTTTCGCCACCCTGGCGAGCATCGGTCGTGATCGGGACGTCCACGACCCGCAGACTCCTGCGTAGAGCTTTGATCGGTATTTCCACCTCATAAGAATAGTTATCGCTGCGGAAATCAATCATTTCTGCCGCAGAACGCGTCCAGGCCTTCATTCCCGCCTGGACATCGGTCATCCGGTGGCAGAAAAGCAGTGAGGCATAGAAGCTGGCAGACTTGTTGCCCCAGCGGCGGAACATCGGTGTACTCCCCTCGCGTCTTATCGAGTCCCGGGCAAAACGCGTTCCCAGTGTGACATCCGCCCGCTTCGCCTCGATCGGTGCCACCAGCCGGGGGATGTCGGTGGGCAGGAACTGCAGGTCCGCATCGATCTGGACCATCACGTCCGCGCTGGCCGCCGCGATGCCGGTGCGGATGGCATGTCCCTTGCCGCGGTCGTCCTCGTTGCGGACGTAACGCAGCAGGGGGTACTCCGAGGCCAGTCCTTCCACGACCGCCTGCGTCTGATCGGTTCCTCCATCCACGACAAGCACCTCGCACTGCCGGGGGTAGACCTGGAAGATCTGCTGCACGCAATCGGCAATCGTCGCCTGCTCGTTCATGGCAGCGACGATCACCGACAGCCGTGGCGAATCCGCAAGATGTTCTGCCGGGTCAGCCACCGAGTACCTCGCGGGCAAAGGATTCAATTTCATCCCAGGAATCCGGGAGCGGGCAGTACTGCTCGACCTTCTCGGTCGCCACGTCATACCGCTGCACAGCCGCCCCGTCTCCGGCCGACTGCGGGGAGCAGGCGGTAAATAATTCCAGCACCCGCTCGAAATCGATGCTCGTCCGTCCGCAGACGTTTAATACCTCGCGGTCGATGCCGGCCTCCAGCAGTTGAAACAATACAGCCCCCACGCTGACGGTGTTCATGAAAGGCATGCAGCTACCAGGGTCGATCCAGAGCGGCTTGTTGTTCGTGATGTCGTAGAGCGGGCCTTTCTTCAGACCCTGCCCCACCATCTGCCCCAGACGCAGGACCAGGTAGTGGGGGCATGTCCGCATCACCGCCAGCTCGGCCTGGTGCTTGTGAAAGCCGTAGGCCCCCAGCGAGAGCGGATCGATCGGTGTCTCCTCGCTGGTCGATCCTCGCTGATCCGGCCGGTTGTAGACGTCGACCGTGGAGAGGTAGACGTAACGGTCGTAGCGAAAATCAAACAGCGAGCGGTAGACGGAGACGAAGCTGGCCTCGAAATCAAACAGAGGATCCTGCTCGGCCCGGAAACGGCTGGCATTGCCGTTGGCGTTGATCACCAGGTCAAAATGTGAGCCGGCCAGCGGTTCCAGGTCGGCTCGGCCCGCGGGCGTCACATCCCAGCCGGCATCCCGCGCAGCGGCGGTCATCCCCGATCCGACAAACCCGTGACCGCCAAGAATGAGGCATGTACCAGCAATCGCTCGTATCCCCGGAAACTGGAGGCTTTTGACCAACGAGCGTTGATCTTAAACGACCTGCTCCCCATCACGCAACAGAGACCGAACAGTGTCGGTTCCCGCCTAGCCCACCTCGGCGATCGGGTCCATGTCGGTCAGGTACTGCGGCCGGCCGGCCGGATCGCTGATCGTTGTCGTGCGGGTGTCGATGCCCAGGTTCTTGTAGACCGTGGCAAAGATCTCCTTCACGTCCACCGGACGGGTACGAGCATGTTCGCCCAGCCGGTTCGTACTGCCGATCGCCTGCCCACCCCTCATGCCGCCGCCGGCCATGTAAGCACAGCTGACCTGTGGCCAGTGGTCACGGCCGCCACCCTTGTTGATCTTCGGCGTGCGTCCGAACTCACCCCAGACAAGCACCGTCACGTCATCGAGCATGCCGCGCTGTTCCAGGTCGGTTACCAGGCCATGCACGGCCTGGTCAATCCGTACCCCGTGGTGCCGGACCAGCCCCTCGTTGTCGCCATGGCTGTCCCAGCGTCCGAAGGTCAGCGTTACGCAGCGGGCGCCAACTTCCACCAAACGTCGAGCCACCAGGATCATTTCATTATTCGTGTCGGCACCGTCGTACTTGTACTTGAACGGCTTGCCGTCACCATACAGCTCGCGCGTGGCCGCGTCCTCCTTGGAGACGTCCAGGGCGTTGACGAGCTTGCTGCTGGTCAAGACGTCAAAGGCCTGCTGCTGGTACGAGTCGATCCCATCCAGTTGACCGCTGGCGTCCACGTCGCGGCGCAGGCTGTCGATGCTCGCCAGTACCTGCTTGCGGTCGGACAGGCGATCGGTGGTGATGCCATTGAGCTTCATGTCCGCCAGGCCCAGCCCGTCAGGAGTGAAGGGAGCGTAGGTCCCGCCGAGGAATCCGGGTGTCCCCGGATTTCGCCAGACGCCGTCCGTCTTCATCCCGATGTAGGGTGGTACGCTCTTGTCGACCGGTCCCTTGAGCTTGTGCAGGACACTTCCCATCGCCGGGAAGCCGCCGATCGCACGCATTTGGCTGTGCCGCCAGCCGGTCATGCACTGGAACGAGTCATGTCGCCCCTCGCATCCCACCACCGCCCGCAGCACGACCGACTTGTCCATGATCGAAGCGATCTTGGGAAAGCACTCGCCGATCTGGATACCGGGAACACTCGTTGCGATGGGCTGGAAGGGGCCACGGATTTCCTTGGGAGCCTGGGTCTTGATCTCCCACATGTCCTGGTGTGGGGGGCCGCCGCCAAGGAAGATGTTGATCACCGCCTTGTGGCTGCTCTTGGATCCGGCCGCTGCCTCGGCGCGGTAGATGTCTGCCAGGTTGAGTCCGAAGGCACCCACGCCCAGGGCCCCGATCTTGAGCATCCCCCGGCGGCTAATACCATCACAGTAGCTACTTCGCGGTGATTTCGATCCAAAGACGGTAAGCATGCTTGTCGTCTCCTGGGCGGGTGTGTAAAGGAAGAACCCTCTTTATATCATGTCGGCATGTTTTGGGGCAACGGTTGAATCTTGACTCGAACCGTATTTGACCAGATTCGGCACAGAGCGCCGAGTCCAGTTCGTTTGGCACTGTTTTTTCCGGTCCCGGTCAACCGGATCGTGGTTTTCGCCCACGGCCAGGTTTCCCCTTGCCACCGGTTGCTTCCCCGCTCCAGCGTGGTTCCTGTCCCAGCAGATGTCGCACGAAAAAGTCTTTCCGCCGCCGCTGGCCGTAGGGGCTCTCGCCGATCCCGTGGCCGCCACCTGGAAAGACGATCATCTCAAAGTCCCTGTCTGCCTTGATCAGGGCATTGACCACCTGCATCGTGGAGGCCGGATCCACATTGCGGTCCATCTCGCCGACGGTCAGCAGCAGCTTCCCCTGGAGCTTGTGGGCCTGGGTCACGTTGGACTGCTCGGCGTAGTGCGGGCCGATCGGCCAGCTCATCCAGAGCTCGTTCCACCAGATCTTGTCCATTCGGTTGTCGTGGCAACCGCAGTCGGCCACTGCCACATGGTACGACCCGGGGTGCGCCAGCATGGCCCTCAGGGCACTCTGCCCGCCGGCCGACCCGCCGTAGATACCGACCCGGGTTAAATCCATGGAGCGGTATGTGCGGGCGGCGGCCTGGAGCCAGAGGATGCGGTCCGGGAAACCGGAGTCCCCCAGGTTCTTCCAGCAGACGTCGTGGAATGCCTTGGAGCGATTCGATGTCCCCAGCCCGTCGATCTGGACGGTGATGAAACCGAGTTCGGCAATGGCCTGGGCGGAATGGTAAGAGGAAAACCGTTTGGGAACAAAAGAGCCATGCGGGCCGGCATAGATTTTCTCGATTACCGGGTACGATCTTTTCGGATCAAACGTGGTGGGCCGGTAAATGACCCCGTGGATGTCGGTCGTACCGTCACGGGCCTTGGCGACGAACCGTTCAGGAACCTGCCAGCCTGTTGCCAGCAGGGCCGACCAGTCGGCACGTTCAAGCACGCACACCAGGCGGCCGTCCTTGGCGTTTCTCAGTTCGCTGACCGGGGGCATATCGACCCGGGAATAGGTATCGACCAGCAGGTCCCCGACCGGGGAATACTGAATCGAGTGGGTTCCGTCCCCCCGCGTCAACCGTACCAGGCCGCTGCCATCGAGCTGGATCTTGCAGTAATGGATATAGTACGGGTCCTGACTGGGATCGATGCCGCTGGCCCGGAACCAGATGGTCCGGCTCTCCGGATCCACCCGGTCCACACCCCGCACGACCCACCGGCCGGAGGTGATCTGCCGGATGACCTGGCCCTTGTGGGCATCGTAGAGGTAGAGGTGATTCCAGCCATCGCGCTCGGACATCCAGATGATCTCCTGGCTCTCGTCCAGGTAGTAAGAGTATTTCTTGTAGGCGTAGTCGACGAAGGTGTCGGAGACCTCGTCAATCACCGCGCTGACCTCGCCGGTGGCCGCGTCGACACCGCAGATCCTGAGGACCTGGTGTCCCCGCTGGTTGTAGAGAAAGGTGAACCGTGACGAATCGGTATCCCATCGCAGTTCCTGGATCTGCCAGGGGTTCTTGTAGAGATCATCCACAAGGGGGAGTTGGCGTTTGCCGGCGACATCAAACAGGTGCGGTTTGGTCTGGGAAATCTGGTCACCCGGCTTGAGGTAGTCCATTGTAAAGAGCTTTGGCTGAAGCTGTTTTTCCGGTGACGACTCGACCATCCTGACCGGGTGTTTCTGGGCCGGTTGCTGCCGCATGACCACGAACTTTTCCGAATCCGGGGACCAGAAGACGGAGGAGGTAAAGAAGTCCGTTTCGCTGCCGTCCTCACTCAGGACCGTCTCTTCACTGGAATCGACCTCGTGGAGAACGACGTTGTGGTCCCGGATCAGGACTCGCCACTGACCATCCGGAGACATTGCCTCTCGCCGCGAACCGCGTTGGCCGCCGCGGCGTTGTTGCTGCGGTGGCGTGGGGGTCCCTGGCGGATCCCCCTCGGTCATCTCGGCATCCCGGTAGATCCAGTCATGGCCACCGGCCTTGAAGTAGACCGCCTGGTCCTTGTCGATCGTGATGTCTGAAAAGGGCAACTGGCCGGCAGTGAACTCCCCGGGCAATTTCGAAGTCAGTGAACGGGCCACGGCAGCGTGGTCAAAAGCTGGTCGACGTGTTCCTTTTTTGGCGTCGGCCAGGATGAAATGGTGCCCCTCCTTGAGATCTCGCCGGTACCACAAGCCACGGCCATCGGGGAGCCAGTGGGGCTTGATCGAACCTCCCATCACGGTGCCCTGCGTTTTCGCCCGCAGTGAGCTGGATCGCTCGTAATCTGCCTGGGATCCCTGGGACCAGGCCAGGGAAGGGAATAGCAGGCTGGCCGAGAGGAGGGCTGCAGGCCAGATTCGAAAACAATGGACTTGTGTCATGGAGATCCCCTGCGAAGATGTCGAGTCAGTCGCTGTTATCGTCCTCCATCCGCCGGCGCGCATCAACGGGTCAATCAGCCTGAAAATCCCTTTTGGGGTTGGCTGGCATGCAATCGGGTAGGGAGATTTCCGCCGGACTGTATATAATGCAGTCCGCCACAGGGCCCTGCCCTGTGTTGGTGGAATTCAGGCTTGACTCAGCGGGCGATCGTGTCGAAATAACTGTTGACCAGGGAATCCAAAGGCGGTAACGGAGTCTCTCATGCTGACCGTTTTCTCAGGACAAGCACGTCGCGATTGTGAGGGAGCGTCACGGCGCGACTTTCTCCGTGCCGGCACGCTTTCACTGGGAAGTCTCACGCTTCCCGGCCTGCTGGCCGCACGGGCGGCGGGAGGGGATGAGAGTTTTGTCCGGGACAAGTCGGTGGTGCTGCTTTACCTTTCCGGGGGGGCAAGCCATATCGAGACCTTTGATCCCAAGATGGACGCACCGGCAGGGACCCGCAGCGTGACGGGGGAAGTGCAGACAAGCCTGCCAGGCGTGACATTTGGTGGGACCTTTCCACGGCTTGCCAGCCACGCCGACAAGCTTGCGGTGATTCGTTCCTTCAGCCACAGGGTGGGCTCGCATGAAGATGCCCACGTGCATGTCTTGTCGGGAGGGACGGACCCCCAGGGCAAGCAGCAGGACGGTTTCAGCATGGGTTCGTATTTCACGCGGATGCGGGGAACGAACCATCCCGAAACGGGCATGCCGACCTACGTCTTGCTGACAGAAAAAGAAATTGACGGCCAGTACCGCAAGGAGATCAACCGGGTCAACAAGGGCTCCTGGCCCGGTTCACTCGGCCCCTCCTACTCCCCCTTCGGCCACCAGGTCGGCTGGGCCGGTGAGGATGACAAGCAGCAGGGCAGACCGAAAAAGGATCCCCTCGCTTCCAGCATCAAGCTCAACCTGCCCCAGCAGGTGCTGGAAAACCGCGTTGAGTTGCTGCAATCGATCGACCGATTCAATCGAAAAGTGGACACGAGCGGCACGATGGATGCCGTGGACAAGTTCACGGCGCAGGCCATGAACCTGATCCTGGGAGGGGCTGCCGACGCGTTTGACTACAGCAAGGAAGATCCCAGGCTTATCGAGCGATATGACACGAGCCAGGTGCGGATTGGTCACAAGCTGTTCCGGCCATCGACACTTGGCAAGCAGATGCTCCTCGCACGGCGACTCTGCGAGGCGGGATGTGGATATGTCACGGTCCATAGTGCAGGCTGGGACATGCATGCCGACGGAAATAACCCCGGGATGGTCAAGGGCATGGACATGCTTGGCCGTACGCTGGACCAGGCGGTTTCCACGTTCCTGGAAGATGTCGAGGATCGTGGTCTTGGCGACAAGATCCTGCTGGTGATCACCGGTGACTTTGGTCGCACGCCGCGGATCAACAAGAAAGGTGGCCGGGACCACTGGGCGAAGCTTGGTACGCTGGCCTTTGCCGGTGGTGGCTTGCGGATGGGCCAGGTGATTGGCAAGTCCGCCCGCGGCGCGGATGTCCCCGGGACCGATCCCATTTCCACGCCGGAGCTGATGGCCACCGTGATGCACACGCTTTTTGATGCGGGCCAGCTGCGGCTTCGCCAGGGGCTTCCTCGCAGCCTGACCGACGTGATCGAGAACGGCCGTCCGATCCAGGAACTGTTCTAGCGCGCCGCCCATGCGGTCACGACCTCGTCTTCGCGGTATCAGCAACAGTCAATGCAGCGATTTCAGGATTGTCAGTACCTCGGCATTTCCTTCGGCATCGGGCCGGGGACTTTCCCAGACCACCGCTCCGGATAAATGGTGTACCTGTCGCTCGCTGGCAACATAGTCCCAGGCCCCATCGTTGAACTGGTAGGTCACACGCCAATCGAAGGAGCTTTTAATGATTCCTCCACCAAGGGACGAGGCATCAAGCTCCAATTCACAGGTGAACGACAGGGTTCCGGTATTCTCATCCGCCGTCGACTGAAAATTCTTGTAATTTTTCGTGCTATGGTTATCGGACGAGTTAAGTTGTTGAAGCTGGTTTTCTGCGTCCGTGACGAGTGTTTCGAAACTCTGTGACGAAGAGGCACTGCAGCCGGACTGTAACATGGACAGGGCGGCGAGTATCAGAAGAGTGAATTTCATTGTTTCGGTTTCCTTTTCTTTTCTTTCGGGATCCGCCTGAAATCGACCAGCAGGGGTTTAGCCGAGGAATCCCCTGGCGATCCCCCCCAGGAGTGAACCGACAGCCAAGGCGACATTTCCGGTGTTTGGGGAGTCGTCGGCGCCGGAAATGCTCTGCCAGAAATCAGCCGCTTCTTCAGCAAGAATCCCGATTGCCACAAGCAACTGGTTGCGAAGAATCTCTAATGGTATTTGCTGGGAGATCGGGATTGAGATCTGCATTGTGGGCATCTCATCTTCATCAATTCCGAAGGAAGGAAATCCCTTGGTGATGTAGTTGCTGTGAAGCAGTACCAGGGGATTCGTGATCTCTACCCCCTCGAAATGTGTTGCCACAACAAAGCGACGCGGGGAATAACGACTGGTTGCGCTTTCTTCCCAGGTCGTAATTTCAAAGCAATACAACTCGATCCCCTCAATATTGATGAGATAAAGCGGGTTGCCGTCTTGGGCGTGGATAAGTTGGACAGGGATGTCCGATTCAGAAAGTGGCCAGGGGATTTGTGGAGAGAAAACCTGGTGGATCAGGATCGTGTCGTCACCATGTACCGGTTGGGTTGGTGGCTGTTGCCATGCGGCTGGGGGCGAGGTGACAGGCGTTGGCTGCTGGATCGGTTGCTGTTGCCATGCGGTTGGGGACGGGGCGACAGGCATTGGCTGCTGGAGCGAGGCGATAATAGGTACAGCCTGTTTGCACGAAGGACATTTCCCTTGTTTGCCGACAAGCGATGCGGACAATTGCATTTCGTGAGAGCATTGCGGGCAGGTGAATAGAATCATGTTTGACATGACAACTTAGCTCATCTCTTAACTAGCCAATCGGTTCATGCTGGAAAGTATACCGAGGGACTTTTCCCAAAGCGATCTCTTCCCCGAAAACCTTGTTCACCGGTTTTCTCTCAGTTGGGGAGGGTCTCATTTTTTGCTCATCGACATTGACTCGTGATGGTGGCATCCTTCCGGTTAGCATGGAATAATGTTGACGTTTGGAGTCCGCATTGTCTGCTGGAGTGCAGAGCCATATGGCCGACAACCTTTTCTTTCGCTGCCCGGAATGCAGTGCGGAGATGTCCCTTCCTCGCTCGTTGTTAGGGCGGAAGGGGAAATGTCCCGTCTGCAAGAAATCGGTGCAGGTAGAAACCTCGGCGAAACCCCCCGCCCCGGTCCCTGCCACCGCTCCAGTCGTGGAGGATGCTCCTGCCAGCATCAACCACGATGTCACCAACATTATCGAACGGCAGGGGCCGACCGATACGGAACAGAGTCTGGGAGTGGAGGAGACCTTCGGGGATGCGAGAGATTCCTCTCCTTCGGTCATGTCAGATTCGATGGAGAGCTTCGGGGATGTTGTCGAACTGGCCCGGCGGTACGATCTTCAAGGCGAACTTGGTGCAGGTGGCATGGGCAAGGTTCTCAAGGCCGTCGACAAGCGGCTGGGGCGGACCGTGGCATTAAAGTTCCTTCACGAGGAATTTGACACCAATAGCCGGGCACTGGAACGCTTTCTTACCGAGGCCAAGTCGATTGCCAGGCTCAGTCATCCCAACATCGTGCAGATTCACGAGTTGGAACGCTCGGCAGAGGGACCTTACATTGTGATGGAGTACATGGGTGGCGGCAGCCTGGTGGATGTCCTCAAGAAAGGGCCTGTTCCACCGGTCCACGCCGTGAGAATCGTTTGCCAGGTATGCGATGCCCTGGTGTTGGCCCACGGCAAGGGAATTATCCATCGCGATATCAAACCGGCGAACATACTCCTGACTTCCGAGGAGATACCGAAGCTGGGCGATTTTGGGCTGGCCCGTCAGGAACAGACAGATCATGGCCAGACGCAGGCCGGCGCGATTCTCGGCAC
>Ga0310342_100003691_pt1 | contig 10126 bp, 9 predicted proteins | sample S15DNA20500_MG_FD_206155 | JGI IMG/M metagenome (GOLD analysis project Ga0310342, IMG submission 206155) | Marine microbial communities from station ALOHA, North Pacific Subtropical Gyre - S1503-DNA-20-500_MG | ecosystem: Environmental > Aquatic > Marine > Oceanic | place: Pacific Ocean: North...
AGAAATCAGGAACTTCCTCATTGCATATTTTTTCTATATAGACGGAGTTCTGACAGCTATCTATATGGCTTCGACATTGGCTGCAACAACTTTTGGCTACAGTCAAAATGAGTTGATTTATCTTTTCTTATTGATTCAGATCGCCGCATTGGCAGGGGCCTTTCTGTTGGCGAAACCGACGGACCGATTTGGGCCTAAGAAGATCCTTAACGGTGTTTTGATTCTGTGGATCTCGGTTGCTTTAGGTATCTACTTTATTCCAGACACTTCCAAGTTGGGGTTTGCTTTTCTTGGCTTGATCGCAGGCTTGGGCCTCGGTTCGGTTCAATCTGCCAGCCGGACATTAATGGCGAGATTGACACCTAGGGATAGGGAAGGAGAAATGTTTGGGTTTTACGCCCTGTGTGGCAAGTCCTCCTCAGTAGTTGGGCCCTTAGTGTTCGGATATGTAGCCTTTGCGACGGGAGGCAATCAGAAACTTTCTGTGATGTCGATCAGCATACTTTTCGTGATAGGGTTGGTGCTTCTTCAGAAAGTCAATGAGGCCCCAGTGAGACAAAATCCAGATCTCTTCTAAATTTTTTAGAAGTGATAAGGTCTAAGCTGGAGCTGTTCTTTTTTATCTTCCGATTACGTAGTCACTTTTGGCTGGGCTGACTCCCCCGTGCATGATGCCTGTGACGGGATCGATCATTATCATCTTGACGGCTCCAGCCCCTGATGTTGCTTGGCGGTAGGGTTGTTGAAGTGGCAATACTTCTACTTTGTGCCCTCGGCTTGCAAGGTTGTCTGCAACATGATTTCCTAATTCCACAGGCATGGTTAACATCCCTCGTATTGTGCCTGGATAATTTGAAGCTGAAAAAGCTGAACTGGTTACTGTTGGAGACTCCACCGCCTGCTGCACATTGGCCCCAAATAGCACCACGGCCAGGAAGGATTGGAGCATAGCTTGTGGTTGATTGTCACCACCTGGAGTATTCCAAGCCAGATAGGGCTTGCCATCTTTTGTGGCTAGTGCAGGGTTGATGGTATGTCTGGTTCTTTTACCAGGTATCATTTCGTTGACATCACCATCCGTTAACGAATAGTAGGGCATGCGATTGTTAAGCACTATTCCAGTACCGTCGACATACATGCCACTGCCAAAGCTACCATTTACGCTGTGGGTTACCGAAACCAAGTTACCGAATTGGTCTGAAATAGAGAAAGAGGAGGTTTCACCGTCGTTCTTGGTCCATGAATCCGGATAATCTACTTGGCTTATGTCCGTCACATACTCCACGGAAGTCCCCTTTAATACTGCTTCTCCGTTGATGGGGTCTCCAGGGGGTGGAGGTGCCATAGCTCGGTCCATCCGGATAAGGCGATTTCTGGTCTGAGCGTACTCTTTGGAAAGGAGTTCATCTACTGGTATCTCTACATATTTGGGATCAGAAATCCATTGGTTACGGTCGGCAAAAGATAGCTTCATAGCTTCCGTGACAACGTGAAGATAGTCAGCACTGTTGTGACCCATGGCCCTTAGGTCATAGTTTTCAAGCAAATTGAGGGCCATTAACATCACGATGCCTTGAGAATTTGGGGCACTTTGGTAAACCTCAAGGCCTTCATAGCTTGTTTTTATTGGATCTAGCAATTCTGGCTGGTACGCCGCTAAATCACTGTAACGCAGGCGTCCCCCATTTTCTCGGTATATTTTGTCAAACTGCACTGCGAGGTCGCCGCGATAAAATGCATCTGCCCCACCGCTCACGATTTTTTCCATGGAGCTAGCTAGGTCTTTTTGCAAGAAGAGTTCCCCAGCAGCGATGGGGCGACCGTCGGGCATCAAAACTTGGACTGAACTGGGATATTCACTGATTTTATCCACGGCACGTTCGTGGTAGATGGAAGCCCAAAAATCTAAGGGGTGCCCGTCTCGGGCAGCCCGGATAGCTGGCTGCAGGACTTGTGAGTAACTCATTGAACCAAAGGTGTTTAGGGCCAAGTCAAATCCACCGACGGCTCCAGGGACGTCCGTTGCATTGGGTCCGGAGTTGGGGATAGATCCCAACTCTCGGAAATAGGATCGAGTGGCCAATTCGGGGGCTGGTCCGGTTCCATTAATAAACACGACTCGGTCGAGTTCTTTGACGTAAGCTAACATGAAAGCGTCTCCACCCATTCCCGCTTGATGCTGCTCGACGACCGTGGTCATATAGAAAACTGCAGCAGCAGCATCAAATGCGTTCCCGCCAGCTTCCAAGATCTCCCATCCCGCCAGTGCCTCAAGGGGATGTTCTGCTGCAACCATGCCATAGGTTCCCATGACCACTGGTCTCCAGAAGGTACGGTCCTGCGGTTCCTGGCTACTAAGCGAGGGAGTGTACAGGGACAAACATCCTAGTAAGGCAGTCAGTAAAGTGCGTTTCATAGTCTGAATTCCAGCTTGGCTGTGTGGGTGATGTTGTCGATGAACTTGATCCTACAACCGAGAATGAGCTCTGACCATAGGCGTGGTCAGTCTTTGGATGGGTAAGTTTGAATAGTGAAGAACCGAGGCTTGCTTTCTCTGTAGGATTTTCTTGGTTTGCAGATCATTTTTGGCTATGATTCTATGCTAATTAGTCTTTGAGAGAAGGAGCAAGAACTGGAAATGGAAGACAAGCTACGTATTTGGCCTCTAATCACTTTGGCGATTGTTTTGGGTCTTCTGGCTTTTGTGTCTACCCCAACCACCTTGTTTGTAGATGGTGCTGAGGCAGCTGGTTTCGAGTACTGGTGTAGTAGCAATCAGTGGATACAGATGTTTCCTGACGTACCGCAGTTGGAGCTAGGCACTGCTAGGCATCCTGGGTGTCAACGAAACACTTCAGTCGCACTAGTTCGTTTTTTCCTGGTCTCCTTAACCGCTTTTTTCTTTGGGAAAGTTTTCCTTAAGCGAGTGGCCGGCTAGAAATGGAAGTAAGACTGAAGTTTTAAGGAGAACTCGGTAGGTAGTGAAGTAAGTGCAGGATTCCAGGTGTCTATATTTACAGCGATCTTGTTGCGGCCAACAAAGTGGGTAACAAAGCCAAAGGTGCTCAGCATTCCACCAGCGTTAGAGACATTCCTGTCAGGGTCACCCCAGCTGACTCGCACCAGAGGCTCGACGAATTCTACCAAAGCGTTGTTTGAGATAGACTGCCTGTAAGCCAGGATAGCCTGGAAAGACTTAAATTTGCTAGGTTTTCCTTCGACATTTAGATTTTTCCAGTTATCACCGAAGATCATACCAGTTTTCATGTGTACACCAGGGTTTCCATAGCCACCCCATTCTAGGTCGGCTCCCCATGCAAACCCATTTCTGTTTTGGCTAACAACGGTGTTCAGGTAATCGTGAACGCTGAAATTGGGTGATAGGGTTAATTTGTCTGAAACAGGAAATCCCAAGCGTCCTGAAAAAGATTTGCCTCCTGAATTCTCTTTTTTGTTGGCACCGGAGCCGTTCGTGATAGCGAATGAGTAGCTCACGTTCTTCGTCCGCAGTGTACCATCGAATAGTACTCCAATATCACGGTCTGAGTACCCCAGGCTTTCTGTAAATCTACTGTAGGAGCAAAGATTTCCTGGACCTGAGCATGTACTAATTCCACGTATATCGCCGGCTCTCTCGATAACCAGAGTCTGTGTGGAGCTCGTCAATTCGAAAATGTCAAAAGCTCGCTTGAATTGTCCTGATGTTACACGGAAAGATGGACTGAATGACAGCCTAAGATAAGCGTCTTTTAAAGAAATCTTCCCCCCGCCAAAATCGGGCTGGATTTTTCCCGAGACTAAGTCGTTCACTTTAACTTCCGCAGAGAGACGAGTCCGGCGGAGAAGAAACTCTGATCCCATTTCACCATCTACTGAGGTGGTGTTGAATTGGGTGTGGGTTCGTCCAGTGATGATAAGTTCTGAGGCTCGAGACTTCAGGTTGACTTGAGCCATTAGTGGAGAAAACCCGAGGCAGCAGAATACGTTACTGGCCAGCAGGAAGGTTCTCCAAAGAATTGTTTTTGTTAGCATTTCATTTTCCTCAATACCTGAAAGTTAATGTATGGTATAGAAAAAGTATAGCAGGTAGCAGAAGATATAGTTTGTGAAAAAAAGCACAAGATTGAAATTAAAATGGAGTGTTGCTTTTCGGGTCTGTAGATTGTACCTTTTTTCACAAACTATTAATACACGATTGATTATAAATGATTCAGAGAGAGAGAGAGATGAGGAATAGATCCTTATTAGTAGTAGTGTCCTTGTTGGGCTGTGGTGGAAATACGGACAGACAGTTTATTCAGAATAAAGGGTCTGATACGCTGGTGAATGTCGCTCAGTCATGGGCTGAAAACTATGTAGGAGTAGATGGTAGTGTGGCTGTTGCAGTAACAGGAGGAGGATCGGGCACTGGTATTTCAGCGATGATCAATGGGACTGTGGATATCGCAAATTCTAGTCGGGCCATGAGAGGTGAAGAGATGGAAGCTGCCCAGGCTAACGGAATAGATCCAGTTGAGCACACGGTTGGGTTCGATGCTTTGGCTATTTTTCTGCATCTGGACAACCCCTTGAAAGCAGTCTCGTTTGCACAGCTGGGTAGCATCTATGGAGACGGCGGAAATTTTGTTAATTGGAGCCAGTTAGGTATTGAGGTGCCGGGTTGTTCTAGTGGAGAGATCGTTCGCGTGAGTCGGCAGAACAATTCCGGTACATATGCATATTTTCAAGAAGCAGTGCTGGGCGGAGGGAGAGATTTTCGGCTGGGATCTATGGACATGAATGGATCGTCGGAGGTCGTGGATTTGGTCGCCAGTACTCCTTGTGGCATAGGCTATAGTGGACTAGCGTATGCTACAGAAGAAGTTTTTATGCCGTGCGTGAGTGTCGATGAAGGAAGTGATTGTGTTCTTCCGTCTGTTGAAACTGCGATCGATGGGAGTTATCCGATTGCACGGCCCCTCTTTATGTACACAGCTGGTCAGCCAGAAGGACAGGTTGGAGCTTATCTGGGTTGGATTTTGGGAGAAATGGGCCAGTGTATCTTGTTTGGAAAGGGATATGCACCGGTGACGCCGGTAGTCTGCAGTTAGGAGAACTGTGAGAGATGCAACACCAACATTATGCTGAACGTATTGAATCAGATCTGAAAGAAATCAGTGGACACATCGATCGGGTTTCGGATGAAATTTTGGATCAGATCGCAAAAGTCTTAGACTCGTTCGTCCATAGGGACTTTGAAGGGGCTAACGAGGTCGTTTTAGGTGATCGCAGGATAAACCGGAAAATACAAATAATTGACGAACTGGTGCATGCGTTCGTAGTGAGGCATGCACCCAGTGGTAAACACCTGCGGTATGCCTCTGCCGTTCTGCGCCTTTCGGTAGCTCTGGAAAGGATAGGCGATTATGCCGGTGCTGTTGGGAGGCAGATTGTGAGGATTGAGTCAGCCCCTCCAGACCGGATTGTTAAGCAAATTGAAATGATCGCTCAGCAGGCACGTTATACCTTAGAAAAAGCAACCCAGGCTTTCCAACAGGGAGACGTGGAGAGTGCCAGAGAGACCTACTGGCACTCCGAAAGATCTGACCATGCTCTAGGTCTCGTATTCAATGAGGTGATGGAATTGGGCACTACGGCGGGCATTAGTGTGGTAGACGTTCTGGGTCTCAGTAGAGTGCTAATGCTTTTCAGGAGGATGGAAGAACAAGCGGAAAATCTTTCTGAGCAAACAGTCTTTGCGTTTTCTGGGGAACAACGAAAACCGCGAGTGTTTCGCATCCTTTTCTTAGACGAAAAGCATAATTTGGAAGCTCATGTGGCTGAAAAATATGCTAGCAAGGCGTTCCCAGAGAGTGGTGTTTATGAGAGTGCGGGATGGAACGTCGAAGAGGACAAGTATCTAGAGGAAGATTTGGTGTTTTTCATGGATGGTAAGGGCCTTGACCTCAGACATTCACGTTCGAAAACATTGATTCCTATCTCGGGACTGTCTAATCACTTCCATGTTGTGGTCATCTTTTCGGGAGACAAGAGTGTGACTGACGAGTTTCTAGGAGACGTTCCTTTCAGGACGACAGTCCTGCACTGGAATCGATCCGACGTATCTGATATGGAGACCCTTTACCAGGAAGTCGCTGGTTCCGTCCAGAAGTTGTTGACAATTTTAGCTGGGACTGATGCTAAATAATTCAATGAACAGTGACAAGCAAGTGTTAGTTTGTCAGGATATGGATGTCAGAGACAGTGCATGGTATTGGGATAAGTTCTTCCAAATACTGATGCTCGTGTCAGGTGTGTCAGCGATCTTCTTAATTATTAGTATTTTCTTTTTTATCACCAAAGAAGGTTTTAGTTTTTTCTTTGAACCTTTCAGCTTTAGGGAATTCTTTCTCTCTTCAGTATGGAGACCTACCTCTCTCTCTAATCCCAGTTACGGGATATTGGCTCTGGTAATTGGAACAGCCAGTGTTACAGGCTTTGCGATGCTTTTAGCGGTACCCTTCTCACTTTGTGCTGCCATTTTTATCTCTGAATTTGCATCTGTTCGAATCCGAGAGGTGTTGAAAGTTCTGGTTGAGCTTCTTGCCGCTATTCCATCAGTAGTCTGGGGGTTTATAGGGCTATCGATCATGAATCCGTTGATTATAGACTTGTTTGATGTTCCCGTGGGTTTGGGAATCCTAAATTCGGGAATCATTCTTGGCTTGATGGCAGCTCCAATCATGACAACCATTGCGGAAGATGCTCTCAAAGCTGTGCCCGATCATTATAGGGAGGCGGCGGAAGCACTGGGTGCTACCAAGTGGCAGGTAACTTTTAGGGTAGTTTTACCAGCAGCAAAAAATGGACTTGTTGCAGCGATTTTGCTGGGCATAGGTAGGGGATTTGGAGAGACTATGGCGGTTCTCATGACCAGCGGTCACTCGATCAACTTGCCAACGAGCCCGTTTGATTCAGTACGAGCAATAACGGCGACAATCGCTGCAGAGTTAGGTGAAACTGCTGTTGGTTCCGATCATTACAGAGCCTTGTTCACTCTCGGAATACTTCTTTTTCTTGTCACCTTTGTAATTAACCTAATCGCAGACATAGTGGTTAAAGGCAATAAGAGGCATTAGGTGTTTGGGTCCACGCAGTTGAATCGACGGAATCACAGTGTACAGAAATTGGTGTCTATTCTGTTTGGGGTGGTGACCTGTCTATTGGTTGTACCCGTGTTAACCATTATGACCGTCTTAGTCTATAAAGGTGGTCCAAATATTTCCTTTGAATTTCTTTTCAGTGCTCCTACTAATGGAATGACTGCTGGTGGAATATTCCCTGCTCTTTTGGGCACGATTTGGCTGGTAGTCGTGGCACTGATCCTCTCAGTTCCCTTGGGTGTGGCAACAGCCGTATATCTCTCTGAATATGCTTCGGACACTTGGTTAACCCGCCTCATCAATTTAGCCATTATCAATTTGGCAGGGGTTCCCTCAATTGTGCATGCTTTATTTGGACTGGGAGCGTTTGTGATTTTTGCGGGATTCGGAACCAGTATATTGGCGGCGAGCCTCACCTTGGGGATTATGACTCTACCCGTTGTGATCGTAGCGACGCGAGAGTCTTTACAAGCGGTTCCTCCGGAATTTAGAATGGCTTGTTGGGGGATGGGCGCCACCAGGTGGCAGACGATCCGGAAGGTAGTTTTACCTAATGCGATGAGCGGAATTTTGACTGGAGTGATTCTCGAGGTTTCTAGGACTGCGGGGGAAACAGCGCCGATTATGTTTACGGGAGCAGCATTTTTTCTGCCTTTCCTTCCACAGGGAATTCTGGACCAGACGATGGCAATGTCGCTGCATCTTTTCGTGGTCTCTACCCAGGTCCCTGGTGTGCCAGAAACGCTTCCTTATAGTGTGGCGTTGGTTTTAGTGTCAATGGTTTTGATTATGAATGCAGCCTCCATAGTTCTTCGGGCATATGTCAGAGGACAGAAGAAATGGTAGATCCATCGATCGAGATTTTGGTCCAAGATCTAACCGTTCGTTATGATAATGACATCGCTCTTCGGATTGACAACCTGGAGATTCGGAAGAATGAGATATTCGGGATCATCGGTCCGGCAGGAAGTGGAAAGACGAGCTTTTTGAACGCTATAAATAGAATGGATGAGTTCAACGATTCTATGAATGTCCAAGGATCGATCAACTTTGGCGGGCTTGAAGTTAGTCGTGTGAAAAATGTTTATGCACTACGAAAGAAAATTGGAGTTGTTTTCCCGCTACCTGTCGGACTTCCACTAAGTATTTATGAGAACGTCGCACTATCTCCACGGCTCTCTGGGATCAAAGACAAAATTAAGCTGGATGAGGTTGTGGAGCGTTGTCTGATACGGGCTGCTCTCTGGGAGGAAGTGAAGGATCGGTTGCACCAACTTGGTAGTTTGCTTTCGGGGGGACAGCAACAGAGGCTTACCATTGCACGAGCACTTTCTCAGGAACCGAAACTTCTTCTCTTGGATGAGTTTTCTATAGCTGTCGATCCAGTGACAACAATGCGCATAGAAGATGTCTTAAAAGAATTAAAGGAAGAGATGACAGTGGTTTTGGTGACTAACTTGGTGCAACAGGTTAGGCGGTTATCTGAGAGGACAGCATTTTTTCTGAATGGAGAATTGGTGGAGGTGGGGAAAACGGAAGATTTCTTCACTGGCACAGTCGAAGACCAACGTACTCGTGACTATGTGGAGGGTCATTTTGGATAGTGTAGAGAGTTTAGAATCTGCCATTCAAGTGGACAAATTGAATTCTTGGTATGGAGACTTCCAAGCTCTCTTTGACGTTGATTTGGAAGTCAAAAAAGGCTCTGTGACTTCTCTCATCGGTCCATCAGGATGTGGAAAATCAACTTTGCTAAGATCGATTAATCGAATCAATGAACGGTTGGGATCCTATACTAGAATTTCGGGGTCTATCCGCATCCTGGACCATGATATTTTGGATGAAAGTGTAGATTTGTCACAACTAAGGAAGCGGGTGGGCATGGTATTCCAACGTCCAAATCCTCTACCTCTTTCTATCCGTGACAATGTCCTTTTTGCCCATAGGATTCATGGATCAAGCAAAAATCTTTCCAAGAGAGAAGAGGAGAGAATTTTAGAGGATTCACTTAGGACGGTGCTACTATGGGATGATGTGAAAGATCGTTTAGGTAGGGATGCTAGGGGGTTGTCTCTTGAAGCACAACAGAAGCTTTGTATAGCTCGTCTTATTCCCCTGAAGCCATCAGTCATCTTGATGGACGAGCCTACTTCTGCACTGGATCCGAAGGGGACCGAAGCGTTAGAACAGATGATTTGGACTTTGGCTGGGGAGTATACTATTCTGATAGTAACCCACAATATGGCTCAAGCTAGACGTGCGAGTACGGAGTCCGCCTTCATGTTGCTTGGAAAATTAGTAGAGAAACAGAATACTGGAGATTTGTTTCTGAATCCCATTCATCAGCAAACTGCCGACTATATAGAAGGCAGATATGGCTAGCACAACACTTTTGTGGTTTCTTAATTCCTTTAGGTAGGATAGGATTACCACACGCTGTTTTCTATTGGTAGGACGGGCTTTAGATCAAGGAAAATTATCATGAAGAGAAGAAAATTTATTGTTTCTTCAGCTTTGAGTTCTATCGCGTTAAACTCAGGAGACTTGGTTTCTTCGGATGTTGATCCAGTAACGACTGGAGCCGAGGGAAGAAAGATTCTCGTCGCTGGTGGTGGATTTAGGGAAGCTTTTATTCGTTACATGGCTGAACTCACTGGTAAGGAAAAGCCGCGGCTTTGCTACCTTCCTACAGCCTCTGCTGACCGTCCATCAGGAATCATCAGCTGGTTTCAGAATTGTGCTAATCTCAACGTTGTCCCATTTGTCCAAGAGAGTTTCATCAGTAGTTATAGAATGGATCAAAGTTTTGAGGATGTCCTGCTCTCGATGGATGGAATAGTGGTTTCTGGAGGGAACACTCTCAACCAACAGGCAATTTGGAAGGTTCAGGGGATTGATGTGATTTTGAAAGAAGCCTGGGACAGGGGAATTGTATTAGGAGGAGCCAGTGCTGGTTCTTTATGCTGGTTCGAAGAAGGGACAAC
>Ga0310342_100003693_pt1 | contig 10122 bp, 10 predicted proteins | sample S15DNA20500_MG_FD_206155 | JGI IMG/M metagenome (GOLD analysis project Ga0310342, IMG submission 206155) | Marine microbial communities from station ALOHA, North Pacific Subtropical Gyre - S1503-DNA-20-500_MG | ecosystem: Environmental > Aquatic > Marine > Oceanic | place: Pacific Ocean: North...
ACGCTCGCCCTGGTTCGCGCGCTGAAGTATCTCCGGAGCCGCTTGGGCACCGTGCACGTTCGCTATGACCATCCGATCTCGCTGGCCGCCGAGCTGGGCGAGAACCGGGAACGCTTCAGCTCGGCCTACATCGAGCGCTGCGAGGCGGGCGAAGCCGAGCGTCTGCGGATCGAGAAGCGCGCGTTCATCGAGCGGCTCGGACGCCGGATCGTCGAGAAGATCAACGGCGCGATGGCCGCCAACGCGACGTCCGTGGCTGCAACCGTGCTGATGGGCGTTCCGCATCGAGGCCTGCTGCGCGCGGAGTTGGTGGAGCGGATGCAGCAGATCGTGGAGCTGCTGCGCGTGCAAAACGTCCGTCTCACACCGGCCCTGGGGCTCGACGAGGGCTCATTCGAGGACTCGATTGCCTTCTTGCTGCGTGCCGATCTGTTGTACTCAGTCGAGGATCCCCGGGGTGAGATCCTCTACTACGCCGAGTCGCGCCGCCGTGCCCTCGATATCTACCGGAACTCGATCACGCACTTCCTGGCGACACCGAGCCTGCTGGCCCTGAGTCTGCTGCGAGGCTCGACCCAAAAAGAACTGAACGACGATTTCGAGGCTTGGCACGAGATGCTCTACCGGGAGTTCTTCGTGCCGGGCGGGGACGCGTTGCTTGCCGCCCAGGCTCGCTTTCTCCGGCACTTCGAGACCTCGGGCTGGGCGTGTTGCGAAGACGACGTTTGGCGAGCCACTCCGTCGGGAGGGGCCGTTCTTGCATGCCTCGCCGAACAGTCGCGGGGCGTGATCGAGGCCTACATGGCCTGTTGCTCCGCGTTGGACGTGCTCGAGTCCGACGCTGACGAAAACGTCGACATCGACAAACGCAGCCTCCGGAAGCAGGCCGCGCAGTACTTCGAGAGGTCCGAACTCCTAGGCGAAGCTGCTCGCCCGGAGGCCGCCAACGATGCGACCTTCTCGAACGTTCTCGACCTGCTGGTAGAGCGTCGAATCCTCGTCGAGAACCACAGCGGGGGGCGTCGCTCTTCGGAGGCCCGCTACGCCCGGGGGGAGGAGTGGCACGCCCTCGCCGACTTCCGCGCGCGTTTGGCGGGGGCCCTGGGGTCGAGTTAGATTCCGGCGCCCGATGCCGGATCCGAAGACCGAACTCGATTTCGCCAAGGGCGGTGGTCTCGTGACCGCGATCGCCCAGGACGACGCCACCGGAGAGGTCTTGATGGTGGCGTTCATGAACGAGGAAGCCTTCGATCGGACGCTTGAGTCGGGAGAGGTTCACTACTGGAGCCGGTCGCGCGAGAAGCTCTGGTACAAGGGAGAAGAGAGCGGAAACAGCCAGCGGGTGAAGTCGATGTACATCGACTGCGATGGCGACGTCGTCCTGCTCAAGGTCGAGCAAAAGGGCGGGGCCGCTTGTCACACGGGCCGGGTCAGCTGCTTCTTCAGGAAGATCGGGGAACAAGGCGGATACGAGGTGGTGAGCGAGCCCATCTTCGATCCCGAGGAGGTCTACCAGAAGTGAGTCAGGACAAGACCTCGCCGTGTCTGCGGCTTGGGCTGCCCAAGGGCACGCTCCAGGAGACGACCCGGACGATGCTCGCCCGCGCCGGCTTCGATGTTCGTTATTCGAGCCGTTCCTACTTCCCCAGCGTAAATGATCCGGAGATCGAGTGCGTCCTGATCCGCCCGCAGGAAATGGCGCGTTACGTGGCGCAGGGCGCGATGGACTGCGGAATCGCCGGGCACGACTGGATCCAGGAGAATCGCGTCGACGTGCTCGAGCTCGCCGACTTGAAGGCGCCTTGGCCGAACTATGCACCCATCCAGTGGGTACTGGCCGTGAAGCGCGGCTCGGGCTTTACGAGCATCCAGGACCTGGAGGGCAAGCGCATCGCCAGTGAGGCCGTGGGCCTGGCCGAGAGTCACTTCGAGGCTGCAGGCGTTGCCGCGTCGATCGAGTTCTCCTGGGGCGCTACAGAGGTCAAGCCGCCCGTGCTCGCCGACGCCATCCTCGATGTCACCGACTCGGGTGCGAGCCTGCGAAGCAACGACCTCGAGGTTCTCGAAGTGGTGATGGAGAGCACGCCGCGCTTCATCGCCAACCGGGAGGCATCCGAGGATCCCTGGAAGCGAGCGAAGATGGAGCAGCTGCGGCTTCTCATGCTCGGGGCGATTGCAGCCGCGAGCCAGGTGAATCTCTCGATGAATGTGCCTCGAGCTCGGCTGTCGAAGGTGCTCGAGTTGCTGCCTGCGCTCAACACGCCCACCCTGGCACCCCTGGCAGATGACAGCTGGGTCGAGGTGACGACCGTGGTCGAGGAGAGGCTGGTGCGCGAGATCATCGTGGAACTCGCCGACGCCGGGGCCCGGGGCATCATCGAGACTCCCCTTACCAAGATCGTCCACTGAGGCGACTTCCTGCCGTGCTCTCGAGGGCCGGCTCCTACGTTGCCGGCATTGGCACCTATGTGAGGATCGCCTGGTGGGGACTCGTCTCACCGGCGACCGAGCCCGGCGGCTTGGTGGTCGTCCAGGCCGTGGTGCAGGACGGAGACCAGGTGCTGCTGGCGGTTCGCAACGACATTCGGGGTTGGGAACTTCCCGGCGGGCAGGTCGACGAGGCCGAGTCGCTCGAACAGGCCCTCGTGCGCGAGATAGGTGAGGAGACGGGGCTGTTGGTGGCAGTCGACCGGCACGTAGGTGCATATCGAAGGACGGGGTTCCGTCCCCATGTTGCACACGTGTTCGTTTGTCATCGTGTCGGGGGTGAACTCCGGACCAGCCGCGAGAGCCGCGCCCTCTCCTGGTTTCATCCCCTGTTGCTACCCGACACGCTCTTTCCCTGGTACCAGCAACCGCTTCGCGACGCCTTCGTGCCGGACGCCGACCCGGTCGAGCGCCAAGAGCGCCAAGGCCTGGCGGCAATCTGGGCAGCCATGAAGATCGACATCCGGATGCGCTGGCAGGGAGATCGCCCAAAGAAGAGCGCCCCCACCGCGAACGGCGAGGGCGCACTCTGCGAAGTCCGGAGCCCGTCCAGGCAGCGAACCCGGGGCTCCGATTCCAGAAGCGATTGAGCTAGCGGCGCTGCTCCCGCAGGCCGCTGGCTTCCCACTCCTTCGAGAGTTGCTGCAACTTGCGCGAGAACTCGTCGAAGGGATCGTCGAAGGACAGGATGATTTCCGTGGTCCGCGGAATGTCATCCCCGTTGATCAGCCCGCGATAGCGATTGAGGTTCGCGAGAATCGCCTCGGCGACCTTCAGTGCGCGCTTCTCGGTCTTGATGAGGGGCGACTGCAACGTGTAGACGTTGTTCCGGCCCCAGAGGCTCTCGTCTCGGACGATCGCGATCTCGCGATAGACGGCGTTGATGGGATCGAAGTTGTACTCGACCCGGACCTCCTTGAAGATATCCGAGTTGCCCGTGTAGAAGCCGCGTTCTTTCTCGACCTTGCCGAGTTGGCGGCATCGAGGGCAGTAGAACGTGTCACCGTGGTTGAGGAGGAAGACGCCCTTGGCGTAATCCTCGCAATCGGTGTTCTCGCAGTATCCGACACCGCGCTTCATGCTAGCCATCCCTTCGGATGCCTCCTCTCTCGAGGTCCCGGATTCCGCTTGCTGCCTGAACCACTGGCTCTTGTCTGAACCTGTCATGGTCCTTACAAGAAGCAAGTGACGTGCCATGGAATCCGAGTCGGCGCCGGACCGGCTGGGGGGCGCCCGGTTTCTGGATCTTTTTCCTACTCCCTGCTCGTTCTTGAGGTCGATCGTTGGAACGGTTGGTCCCAGGCTGGGGGATCCTGGGGGACTATGGGAAGCGAACTACCGTCATGCGTGAGCGACGAGCTGTTCGCGCAAATCCTGTCATAGTTGGAGGTTCGGAGCGTCTTCGAATGTCGATTCGAGGCTTGGAATCGGGTCGGGTCTGAGTCGAAATCCCGCGCTCTATTCGGTACTTAGAGGCGTAACGACCCCTATACTGCGCCGCCCCGCGGGAGGTGTCAACCGTTATTTGTTTCCCTCGCCCGTGAGGCGCTTTCACGGGCGCGAAGCCGCTCGCGAACGAGGTGCAGCGTATACGCAGCCAGGCTGACAGCGGTGACGCCGTATGCGGCGATCAAGTAGTTCATGTCCCGATTTCCTCTCGCGCAAGGGCGACTGGATCGACCGACTCCGCGAGATTCCTCGCGCGAAGCGTCTCGACCTCCCACCGCAGCAGCAGCAGGTAGGCGAACGCGACGAAGAGTGTGAGGTTGCCGATCACGAAGGGCATTCCCATTCCCTCGCCGAGACTGCCGCGCTCGAGGTTCTCCGGGTGCATGCCGCGCCCCCCGAAGATCTCGATCACGAAGTAGTTGAGCGGGATCAGTGCCGCTCCGACCAACCCGTACACCCCTGCGAAGCGCGCGGTACGGGAACCGCCCTCGCTGAAGTTCCGCAACAGCAGGTAAGCGAGGTACACGAACCAGAGCAGCAGCGTGACCGTGAGGCGCGGGTCCCAACTCCACCACTTTCCCCAGGTTCCCCGGGCCCAGATGGGGCCCGTGACGAGCATCAGGGTGCAAAAGATGACGCCCACCTCGGCGCCGGAGACGGCGAGACGATCCCACTTCTCATCGGCCTTCCAGAGATACAGGGCACCGCCGAGCGCCGTCACGACGAAGCCGAGATAGGCGCCGTATGCGAGCGGCACGTGTACGTACAGGATCTTCTGGATCACGCCCTGGGTCGCATCGATTGGCGCCGTCACCACGGTGTACGCGTAGGCGATCAGGAGCACGCCGAGGAGCGCGCCGGATGCTGTTCGTGTTCGGGTGGCGACCGGACCGAACCCGTTCGTCTCAGCGGTCATGAATGAAGCCCTCACTCGTCGAGAACGAAGTCGAAGCCGATGAAGCAGATGATCCAGTAGATGCCATCCACCACCAACAGGAGTTGGATCGATGCGAAGGAGGCCCCGCCGTCGCGGATTGCCTCCATCGTGCCCTCGACGGCACCCGCGAGTACCGGGAACAGCGCCGGGAGCAGCAGGATCGGCAGCAGTACTTCTCGGAATCGTGTGCGTGCCGCCATCGCGGAGAAGAGCGTCCCGACGGACGAGATTCCGAGGGTGCCCAGGAGGAAGACGAGGGCGAGGGATCCCGCGGACGACAGCAGGTCGATGTCGAAGACGAGCGCGAAGGCCGCCGCCGTGAGCCCCTGGGCGATTCCGATCAGCAACACGTTCGAGAGGGCCTTGCCCATGAAGACCCAGCCACGGTCCATAGGAGTCAGCGCCAGGCCCGCCAGCGCATCGTTTTCGAGTTCCATCGCGAAGGCGCGGTTCAGCCCGATCAGGGCTGCGAAGACGAAGGCCACCCACAGCAGGCCCGGCGCATGGGTGGCGATTTCCCTTCCGGTTCCGTCGGGCAGGGCGAAGTGGAAGACCATCACCACGAGCAGCGAGAAGACGAGCATTGCGACCACGCGGTCACGGGAGCGCCACTCGGTGACGAGGTCTTTCCAGAGGATTGCAGCGAGGACCCTCACTCGGTCGGTACCTCGGACTCGAGCGCCTCGGCGTAGGTGGTTTCCAGCGCAGCGCGTTCGATGGAACTGCCCTCTGCCTGCTGGACGATTCGCCCGGCCAGCAGGACCAGGGCGGTGTCCGCGATCTCGCTCGCGCGTAGCAGGTCGTGGGTGACGAGCAGAATCGTCCGGCCCTCGCTTCGCAGTCGCTGGAGTCGTTCCGATAAGCGATCGCCTGCGCGCCGATCGAGGCCCGTGAACGGCTCGTCGAGGAGCAGCAAGGGGGGATCCTGGACGAGGGCCCGTGCGATCGAGAGCCGTTGCGCCATGCCGCGCGAGAAGCTGCCGGCACGCCGGTCGGCGACAGCAGTGAGGCCTTCCTCTTCGAGTAGTTGGTCGGCCCGCAGGCCCGGGTCCACAACCCCCTGCACGCGACCCTGAAACACGAGATTTTCTCGGGCGGTCAGCTCGGGATACAGGAACGTGGTGTGACCCGCGAAGCCCACCCAGGCGCGTGCGCGGCCGCGTCCATCGGGCTCGCGTCCTCCCCGCCGGATCGAGATGCTGCCGGCCGTCGGTCGAGCGAGCCCGGCGAGGATGCGAAGCAACGTCGACTTTCCGGCCCCGTTCGGACCGAGCACCGCCAAGGCCCGGCCGCCTTCGATGTCGAGATCGACGCCCCGCTAGGCCGCGACCGGGCCGTAGCGCTTTTCCAGCGTGCGGGCGCAGATCTCGATTTGGCTCACGTGTCGTGCTCCGGCTCGATGGTGCGATCCTGTGGGCTGGCCTGTTTCTCCTCACGCATCAGCTCGACGGCTCGTGCGCGAAGCTCGTCGCGGCCTCGCTCGTAGTCCTCCTCGGAGACCTTGCCTGTCTCGAAGTCGTGCTCGAGATCGCGGATCGTCGCGTACACGAGGTCGCGCTCGTGGGCGGGGCCGGCACGTCCGTCCTCCGGCGAGCGGATCTCGCTGGTGGGCGTGCGCAAGGGGTTGGGGATGAAGAAGAGGACGAACGCGCTCGCCGTGATGAGGAAGGCTAGCCCGCCGAACTGCCACGGCCCTTTCTGGTCGAGCGCCTCGAAGCGGATCGACAGTTGCTCGTCGGGCTCGATCTGGAACGCCTCGCGCAACATCCAGGTGCGGGTACCCATCGCCTGGGGACGCAACCGGTGGAGCCGGTCGCTCTCGATCAGCAGACCTGTGTCGGCCGTGCGAATGAAGAGCGTGGGGAGCGTCATCGGAAACTGCAGGTCGAGTTCGGCGGCGCCGTTCTCCACGGGGATGCGGTAGCGAAACGCGAATTCGTGCTCGCCCGGGCCGAGTGGGCCGAGCAGCGAGATTCCCTTCTCGGGTGGAGAGGCGCTGGGGGAGTCGAATGTGCGGATCCCGAGTTGCTCGGCGCCGGCCGAGACGCCCACCAGCTTTGCAGCCAGCGGCACGGCGAAGCGAAGCAGTGGCTCGCCAGGCGTGCTTGCGAGGTGCGCGCCGGCCGCGACGCTGAGCTTCTGGCTCTGGGTGACCTCGAGAAACGTGTCATCGAGCTCGATCGAGAGATCCGCGCGCCCCAGGCGCAACGCGCTCGGGTCCGAGCTCAGATCGGGGACGTGGACGCGCAGCTGGATCGCCGTGCCGGGCTCGCGTGCGTCGCCCTCGAGCAGGGCGAGCCGCGTGCCGTCGATCTCGATGGGAGTGCCGGCGAGGAGGTCGGCCGACTCGATGCGTGGGCCGTGCTCGGGAGCCAGGACGCGAATGCGACCGCTGCCGAGAAGGAAGCGCTTCTCGAATCCGACGACAGCTGCCGCCGCTTCGACGGGGAGTTCGTAGCCGTAGCGCAACTCCTGCTCGCCGTTGTAGAGGGGCCCCCAGTACGAGATCTCGCCGCCGTCCTGCTCGAAGTTGTCGGTCGAGTTGAAGGCTCCGGGCTGGAAGTTCAGCGCTCCCTGCGGGAGATTCGCGCGGAAGGGCGGTGTGTGGCTCGCGCGCTCACCCTCCGCCACGTAGACGGGTTGGCGACCCGTGTTTTCGAGCTTGTGCGTCTCGAGAACGACGAACCGCTTCCCGAGCGACTCGATCCGCAGGGTCGTCTCGACCACCGTGACCGTCGAGGCGTCTGGCGTGGGCCGCTGCACCGCAATCGCGATGTCGATCGCGCGCTGTCCCGGGCCGAATGCGATGCGTTCGCCGTGGGGGACCCGCTGGTAGCGGACACCGACGAGGTAGACGATCGCCGACTCGCTAGAGACCGCCGAGAACGCGAAGCTGCCGTCGGGTGCCGTCTGCGTACTGCCGATCCCCGGGGTGCCGTCGGGCTGGAGGGCGTAGAGGGCGACCGTCAGCCCGCCCGTTGCACCCGGGTGATCGGCGTCCGTCACCACGCCGCGAATCGTGCCGTCGCCCGGCGGAATTGAAGACGGTCCGCCGGTGGGTACGCTGGGATGAGGCGCTGCCTGTCCCCAGGCTGCGCCCGCGATCGTCCCGACGCAGAGGATTGCGCAGAGCGCGGGCAGAGCGTGTCGTTTCATGCGCTGCGTCCGCTCGGATGTGGCCACAGGATCAGGAAGTTTCCGAGGATGAGGACGAGGCCGCCCAGCCAGATCCAGTTGACGAGCGGATTCCGGTAGATCTTGAGGGTCGCGGAGCCGTCTTCCTCGAGCGCCGTCAGGATCACGTACAGATCTTCCGACCAGGTCGAGTGGATTGCCGGGATCGATGTCGGCTGCTCTTCGAGCCAGTACATCCGCTTCTCGGGCGTCAGGATCGAGACGGGCTGCCCGCCATCGTAGAGGGCCACGCGCGCCTTGGCGCCTCCGTAGTGCTGTGCGGGAATCGCGTCGGCGGTGAGGTATTGGAAGTCGTAGCGGGCGAGGCTCACCGAGTCGCCGGGTGCCATGTTCTCGAGGGCTTCTTCGTTGAAGAAGGCCCCCGAGAAACCGATCATCATCAGGACGATCCCCAAGTGCACGACGTAGCCGCCATAGCGTCGCTGGTTCTTGCTCAGAAGGGTCTGGAGCGAAACCAGGGCCGACTCGCCGTGGAGGCGCATGCGAGCACTCATGGCCCGCCAGTACTCCTGTGCCACGGTCGTCGTCACGAATGCACCGAGCGCCCAGCAACTGAGGGACCACACGCCGATCTTGCCCCAGAAGATCACCGCGAAGACGACGCCCACCGCGGCGCCGACCCCGCTGGGAAGCACGAACTGCTTGCGAATGGTCGCGATCGTGGCGCGGCGCCAGGCGATCAGCGGAGCGACGCCGGTCAGAAAGAGCAGGACCAGGGCGATGGGTCCGGCCATCTTGTTGAAGAAGCCCGGCCCGACGGTCGTGCGCTCCCCCGAGAGCGATTCGGAGAAGACCGGCAGCATCGTTCCCCAGAAGACCACGACCAGGAGCGCCATGAACGCCCAGTTGTTCAGCAGGAAGCTCGCTTCGCGCGAGACCATCGACTCGAGCTTGCGCGGGCTGCGCAGAGCATCTCGGCGAAAGAAGAGGGCCGTAAAGAACACGATGGCGATGAAGCCGACATAGGCGAGGAAGATGAAGCCGAACCAGCCCGAGTTCGTGAACGAGTGAACGGACTGCACCACGCCGCTGCGGGTGAGGAAGGTGCCGAAGAGGCACAGCGAGTAGGTGAGCCCGATCAGCACCAGGTTCCAGATCTTCAGCATGTCGCGCTTTTCCTGGATCATCACCGAGTGCAGGTAGGCGGTGGCCGCGAGCCAGGGCATGAAGGCCGCATTCTCGACGGGATCCCAGGCCCAGTAGCCTCCCCAGCCGAGCACCTCGTAGGCCCAGCGTCCGCCGAGGATCAGGCCAGATCCCAGGAACGCCCAGGCCACCAGTGTCCAGCGACGGGTGGTGCGGAACCAGGTCGTGCCGAGTTCGCCCGTGACGAGTGCCGCGAAGGCGAAGGCAAAGGGGACCACGAAGCCGACGAAGCCCGTGTAGAGCACCAGTGGGTGGATGGTCATCAACGGGTGCTGCAACAACGGGTTGAGCCCATTGCCGTCCGAGAGGATGCGGCCATGGGGCAGCTTCTCGAAGGGAATCGTCACGAAGTTGAGCAACACGAGGAAGAAGGCCGCATTCGCCAGCAGCATTGCGGCGACCCAGGGCATCAGGCTGCGATTCTGGTGGCGGTTGGCCCAGACCGCGACGGCGCCGAAGGCTCCGAGCATGAAGACCCACAAGAGAAGCGACCCGGACTGGCCGCCCCAGAGCGCCGCCAGGCGATACGACAGGGTCATGGAGCGCGCGGAGTGTTGCGTCACGTAGGCGAGTGAAAAGTCGTTCGCCGCCAGGGCGTAGAAGAGGGCGAGCATCGAGAGTGAGATGAACGCGAACGAAGCGAGCACGCACCGCTCGGCGACCTGAGTCCAGTCCGCCCGCTTCTGTACGCCTGCGGCGATACCCGCGACGACGCCAAAGGCCGCGATCGCGAGGGCGAAGCGCAGTGAGTAGAGGCCGATGTCCGACACGAGCGTCTCCGGGTTGCGCGGTGGTGGGCGGGTCGATGACCCGCGAGCATTCAGAGCGGCTGGCCTTCGGCTTGTGCCTGGAACTTCGACGGGCACTTCGCCATTACGTTGTCTGCGACGAAGACTGGCTCTCCCTCC
>Ga0310342_100003696_pt1 | contig 10120 bp, 7 predicted proteins | sample S15DNA20500_MG_FD_206155 | JGI IMG/M metagenome (GOLD analysis project Ga0310342, IMG submission 206155) | Marine microbial communities from station ALOHA, North Pacific Subtropical Gyre - S1503-DNA-20-500_MG | ecosystem: Environmental > Aquatic > Marine > Oceanic | place: Pacific Ocean: North...
AGCCCATCTCGAGGGTCTTCGCCGGAACGAAGTACTTCCAGGTCGTATCCGGCTGGACGCGCACGCGGTCCATCGACTCGACGGGACCGTGGCACTGTTGGCACTCGAGACCGAACTGGATGTGGCGGTTGTGGCGGAATTTCACGTACTCGGGCAGGCGATGTACCTGATTCCACTCGATCGGCTTCTTCTCCTCCCAGTGTTGCTTGAGGATCTTGATTCCCTCCATCTGGTCGTACTCGGCGGGAAACTGGGCGTGGCACCCCATGCAGACCTCTACGGACGGAACTCCCGCCGCGCGGGAGACATCGGTGCCCGAGTGGCAGTACTGGCAGTCCATCTCGAGGTAGCCCGCGTGGTGCTTGTGACTGAAGGGGATCGGCTGCCGGAGGCCCTCGTTGTTCTCGTTCCAGGCCTCGTCGTGGGCCTGACAGGCCTCCAGGGTGGGATGCGATTTGTCGTGCTCGGGCGGAATCTCGATTTCGATGCGCGGGTTGCGAGCCTTTCGGGCCTTCAGTTCCTGCGCCTCGCATACGCTTCCAGCAACCAACACGTCCTGCGCGAACGAGCCCTCCGACAAGAAGAAGGTGCTTGCCGTCGCAGCCAGCGACGCGCAGCAAAGCGTGACGAGCCGCTGCCGACGCGTCCTGGAAATCAGGCTCATTGCGGTCCTCGGGAACGCGGAAATGCGGAGAACTGCTGGATTATCGGGGTCGGCCGGGGGGCCTCCAACGCATCGGATCGTTGCACCGATCCGCTGCGGACGGCGAGAGAAATGGCTCCCAACAGCTGGTAGTATCGGCCGGTCCCGAGGGCGCACGATTCTGCGGTGTCCAAGAGCGCCCCGAAATCCCTACGTAGGCCAGACCGAGGTTGGAAGGATGATCGGCTTCGATCCCACCGACGAACAGGCCCTCATCGTTGAAACCGTGCGCGGATTCGTCGAGAACGAGGTTCGGCCCCGGTCGCGCGAATGCGACGAGGCCGGTGCCCTTGCGAAGGACGTCCTCTCGCAGGCTCACGAACTCGGCTTGGTGGCGAACGGCCTTCCCGAAGAACACGGAGGCGGGGGACAGCGGAATGCCGTCACGAGCTGCCTGATCATCGAGGAGCTCGCCTGGGGTGACCTCGCGCTCGCGGCTGGCATCCTCTCGCCGTCGCTGCTCGGGGTGCCGATCGCGGACTTCGGTACCGAGGCACAGCAGAAAGAGTTGCTTCCCAGCCTCTGCAGTGACGCGTTCGAGCCTGGCTGCCTGGCGCTCGTGGAGCCACGCTTCGACTTCGATGCCGCAGAGCCGCAGACGTCCGCCCGCAAGGACGGTGACGAGTATGTGCTGGTCGGAGAGAAGTGCCTGGTGCCCTGGCTCGACGGCAGCGGCCCTGCCCTCGTCGTCGCGAGCGACGAAGCCGCTGGCTCGCCGCAGTTGTTCCTGGTTCCGCGCGCTGCCGAGGGACTCAGCGTGAAGCCCGAAGCGAACCTGGGACTCGCCGGTCTGCCCACGGTAGAGCTTTCGCTGGACGGGGTGCGGATCAACGAGGCAGCGAAACTCGGTGGAGCGTCCGGCGCCGACCTGAGTCAGTTGATCGACCGCGGCCGGACCGCAGCCGCTGCGGCGGCCGTCGGGCTTGCCCGCGCGTCCTTCGAACTCTCGCGCGACTACGCGAAGGAGCGCGAAGCCTTCGGGGTCCCCATCGCCACCAAGCAGGCAATCGCCTTCAAGCTTGCAGACATGGCGATCGAAATCGACGCGGCTCGATTGCTCACGTGGGAAGCCGCATTCACCCTGGACCAGGGCCAGAAGGCCACCCGCGAGGCCCGACTGGCCTTCGACAAGGCCAGACGAACCGCCATCCAAGCCTCGGACGGCGCCGTCCAGGTGTTGGGCGGGCACGGCTACATCCGCGACTACCTCCCCGAAATGCACCTGCGCAACGCCGCCGGCCTGCAGAGCTACGAAGCCCTGGGTTTCGTCTAGAAGCAGCGCCCGAGTGGCGGACCCTCACGCGAGGAAGAGCACATGCCGATCGATTTCGAACTGACACCGAACAGCCTCCTCGCCCGGGATCACTACAACGAGATCGCGCGGGAGCGGATGCGTCCGGTCTCGCGCGAAGCCGACACCCGGGAGCACTGGCTTCCCGATGAGTGGGTGGATTTCTGGTGGAGCCAGGGACGCATGGGAGCGCCCGGCAATCCCGCAGAGGAGGGCGACGGCTTCGTCACCGTGTGCATCCAGGCCGAAGAGCTTTGCTGGGGCGACGCCGGTCTCTACTTGCGCATGCCGACGGCCGCCTTGGGCGGCTCGGCTGTCGGCGCTGCCGGCACCCCAGAGCAGCGTGAGAAGTTCATGGCTCCGTTCCAGGACAGCCCCCACCCGGTGTGGGGCGCCATGGCGATCACCGAACCCGGGGCAGGCTCGGACGCCGCAGCAATCGAAACCACCGCCGACTGGGACGACGAGACCGAAGAGTGGATTCTCAACGGCATCAAGATCTTCTGCACCGCCGGCGAGGGCGCATCCCAGGTGGAAGGCGGCTTCGTCGTCGTCTGGGCCACGATCGACAAGGAAGCCGGACGCGGCGGGATCAAGTCATTCGTCGTTCCCGCCAAGACAGCGGGCATGGAACTCGTCGGCCTCGAAAAGAAGATGGGCATTCGCGCGAGCGATACGGCCACTCTTCGCTTCGATAATTGTCGCGTGCCCAAGGGCAACCTGCTCGGCAGCGCAGAGGTGAGGAAGAAGAAGCCCGGTGGAGACAAGGGCTTCAAGGGCGCCATGGCGACCTTCGACGCGAGCCGCCCGATCGTCGCAGCCATGGCGGTGGGCGTGGGTCGTGCGTCCCTCGACTTCCTGCGGGAAGAACTCCAACGGCAGGGCGTGGAGATCCGCTACAACGCCCCCGCCCATGCCCTCTCGGCGATCGAACGGGACGTGATGGAAATGGAGGCCGAACTCCAGGCGGCCCGGCTGCTGACCTGGCGCTCCGCACAGATGATGGGCCAGGGCAAACCCAACAGCCTCGAAGCCTCGATGGCGAAGGCCAAGGCCGGCCTGGCTGTCACCCAGATCACCCAGCGCGCCGTCGAGATTCTCGGCCCGTTGGGACAGTCGAAGAAGCTGCTGATCGAGAAGTGGATGCGCGACGCCAAGATCAACGACATCTTCGAAGGTACCCAGCAGATCAACCAGCTGATCGTCGCCCGCCGTATCCTCGACTATTCGTCGTCGATGCTCCGATGAGCGAAGAACGGAGACCCGATATGCCCGTCAGCCCCGAACTGCTCGAAATCCTCGTCTGCCCGGAGAGCCGCCAGCCCATCGCCGTGGCCCCCGAAGACCTGCTTGCACGACTCAACGGCGAGATCGAATCTGGAACACTGCGAAACCGAGGAGGCGAGCCGGTCACGGCCCCGATCGGTGAAGGCCTCCTTCGGGAAGACGGCAAGATCCTCTACATCGTCGACGACGGCATCCCGGTGATGCTGATAGAAGAGTCGATCGAGCTCGGCTAGCCGCCGGATTCGAGGATCGAGCCCGGCGCCCCTGCAGGCGAAGCCCCGGACTCGCGCCTAGCTCGCGAATTCCTTCCGCTTGAGCTGCCGCACGTACTCGGTGAGTTCGGTATCCGACGTCACCAGCTTGTTGATTCGTTCTTCGAACTCGGCGGCGCGCTTTCGCAGCGGCTCTTCGTCGAGCGGGAAGGCCAAGAGCTGGGCGAGCCTCTGCACCAGGGCGAGTGCGCCGCGGGGGTTTGGCGAGACATTGATGTAGTGCGGGAGTCCGGCCCACAGGCTCACCACCGGAAATCCCGCTTCCTCCAACCGGCTCGCGAGCACGCCGACGATGCCCGTGGGCCCCTGGTAGTCCGACGACGCGACACCCAGAAGATCGAAGGAATCGACATCGGTCGCGAATCCGGTCACCTGGACGGGCTGCGAGTAGACGACATCGGCCTGGTAGGCACCGAGCAGGTAAATGCGCCCGACCTCCTGCCGTCGCGCGAGTTCGATCACGGCATCGCAATAGCTCCGCCACCGAAGGTGCGGCTCGATACCGATCCCGGTGATGATTTCACGGCCATCCTGAACTGCGCCATAACGAAACTCCGTGTCCGGCCACACGATGAGGCGCTCTAGCCCGCTTCCCTCGCGATTCCGACGCTGGATGACGTCCGGCCGGCGCACCGTGAAGTCGAAGAAGTCCTCGCACTCGATCTCGGCCAGGGGAACCGATCGGATGCCCTCGTCGAGGTAGCGGACGGCAGCAGTCGATGCATCGCCGGCATCGTTCCAGCCGGCGAACGCGAGGATCATCGCCGGCGTTCGGAGAAGCGGTTCGACGTGCATGCGCAACGGACTCGACATGCAGCAAGAGTGACACGATCCGTAGCGACTCTACAAGCCCCGAGAGGCTGCCGAGACCGATTCACCTCGTGAAGCGATACCCGTGGCCGCGAACGGACACGATGTGACGCGGTCGCGACGGATCCGGCTCGATGTAGCGACGGAGACGCACCACGAAGCTGTCGATCACTCGCGTTTGAGTATCGGGCCGGAGCCCCCAGACCTCTTCCAGCAGGTCACCTCGTTCGACGGCATCGCCCTCGCGGGAAATGAGCGCGTGCAATAGTCCCATCTCGCGGGTCGTCAACGACACGTTGCCACGAGGCGTCTCGATCTCGAAGCGATCGAAGTGCACGATGACATCCCCGAAGCGGAACTCACGCGCCGCCTTGCGTTCCTGGGCGCCATCCCAGCGCCGTCGCCGCAACAGGACCTTGATCCGGGCGAGAAGTTCCCCGAGTTGGAAGGGCTTGGTGAGGTAGTCGTCGGCGCCCTCCTCCAGACCGCGAACGACGTCCACTGACCCCTCCTTGGCTGTCAGGATCAGAATTGCAACGTAGTTTCCGGCGGCGCGGGTGCGGCGTGCTACTTCGAAACCGCTCATCTCCGGCAGCATCAGGTCGAGGATGACGAGATCGAAGCGCTGACCGGGATCCGTGAGTCGGTCCACGGCCTGGTTTCCGTCGACCGCGACGTCGACCTCGTAGCCCTCCGCCTCCAGGTTGAAGCGCAGCCCTTCAGCGATGTGCCCGTCGTCCTCGACGACGAGGATGCGAGCGTTCATGCGCTCCCCAATCGTCTGAAGCCGCTCAGCCCGCGCGCGGGGCCGCTCTCAGGGTCACCACGAAGCGACTCCCACGACCCGACCCCTCGCTGCTGGCGACCACGCGTCCGCCATGACGGCGAACGAGACTTCGGACGACGAAGAGACCGAGCCCGAGGCCTGCCGCCTTGCGCTGCACGTCTCGTCCAACGCGGTAGAAGCGCTGGAAGATCTTGCGCAGCTCGCCCCGCGGAATGCCGATGCCGCTGTCGGCGATGGCGATCTCGACGCGCCCCTCCCGCGCCTCCGAGACCTCGACACGAACGTCCACGGGTGCGTCCGAGTACTTCACGGCGTTCTCGAGCAGATTCGCGAATACCAGCGACAACTCGCCAGGATCTCCCCGCACCTGGCTCTCCTTCGCCGCCTCGAGGCGCACGGCCTCGAGGGGAAGCCGGTGGCGCTCCAGCACGTCGCGAATGCACTGGCGAACCACCGAGAGGAGATCGACGCAACCATCGAGCACCACCCGCCGGATCTCCTCGGCTCGCGCGGCTGCCAGCACCTGCTCGACCGTCGCGTCGAGCCTGTCGAGATCTGCTCGCATGCGCTCGATGAACTCGGCCCGTTGTGCGGGATCGGGATCGTGGCGACACAAGGTATCGAGATAGAGCCGAAAGGACGCGAGAGGTGTCTTCATCTCGTGGGTCACCGCGTCGAGGAACGCGTGCTGCCGTTGGTTGAGTCGCATCTCGCGAATCAGCCACAGGCACAGCCAGACGAGCCCGACCATCACGACCAGAAAGAAGAGCGAGCCCAGCACCAGCAACAGCCAGTCGGTAGAACGCAGAGCCGGCGACGCGTCGGGTCGGTCGCTCCACACGAGCACTTGCCAACCCACCGCCAAGGTCAGCAGCAGCACGATCAGCACGATGCCGATCGTCAGCGGTGTGACGGTCGAGCGGTTCGACATGGGATTAGAGTAGTATACGCGGCCACTTGGAAGGGGGTTTTCGTGCTCAGGCTCTTCAGCACGCTGTGTCTGGTGCTCGTCCTAGCGGGCCCCTGGAAAGCGGCGGCCGGCCCTCCCGCGCAGGGGGAGTGCCCTTCGGTCGTCGGCGCCCCCTCGCTCGAAGACGGCAAGGGCCTGGTGGATGCGCCTCCGGTCCTGCTGAAGGAGGGCATGCTGGTCGAGGCCGATCAACTGCTGATGCTCCGCCGCCTGCTGCCCTCGGTGATCTGGCAACACCGCGAGGTGTTCTTCTACGAGGGAATGCGGATGGAGATCGGAGCTTGCCACCACCGCTACCCCGCATTTGGTCCGTACCGGACCGCCACCGAGAAGTTCCGCGCACAGGCTCGGCTCGATGACGAGAACAATCTCGAGAACTACACGGCGGGCATTCCTTTCCCGCCGGACGAGGTCGACCCCGAGCGGGACGACCAGGCCGCCAGTAAGTGGGCCTGGAATCTCGAGCAGCGTCACCGGGGGGCCGGCTTCCGGGGAAACTTCCGAATCACCGAGATCCCGTCTCGGATCGGTGGAATCCTGACCTACGAGGGCGAATTCTTCCTGGTCAGGACGGGTCACCGCGCAGATCTCGACGAGCAGGAGTACTCGGTCGACGGCGCCAGCGACATGGTGTGGGCCACCGGCGGAGAGTTCAACCGCCCCTTCGACGCCCGGCATCTCGCATGGCGACAGTTCCGCACCCGGGAGTCCCAGGAGGATTACGACGAACCCGACAACATCTTCGTCTACCTACCGGAGATGCGGAAGCAACGCAGGGCGGCGACGACCTGGGTCGATGGGCTCTACGTCCCGAGCTACACCGCGGGCGCGCAAGGAGCCGGGGGAGGCATGCTCTTTGGCGACGGCAGTTCCGGTAGCGGGACGATCGCACCCACGGCGGGCCTCAATATCGCCATGAGCGAGCACAAGGATCACGGCTTCACCGGGATCTCGCTTCGTCCGAACGCCTACGTCTGGCGGTACCTCGGCGCACAGACCGTGCTGGCACCCCTGAACGGATCACGCACGGGCTATCCGAAGGACCCGAAGCGAAACTTCGGATTCAGCGGTCTGTCGGTGGCGAGCGATCGCTGGGACGTGCGCTGGGCGGTAATCATCGAAGGCGCGCTTCGCATCAGCGGTTCGGATGTCCGCACCGTGGAGATCTGGATCGATTACCAGACCCAGCAGCCGCTCTACTGGATCACTCGAACGGACCGTCGACGGCTGCTCGACATCGGAGTCCTGGTCCACCGCTTCAGCGGGGACGTCGCCCGCTACCCCGAGTGGCCGGGCGGCATTCCCGCCAACGTCTTCGAGCCAGTCGGCGCCAGCTTCTACAGCGCCATCTCCGGAGGCGGTGGCTGGCGCCGTGAATCCTACGATCTGCTCTCGACGCCCTTCCGAGCGTCCGAGAGAAGAGTGATGACCTCTGCGGACAATCTCGGAAAGGGACGCTGAAGCGTCAGAACGTGTAGCGGACTCGTAGGTAGGCCTCGTCCCGGTCGCGGACGATCGAGATTCCGTTCTGGGCACCACCCTGGTAGGCCCAGTCTCCCTGCTGCTGCGAAGCCGGGCCGATGCCGTTCGACGAAATGTCGGCTCGCTGCTCCCGCCCGTAGAAGACTGCCAGCCCGATCGTGGCGGAGAAGTTCTCGTTGAAGCGGTAGTTGATCGATGGCAGTAGACCGCCGGACCCCGACTGGAAGTCGTGCACGAAGGTCAGGCTGGGATTCAACCGGTCCTGGAAGTAGCCCGTAAACACGGTGAGGGTCGCGAGCGCGTTGAAGGGCCCGTTACCCCCGAAGCCCAATTTCGTCCCCCGACGGTACTGAAAGAACCACTGGGAGTTGATGAAGAGCGTGCGGTTGGGGTTGAGGAAGTTCACGAAGGTCGGCCGATCCACCGAGACCGTCAGGTTGAAGGTGTCCGTATTCCGCGTGTTGTCGAATTCGTCGGCATCGCCAGTCGGGACGCTCTCGATCCAGGTGAATTCGACGCCCCAGTTCGTCTTCGAGCGGTCTTCGGCGAAGTCCAGCCCGAAGCCGAGCACGTTGCGCTTCGGCACGTAGAGGGTGATCTCACCGCCCGAGTGCCACTGCATGGTGCGGCGCCCGTAAGTCCCGTTGCCGCCCGCGTTCAGGGTGTTCCGCTTCAGCCCGGCCAGGAAGAAGAGGTTGCGCACCGTACTGCAGTACTGCGGCGTGATAAAGCTGCAGTGCTGGTTGTCGATGATGCTGAAGCGTCCGGTGCGGGGGGAGTTGGGATCGACCTGGCTTTTGACGTCCGCGGTGGCATCGTGCGAACTGATCATCGCGACGTTCCGAAACTGGAGCCCATCCTGGAACGCCTGGGTGGCCGCGACGTCGTTGGGATTGATTCCCATCGCCTGGTAGAGCTCGGCCAACTCGTCCAGCGGATTTGTATTTCCGTCAATCCGGCAAGTCCCGAGGCCGGTAACCGGGTCGACGACGCCGTAATCCGAACCGCAGTAGCCGTAGAGCATCTGCGCAACGATCCGCTTGTTCGAACCGATGGTGTTCGGATTGTTCGGATTGTCGGTCGGAACCGAGCCACCCTCGAGGCTCGCACCGCAGTATGTGAAGCCTCCACCGCAGGGGTTGCGATCCGGATCCGCAAGGTCACCGACGGTCGCCAGGGCGTCCTGGAACTCCTCGGAGAACGCCACTCCGAGGATCTGGAAGTTCCACGAGAACCCCGCCATCTCGCTGGCGAACGGAATGGTCAACTCGGGTCGGCCGGGCCCCACACCCGCCGCCACCGCGCGTCGGCCCGCGAAGGGCTGACCCGGACCGATATCCGGACGGAAGGGGCTCAGGAGGGGAGACTCGCCGAGAATCGTGGTGTACTCGAAAGTTCGAACCGCATCGGGAAATGACAGGGGACCCGTCTGAAAGACGCCCAGACGATCGGGGTCACCGCTGTAGTACCAACTGTCCTTCAGCACCGCGCCGTCCCCGTCGCGGGCCTGTAGGGGAAGGCCGCTCACGGGATCGAAGAGCAGCTTGCCGAACCCGTCGGTCATGTATTGGGGTGTCCCCCAAGCGAGGTTGAGATAGCCGTTGACCTTGTCGACCCACTTCCGATGGCAGCCCGGAAGCGCTTCCTTGCGGGTTGCCGGTCGCGCCACGGGGCCGCTCGCGCCGGGAACCAGGATCTTGTCCTGGCCGCGCGGGTAGGGATTGCCGCCGATGTCGGCCGTGGAGCAGAGCGGCCCACCGATGCCCGCAACCTCCCAGGGCAGTGTGCCGGGCTGAAGCCCCTCGTCGGTGCGGTACTCGTTAGGCGCCCGGAAGGCGGCCGGCTGCCCGGTGAGGGGATCGATGATCGCGGTGCCCTCCGCGTGAATCCCCTGCTGCTTCAAGGCGATGGCCGCGAGCGTGCCCGACGCGCCCGCAAAGGACTGCAGGATGGTGCTCGGCTCCATGTTCAGCAGGTCGATGCCGGACGTGTCGCAGTTGGTTCCCCAGAAGGGGCCGCAACCCAGCAGAGCCTCCTGCTCGGGGCTCAGCGTGAGCGACAGGGGGGTGATCGGATCGGCCTGACCGCCGCAGGGCCTGTGGTTCAACTCCGGCAGGTCGATGTCTTGGAAGTCGATACAACCCATCGAGTCCTGATCGCCAGCATCGAGACTGAGCAGCACCATGGGCAGGGGATAGGGGAGGAACTTGCTGCCCTCGCTTCGTGAGTTTCCCAGAGGCCCGGTGTTGGTCTGGCAGGGCCCCGGAGGCGTCTGGCAGGTGGTGTTGGTGTTGGTGATCAGCAAGGCATTCAGCAGGGGATCCCCGACGAGCATGCGCCCGATGATCTCGGCCACGGCCAATCCAGCCGCCGGCTCGGCCGTACTACCGAAAACCGTCTGGGCACAGGACGTCTTGTCGAGATCGAGGAATCCGATCGTTGCAGAGCACAGCCACGTGAACAGAGTGAGGTTCGCGTGGTGCGAGTCGAGCGCGTTGGTCGACTGATACGGGCAGTT
>Ga0310342_100003697_pt1 | contig 10120 bp, 11 predicted proteins | sample S15DNA20500_MG_FD_206155 | JGI IMG/M metagenome (GOLD analysis project Ga0310342, IMG submission 206155) | Marine microbial communities from station ALOHA, North Pacific Subtropical Gyre - S1503-DNA-20-500_MG | ecosystem: Environmental > Aquatic > Marine > Oceanic | place: Pacific Ocean: North...
AACAAAAGATTTCTTCCCAGAGGGAAGCACTCTAATTCCACTTCCATCTTTGGCACTGGGGTCAGGGAAGAAGCAGAAACTCCGTCCATCATTCGGTAGTTTGTCAGCCTTCTTAACTGTCTATGACATAGTAGTAACTCCACCAAGAGTTTTTGTGGCCAAAATGTGGCCACTACAGATACAGTTAGATACTTCTACGTACAGTTAGAGCTAAGGGGTTACGAAACGAAAGTACTGATGTTTATTGGTTTTTATGGCTTAAATACAACTAGATCTCGAATCCTAAAAACCAGCTTGTAAGCAGCAGGTCAACGGTTCGAGTCCGTTCGCCAGCTCTCTGGGACCCTATATAGGTGTTCCTCGATAGCAACCAATTGTGTAAGGGTACTCAATCGTCGCGTGATAGTGATAACCTAAAGAGGTGTCCGAGTGACCATGGCATTCGTCTAGATCTTCGTTGCTCAGTTCTTTACCTCCAACTCCGTTGTAACCATAAATACCAAAACCGTCTCTTATGTAGCCGATCAACCCCGAATGTCCATTAGATAAAGACGTCGCTTCATCAAGTCTCTCTGGAACGAAGTGGTAATGGTAATCGGACATTGCAGGATGTCCACCAAAAACGTCGACAATTTCGTGGGCCATAGCATCGTTTCCACGTCCGTCCACTGCATCATAGAGGACGACACCATTAAGGGTCATTCCGATCGGACCCAAATCCACACAAGATGCGTTGGTAGCTTCCGCAGGGTTCAACTGAAGGGTGAAACTAAAATTATTTGCAGATGGGATCCCCGGGTTTCTATCGATGGCACTCAGAGCAGGATAATCAGTCATAGGCCAATCGCCGATCTTACTGTCCACTGGTAGGTTGTTTCCAGAAATAGTTCGGTTGGAACCAGATTCCGTAACTGCCGAAGTTCCGGTCCCTGGAGAAAATGAACCAGCAGGAAGAAATGGTTTGGCCAATAGATTCCAAGTGCCAGTAGTATCGTCAATCCAAGTTATTCTACTCCGATCACTCCCAGGTGCATTTGAGTTTCCTCCCCTACAGGCAAATAGTTTTCCTCGTTCAGGCGCTATGGTGGTTAATTGCGAGTCCCCTAGGCGAAGCTTGGTGCAGTCTGGTCCTTCTGCATCCTTGCAAATGTTTGGAGTAATAAAATATTCAGAAATATCTCCCCATGCCTGAGCTTGAGTGCTCGCCACTAGTTCCGAAGACTCGCTGCACCCGATGATCGGTGTCATCAGTAGGAGTAAAATCGCATCACGGCGAGAGCCACCTTTGCGAATATTAGTGTTTTTCAACTTACTGCTCCGGCTAGAGTGTATTCAAATATATGCTACACTAGGTCGCAAGCTCTATACCAGGAGGAATCCCGGGGGTGGGGTAGTTCATCTTCAGTGGGAAATTGTCAGTCAAAAAGCTTTACACCATTAAAGTCGTCCAGGTAGCTATCTACCAGTTTCTTAACTTCAAGCTGCTTATGTTGTGAGTGATCGATTTATTCAGGGATGTTAGTAGTGCAAAAATCGCCACAATTATTATGTGTGTATGCCTTATATACTAGATATGAGACTATGGTTCTGTCGATGAGTTGAGAGGAAGTCCATTACCTTGTATACTCCCCTTACATTTTAAGACAGGGGGCTCTGGCAAGCAGTAAGTCAATGGTTCGAGGCTGTTGGTCAGCCTTGTTTGTGTTAGTTCTTCATCTTGGTAGATGGACCTTGGAGTATTCTAGATATGCTGATCATTACTCTGGCACACAGGGTTTATGAATAGAACTGCGGATGTTGTGATTATTGGTGGTGGTATCATGGGTATGAGTATCGCCTACCACTTGGCTGTTAGAGGTTGTAGCGATGTTGTTCTATTGGAAAAAGAAGAACAATTTGGCACTGGAGCGACTGGTACTAACGCAGGTGGTATCCGTCATCAGTTTTCGACGGAGGTCAATATCGAGTTGTCTCGGAGAAGTATTGAGATGATCGAACAATTCCCGCAAGAAATGGACCAAGAAGTCGATGTCAATCTTTGCGGCTATCTATTCCTTCTGGATAACAATCGAGATCTTGCATCGTTCAAGGAAAACATTGTGCTTCAGCACAGTTGCGGAATAGAAACAGAATTACTGAATCCAAGTGAGATCGCACGGATAGCTCCTCAAATACAGATTGACGATATCATAAGTGGGGCTTATTACGGGAAAGATGGAATCACGGATCCGCATAGTGTTCTTCAGGGATATACCACACAGGCTCGCAGTCTGGGTGCTCAATTAGAAACAAGCAGATCAGTATCGGACATTCGGGTAGAAGCTGGGCGTATACAGTCTGTTGGGCTTGAGGATGGCACATGGATAGACACTCCAACCGTTATAATAGCAGCAGGGCCCTGGTCTGGTGTTGTAGGTAACTTTGCAGGGATTGATCTCCCAATGGAAGCGGTCAGAAGACAGATTATGGTAACCCGACCGATTGAAGGTATCGGGCCCGATTTTCCTTTTGTAATAGATTTTTCTAAATCACTTTATTTTCACTATGAGAGTGGTGGTATCCTTACAGGAATGTCTAACCCCGACCAGCCAGCTGGATTCGACACTAGTGTCGATGAAGCATGGCGGATGACTCATTTTGCACATGCTGTAGATCGAATGCCGGTGTTAGAATTTTCAGAAGTTTTGACCGAGTGGGCTGGATTGTATGAAGTAACCCCTGATGCTCAACCTATTCTAGGAAAACTTCCCCAAGTGGAGGGTTTGTATTCCTGCACAGGGTTTAGTGGGCATGGCTTTATGCATGGACCAGTGTGTGGGCTACTACTTGCAGAAGAAGTGTTGGATGGCTCTGCGAAGACCGTTGATATTGATTCACTTCGTTGGGAGAGATTTGAGAGTGGCCTAGTGGCTAGTGAGTATAACGTGGTGTAAGGAAGTCCTGGGATTCACTCCTTGTAATTATTTGAGAACGCTAAAATGAATAAGAAAATCTCCACCAATCCCTTACTGCAAGATTGCGATCGTATTCCATTCCACCTCATCGAATCCAAGCATGTTATTACGGCAGTCAAAGAAATTCTGAAACAAGCCGAAAGAGATATTGACGGGCTCATATCGACCGATCAGGAACCCAGTTTTCAAAACACATTGGGACTGCTAGACGATATTTTGGAACGTGTAAAAACTCGAGTGGCACCAATCACTCATCTCATGTCAGTAGCCGAAACTCGCGAGCTTCGTGAAGCTTTTAACGAAGTCTTACCTTTTATGACAAAATTTTGGTCGAGTATTACACTAAATCAGTTACTCTGGAAGAGGTTGCTTGATTTCTCGGAAACCGTTGAATCAGGAAAGTTGAGGGGCATTAAGAAGCGCCATTTGAATAACACACTGAATGAATTTAAGAGATCTGGAGCTGACTTATCACAGGAAGATAAAGATAGGCTGGCCGCTGTACGACTTGAGATATCACAACTGGAACAGAAATTCGCAGAGAATGTTCTTGACGCTACCAGTGCATATTCGCTTTGTCTAGAAGATCGTTCTCGACTGGATGGCTTGCCCAAGGAACACCTGTCACTAGCTCGCCAGAAAGCGGAAGGAGTAGATAAGAAAGGTTGGCTGTTGACTTTGGACTATCCTTCTTTTGAACCAGTGATGAAGTACGCTGAAGATAGGGATCTTAGGCGTGAGCTGTACGTTGCCTATGTTACCCGTTGTCGAGATGGAAGATTTTCTAACATATCTATCATTACAGATCTGTTAAATCTTAGAAGAAGGTTGGCGAAGATCTTAAGGTATAAGGATTTCGCAGATTACACTCTTGAAGATAGGATGGCTAAGACAGGGGGAGTGGCTTTTGGCTTTGTTGATGGTCTGACCGAGGAAACCGAACCATACTGGAAGAGAGATGTTGCTCAGTTGAAGGAGCATGCTTTAGGAATGGGGCTGGAGGACCTACAACCTTGGGACGTCGATTTTGTGAAAGAAGACCTCAAGTCGACCCTGTTCGGCATCGATGATGAAATTACCCGTCCTTATTTTCCGATCCAACGAGTTTTGGAGGGCCTCTTCAAATTGGTAGAGGAAGTTTTCGGGCTAGTAGTCGTCGAGAAAGAGATCGAGGAAATTTGGCATCCAGATGTGGGTTTTTACGAGATTTTTTCGAAAGATTCAAATAGGAAATTGGGCTGTTTTTACACCGACTGGCATCCTCGTGAAGGGAAAAAACAGGGGGCCTGGATGAATGATTTGAGGACAGGAGGGCCTTCAGAAGATGGTTTTGCACCTCATTCTGGAATCATAGCAGGGAACTTGACCCCTGTGAAAAGAAAAACTCCGGCACTTTTGACTCATAGAGAAGTGCAGACTGTATTCCATGAGTTTGGGCACTTGTTGCATCATCTCACTTCTTCGGTTCCGATTGCACCAATGGCTGGAATTAACGTTGCCTGGGACTTCGTTGAAGTCCCATCGCAATTGATGGAAAATTGGACTTGGGAAGATGAAGTCTTACCACTTATTTCTGGTCATTTTGAAACTGGCGAGAGTATTCCCGTTGAAATCTCTTCGCGGCTTAGAGAGGCACGCCAATTCATGGGTGGCTTAAACCAAATGCGGCAGTTGGCTTTAGGCTCCCTAGACCTTCGGCTTCATAGGGACAATCCACCAGAGGACTCTTCTGATTTAATGAAATACATCCAGAAAATTTTGCTTCCATTCTCTATCCAATCCAATTTTAGTGAATTGCATTCGACTACTATATTTTCTCACCTTTTTGCTGGAGGTTATGCCTCTGGATACTATTCCTACTTGTGGTCAGAGGTATTAGAGGCTGATGTATTCAGTAAGTTTAGAGAAGAAGGCATCATGAATCCTGCAGTGGGAAAGGCATACATGGAATCAATCCTTACCCAAGGAGACAGTGACGCACCCGAAGCCTTGTTCAACAGATTTATGGGTAGGGATGTAGACCGACAGGCTTTCCTGCTTAGGAATCTAGGGTCATTAGATCATTTTGATTGATAGCTTGTTTTAGTTGCTCCGGAGGGCTTGATAGGGGCTTATTGTACAGTTATTTTACCAAGCTGGACAGGAAAATCGTGATTAGTGGGCATTTGGATATAGGACATAGAACGTCACTCCTGGGAGGGATAACTGCAGGATACAGGCCCCTGATCGTTAGCCGGTGGGGTACCGAAGCGGTCAAACGGGGCAGACTGTAAATCTGCTGGCTCAGCCTTCGTAGGTTCGAATCCTACCCCCACCATAGCAAATCCAAAGGAATTAGATGAAATTAGAGTACTTTGCGGGAGTAGCTCAGTTGGCTAGAGCATCAGCCTTCCAAGCTGAGGGTCGCGGGTTCGAGTCCCGTCTCCCGCTTATGAGGTGGCGCTCCGATAGCTCAGAGGTAGAGCGCCTCCTTGGTAAGGAGGAGGTCCCGGGTTCAAATCCCGGTCGGAGCTTGTTTTAGAGGTTTTAACGGTACAGTGACCATTATAGTTTAAGGTCCAACACTGCGAGGATAATGATGGGCAAACAGAAATTCGAACGCACCAAACCACATGTAAACGTCGGTACTATTGGACATGTCGATCACGGCAAGACTACTCTGACTGCGGCTATCACTACCACTCAAGCGAAGAAGCATGGTGGTGATGCGGTCGCGTTCGATCAGATTGACAAGGCTCCAGAGGAACGGGCAAGAGGCATCACTATTGCTACCGCACATGTGGAGTATGAAACAGATGCTCGGCACTACGCTCATGTGGATTGTCCGGGGCATGCAGACTACGTGAAAAATATGATCACCGGTGCAGCTCAGATGGACGGTGCTATTTTAGTAGTTAGTGCTGCGGATGGGCCAATGCCTCAGACACGAGAGCATATCCTTCTGGCCAGGCAGGTCAACGTTCCTCATGTTGTTGTATTCTTGAACAAAGTCGACCAGGTCGATGATGAAGAGTTGCTCGAGTTGGTGGAGCTGGAAGTGAGAGAACTTCTGAATGAGTACGGTTTTCCTGGTGATGATACACCTATAATCCGCGGTAGTGCCCTCAAGGCTCTTGAAGCTGGTGGTGAGGGTGCAGATGCTGAATGCATTCAGGGATTGATGGATGCCATAGACAGCTATATACCAGAACCTGAAAGAGACATTGATAAACCCTTCTTGATGCCTGTAGAGGATGTTTTCTCAATTACTGGTCGTGGAACAGTGGCCACTGGTAGGATTGAAAGTGGCATTGTTAAGCAAGGTGAAGAAGTGGATTTGGTCGGGATGGGAGCTGATAGGAAAACTACAGTGACTGGGGTAGAGATGTTTAGAAAGCTCTTAGACGAAGGGCGTGCAGGTGATAATGCCGGCCTTCTCTTGAGGGGGGTAGGTAAAGAAGATATACAGAGAGGGCAGGTTCTGGCTAAAAAGGGCTCGATAACTCCGCACACCAAATTCAAAGGCGAAGTCTATGTCCTTACTAAAGATGAAGGTGGCCGACACACACCGTTCTTTGATGGCTATAGACCTCAGTTTTATTTTAGAACTACCGACGTCACGGGAGCAGCAAATCTTCCTGATGGTGTTGAGATGGTCATGCCGGGCGACAATGTGCAGATGGAGGTGGAACTGATCACTCCTATAGCCATGGATAGTCAATTGAGATTTGCTATTCGTGAAGGTGGTCGTACAGTTGGATCTGGTGTTGTCACTGAAATAATCGAGTAGAGCCTATTTTTATATTCAAGCACTAGGATTTTAAGCTCCAAGGGCTTGCTACGTGGAACTTGTTGTCAAAGGTTTGGGCGTACTGGGCTTCTTGAGCTTTAAACGTTGTTAAAATTTAACTTTGCGTTGTACTGATCGAATTTGTTCGGTAACGAGAGGATTACATGCCGCGAGACAAAATCATACTCGGGTGTCAAGAGTGTGCGGAAAGGAATTATAGTAAGACCAAGAACAAGCGTCTGCATCCTGAACGGGTGGAGTACAGGAAGTATTGTCCACGCTGCAGGACGCACACCCCCCATAAAGAAACCAAGTAAAGAGTTTGACAATGGAAAAAGTCGGAAAATTGACAGCTATCAAGAATTTTATAGAGGAATGCTGGGACGAGTTGTCTAAAGTGACCTGGCCAGATTATGAACAGTTGAAGAGTGCAACTTTAGTTGTCATTCTGTTTGTCATTTTGATTTCGGGGATTATTTGGCTAATGGATGTGTTATCGCGCACGGTCATAGGATTTATAATGGGACTTTTCGGAGCGAGCTGAAAATGGCGGATAAGATGGCTGCTTCTGGACCTAGATGGTATGCTGTTCAGAGTTATTCTGGGCATGAGAATAAGGTGCAGAAGCTGATAGAAAGGCATATCCATGAAAGCGGGGAGTCTGGATCAGGTCCAAGCAACGGTGAAATTGTAGAGGTGCTTGTTCCTACTCGCGAAGCTGTTGAAATTCGTAACGGCAAAAGGATAACTGTTACAAGGCGGTTATATCCAGGTTATGTATTGGTGAACATGTGTTTAAATGAACGAACCATTCATACAGTTAACAATATCCAGGGTGTGATAAAATTTGTAGGTTCAGGAACTCCTCAGCCGCTTCAGGATCATGAAATCAACAAGATTCTTGGAGTTGGGGTGGAACAGCCGGATAGTGAACACCAAGAGGAGATTCCCTTCCAGATAGATCAAGTGATAGAAGTCACTCAGGGTCCGTTCAGTGATTTTTCCGGTACTGTTAAAGAAATTTATCCCGAAAAAGGGAAGGTGAAGGTCGAAGTCTCACTATTTGGGCGGCCGACTTCTGTGGAATTAGATTATACTCAGCTTAAAGGTTTCCAATGAAATGTTCTAGGACGATTGAATCAGAATCAATAGGGTTTAGAAAATGGCAAAAAGAGTAGCTGGTCTGATAAAGCTCCACATTCTCGGAGGCCAAGCTAGTCCAGCACCTCCAGTGGGCCCTGCTTTAGGACAACAGCAGGTTAATATCATGGAATTCTGTAAGCAGTTTAATGCTAAAACCCAGCAACAAAATGGGACTATTATACCTGTTGAAATAACCGTTTATGCTGATCGCTCCTTTTCTTTTATTACGAAAACTCCACCAGCGTCTTTTTTGATAAAGAAGGCTGTTGGAATTCCGAAGGCATCAGGAGAACCTAACCGTGACAAAGTGGGAACGATCACGAAAAAACAATTAGAAGAGATTGCTGAGATAAAGATGGAAGATTTGAATGCTAATGATCTGGAGGCCGCAGTTAAGATGCTGTCTGGCAGTGCCAGGTCTATGGGGGTTGAGGTAAGGTAAGAGTTTATAGATATAGATTTTTTATAAACTTTGGAGAGATAGATTCTCATTTTTGTTCCAGTTATGTTACATTTGAAAGCAGGAAAAAATCCGTCAAACCACTCCATGTGAACCGCCAGGGAGTGGAAGGGTGAACTAGTCGGTTCGAAGCTATGTCGAAACACGGAAAAAGATTTCGTTACGCAAAGGAAAAGATCCCCGCTGGGGTTCAATTCAAGCCTGATGAAGCCGTTCAAATGGTCAAAGAACTAGCGTCGGCTAAGTTCGATGAGAGCGTGGATGTGTCAACCTGTTTGGGGGTTGACCCTAAAAGAGCTGAACAAGTTGTTAGAGGAACTGTCGTCTTGCCTCATGGAACAGGAAAATCGGTAAGGGTTTTAGTAATTGCTCAGGGAGAAAAGGAAACTGAGGCTCAGGAGGCTGGAGCTGATTACGTGGGGGTGGAGTATATCGATAAAATCCAGGACGGATGGTTGGACTTCGATGTATGTGTAGCGACCCCTGACCTTATGAATAAAGTAGGTCCCCTGGGTAAAGTGTTAGGTCCCAGAGGGCTTATGCCAACTCCAAAAGGTGGAACTGTTACGTTCGATATCTCGAGAGCAGTGGGTGAGATAAAGGCAGGAAAAATCGAATATCGAGTTGATAAGACCGGCAATATCCATGCACCAATCGGCCGAGTCTCGTTTACTCCTGAGCACCTTAGTGAAAATTTGGTGGCTGTGGTCGACTCCATCCTTAGGGCCAAGCCGGCGACTGCTAAGGGGAAGTATATGAAGAGCGTCACAGTTTCTAGTACAATGGGACCAGGTGTGGCCGTTGATCCGAACGCTTTTACTGGGGCCTAGAAATGAATCGTGCCGAAAAGAAAGTTTTCGTGGAAGAATTCGGACAAAAAGTCCGTGAAGCGTCAGCCGTGTATTTCACTGATTTTTCAGGGTTAGACGTCAAGGATATTACTGATCTCAGGAGGCAGATACGGAACTCGGGTGCGGAATGCGTGGTGGTTAAGAATAGACTGTTGAGATTAGCCGTAAAAGATATGGATTTACCGGATATCAGTGAAGTGTTTTCTGGCCCTACGGCAGTGATTCTGAGTTCAGAAGGTGTAGTAGAGCCTGCAAAAACTGTGTCAGATTTTAGTGAGGAGCATGAGGACAGGCCAGTTTTCAAGCTTGCCATTTTAGGTGAAAATGTGCTGTCCGTTGAAGAGATTGGGCGTTTAGCTAAACTGCCTACTAGGGATGAATTGTTAGCACAAGCGGTCGGAGCGATGGAAACACCTTTGATTGCTTTAGCAGGAGCATTCGAAGCAAAAATCCAGGAGATGTTGGGTCTTCTGGACGCTTTGAGTACTAAGCAGGAAGACGAGGTTTAGTGAATGATTTCGTCAGATATGATCACCAGGAATTTATAGTTCCCTAATACTGACTTAAGGTCAGTTGAACCAGGAGGAAGCCGACAGAATGGCTACGGATCAAGAGAAACTTCTCGACACTATCGGTAATATGACAGCAGCCCCAGTCGCTATGGCGGGTGTTCCCGGGCAGGAATCAGCTGAAGTGGCTGAGGAAAAAGACGAGTTTGACGTCATCCTGGAGGGCATTGGTGACAAAAAGATTCAAGTCATCAAAGCTGTCCGAGAGGTAACGACACTCGGCTTGAAAGAGGCTAAGGAGTTGGTTGATGGAGCTCCTAGCACAGTCAGGGAAGCTGTCGGAAAAGACGAAGCCGAACAAATCAAAACAAAATTGGAAGACCAGGGCGCTACAGTAGCCCTGAAATAGACCATATCTATTAAGCAGCCTCTCG
>Ga0310342_100003699_pt1 | contig 10118 bp, 4 predicted proteins | sample S15DNA20500_MG_FD_206155 | JGI IMG/M metagenome (GOLD analysis project Ga0310342, IMG submission 206155) | Marine microbial communities from station ALOHA, North Pacific Subtropical Gyre - S1503-DNA-20-500_MG | ecosystem: Environmental > Aquatic > Marine > Oceanic | place: Pacific Ocean: North...
CTGCTGCTCGGGCCAACGGGGATGGGGAAAACCCGGCTGCTGCGCGAATTCCAGGTGAGCGCCCAGGTTCGTGACACCTCGATCTACATGGAGGCCTGCAGGGAGGAAGATCGACCCGGGGGGCTCCTCTACCGGCTGCTCGAACGCTTCGCCGCTGAAAAGGATGACGAGGACAAGCTCCTGGCGAGACTCGATGAATGCCTGCTCGAACTCCAGCGGGACAGCTCGGCGGCGAGCGCCTCCCTTGAAAGCTTCCACTTCAAGGTGACAAACCTGCTCTGTGAGATCGCCGGGGGCGAGCCCTGCGCCATCGTTATCGATGACCTGCAATGGGCCGACAGCCTGAGCCTCAATACCATCGCGCACCTGGCCCGGCGGGCCGCCGCGGCCGGCGGGGGACTTCCACCCAGGCTCTTTCTCGCCTGCCGACTTGACAACGAGGAGGACCTTGGTTTTACCCGGAGCATCGAGGAGCTCTTCAATGTTCCCGCCACCCTTGAAAGAGTCAGTCTCGAAGGCCTGGGGCCCGATGAGGTCTCCGCCTATATGGAGAGACTCCTTGGGCATGGAGGGGCTGTGCCGGAAAAGCTGCGCGTCCTGCTGCAGAGAGATACGGCCGGCAATCCCTTCTATATCGAGGAATACCTTCGTTTGCTTGGCGAACTCGGCGGCTTCGAACGTAAGGGCTCCAATTGGAACCTCAAGGCCGACATCTCTATTCCCATCCCCGGCTCACTCGAAGATGCCGCCCGCCGACGTATGGAAAACGTTGATGGCCTCAGAAGAGAACTCCTCGATGTCGCCGCCGTGCTGTCGAGGCCCTTTACCTATGAAGAACTTCGCGGACTTCTTCGCGACGAGGATGGGAACGACCGGCTGGAAGACATCCGCCCCGCCCTCGATGGTGTGGTGCTAGACCAGCTCCTCACACGCGAAGGAAGCCTGTACTCCTTCGCCCACGCGGCGCTCGAACAGGCCGCTTACGGAGGACTCGAGAAAAAAAACCGGGGGCGACTGCATGGCCGTGCCGCCGCCTGGCTCCAGCGCGAAGCGGACACGGGAGAAGATCCCCCGCTGGAGGAAGTGGCAAGGCACCTCTTCTTCTCGGATCATCCTGAGCGCGCGAGGGACAGCCTCGAACAGGCCGGACGGCAGGCCCTGCGCCGGGGCGGACTCCGAGAGGCCGCCACCTGCCTCGGGCGGGCCCTCGAGGTCAGCAAGGAGCCCCGGGACCGCTTCTCCTCCTGCCTGCTGCGAGAGGAAGTCTGGAATCGACTCGGCAGGAAGGATGAACAGCTCCAGGACCTTGAGCTCCTGCGTGAGCTCGCCGGTGAGCTCAACGACGAGGCGGACAGGGGAGAGGTCACCCTGCGCGAAGCTCTCTACCTCGACTCCGTCGGCAAAAAACGCCAAGCGCTTGGCAAGCTTGATGAGATGCTCGACGCGGGAGCCGCCACCGGCTCGCTGCGGGTTCGTCTGCTGAGCCGCAGGGGAATGTTCCTCCTCTTTCTCTCGGAATTCTCCGAGGCCGAGAGCTCTCTGCGAAAAGCGCTTGAACTGGCCGAGACCCTGGACGACCAGGCGCTCCGGGCCGAATGCCTCCAGCTCCTGGGCTCCGGGCATTACCTGCGGGGCCACTACGATGAAGCCCTTTCGGAGTTGGAAGGCTCGCTCGCGATACGGCGTGAGCTCGGCGACAGCCAGAGAGCGGGCGCCCTGGAATCGAATATCGGGCTCATCCATCTCGATCGTGGCGAGCTTGAAGCCGCGGAAGAATATTTTAAAGACTCCCTGAAGATCTTTCGGAAAACAGGCCTGCGAAGCGCGGAGGCCGGCAACCTGGTTAACCTGGGGCTCGTCTATACCGAGATGGGCCGCCTGGAGCGCGCGCTGGACTTCATCAGCGAGGCCCTCCAGATCCGCCAGGAGGTCGCCAACCGCCAGGGGATCGGCACCGACCTGGGCAACCTGGGGGCCGTGTGGATGCGTATCGGGAAATACGAAAAGGCTGTACCGCTCCTTCGCCAGGCTGTCGAGATCGCCGCGGAAGTGGAAAACTATCCCTCCCTTGCGATCAACGAAAGCCGCCTGGCCATCATCTGCGTTCACAAGGGCGAAGGCGAAGCGGCGACCGAGGCTCTTCAGAGAGCCCGCGCGGCCGCGAAAGAGGGCGGTGGCAGCCGCCAGAGGCTTGAGCTCATGCTGGCGAACGCCCGCCTTCTCCTTTACCAGCGGCAACCTGGGGAAGCCCTCCTTGAGCTCGACAGCGCGCTCGCTGTGGCTACCGAAGCGGGAGCCCGGAACTCTGTAATCGAATGCCAGGCTCTTCGGGCCTCGGCCCTGGTTGACACCGGCGAGCTTGAAGAAGCCAATAGTGTCTCCCTGGAAGCGGTCAGCCTGATCGAGGAATACCCCGGATGGCTCGATTGCTCGCAGGAGGTCTGGTTCACCCGCCACCAGGTGCTGGTGGCCCTTCACTCAAGCGGGCAGAAAACCGGCGATCCGGACGCCGCCCTCAGGAGGGCCTATATCCTCCTGCGCGAGAAGGCCGACGCCTTCGAAGATCCCGACCTCAGAAGCGCCTTCCTCGAAGGACTCCCGCGCCACAGGGAAATTGACCGGGCTCATGCCGAGCTCCTGACCCGGATGCGTGAAGAAGCCGGCGCCCGCCAGCACTCCTTCTACGAAATAGCGAAGAGCCTCCACTCCATCGTCGACCTGGACCCGCTTCTGGATCACCTGCTGGAGCTGGCGATTGAAACCACGCGCGCTGAAAAAGGTCTCATCCTCCTGCGTGACAGGGATGATTCCCTGACCATCAGGGCCGTAAGGGGGATGCAGCATGAATCGGTAACCGATGCGACAGAGATCTGCCAGAGCGTACTCGAAGATGTAACCGCGGGCGGAGCCCCGGTTCTCGCTACCGATGCCAGTTCCGACGAACGCTTTCGACAGCGCGAGAGCATCATTTCCTTCAAGATCCAGACCCTGATGTGCGTCCCCCTCAGCGTTCGCAACGAGGTCCTTGGAGCCGTCTATGTCGATGGCCGGGGGACCGACAGCTTCACTACTGAAGATCTCGATTTCCTGGTGTCCTTCGCCCAGCTGGCTGCGATCGCCATCGATAACGCGAACCTCATGAAGGGCCTGAAACAGGAAAACCTCTACCTGCGCAAGGAGGTGGAGACCCGTTATCAATTCCAGAACCTGGTCTGCAATTCGGAGGTGATGCAGCAACTCGCCCACCTTCTCGAAAAAGTTTCACGTTCCGATGTCAGCATCCTGGTGACCGGCGAAACCGGCACCGGGAAAAGCATGGTCGCGCGGGCGGTCCACTATGCCAGCCATCGCAGCTCGAGCCCCTTTGTCACCGTCGACTGTGGAGCGCTGCCGGAAAACCTGCTCGAAAGCGAGCTCTTCGGGCATCTCAAGGGTGCCTTCTCAGGCGCCGTACACGACCGGACAGGACTTATCGAAGAAGCCGATGGTGGCACCCTTTTCCTCGATGAGATAACCAATACCACCCTGGATCTGCAGGCGAAGCTGCTCAGGATCCTGCAGGAGGGCGAGATCCGCAAAGTAGGCGAAAACAAGCCGCGTAAGGTTGACGTGCGAATTCTTGCCGCGACCAATACCCCGATCCGCGAGGCCGTGCGCGAGGGGACCTTTCGCGAAGACCTCTTCTACCGCCTGAATGTCGTTCCGGTGGAGATGCCTTCTCTGCGAGAACGTCGCGAAGACATCTCCACCCTCGCCATGCTCGTTCTCGAGATCGCCTGCGAACGCTCCGGCAAGGAGTTGATGAGCTTTACCGAGGAAGCCATGAACCTCCTGGAGGCCGCTGCGTGGAAAGGCAATGTGCGTGAACTCGAAAACTCGATCGAAAAGCTGGTCGTCCTGGCCGAGGGAGACCGCATCGATGGTGATACCCTGCGCGCGATCCTGCCGGGCATCTCGGGCCGGAAGGACTCCTTGCCTCCGACGGCCCCGGCGGCGGAGGCCGTGAAAGACAGCGAGCTCATCAGGCTCGAAGATTTCGATCGGAACTGGCAGGACGCTGAGCGTCTTTACCTCCTCGATCTTGTCGAAAAAGCGGCGTGGAACCTTTCGGCCGCCGGAAGAATAGCCGGCGTCCGCAACCGTAACACCCTCATCTCGCGACTCAAGAAACACGGGATTGACCGACCAGGGAAATAAAAATGAACCGGCAGGAAAACGAAGACATCCTCCAACAGCAACGCGACATGATGAAGGAGCTTGGAATCACCGGCTCGCGCCGTCACATCTTTCTCTGCTGCGACCAGACAAAGCCGAAATGCAGCGCTCGCGAGGAGTCTCTGCAAGCGTGGGATCATCTCAAGCGTCGGCTGAAAGAGCTCGGGCTCTGTGAGCAGGGAGGGATCCAGCGAACCAAGGCGAATTGCCTGCGCGTCTGCTTTGGCGGACCGATCGCGGTTGTCTACCCCGAGGGGGCGTGGTACGGGCGATGCGGACCGGAAAACCTGGACCGCATCATCGATGAGCACCTGCTCGGAGGACAAGTGGTGGAAGATCTGCTCATCGGCCTCCACCCACCCGGCGCGAACTGAAACGTTTTCAGAGATGACTCTTCCAGAAACCGAGCATCTTCCTGTAAAGATGCCGGCGCGCGAAATCGTCGCGGATGCTGTGCTTGCGCCCGGGGTAGAGCATCATCTCAAACTGGATCCCGAAGCGGATCAGCTCGTTAACAAAATGCAGCGTGTTCTGGGGATGCACATTGTCATCGTGGGTGCCATGAACAATCAGCAGGCGCCCACGCAGATCGGCCGCCTTGCGTACAATCGAGGTGCGTTCGTAGCCCTCCGGATTGTCCTGCGGGCGCTTCATAAAGGCCTCGGTCCAGATCGTATCGTAATAATCCCAATCGGTCACCGGGGCGACTGAGATCCCCGCCCGGAACTCGTCACTACCCGTCATCGCGCGCAGGGTGAAGGAACCCCCACCGCTCCAGCCCCAGATACCTACCCGGTCGGCATCTACCCAGCGCTGGGATTTAAGCCAGCCTATGGCCTCCAGCAGGTCCGAGAGTTCACCGCTGCCCCAGGCATCGTGGAGGATGCCATTCTCGAGCTCCTTGCTCCTGGCCGTAGCGCTCCGGTTGTCGCAACGGAAAACGATATAGCCATGATTCAGCAGGACCTGGTCGAAGTAGGTCCGGGAGGGCCAGGCATCAGCCACCATGGGAGCCGCGGGCCCCCCGTAGACATGCATGATGACCGGGTATTTACGGCCAGGCCGGAAGCCGGCGGGCTTGAGCAATTGGGCCGGCATCTCAAATCCATCGGCTGTTGTGATGGAAAAGTGTTCAGCGGAGCGCATTCCCAGGTCTCGGAACAACCCGGCGCGCGCGGGCGCCACTACCGCCCGGCGTCCCCCATCCCGGTCGTGAAGCGACAGCGAAGGTGGCGTTGAGCTATTGGAATGCTGGTTGAAATAATAACGGCCATTCTCGCTGAAGCCGACACCGTGGGTGCCAGCCGCCTTTGTCAGTCTCTCCAGTCCTGTTCCGTCGATGCGAACCCTGTAGAGATGCTTCTCGATAGAGGACTTCCGGATCGAGGTGAAATAGATCCAGCCACCCTCTTCATCGATGGAGTGAACCGCCTGGCGCAACCACGAGACCGCGCCCGCGGCGGAACGGATCGCCCATTTACCACTGGTGACCGGGCCCAGCAATTTACCCTCCAGGTCGTAGAGGTAGAGGTGCATATAGCCGCTTCGCTCCGAGGCCCAGAGAAATCGCTCGCTCTTGCGGAAGAAATAGAGGTCGTCATGAATATTGACCCAGCCCTTGTCACGCTCGGTGAGAATGTGCGCGCGCTTGCCGTCGCCACGATTTACAAAGAAGAGATCGAGGCGCGTCTGCGGGCGGTTCATGGTCTGCACGGCCAGGCGGCGACTGTCATTCAGCCATTTCACCCGGACGATGTATTCATGTTCATGCCCTGAAAAATCAGCCCACGTTGTCTTGCCGGTCGAGAGCTCCAGCACACCGAGGCGAACCGTTGGATTGATACCCCCGGTCTTGGGATAGCGCTGCCTTGTCAAGGCCGGGATATTCGGCTTGAAGCCCTGGTAGATCATCTCGGTCACAGCCGACTCATCGGTGCGCAGGTAGGCCAGCGCGCTGGAATCCGCCGACCACCAATAGCCGAGATCACGACGGGCGAAGACCTCCTCCCAATAGACCCAGGAGAGCGTCCCGTTGAGGAGCGTATCGGAGCCATCGCTCGTCAGCCTGCGCTCGACACGCTTTTCGAGGTCCCAGACATAGAGGTCGCCCGCGCGCACAAAGGCGAGCTTCGAACCATCAGGAGACAGCCGGGGAGACTTTTCCTTCGCCTCGGTCTCGGTGATCCTGCTGATCCGGGAGCTGGACAGGTCGAGAATAAAGAGATCGCCACCAAGGAGATAGACCCCCCGACGGCCGTGGCTGTCGATCGTGGTCGGCCATCCGAGCGAGGTCGGCGCCTGGCCCTTCTCCAGCATCCCCGAAAGCTGCTTCAGCACCTTCGCTCCATCGACCAGGTCAAATCTCTTCCCGGTCGCCGGATCAAACCGCTCAAGGGTCCGTTCACTCTCCTTACGTCGCCGATCGTGAAGGATGGCTGTCCCGTCCGCTACCCATCTGAAAGACGGAATCGCCGCGGCCGTCTTCCCTTCTTCACTGTAGATCCAGTCGACTGTAATCCCCCCCTCGCCGGCAGCGGACCCGGCAAGCCGGCAAGCGGAAACACCCAGGCAGGAAAGTGACAAAACCAGCGGGATGAATATTCTCAAGATGGATCCTCCAGGCCTGCGGCGGGTAAGAAGCTTCCTGTAAAAGAACGCCCTGCGGAATCAGGGTTCGCTCGTCGCTTCCTTGCCTTCTTCCTGGCCCTCCTCCTTCGCGGCCTCAACAAATTTGAGGCTGACGGCGTTGATACAATAGCGGAGACCGGTCGGCGCGGGGCCATCATCGAAAACGTGGCCAAGATGTCCATCGCACTTCGAGCAGAGCACCTCGGTACTACTGTAAAAGAGGCTATTGTCGGGCGCCGTGGCGATGCTTTTTTTATCCGTGGGCGCCCAGAAGCTGGGCCAGCCGGTGCCGGAATCATATTTTTCTCGCGAAGAGAAAAGCCCGGTCCCACAGCCAGCGCAAACGTAGCTGCCGAGCTTTTTATTATTGTAATAAGTACCGGTATAACGTTCCTCGGTGCCTTTTTGCCGCAGGACATGAAAAGCCAGCGGTGAAAGACGCTGGCGCCATTGGTCTTCAGTAAGCTCGCCCCAATTGGGAGCGGCCGCGGCCGGTTCCTGTTGCACGCTAATGGCCTCCTTGGCTTCTTCGATTTTCTCCGCTTGTCTCACCGGCGCCTGCTTTCCAGGCGCTCCTGTGTCGACAGACGCGACTCTTTCTCCATCTTCCCTGGTCGCATCTGCAGAAAGAGGAGTAGACGACCCGGATGAATGCGGTCCGCAGCCATAAAGCCCCGGCAGCGCTACCAATATTCCCAGGAATAATGATCCTCGGTATTTCATACCTTCCATCCTGAACTACACCCGCGCTGGATGCAAGAGCCTGCCATCAGCGAAAAAACACCGGGCACGCTCATTTTTTCTTCTTTTCCCTGGTAGCTTCCGCAGGCTTCTTGAGCAGGTCAATCGCTCCCAGGGTTTTCGCGTAATCTTTGAAAACATCGCCGCGGATAGCCTTACAGCTCTCGATGAAATCCTCGAATTCACTATTGGATCTCTTCTGTAGCCGAGCGTAGACGTCCGCCAGGATGGTCTCGAGATTTCTCCTGAACATCCCCGCCGCCAGGATCGCGGTAATCTCATCGTGGACCCGGAGGGCTTTCGCCAGGGCGGCGCCGTCGGTACCATGCTCGGCCACCAATTGGCGGGCGTAGTCTCCTGGAGCGGAATACTTTCCATCACCATCGCCATCGATCCAGATCGGGTTCGTCGCGCCAACCACGTAGCGGTCGTCCTGTGGCGGCCCCCAATACGAATTCTCCAGCCGGGGCCCCGTGGCGATGAGAACAAGATGGACATCTTTCGTCGGACCTCCAAAAATCCAGCGATCCTTGTACTTAACCACCGCCGCCGCCGGATGCTGGATCTTCTCTTCGCGCACCTTGCGACCATTCAGGAAGAGGGCGACCCGGCTGGCGCGTATCCAGCGCGGCCCCCGGACCTCGACATCAACCTCGAGATCCTCGCCTACACCGGTGGCCAGGTCCCCCGCGGTGAACTTTCCATTGACCTTCGCATCCGCCAGCAGCCCCATGCTGACCAGGACCTTGCCGGCGAGAATATTCTCTACCACCTCCCCAACATCGATTCTGCGAGGGTCATCGGTAGAGCTGCGAATATAGGTTCGGCAATGTCCCACGGGCTGGGCGACCGTATGTGAATCGCTGCCGGCAACCGCCGTCAGCCGGTGGCCGGCGTTCAGCAGGGCGAACCAGTCGGAAAAGTTATCGTAAGCGTCCTTTTCAAGGGTCTTGCCGTTGATAACCTCTACCGCGTCGAGGCCGAGCCACTCGCGTCCATCGCTGAATTCTCCCGAGACCGGGTTCAGGCCGATCTTGCCCCAGGGTCCTTTGGCGAAACCCTGGCGGCGCGGATGGTTACAGATCACCACCCGGACTCCTGGCGTCGCCCGAACAGCCTTGAGCAATTTGTCCCAGTCGCTGTGTTTGTGATTGGCGGGCTTGGCGCCCTTGTCGGCGGGGAAGGCGTTGAAATGGCCAATCGATGTAGTGAACTCATTGCCCACCACCGACTGGTAATGACCACCGGCCCCGGCCTTGGAGGTCCAGGAACTGTAATCGGTATGATGATTGTGGTCCGTAGCGATCGCCACCTCGATGCCCTCGCCCGCGATCGTCACGACGCGTTCGGCGACACTGGCATCTCCGTGTCCGGAATAGGTCAGCGTGTGAATATGGGTATCCCCGGCGAGATAACCCGCTGTATCGACTTCTCTCTCAAGGACGAGCTCCACCCGTCTCTTCTCCCCGGGCGACAGGTCTACGCGCTCCATATCGAGTCCATATTCGAAACCGCGTGTGGCGTAAATCCTGTATTTCCCCGGCTTGAGGGCGAGGTCCAGCCGGCCGTCGAGAGTGTAGACCGTCCCCTTGCGAAAGGCCCGCTTCGAGCTCTTTTCCAGCTTCAACTCCACCGGTTCCTCAACAATCCTCGCCTTCTGCGACACCAGGCGGACCACGGTGAGCCGACAAGGCAGCCCCTTGCCTGGCTGTTCCTTCGAGCTCACCACGACCTCGACTTCCCCCAGCCGCCGCATAGCGGCCACCGAACGGGCGTGGAGAACCAGGGGGCCGAAGTAAAGATCGTCGGTAGTCTTCTCCTCGTATTGCACCACGAGCACATTGCCGGTCTTCTTGAGCAGGCCCGCCGGCACCTTCAGGTACTGGATATTCTCACCTTTGCCACCCTTCCCCTTAACCAGGCTGCCCAGGCGCCTGGAGTTGAGGGTGACGGCGCATTTTGAATTCACATCACCGGATTTGAGTTCGATCGCCTGTTCCGATTTATTCGGCTCAGCGTTAAACCTCAGGGTGATCTTCTTCGAGTTATGCGGCTTTGCCCGGGTAAAGGCCTTCCAATTCTTTTTCTCGTCATTGCCGAGATGATAGACCTCGGAGTCGATCACCCTCGCCGACTGGCCCTGGAGGGCGCCCCTCGCCAGGCGAGACGAGTCAGCGGCGGCCCAGAGACCGGCGAGAAGGAGGGCGATACCAGCGATCTTTTTCATATCGAAGGGGTTCCTTGATCGGAAAAGGAGTGAAGCGGTAATTATACCCGCCAGCGGGGGCGGGATGCAGTCGTTCACGGGGGTTTAGCGCCTTGAACAAACCCCTCCCTGGAGCTATCTTTCCTACCCACTCAAAGGCTAGAATGGGTGGCCGCCCTTGACGGGGCAGGACGGAAGATCAAACCTTTCATAAAGCACTACCAGGGTCGAAACGAAATGCGCACCATACTCCAGGGCGGCGCCGCGGCGCTCAGCCTCATGATATCGATCGTCTGCCTGGCGGACGACACCTCACCCAATTTCATTA
>Ga0310342_100003700_pt1 | contig 10117 bp, 9 predicted proteins | sample S15DNA20500_MG_FD_206155 | JGI IMG/M metagenome (GOLD analysis project Ga0310342, IMG submission 206155) | Marine microbial communities from station ALOHA, North Pacific Subtropical Gyre - S1503-DNA-20-500_MG | ecosystem: Environmental > Aquatic > Marine > Oceanic | place: Pacific Ocean: North...
ACTTCCAGATTTTTCTCTAAAGGTGGTGTCTCGAAGGTCAGAACATCGTGTCGTGCAGATAATGGCAGTTGATTCTTGGCAGCGAAATAGTTTGCGGGGGGGGTCTGGTTCTGAGGACCCCTTGGAACCAAGTGTTTGCCGGAGTCAATGTTACCGCCCACTGTCGGGACAGGATTTCTTGGATCGTATTGAAAACGATGCTCAGTCTTTGACTTGGGGGCTGTAAGAACAAGTCCCCCCTCTCTATGTAGGTAGAGTTTTTGACAACGAAATCCATGTGGAGGCCAGGTCAGAGCTGTTTTCCAAGTACCTCCACTTTGTAACCGACCTACGTCGTCTCGGTTGCCATTCCCTCCCCCCATCAAAAAGTACTTTACGGGTGGCTCATCCAGGATTCCCAAGTTCTTACCTTTTAAGAACTGATCAAACCAGCGTAACGCTTCTGCTTCGATCGACAGGATGGCTTCTGGTCCAAAGTCTACATCGCCCGCTGAACGGATCCCTGTACTGTGGGTCCATGGACCCATGAGAAGCTTTGTCAGAGAGTTTCTTTGGGATAGGCCATTAAAATTTTTGAGTGTGCCCCTCTTAAAAATGTCGTACCACCCACCGACGAGGTAGATAGGCACATTAGGAAAACGAGAATGATGTTCTTCGAAGTTATAACCAATCTGCTTCCAGTAGTCATCGTAGACTGCATGTTTTCTCCAGTCGGAGTACCAGAGTTGATAGCTAGGCGCCCATTTCAGAGGAGAAATGTTACTGAGAGGTGCAGCAGAAAGCCAGTCCGGGAGATCTTTGTAAGCAGTTCGGAGAGCTATTCCAACTCTTTCATCTTTTTGTGCCTCTTTCCCTTGAGCAGCTAATCGTAGGGTGTAAACCATATTGTGTAATAAGGCGAACGCTCCTCCCCGGCCTACTCCATCTTCAGCATAGTTGGAGGTTCCAACCACTACGAACATGGTTTTGAGATGTGGGGGACGGTAAACTGCTAGAGCGTTTTGAGTGGCGGCCAAATAAGAGCCACCATAGGTTCCGACATTGCCGTTACACCATTGCCTGGATGCGATCCATTCCAGTGCGTCATAACCATCTTTTCCTTCGTTTATGTAAATGTAAAATTCACCCTCCGAACCGTAGCGTCCCCGTACGTCTTGAACCACCACACCGTATCCCTGGCTAGCAAAGGCTTTGGCTGTTGATATATACCCCTTTTTCCCATAGGGTGTTCTCATCAGGATAGCCGGAAGTCGCCGCTTGTTGCCTCCAGGGAGGTAAACATCTGTAGCTAAGCTTACCCCGTCTCGTGTCGACATCATTACATCGTTCTGCACCAATACATCTGTTATCTGTGCATGGGAAAGGTTTGCAACAAACATAGCATGAACTGCAATGAATATTCTCAAGTTAGACCAAAGAACCGACGGTGGTGAATATTTTCTAGATAGTAGGCTGTTCATGAGTGAAAGCTAAGAACGGTGGTTATGGTGTACTCGAGGATTCTATTAAGACTTTTGTAGTTACCAACTGTCATTACGACTAGTTCTGCAGAAAGTCAACCAGTCCTAGCAGCTGGAGATAGCCGATACACATAGAAGGAAAACGAAAAAAATTAACCTAATTTAAGACGAATGTCCTTAGTATTATGGTTCAATCCCTGTGGAGTTTCAACTCATAGGTTTCAAGGATCTGTTCAGACATATGATGTTGGGCCGCAATCAGATCCTTAGCTTGGGAGTCTGCCCTTTAGAGAAAGGGATTCGGCGGATAGTAGCTTAATCCACGCTAATCCATGAATGATGATAGGGATAGCGATAAGGTAGGGCTTTCATCCAGAGCAAAAACCATTAGAGTCTGATATTTTCTCACTAGATGTTTCCTATTCAGTGTGGTGCCTAGAGGTTCCTGTATATGAAGATTCCGCGACACTCAACCTAGTCTCCAATGCTATCAATTGCTGGATTGATTCTGACAGCCCAGCCACGTTATAACACACTATAAAGTTACTGTTAGCCCAAGCGTCCTCTGGGTGTAGTGTGGTACTATGAGGTTCTTAATATGAAAAATTGGTTTGATTGAGCAAGCAATAAAATCTGGCAAGGAATCATGTTCAAGAAAAGAAAACTAGGACGGGGCGTAGCCTTGGTTGGTGCAGGGATGTCGAAATTTGACATGTTCAAAGACCGAGACTCAAAGGATCTTTTTTTAGAAGCTTTCCAGGGGATGACGGATTCAGTGGATAAAGGGTTGGACCCTGCAGATATTGACGCCTTGTATCTGGGAAACTTTACCAACGATTTTTTTGTTCATCAGGGCCACTGGGGAGCCATTTTATCGGATGCTCTGGGTTTTGTCCCTAGACCGGCTACTCGTACCGAGGGAGCTTGTGCGTCCAGTGCACTAGCCTTTCGGGAAGGGGTTTTTGCCATTGCTTCTGGTTTTTACGACGTAGTCCTCGTGGGTGGGGTTGAGGACATGTCCAAGGGGTCCACTGAAGAAGTGGCAGAAGGGTTGGCGTTGGCTGCCAGTCCTTATGAACGAGAGGTTGGCTTCACTTTTCCTGGAGTTTTCGGGACTATTGCAACTGCCTATTTCGAAAAATACGGAGCCTCACGCGAACACCTGATGAATGTCACAATCAAGAGCCATGACAACGCTGCACTGAATCCTAAGGCCCAATTGAGTGTTACCCTGGAAGATATCATGGCTGCTAAAATCAAACGCGCTGAGAATAAAGGGAGGCCTATCCCCAGTTGGAATGATCCCAAATCGTTTCTACGCGACCAAAAGGCTAATCCCGTGGTTGCCTGGCCTATTCACCTTTTTGACTGCTGCCCGATTAGCGATGGGGCGAGCTGTCTCTTGCTAGTAGGCGAAGAGCTTGCTAAAAGTTTTACAGATTCGCCCCTTTATGTGGCTGGTTTGGGGCAGGGTAGCGGGCGCGCCCTCCATGCTGCTGATGACCTCACTTGTTTTGAGGCCACTCAATATGCTGCTCGAGAAGCCTACGGGATGGCTAGCCTGGGTCCTGACGACATCCAGTTTGCCGAAGTTCACGACTGTTTCTCGATTGCTGAGATTCTTCACATTGAGGATCTTGGTTTTTTCAAAGCAGGTCAGGGATACAAAGCAGTGGAGGAGGGAGCCACTCAGTTGAACGGTCCAAAACCAATCAATACTTCAGGTGGACTTAAGTGTAAGGGCCATCCGGTGGGAGCGACCGGGACCGCTCAGCTGGTTGAAGTATGGACCCAGCTTCGTAGGCAGGCAGGCCAAAGACAGGTTCCTGGTGATTTGCGTTTCGGTGCGGCCCACAATCTTGGCGGTACTGGGGGGACTTCCACCTTTACTATTCTGGAAAGGAGATAGTCACCTGGAACAGAAGCCTTTCAGCGACTACTCGTTTCACCAGTTTCTCAGAGACCACAAGTTGATGGGTTCGAAATGCTTAGTCTGCCAGGCAATATTTGTGCCTCCGCGGGCTCTTTGTTCCAAATGCCATGCTTCCAACATGGAATGGCAGCAGATGGAGGGAACGGGGAAACTAGTCGCTTTTACGTGCATTTCCATTGGTCCTCCAGAGATGATTAATCAGGGCTACAATCGAGAAAATCCATATTGTACTGGTGTCATTGAGTTAAAGGAGAAGGCAAGGGTGGTGGCTCGGATTCAAGGGGTTGATCCGAAGGTTCCTAACCAGATTCCAGTTGGCATGTCGTTGCAGGTCGAGTTCTTACGGGAGGAGAACAGCCTGCAACAAAAGATAGTTTTGGCCTTTAAGCCATTAGCGAAGTCTTAGGGATCTGGTGTTCTAATATGGAGTTCCTCCGGAACCAAGGTTGGTCCAAAGGGATCTGACTGCGACTGGATTATGTCGATGGTTGAATTCCTGAAATCTGAATTACATCAATCAACCCCAAAATATTGTGCGAGAAGGCTTTATCGTATATACTGTAATGGTGCATAATATAGTTGGTCTAACGCAACCTTGAGGAGAACCGATGAACAAACTAATACTAATCTTTTTGGTGACTGTTTCAGTGGCTGGTACCAGCTTAATGGCGGGTAAGTCATGGACAGGACATATCTCAGATTCAAAGTGTGGTGTTGCCCACGCTGATCATTCGGCAAAGTCAATTGGTTGCGTGAAAAGCTGTGTTGGTGGTGGTGCTCAAGCAGTCTTTGTTACGGAAGACAAAAAAGTGATCAAGATTTCTAACCCGGACAAAGTAACAGCTCATCTTGGTCATCAAGTGGAGATTACAGGTGTGCTAAAGGATGGGGCCCTCACCATTAAGGATGTGAAGCATCTTGCCCCTTAAGAGTATTCTGATTCCTGACTTGATATAATTTGAGGGAAGGGCAAGCATGATGAGCTTACCCTTCATATCTGCTGTAAATACCACTCCTTCCTGCTTCCACTGAGATATCCCCTTTGAATGTTTTGAAACTGGAATATCTAGCGTTAAATCAACTTTACTGTACCCAGTGAGTCATTACTTTTTTCTCTCACCATACAAACCTGTATTTTCCTGAAGATCTTAGCCTCGTAAGAATCAGACTCGGCCACTAGCGCGGGGCTCTTACGAACTAAGAATGAGGACCTGAATAGGCACTATCCTTTCAGAATGACTTCCAAAGCATAGGGTATTGACCAGAGCTCTGTTCAGCAAGCTACTAACTCTAGTACCAGAAGGCGATCATTTTCCAGAGTTCTCACGAAAAAACTTTGAGGCATTAAACACCGTAGAGAGACATGGAAGAATAGTATTTTTGTAAATCCAAACCGTTTAATTAATAAAGGGGTTTTCATTTCGTCTGTAACCAAACTCGTGAGATCTTAGGATTACCCTTCCACAAGTTTGTCTATGGCTTACCACGAACTCATACAAGGTTGCCAATTGAAGGATCCTATCGTATGCCGAGTCCTATGCTATCTTTACCCTCAACCTGAAATACCTGTGGCATTTTTTTCCCGTGCTTAACGGAAGAAGTATCACCTATGGCATAATGGTAGTATGACTAAAGTACTTGCCCTCTTCATTCTCGTCCCAGTGGTAGAGATAGTTCTTCTCATGGAGCTTGGTCGGCAGATTGGCCCCTTAGCTACTTTGGCAGTCATCATCAGTACTGGGGGCCTAGGTGCCTGTCTTGCACGGAGCCAGGGTTTGGCTGTGCTCCGGCAGATGAGGGTTGAAATAGCCGAGGGAAGACTGCCCTCTGTGCTATTGGTGGACAGCCTGATTATTCTACTGGCTGCTGTAGTTTTATTAACTCCAGGAATTTTAACTGATGTCATTGGCTTTTTGTGCCTAATTCCTGTCATCCGTCGTAGTCTCAAGGCTATTTTTTGGAGACGATTAAAGCAAGTAGTACAAAAGAGCCAAGTGCAGGTTTCAATGAACCTATAAGTAAGCAGGTCTAGATGGGAAAGCACCCAGTCTGTAGGATTTTTCTCATTCTAGTTGATTGACTGTTTGTAAAGTATTGTTTCAGAAAAAACTAATGCCCCAGTCAAAGTCTTCCTCAGAGATTGTTCTGGATAGCCAGACAAGACTTATGTGGAGTAGGAAAGACAACGGTAAGCGTCTTAACTGGTGTGAAGCGCACCAGTCTTCAAAAGAGCTTGATCTTGGAGGGTATAGGGATTGGCGTTTGCCAAGCCTTAAAGAACTCCAGCAGCTTTGGGATCAAGGTAATCGTTGTATTCGAACGCCTTTTGAGTTGACTGGAGCTTGGGTGTGGAGCTCCAACCGCGACGAGTCAGACTACGCTTGGTGTTTCTATTATGTTATTGGAATACAAGTTAGCTATCCTGTCAGAGTATCCTATGACTTGAGAGCCTTGTTTGTGAGGGATGTGGAGAGTGCTAGTTCCGGGTTATTTTAGCGCACGGAGTCTGCAGCTGATTCACATCAAGTGCTCGGTTGAACTAGTTACCCAAAGAAAAAAAGAGTATGAGTTACATTGATTTGGAACACTTGTTTGGGTAAGTCCTCTTTGTTGTGATCCTGATTAAGGAGGGTTAACTGGACCCTACTGGTATTAATATTCGGTCCAATATTGGCCAGAGTTAAGCTTTGACGTTAATGAAAAGCGTCATAGCTATCGTATCCAAGGGCTGGTAACAGCAAAGGCCAGTTTTCCTCTCTTCACGAAGTTCGATTAAGGAGATTTTGGTCTGATGTAACTATTTTTCAGGGGCTTGCGTCTACTCCTTAATTGTTGCCCACCATTGTATAGTTAATGATGGTGTATAGGACATAGATTGTCAGCATGACAACGCCGTAGGGACGAGACAAATTATCAACACTGTTAGAAATTCCTATTTTTAGGGTTAAAAGAAGCAATAACATAGTGGGAAATAGTACCAGGAAGAAATGAGGAGTAGCGATTAGTCCTGTAGGTGTTACCGCACCAGCAGCCCCAACGACGAATAAGACATTAAGAATATTGGCCCCTATCACGTTGCCAACAGCCAGTTCCCCATGACCGCGTAGGGCTGCCGTCGTTGCAACAACCAGTTCTGGAAGCGATGTTCCGAAAGCCACGAGAGTAGCCGCGATCACGATTTCAGAAACACCTAACCGAACAGCAGCTTCCGTCACTGTTGGTAGTAGAATACGAGCAGCAACCACGACTAAAGCTACTGCTCCTGTTAGCTTAATACTGATTCTCCAGAGAGATGCCTTCTCGGCCGTATCGGCTTTTCCGGTTGCTACGGCCCTTTCTCTAGTCCACCGCACCGATTGCCAAATATAGGTGGCCAGAGCCAACAGAAAGGCAATGGCAATGAACTGAGAGACTCTTCCCCCATGGCTAAAGGCGTTTTCCGCCGATGGCCACGGCAAGCACGACAGAACTAGAAGAATACCGGCTACTAGTTGAATAGTATTTTGCCGGTTCACAATCTTATGATCGAGCCTGGGTGGGTCCAAAAGGCATGCAAAGCCTAGGATCAGGCCAATATTACAGATAATAGATCCGACGGCGTTACCCAGCGCAAGTCCAGCTTGTCCCCGGATGGCGGCTGAAACGGAGATGGCTACTTCCGGCATCGTCGTCCCCAAGCTTACGATTGTAGCCCCGATCATCACTTTCGGAATATTCGAGCGTTGGGAAAGGTCGACCGCAGCGCTGATCAACCAGTCCGCTGCCTTTCCTAAGATTAGTAAGCTTCCTAAAAAAACACTGACCAGGACGCTCCAGTGACCTTCTGACAAAAAGGATTGAAATACTTGTTCCATGGAATTCGCACCCAGTAAAGGAGAAGAACCGTTACGAGCGAGGCTATTGGTCAGAGAGGCACCAGAGTATTCTGTTCGCAGTTTGCGATGCTACCTGTTTCATTTGCCGAAGACAATGAAATGATGCCACTCTTCGGTTAGGGAGCGCTGCTCAAAGGAACATGAGATTAGGAATGGCCGACAATTTTCCTAAGTGACTTAATTTCAGTGATAGAGCAATTGCCCAAAGAGAGGTTCTCAATATTACTTTGTGAGGCTAATATAAGTTTAAGTAAACGCTGAGCTAAGGGATAATGATTAGATTAGCCAAAGATAAAACTTTTGACCGAAAAATAGTTCCTAACCAATTGGGGCCCGGCTGAGATGATTCGAGCTTCGGTCTGTTACCTATGGCTCAGCACTTTCTGCAACGAGCTTTCATCGACCCCAAAAAGGTAAAAAAGTCCTCTACGAGTACTAGCATTCCGACAGTTTTTTTGGATTTACTATATGGTTGGGAAGGGGGTACTTTTGTGGTTGTTCCCATCGACCGTTTATTGGACCAGCCGAAAGACACTAAATGAAGTTACGGCAGCCAGAAGATTATAACATCTTCTGAGACCAACGTTTAATCAGTCGGAGTCAGCTCCGTTGCTAGCATATCTAGGATAGGTTTGTTATTTTATTTCATAGTCTCCCGCCTTGCTTAGTGCCTGAGAACCTAGCTGATCTCATTCATGGACTGGAACTTTCTTCGAATTATCTTAGTCTTCCCCCAAGAGCTTTTCCTTGACCCTGAAATCGATCAAACGCAGCTTTCAACTCCTCCGTATCTACGTAACTATCTTGATTAGTGTCCATCCATTTAAATCTCTTCCGCATTCTTTCTGGGGCCTCTTCTAAACTGACCTTACCATCACTATCTATGTCGTTGCGGAGCATCAATCGAACGAATCCTTCTGCTGACTGACGCCTGTTCCTTTTTTGTTTATTCAAAACCTGAAGCTCATGCTCGTCTAGAAGGTTATCACTATTTATATCTAACTGAAGAAATCGCTGTTGAAAACCTGAAGGAACCTCATCCCAAGCAAGCTGACCATCCTGGTTCTGATCCATTTTACGGAGATGCCGTTGAAAGTTGAAAACTCCTCTATCCAATCTTGAGCGTCGACGTACCGATCCGCCATCAAAGTCTTGCTCTAGATAAATGGCATACCGCTGAATGACGGGGACACAGAAAGTATCAGCATCATCGCAGATAAAATAACGGACGATGAGGTCGAGGGGTTCATCGTTTTTCTTGGAGGTAATGTCCAGCAGGAACTCGCGTGGGTCTTTATCAGCGGACTCCTTAACAGTAGGACTCACTCCTTGGGCAGGAGAAACGTTGACACCATGCGGGCAGGTCAACTCGAACTCCAAGGGTTTGATTCGATTGTTCCAGTGCACGGCGTAAAGAGGATCCAAGTGAAATCCAAGATAGAGCGTACCTTTTCTCTGAGTCAACAAGGAGCGATCGACTTCCGCCCTCAATTTGGCATAGAAGGGTACGATTTGTTTCTTTTGTGATGGTAAGATTTTTAGCGGAACCATGCCGTGGGGCAGCTCAATTCTAGGAACAACTCCGATAGAAATTTTACCCATGGGCCGATCGAGTTTGAGCTCCATACTTAAGTCGGATACGGCAGTCGGATTTTTCACAGCCCCCACAAGTTCTTCCAGGTTCTTTCTTAGCTTTTCTGGATTGCTCCAGAACCGCCGTTTTACGACGATTCCCTTGGGATCGATAACAAACTCAGAATTCTGAGCATTACCCAAAGCATGCTTGATGTTGTTGGACATTGGGTCACAAAGCCATTCGATCTTGGAGTCCAACTGCTTCTTAGCCTCCTGGATATGCATCAACCTCTCTCGCAATGTGAATGGAGTTACGTATCCTCTGAGTTCGGGATGGGCCAAGGCTTTGTAAATGTAATAGAATTTGACGCCCATGGGGGCGTAGTCTTTTTGAATCGTCTCCAAACTGGGGACGTTTCGTAAGAACGGTGGTCAGGTGAGGCATCCGAAGACCAGAACTGTGTAATTGCCTTTCAAACTACTTAATCGAAATAGCTCGCCATTCTCATCAAAAGCTTCTAAGTCCGGCAGCAATTTCCCAACCTTAGGTGCTTCCTTCTCGAACCGAGAAAACAATGAATTCTTATTTGGATCGGTACTGTCCCTAGTGAGCTGGGCAAATCCTATCTCAATGAACGCTACTGCCATCAGCCAGATCCACAGACTAACCTTTTTTTTCATAGGGTTTCCCCTCTCTTGAATTAGATCAACCCAAGACAGTTTTAATTAAGAGGATACTATCTGGGCTGGGGTAGTTTGCCTAATGTTCTTTTCTTAATTTAGAAAGTGTCTTAGCCTTGTGGTTCCAGATGACCAAAAGAATAATTCCAATACCAATAAAGCTCACCGAGAGTCCGACCCAAAGCCCGCTTACTCCCCACTGCCATTGGAAACAAAGAAAGCTTCCCAGGGGCAACCCAACGAGCCAGTGTCCTATAAGATTGACGACCATCGGAGTCTTCGTGTCGGCAGCACCCCTCAAGATTCCTGTGGCCACTACTTGTATACCATCGAAACACATGAAGGTTGCGGTGATTAAGAGCAACGGCACTCCAGTGGAGATGACTTCGGCATCCCTTGTGAATAGTCTCATGATCGGCTGAGGAAAAGAAAAGAACAGAAGTGCCGCAGTCAGCATGGACCCGCCACCTAGAAAGAGGGCTAGCCATCCAGAGTGGGCTGCCCCCCGCAGATCTAATCTTCCAATTGCTTGCCCTACCCTTACCGCTCCAGCCGATGAGACTCCCAGTGGAACCATAAAGATAAAGCCTGCT
>Ga0310342_100003701_pt1 | contig 10115 bp, 6 predicted proteins | sample S15DNA20500_MG_FD_206155 | JGI IMG/M metagenome (GOLD analysis project Ga0310342, IMG submission 206155) | Marine microbial communities from station ALOHA, North Pacific Subtropical Gyre - S1503-DNA-20-500_MG | ecosystem: Environmental > Aquatic > Marine > Oceanic | place: Pacific Ocean: North...
CTTGCCACGCTCCGCGCGGGCCTTGGCGATCCCCACTACTGCGACATGGAAGGCACCGGCCTCCTCCCGCGCCTCGAGCGCCTTAGACACCTGCTGCTCTCCGCCATCAATCAAGACGAGATCCGGAAGGTCGTCCTCCTTCGCCCCGCGAGTGAGAGAGCGACCGACGACCTCGCGCATGCTCGCGAAGTCGTCCTGGCCCTCCACCGTCTTCACCCTGAAGCGGCGATAACCGGATCGATCAGGCAGGCCGCCCGTGAAGCGCACCCGGCTCGCGACCACGTTCGTTCCCTGCAAGTTCGACACGTCGAAACAATCGATGACCTGCGGGGGCGCGTCCAACTCCAAGAGCCGCGCGAGCTCTGAGAGCAAGGCCTCGCCACGCTCTTCGTCATCCTCGATCTTCGCAAGAGCTGCGCGGGCGTTCTCGTTCGCGAGCTCCAGCATCCGGCGACGGTCTCCGGTCTTCGGCGCGACGAGGCGCGGACGCTCCTGGAACCCAGCGACCAGCACCTCGGCGTCCACAGGCTTCAAAGGGAGGACGAGCTCGGTCGGGATCGCGCGCCTTCCGCTCGCATAGAGGGCTGTCACGACCGAGTGCAGGAGCTCCTCATCTGGCAACTCGGAGCGGAAGCGGTGGCTCCGGCTCTCAGTGAGCCGCCCTTCCCGAAAAGAGAGGCGCTGGACGAGGGCGTCCGAACCCCGCCGCGCCAGCCCTATCACGTCCCGGTGGACCCGGTCATGCGGTGTCACCCCTTGTCCCTCCACCGTGCGGCGCAGCGCAGAGAGGCGATCGCGCCAGTGGGCAGCGCGCTCGTACTCTTCCGCAGCCGACGCCAGACGCATCCTCTCGTCGAGGTCACGCTCAAGCTCCTCCGTGTCACCGGAGAGGATCCTGAGCGCGCGCTCCAAGAGCCTGCCGTAGTCCTCTTCGGAGATGAGGTCGACACATGGAGCGGAGCACAGGTTGAGCTGGTGCTTGAGGCAGGGCCTTGAGCGGTTGTTTAGCACGTGGTCGGGGCAGTCCCTCAGGGGAACCACGCGGTGCAGCTCCGAGAGCGTCCTACGCACCGCGGGCGTCGAGACGAAGGGGCCGAAGGTGCGGCTGCGCCCCTTGACCTTCCCCTCCTTCTGGCTGTGCTGCCTCACGAACTTAAGGCGCGGAAAGCGCTCTTCCAGGTCCACGCGGATCATCAAGAAGGACTTGTCGTCCTTGAAGAGCACGTTGTGCGTCGGCTTGTACTGCTTGATGAGCGTGCCCTCGAGGAGCAGCGCCTCAGCCTCGGTCCTCGTCACGATGGTCTCCAAGGTGCGCGCCTCCTTCTCGAGGAAGCGGATCAAGAGCCTCCCGTCTCCACCAGGACGCTTGTACGAGGCGACCCGCTTCCTTAAGTCCTTGGCCTTACCGACGTAGATCACCTTCTCCGCCGCGTTCCGGAAGAGGTAGACCCCCGGCTTGCGTGGGAGGTCATCCTGCCACCAGCAGGGCACGCTCACTTCCTGAGCTCCATCCGCTCCAAGACTTTGATCCTGTCTCGCAGCCCGGCCGCCTCCTCAAAGGCGAGCTCTTCGGCGGCACGCAACATGTCGGCGCGCAGGCGCGCGAGCTCACCACGCAGTTCTGTCGCGCTCCAGGACTCCGCCTCATCCCCTTCGCCAGCGCCGAGGTCCGCACCTGCGATCTCCGGGTAGTCCATCTCGTATATCGCTTCGATCCCTTCCCTGATCGGCTTGACGATCGTCTCAGGCGTGATCCCGTGTTCGGTGTTGTATTGCTCTTGCAGGGCGCGCCGCCGGTGGACCTCGTCCACCGTCACTCGAATCGAGTTGGTCTCTTTGTCCGCATAGAAGATCACCCGCCCCTCCACGTTCCGCGCCGCTCGGCCGCAGGTCTGGATCAGCGATGTCGCCGAGCGCAAGAAGCCCTCCTTATCCGCATCCAAGACAGCGACGAGGGCTACCTCAGGTAGGTCCAGGCCTTCACGCAGGAGGTTGATCCCTACCAAGACATCGAACTCACCCAGGCGCAGGTCACGCAGGATCACCGTTCGCTCCAAAGCGTCGATCTCCGAGTGAAGATACCGGACGCGCACCCCGAGCTCGGAGTAGTAGGTCGTCAACTCCTCCGCCGAACGCTTGGTGAGGGTCGTCACTAGGACCCGGAACCCGGCGTCCACGGTAGCTCGCAACTCCGCCAGGAGATCATCCACCTGGGTCGTTGCCGGACGAATCGTGATCTCCGGATCGAGCAGGCCCGTCGGGCGCACGATCTGCTCGAACACAGCCTCCTTGGATTGGGAGAGCTCCTGTTCGCTCGGCGTCGCCGAGACATAGACCACTTGTTTCACGATCTCTTCCCACTCCTCCGCCTGAAGCGGCCGGTTGTCGAGCGCGCTCGGCAGGCGGAAGCCGTGCTCGACGAGGGTCTCCTTGCGAGAGCGGTCCCCGCGGTACATCCCTCGGATCTGTGGCACGGCCACGTGGCTCTCATCCACGAAGACGAGCCAGTCATCAGGGAAGTAGGAGAGCAAGGTCGAGGGCGGCTCACCCGGAGCGCGTCCGTCCATGTAGCGCGAGTAGTTCTCGATCCCCGGGCACACTCCGATGGTCTTGAGGAGCTCGAGGTCGTGGCGTGTGCGCTGCTCGAGGCGCTGCGCCTCCAAGAGTTTGTCCTGCTTGTTCAGCTGGTGGAGGCGCTCATCAAGCTCCTCTGCGATCCCCTCCGTCGCCTGGAGGATCCGATCCTCAGGAGTCACGTAGTGGTTCGCCGGATAGAACATCGTCGACTCGAGCGGGCGCAGGACCTCCCCACGCAGAGGGTTCACCACAGACATGCGCTCCACCTCATCGCCGAAGAGTTCGATCCGAATCACCTCGTAATCCTCGTAGGAGGGGAAGACCTCGATCACGTCGCCGCGCGCCCGGAAGGTGCCGCGCCGAAAGTCGAAGTTGTTGCGCGTGTACTGCAGACGCGTGAGTTCACGCAGGAGCTCATCCCGGTCGATCGTCTGCCCCACCTCAACCGGTAACGCCATCTCGCGGTAGTTCTTCGGGCTGCCGAGACCGTAGATGCAGGAGATCGAGGCGACGATGATCACGTCACGGCGCTCGAGGAGCGAGCGGGTCGCGCTGTTGCGCAAGCGCTCGATGTTCTCATTACGGCTCGCGTCCTTCTCGATGAAGGTGTCGCTTGCGGCGACGTAGGCCTCCGGCTGGTAGTAGTCGTAGTAGCTGACGAAGTACTCGACGGCGTTATCCGGGAAGAGCTCTGAGAACTCCGAGTAGAGCTGCGCTGCCAGGGTCTTGTTCGGGGAGAGGATCAAGGCTGGCCTGTCGAGCTCTGCGATCGTGGCAGCCATCGTGAAGGTCTTCCCCGAGCCTGTGATGCCGAGCAATGTCTGGTGTGAGGTCCCTGACTGCAGGCTGTCCACCAGCCCACGAATGGCCGCAGGTTGGTCCCCCATCGGGTCGAAGGGGCACTCAAGCCGGAAGGCATCTCTCTTCTCTTGTGTGTTCACGCTCACCTCGGAGATCCTAGCAAGCACCAAGCGACTGCCGTTGCGCCTCATCTGGCGGGCCGTTACCTTTCGGAATCACTTCCCCAGGCCCCAGGAGCGGGCATCTGAACGAGCTTAGGGTCCTATCCAGGAACCCTGGAGGCTCTTCAGGGTCACGCGGCTCCGCTCCGGTATCATGAACGCCGGCTCCACGACCCTGGAACCAGACAACCGAGAAACAGACGAATGCGTATCCAGTGCACATCCTGTAAGACGACCGCCAAGCTCTCCGATGACAAAGAGGGCGCGAAGGTCCGCTGCCCCTCGTGTGGTCACGTCTATGTCGCCCGCCCCGCAGGCGCGCGCGGCTCTCCCAGCACCAAGTCGAGCGACACCAAGCTCATGATCTTCGGCGGCGCGGGCCTCATCGGGGTCATCCTACTGATGGCTGTCATGTCGGGCGGCGAAGCCGACGAGACCTCAAAGATCGAAACCTTGCCGGAACTCGTAGAGGACGTCGAGATGGTCGACCTGACAGGGTGGGACTCTCCCCTCGTCGGCGTCGCTAGATCCATCCACAAGAGCTCCTTCCAACGAGACCGCATCAGGCTCCAGCGCCTCCTCGCCATGGACCGCATCTACGCGCGCATGGAGACCACCGAAGAGAGAGATGTCATACCCGGCGACTGGGGCGTCCTGTCCAATGACAAACAGATCATCTTCGAGGAGGAGCTCATCAACTCGATGCTCGACGGCGCGATAGACAACCTGGTCGCGACCTGGAAGCCCTTCGACGGGCTGGTGCTCCTGGAGACAAACGAAGAAGCAACCGTCCGAATCACGCTAGAGCCTCGAAACACTGAGTTGGGCGTACAGACAAGAAACATCGAATGGCAGCTCGTCAACGTCAACGGAAGGTGGAAGGCGTGGGCCTGGGAGCGCTGGATCTCTCCCGAAGAGTTGCGTGGGGAGCTCGTCGCCCGCGTCAGCTCCACCAACAAGATCACCCTCTCAGACGGCTCCAAGGTCCTCGAGGCCGAGCCCGGCCCCCTAGACTGGGTGGTTGGAACATCCGCAGAGGAGCGCGCGCACATCGAGAAGCTCATCGCGACAGTCTGCGCCCCCGACACGAGGGGCTCAGATCTGTACTCCGCGCGACAAGACCTCATCGCCATCTGCCGACCTGCCATCCCCGCGCTGCTCACGAAGTTCTACGAGCTCGACCTCGAGGGTTTCGAGAGCTACGAGAACCAGACCGCTGCCATGCAGCTACACCAGTCGCTCACAGAGATCACCGGCTACGTCACCACCTTCAAGGCGCACGAAGCCCTTGGCGCCACGGACGAGCGGCGCTCCAGCGGGGTCAAGCAATGGTTCAGTTGGTACCACCGGAGATTCAAACGCTTCAAGTGTGAGGCAGACGGGGCGCCAGAGAAAACGGAAGAGGAGGTGCCCCTCTTCGAACCCAGAACCGAACAAGAGCGTCGCGACTATGAGCGCGCGCTCAGAGAGGCAGGCAACAACTGATCACGATTCCGGTCGCCGCACCACTTACGCAGCGTTCCACACCCTAGATACGAGAACCATCCCATGAGCCATCGAGTCGGCATCTGCTCCTCATGCGAGGCAAACTACAAAATCCCGGCGGACTTCGCTGCGGACAAGGCCAAGTGCAAGTCGTGCGGAGGCATCGTCGAGATCGGCGATGTCGTCGACGACCCGCCCCCGGTCCCAGCTAAACCTGTCCGAAAGGCGGAGCCCAAGCTGGAAGAACACGTCCCCAGCGGGAAGCATGGAGATGGTCCGAGCATGATGGAACAGCTCCGGGCACAACGCCAAGCGGAGCAGGAAGGTGAGTCAGCAGCGCAGCCTGCGGCTGCCTCCGAATCGGCCGCCTCCCCGAGCGATGAGACCATCTCCAGCACCGGCCCTGTGAAGACTCGCGCCTCATCACGAAAAGCTGCGCCTTCTCGCTCGCGCCGTCGCGGGCGCCGGGATGATGAAGAAGAAGACGGGGATGAGGAACAGAGCGGTCGCAGAACTCGCAGGAAGGAAAAGAGCCCCCTCCCGCTCATCTGCACGGTGTTGCTCTTTATTGGCATACTTGCCGGCGGAGGCTTCTACCTCTTGCAGGGGGCCGACGACGAGGCTGTCCTGATCGTCGAAGAAGAGATAGCCAAGGCAGGGGATGGCAGCTTGATCGAGGCAGACACCATCCCAACGCCGGAGGATTCGGCCGAGGATCCCCCGGCCGAGGATCCCCCGGCAGAGGAGGAGGAGCCGATGGAGGAGGTAGAGGAGAAGCCCAAGCCGGCCTCCAACCCCAAGGTCAAGGACCCCATGGAGGTCGACCTCGCCGGACTCTCGGACTTCGGTCCGGCGCCGGAATGTGACGCTGACCGCTGGGAGAGCCTCCTCGAGGACGCAGCCCTCCTGGTCGACCCCCAGGCCGGGGCCTCCGGTGGCCGCGCAGGGAAACGACTCATTGATTCAGGCAGACTGGCCATCCCGGCCTTAATCAACATCTTCAAGACTCGCGACATGTCGTCTGACGACGGGTTCCGAGACGGCGACGTCCTCCAGCGCACCCTTGAGAAGATCTACAACGGCAAGAACTTCGGCTGGAAGTACTCCACGGAGCCCAACGACCACTGGTACAACCGAAAGGTCGTCGAGAACCACTGGAAACTGTGGGACAAGTACCAGGACGACGAGGCCGGCTGGTTGAAGTTCACAGGCCTCGACAAAGAGGGCGTCAAGCCCTCTTCAGGCGGGGGTGGGGACGACCTCTCCACGGACGAACTGGACGCCCTCGACGATATCTAGTCGAGACACCTCTCGCTGAATACGCGCCCGCCTGCGACTCACCTCGCGGCGGGTTCGTTCACTTGGGGCTCGCAGGTTCGGTGAGCCCCTGACCCTCGATCCCACCGACCCCCCCCCTGCGCGGGTCGCTCGCGACCTCCACGACGCGCTCCGCCTCACCGTCCTCACCGCCCTCAGTGCGGACAAGGATGGCCTGTACGCTCGCGAAGCTCGCGCCCGGCTCGACCGATATGGGATGTCCGCGCCCCTCGAGGTCCTTGATGAACTCCGCAGGCCAGCCGCCCTCGAAGCGCGTCGACTTCGGGCGCCACTGCTGATGGAAGCGCGGTGCAGCCACTGCCTCCACGAGCCCTTCTTCTAGGAGCAAGACCCTCAAGACGACCTGGGTGACGGCGGTGATGATGCGGGGGCCACCGGGAGCGCCGATGACCATGTGTACGCGCCCGTCCCCGTCCCGAACGACCGTGGGTGACATCGATGAGAGGGGTCGCTTACCCCGCGCAGGCACGTTCGCGTCACTGCCGACGAGCCCGTAGACGTTGGCGACCCCGGCGGTCACCGCGAAGTCGTCCATCTCATTGTTCAAGAGGAATCCGGCGCCCTCGACGAGGATGCAGCTGCCGAAGGAAGTGTTAAGCGTGGTCGTCAAACTCACAGCGTTCCCGTTCCGATCGAGGACCGAGAGGTGAGTGGTCTGATCGCTCTCTTGAGGAGGCTCTACCCCCCAGGGTCCGACCTCCAAGTTGGCGCGCTCACCGATCGCTACGCGCGCTGCAGAGATCCGAGCGTCGGAGAGGAGCTCACCCGAGGGAACCTTGTTGTTGTCGGGTCCAGGGTCACCCATGTGCTCAGCGCGGTCTGCGAAGCCGTGGCGCATGGCCTCGATCCACCAGTGAATGAGACGCGGCTTCGGTTCGAAGGACCCTCCAGGCAAGGCCTTCATCTCCTTGTCCAGTGGGAAGCCCTCCAGAATTCCCAAGACCTCGCTCATGACGAGGCCGCCCGAGCTAGGAGGAGGCATGCCCAAGATCTCCCAGCCGCGGAAGCGCGCCCGCGTGGGCTCCCTCTCCACCGCCTGGTATGACTTCAAGTCCTTGAGCTCGATCTGGAAGAAGCCGTCTGCGGGGGTGCCTGCGTCTGCGGAAGGGACCGGGGTGCGCTTGAGCTCTTTGACGATTGCCTTGGCGATCTTCCCCTCGTAGATCGCCTTGGGCCCTCGTCGCGCATACAGAGCCAGGGTCTTGGCGAGGTCCGTCTGAACGAGGAGCTCCCCCTCAGCCACACCCACGCCGTCGGGGTAGAAGACCTCTCGCGCGGCAGGATTCATCCTGTCGTGAAGCGAGGTGGACTTGAGGCTGCGTGCCAGCCAGGGATCCACGGGCCAGCCCTCTTTGGCGAGCCGGATCGCATCTTCCGCGAGTTCCGGGAAGGTGAACCGCCCTGAGCCGTACTCCTTGTGCAAGTGCCAAAGTCCTGCAGGGCTGCCAGGGACACCTACAGCCATCGGGCCCCGCAGCGAGCGCCTCGAGACGACCTTCTCTTCCTCATTGAAGTAAGCCCGCGGGTTGGTCCCATGCGGAGCCACCTCACGGAAGTCCACAGCGCGTGCATCACCCTCGCTCGGAACCCACACAGCGAATCCACCGCCGCCCAAATTCCCGGCCTGTGGTAGCACTACAGAGAGGGCGAGCGCTGTCGCAACGGCTGCGTCTGCGGCGTTGCCACCGCCCTCCAGAACGGAAAGACCAGCTTGCACCGCCAAGGGGTGCTCAGCGACCACAGCTCCTGCGCTTGGTCCATTCTCTGGACTCTGTCCCCATAAGGCGCAAGAGGGCCCTAAGAGCAGGAGGAAGCCGAATATGGCTGCGCGCAAGAGTCGACCTCCGTACGGGTTCTAAGCGAGCCCCTCGTCTTCCGTGATCTCCTCAACATGGACGCCACGCTCGCGCATGTAATCCACTGAGCGCTCGATCGCCTCCTCCTCCCCCTCAATCTCAACCGCGACGAGGGCCACAGAGTCCGTAATGCTCGCAGCGCGGATATTGGGAATGACGCCAAACTTCTCGCCGAGGGTGTGACTGACGATCGGCTCGGCGATGAGGTTCTGGGGGAAGGTACAGAAGTACTTGCGCATGATGATCAGGCCTCGTCTCCATCAACGGCCCGGGGTCGGGCAGAAAGCGAGGACAAGCATCCCAACACAAGCAGCACCACCGCCGCAAGCCAACTCCGCCTCCCCGTCCTCAAGTCTGGTCCGATGTCAGCTGTCCCAGCCGCGTCGTAGACCGCCGGGTGTCTCATCCAGTCGATCCCGCCGCTCTCGGCGACCCAGGCCACAGGCGATGCGTCCAAGAGCGATGACGTCACCTCGGCCGGCCAAGGCCGATCTAGTCCCCCACCGAAGGTCGGCGCCAAGGACAGCCCGCCTACCACGAGGAGAGCCACCCCCGCAGCACGCTGTGGAGACAACCTGGCACCCAAGCCCATCCCAGCAGCGTAGAGCCCAAAGATCGCTAGAGAAGCGGGGAGCGGTTCCGGCACCACGCCCGTGAAGAACAGCACAGCAGCCCATACCAGAGGCGGAGCCCAGGCCTGGGGCTTGCGAGCCCAGCGGCCCATCCATGCCCCGCAGCTCGTCGCCGTCAGGGCGAGCCACGAGAGGATCATCACGGGAGCTCCGAAGCCCGCTGCCAGGCCGGCGGACCCTATGACCAAGACGACCACGAGGGAGGAGAGCATCCGCCTAGGATACCGACTGAGAGCGGATGGTACGTGCCGGGACACCTGGCGGTATCCTGAGTGCAATGGAACCGAGGACCGAGTCATGAGCCCTGAACGCCTGCTCTCGGCGTGGAGGCGCCTAGGGGGCAACCCTTTGGGGCGCGGCCTCTTCAACCTCGGCGTCCGCCTCGCGGTCCCTTACTCCGGGAGCACGTGCCCACGAGTGCAGGAAATTTCACCCGGCAGGGCACGAGTCCACCTCCACGACAAGCGGCGCGTGCGCAATCACCTGAACTCCATCCACGCGATCGCCCTAGCGAATGTCTTGGAGCTCACCAGCGGCCTGGCGATGATGGCTGCGCTCTCCCCCGATGTCCGCGGCATCGTTTCGCGCCTTGAGGTCAACTACCAAAAGAAGGCGCGCGGCCGGCTCGAGGTCACGAGCGAGTGCTCACCTCCGGAGTCCCTCACTGAGAACACCGAGTTCTTGGCGACAGCCGAGGCGCGCGACTCCACCGGAGACGTCGTCTCTTCCATCTCCGTCACCTGGATCCTGGGACCAGCCAAGAAATGAACCCGCTCGAGACAGCCTTCACCAGAGACGCCGGCGTCGAGGTCCCCTTGATCTGCGGGGCCATGTACCCGTGCAGCAACCCGGAGCTCGTCGCCGCGGTCAGCGAGGCTGGCGCCCTGGGGGTGATACAACCGCTCTCCTTCGCCTACGTTCACGGCGACAGCTTCAAAGAGGGCCTCGCACGCACGCGCGAGCTCACCTCCAAACCCCTCGGCTTCAACGCGATCGTCGAGAAGAGCGTGAAGGCTTATGAGAATCGGATGCGAATGTGGATCGACGAGGCCCTTGAGGCTGACGTGAAGTTCTACGTCACGGCGCTCGGGAACCCGCGCTGGGTCTGCGACGCCGTCCACGCCGCCGGCGGAATCGTTTACCACGACGTCACCGAGAGGAAGTGGGCCGACAAGGCGCTCGACGAGGGCGTCGACGGCCTGATCTGCGTCAACCGCAGGGCGGGCGGTCACGCCGGCGCCAAGACCCCCCAAGACCTCTACGAG
>Ga0310342_100003703_pt1 | contig 10114 bp, 7 predicted proteins | sample S15DNA20500_MG_FD_206155 | JGI IMG/M metagenome (GOLD analysis project Ga0310342, IMG submission 206155) | Marine microbial communities from station ALOHA, North Pacific Subtropical Gyre - S1503-DNA-20-500_MG | ecosystem: Environmental > Aquatic > Marine > Oceanic | place: Pacific Ocean: North...
GAGTAGGTCTGCATATTCAACCAGAACACCTCTAATTATTTGATCACTGATGGGGACTGAACTTCCCATAAATCGGTCTCCAATATCAACGATATTATTGTTTGCAATCACATAATCGAGAATGTTCTCATCCGTATGTTTTATTAGAGCTTCCACGTGATCTTCAATAGAGAAATGTTGGGTTTCCCCTATTTCAGTGGCAACGTTACAAACATATATCTTGAGTGCTGAGGTATTGAGCAATGCATCTCTGATCCCTGGAACCATTAGGTTTGGGAGTATGCTCGTGTAAAGGCTGCCAGGTCCCATTATTACTACATCAGCTTTGAGTATTGACTCCTCTGAAGGGCCATATGCTTTCGCAAATGGGGGATTGATGAAGAGCCTTTCAACGGTTCCTTTTTCTGCAGTGATATTTGACTCGCCTTTTATCATTTTACCGTTTTTCATTCGTGCGGACAGGTTAAGGTTAGCTGTTGTGGCAGGAGTTATTTTCCCCCGGACTGCCAGCACACGGCTGGATTCGGATAGAGCGCTTTGGAAGCTATCTGTGACGTGAGACATCGCAACTATAAATAGGTTTCCGAAACTGTGACCTTTTAAGCCTTCACCTTCAGTGAACCTATATTGGAATAATTCAGGAAGTAAAGATTCTTCGTCAGACATTGCAACTATGCAATTTCTGAAATCGCCTGGAGGAATCACTCCGAGCTCACGCCTCAGGCGGCCAGAGCTTCCACCGTCATCTGCAACCCCTATGATGGCGGTTAAATTATCAGTGTGTTGTTTTAGTCCTTTCAGCAATACCGACATTCCTGTGCCGCCACCTATTACTACCACATCAGGCCCTTTTTCTCTCGATAAATTTGTGTACAGAGTGTCCCCGATATCCCCTAGGGTGGGATTTCCCACGATTAATTGTGAAATCGTTTTATAAAGACCTAAAAATGATGCACCGATTACTGCACAGCCAAGAAATAAAAGGATCGCCCCTTCTGTGTGCCAGGGTAGGAAATTGAAAGAGTTGGCGATATCGATTTTGTTGGTAAAATATCCTATTCCGGCAGAGAATAGTGATATTCCCAAAATCCATAATATAACCCAGCGTTTGATTCTTATCCCAGGTTTGAGCAAGTGTATAGCCGAGAGAAAATTTGAAGAATTTTCTTCTTTTCCAGAATTTTTGTGCTGCAACCTCTACCTCAGGTCATTAAGAGCAGTTTCTAACATTTCTGTAGCCATTTTAGGATTTGCTTTTCCTTGGGTCTTCTTCATTATTTGGCCTACCATAAATCGAACCACCGAATGTTTGCCTCCAAGGTAATCAGATACTGCCTCTGGATTTTCCAGGATAACTGTGGCCACAGTTTTTGCGATTAGACTTGAATCACTTATTTGTGACATTCCTAACGCGTCTGAAATTTCTGCGGGAGTCCCACCTTCTACTGCTGCTTTGTCAAAGACAGTTTTAGCCATGCTGCTGCTTAGTCTCCCTGACTCCACCATGAGTACAAGCTCTGCTAGGGACATAGGTGATAGGTTTGCCGGGTGTTCGTGGTTTTCATTTATAAGTCTCGCAAACTCTACAGTAATCCAATTACAGACACTCTTTGATCGTCCAGCAAGTTTCTCTGGTTCATCAGTTGGGAACTGTGTAATAGTTTTATCGAATAAGATGGAAAACTCCAGGTTAGTAGAAAGGAGGCCAGCGTCGTACTCAGAAAGTTGGAGCTCTTTTAAATATCTCTCCCTTCTTGCGGCAGGAAGTTCGGGGAGCCAACTTTTCACTTCGTCAACCCATTCTCTAGAAATCTGGACCGGAGGAAGATCCGGTTCAGGAAAATATCTGTAATCTGCGGCATATTCTTTTGTTCGTTGACTGATGGTTGTTCCCCTGTCATCAGACCATCCTCTAGTTTCCTGAATTATAGGTTCTCCACTTTCGATTGCTTCTCTTTGTCTTTCTTCTTCATATTTAAGAGCCCGGAACACTGATCTGAAACTATTCACATTTTTTATTTCAACTTTTTTGCCTAAGGCAGAAGTGCCAAATGGGCGAATACTTATGTTTGCATCACACCGAAAACTACCAGCTTCCATATTTGCGGTACTTGCTCCAATTTGCCGGACTATAGAATGGAGGGATGTTAGATAGCTATGAGCTTCCTCCGGACTTCTCATGTCTGGTTCACTTACGATTTCCATCAATGGTACCCCGGCACGGTTAATGTCCAGCAGACTGTATCCTTCTCCATGAGATTCTTGTCTATGGAGTAATTTTGCGACATCTTCCTCCAAATGTACCCTTGTGACGCCTATCTCTTTTGATTTTCCTTCTTCGTCTTGAACAGAGAGCACCCCTTTCCCTGCAATGGGTTGATCAAATTGGGAGATCTGATACCCCTTCATCAGGTCAGGATAAGGATAGTTTTTTCTGTCGAACTTTGTAGTTTTAGATATACCACAGCCGAGTGCGAGCCCTGTGAGTATTACTAGTTCTACCGCTCTTTTGTTCACTACTGGTAAAACTCCGGGCATTCCCATGCATATAGGACACACCCTAGTATTTGGTTTGGCGTTCTGGTAGTCCGACTCGCAAGAACAAAACATCTTGCTTTTTGTCAATAATTGGGAATGGACTTCTAAGCCTATTACCGTCTCGTATTGTGTCGTCATTTAACTAACCTGAGCTTTAACTGGGTTGTTTGTATTTTTACGCAGTAATTAGAATATTTAACTTTGATGCGTCCTATATGATCTGAGATCAATAGGATTATAAGTGATAGAAGTTTAATCTTTGATGTCAATTTCATGGATTGCCCAGCCGTATTTTCCGATCAATGGAACGAAGCGACAGGACTCAAGGCTGTTTACTGATTCTCCTTTTCCGTGTTTCGATATTTTTATCAATGTTTGTTCTTGCAGATCACCAACTGGGCAAATTAGTCTTCCACCAAGTGTCAGTCGATTTATCAATGGTATGGGTACGCGCCTTGCAGCTGCAGATACAATGATCACATCAAATTTCTCACATTTGGGTAAGCTATCCTCGGTCGAATGTTTTATTTGAACATTTTTTATCTCTAGCTCGCCTAGAACTTTTTTCGAGCGATTCACTAACTCCAAGATTCTTTCGAACCCCATCACTTCTTTACAGAGACGGGACAATAAGGCGCAAACGTATCCACTGCCAGACCCTATTTCCATAACCCTGTCTCTTTTCCTTATCGAAACTTCCTCCAGCATTCTACCCACGAGAGACGGTTGTGAGATTGTTTGTTTGTATCCAATTGGGACGGCTCTGTCCTCTTCTACCAGATGACCAAACTTCTCTGGGATGAATTTGGTTCTGGGAATAGATTCCATTGCGGCTATCACATGACTGTCTGTGACGACTTCTTTAAGCCGGCTTAGCCATGGCGGATCAGCTATTGAGCCCGTAGATTTCTCATTGTCATATTTCACGCGGCGACTCCGTAAGACTGAAGATATCCAAATCGGTCACAGGAGAAGTTCACATAGTACTGCCATTCTAACGTACAGGGCATTTTCAGATTGCCGATAAAAAGCCAGTCGAGAATCTTCAATTTCTATTGAGAAATCGCCACTTCTTTGCATCGGATCCAACACAATTGAGTCTTCGTGCAAGTTTGACATAAAAGTAGAGTCGATCTTTGTCAGCACTGGTGCTCTTGATTGGAGCATTTGATAATGAGCTATGGTTCGGGGCCCGTTCAAATACACTACGTTAGACCCCGTAATTTCATCCAGTTCCGAAATTACGGTCAATTCAAGGCCTCTGTCTCTGCAAACTTGATCTATGTCTGGTGAAACTTGTCCACTTATCGGCAAAAGTCTTACGTGAATATTTTTGAACAAGGATAAAGCTAGCAGTAAGGCGCTGACATTTCGATGTTCAAGGCGCCCAATTATGGTTACGGTAATCCCATCTATCGCCCCTAGCTCACGATTTATTGTGTATAAGTCGGCTATTGCTTGCGTGGGGTGGTCGTTTGAACTTCCCCCATTTATAACTGGGATACGGGAGGCGGCACAGGCCCTGTCTATTACGTTAGGCTCACTCGTTCGCAGAACAACCGAGTCTATATGTAAGCTTTTTAGAATTGATGCCGTGTCCTCAATGTAATTAGTGGTTGTTACGGGGAAAAACTGGGAAGCATCTTCGGTATGCAGTGGATGACCACCAAGTAATGTAATCGCTCTTTCAAAAGAAATTCTTGTAAGAAAACTTGGTTCGTAAAATAACGAGAATAGGGTTTTTCCCTCTAGTTGATTCTCATGTAAAGTTCTTTTTCGAAGAACGTTACACGCTCGAAAAAGTTCATTTTCGAAATAGTCCCTTGATAGTGAAATTGTATCTTTTAGATGCTTCATGCTCGTGATCCTATTTGGGAAATACGTTGAACTTAACAAATTTCTCTGGGGAAAGGTCTATTCGAAGCCCTGCAAACAAGGTGGTATGTATCTTGTGCTTGCAACAAATAATTTCACCTGACGGACTTTCAACCCAAAATAAGGTGTCATCTCCTCTGAATTCTTTCCTAATAACTCTGCTGTTTCCGCTCGGATTAGGAGTCATTGCTAGATCGTTGGGTCTGATCGCAATCTCTACTTCAGTCCCATTTCTGAATTCTCCTATCACTCTTATAGGAATTTTCCCTATAGAGGTTAGTACAAAGTCATTCTCTATTTTCCCACTTATGAAATCGCAACCGCCACTCAGCGTCGCGACGTCTTTGGTGTTTGGCCAAAAATATATCTTGTCTGGTGGGTCGACTTGATGGATTGTCCCATCCAACATTATCGCAACTTTGTCAGATATTGAAAAAGCCTCCTCACGATCGTGTGTGACAAATATTGTCGCCGTATCACTGTCTCGTAAAATGGTTTTAACTTCCTCACGTACCAGACTTCTTAAACCAGCATCAAGATTTGAGAAAGGCTCATCCATTAATAACAACTCTGGCTGAGTTGATAACGTTCTAGCCAAAGCGACTCTTTGCTGTTGTCCACCTGACAGTTCACTTGGAAACCTTTGTTTTAAATCATTAATTCGTGTTAAATCCAAAACGGTTTTGACACGGAACGCCTTGTGCTCTGCATTTAGTTTTGAGAGTCCAAACTCTATGTTTTCTTGGACGGTCATGTGGGGGAATAGGGCAAATTCTTGAAAGACCATACCCACTTCCCGTTGATGGGGAGGAACCCAGGTTGCTCCGTTAACGAGTATGCGGTCATTAAGAGTTATGTAACCTTCATCCGGAGAATCTAGCCCAGCTATGAGTCTCAACAAGGTGGTCTTGCCGCATCCGCTGGGACCGAGTATAGAAAGAATCTCGCCATTGTTGATGCTTAAGCTCAGTTTGGATATTGCTGTAATTGACCCATATTTTTTTGAAATATTTTTGCAATGCAGCAGTCTTTTTACCATTGTGTTGCTGATTAACCTCTAAGCCCGCTTTTCAACATAGCTAAAGTCAAAGGAATTGAAGAAACTAAAAGCAGAGTGAGTGACGGAACAGCAGCTTTGGCGAAAAACGCTTCTGACGAATAGGTCCAGATGTCGGTAGTGAGTGTATGAAAATCAAGAGGAGAGAGCATGAGAACAGCCGGCAATTCCTTCATGGTCACCAAAAAAACTATTGCTATTCCCATTAAGATGCTGGGTCTCAGCAAAGGGAGGGTGATTTTTGTATATGTGGAAAGTGATGATTTTCCTAAAGTTTTAGACGATTCCTCTAACTTGGGACTTATATGTAGCATTGATGATCTTACTGAGCCAAGGCCGGTTGGAAGATAAAGTAGGGCACAGGCGAAGACCAATAATCCCATAGATTGGTAAATTGGATATCCTATTCGCGACCCTAAGAAAACCAATGAAAGCGATACTGCTATGCTAGGAAGGGCAAACCCTACAAAGCATGATTTTTCTACAATGGTTGCTAATATTCCTCCGTACCTTACGACAAGATATGACACAGGCAATACGACGGCAATTACACAAATAGACGTCAGTGAAGCTAGGATTAGGGAGTTTCCAGCCGACTCAAATACGTTAATAATTGATTCTCCAGAGGTCAATCCTCTGAAAAGCCAATAACACAATATGGAGGTTGGTATTCCTAGTGAAAAAATTGTCAGTAATAAGCAGAATATTTGCGAGGGAATTTGCCACAGACCAAGCTTCATCACTCTTGGAGCTCTCAACGTTCCCATAGATGTGTTGAAATATTTTTTGTTCCCTCTGATGAAGGATTCAAAGTAAACGACTAGTGTTGCCAGAACACACAACGAGACGGAAAGCAATGCTGCTGCGTTCATATCAAAGGAAGCCCCGTATTGGTTATATATTGACCATGTAAAGGTCTTGTATCTCATCAGTGATACTGCGCCAAAATCGCTAAGAGTGTAAAGTGAAACCAATAATCCTCCAGATAAAATAGCCGGTCTGAGTTGTGGGAGTGTAACCTTTAATAGTGTTTGAAGGCGGTTTAAACCTAAAAGTCTCGAGGATTCTTCCTGGGCCGGGTCAAGCTGATTTATTGTTCCCCTGATTGTAAGCAGGACATAGGGGAAGTTGAGTAAAGACAGTGTTATTAGTGCTCCGGCAAAACCATACAAGCTAGGCATTCTCTCGATGCCAAAGATTGGATGAAGTATTTGTTGGAATAAGCCTTTTGGTCCCATTGCTGACATCAAAAGGTATGCTCCAACATAACTTGGAATTACCAAAGGTAAAAGAGTGACCACTTCCCAGATTCGTTTATATTTCAAGTCAAACTTTGTTATCAGTAGAGCTATCGGGACCGCTATCACAACGCAGGTTGATGTAACGGAGAATGCAAGAATTATAGACCTCCAGAAAATCATTAGAGTGTTTAGTCTAAAAAGCCATAACCAGGAATCAGCTCCTGCACTGAGGGCTTTAAAAATTAGATATACGAGAGGTAGTATGCACGCAATTGTTACCAGCAAAGAGGGTATCACTAAGCCTATCGGAATTCTGAAAATACTCCGATATATTTTATTAGGGCTTTTTACCACTATCTTGTTCAATAAAATGGTCCGTAGAATAAGCGATGGCGCGCCTGAATTCAGTTCGTCTTGTTGAAGCTCTAATATGGATCAGACAAACAAATAAAATATGGTTGGTAAGTATACCCTAACTTAATAACTTAGATAATGCTTACTTGCTTTACAGAACATATTCTGTAAGTCTGGAGATCTTAGAGTAAAATCTCCAGACTTACTCGACTAATTGATAAATTTAGACTAGGGAGGTCTCAATTGCTTGAACAATTTAAAGTAAAAATTGAAGATGAAGTAAGGGTAAAAGAAGAAAACCTTCGTGAAGTGGTTGAGGCGGTTTTCGGCAAGATGGGCCTAGAATCTGAAGATTGCTCACTTGGTGCGGATGTGTTGGTGAAAGCAGATATGAGAGGTGTTGATACGCACGGAGTGTCGAATATGCTTCGTAGCTATGTGACGGGTTATGGGAATGGTGAATTAAATCCACATCCTAACTGGACTATAACTCGGGAAACTCCGTCAACTGCCAATATAGATGGGGACAGGGGACTCGGAATAATAGTTACCCCTAAAGCTATGGATATCGCAATTGAGAAAGCAAAAAATGTGGGTATGGGGGTTGTTACCATTCATAATTCTCGTCACTTGGGTATGGCCTCATATCATGCTCTTAAGGCTGTTGAGCATGACATGATCGGTATGTGCATGACATCCTGCCCCCCAAGTGTTTTACCCACATTTGGATCGGAGCCCGTATTGGGTACCAACCCAATTGCTATGGCGGCACCAGCTAACAAGGAAGCTCCATTTGTTTTTGATGCGGCAATGAGCGCAGTTGCAGGCAATAAGTTGGGTTTGGCAAGAAGGAATGAGACGAAATTGCTCGGTGGATGGGTTGCTGATAATGAAGGTTCTCCAATCATGGAGGAGGTTGATCCTCCTGTTCCTGGCTATGAAGGCTCGGCTTCTTCATATTTATTACCAGTGGGTGGTACTAGAGAGCTAGGCTCTCACAAAGGCTATGGAATGATGTGTATCGTTGATATCCTTGGAGGTATTATGTCAGGAGGGGGCTATGGGATTAATCCTGGTAGACCGAATTTCGGACATTATGTGGCTGCTTACAGTATTGAAGCATTCATGGATACCATGGAATTTAAAGAAACGATGGATGAATGGATTGGAATGCTTACTTCTTCGAAACCGGCCCCTGGACATGACAGAGTTATGTATCCTGGGCTGCCTGAAAAAGAGTCCCATGAGGATAGGTCGGAAAACGGAATACCTCTTCATAAAGAGGTCATAGATTGGTTCAAAGACATCTGCGGGGAGCTTTCGATTCCATTTACGCTTCTGGGTTAGAAATAAGTCACCCCGCTAGCGTAGTCTAGCGGGGTGACTTATTTCTAACTATTTTTTTAGTAGTCCCTAAATGGGTTTGGCATTTCTCCAACGGGTACTTCTATAAGAGTTGGAGCTTCTATATTTATCGAGTTGGATAATTCCTTCTCAAGGGTTTCCGGATCTCCATCCTCTATTCTAACCCCTCTTGCTCCGAATGCATCCGCCAGCTTCATGAAATCAGGATTGTGGACAATAGCTCCGTATTCCCGTCCGTCAAACATGTTTACCTGATCCCTCATAACATTCCCGAAGGCATTGTCATTGAACACCACAACAATAGCGTTTATGTTGTGGTGAACAGCTGTTGATAGCTCCTGAACGTTGAACATAAATCCACCATCTCCAGATACAGCTATCACTGGCTTATCCGGTCTTGCCACTTTTGCACCTAGCGCTGTCGGGTACGCGAAGCCCAAATTTCCGTAATATGACGATGTTAAATAGGTGCGGGGCTCGTAAACCTCGTATTTGTTCCTACTGTAATAACCAATTTGTGTCATACCTGAGATTAGGATTCCATCATCAGGAATCGCCCTTCTGATTGCATTTACATAAGAATTTTGGGGTTCTATAACCGTGGCAGGATTAAATCTTTCTTCTTTGATTTTTGAGAGTTCTTCTTGCCTGTTTTCCCTTGCTTCCATACGGCCCTTCAGAGCCTCAAGAAGTGAACTCAAACTTTTTTTGGCGTCTCCCAGTATTCCCTCGGTGTTATCGTAATTCCTTCCAATTTCTTCTTCATCGATATCTATCTGTAATACTTTTTGACCTTTAAGGAATTCAGGATAAGCTAGCCTGGTTCCGATTGCGACAACTAGATCGTGATCGTCTATGTGGTTTTCGAAAAAAGTGTCATTCTTAAATCTGAAGCTACCTATCGATAGATAACTTCTATCCGAAATCGATCCTCTTCCTTCACCTGTAGTAATGACGGGTGCTTGTAAAAACTCGGCTATAGCGGTTAGTTCACTCGAAGCTTCTGCGGAGATAACGCCTCCGCCGGCCCATAGTAGTGGGTTTTTCGCTGCTGCAATTAATTCTGCACCTCTTCTTATACTTTCCACACTTCCACCAGGGCGTTCATATTTCCCTTCTTCAAGTAATTCAACATCTGCGATGTCATAAAGTGTCTCAGGGGGAACTTCTATTTCTACGGGTCTTGGTCTTCCTGTTTTCAACTGTTCCATTGCTTCATGAACAGCCTCGGGGATGTCTTTTGCGTCTAATACTAGCCGTTGATGTTTGGTCACTGGTTTGATGGTTTCCATTTGACCTTTTATCTCGTGGAGCATCCCACGTTCAACCCCAATGAGGTCTCTCTCAACTTGTCCCGCTAACACTAAAACTGGTGAGGAGGCAGAATAGGCAGTGCCTATTCCTGCACTTGCGTTCTGTAGCCCTGGACCAGGAACAACTAAAGCCGTTCCTATGTCGCCTCCAGCTCTAGCATATCCGTCGGCCATATAAGTTGTAGCCTGTTCATGTCGGGTATTAATGAACCTTATACCTGGCTCTTTAGCCAACCCATCTAATAGGCCGTAAAGTTGCACGCCAGGAAGGCCGAATATAACTCGGACTCCTTCTCTGTATAGTGATTTAGCGAAGGCTTCTCCGCCCGTCATTTTAGCCATGTATAAGCTCCCTTCTTACTAACGGAATC
>Ga0310342_100003704_pt1 | contig 10114 bp, 5 predicted proteins | sample S15DNA20500_MG_FD_206155 | JGI IMG/M metagenome (GOLD analysis project Ga0310342, IMG submission 206155) | Marine microbial communities from station ALOHA, North Pacific Subtropical Gyre - S1503-DNA-20-500_MG | ecosystem: Environmental > Aquatic > Marine > Oceanic | place: Pacific Ocean: North...
CGGCGTGTGTGTTCGAACGGGCCTGGACCCCGTACCCGATGACTGTCCCGTCCACGCGAGCGATGTTCAGTGGGGTTTACCCGTCGAATGGGACTCGGGAGTCGGGGACTCGGGGAGGGTCGACCCTGCCCGAGTTGTTCCAGGAGGGTGGGAGATCCACGTGGGCGTTCACATCGTTCGGGAGCCTCGGGCACGCGAGTGAATTCCGAGCGCTCGGTGACGGGTTCGATCTGTTTGATCTGGGCCGCGAGAAGGCGCGGGTGCCGGGAGAGTTGCCCGTGGCTGCGTTCGGGCGCCGGATGGAGTCGGCCGGTGATCGTCCTTGGCTCGCCTGGCTGTTTTTGATGGATGCCCACGGTCCCTACGCGGGAGACCCTGAGCAGGGGGACGAGACGACGGAGGAAGAGCGTTACCTGGGTGGCATGCGAGTGGCTGACCGCGCCGTCGGTCGGGCTCTTGCGCTGTTGGAGGAGTCCGGGCTCTCCGACCGGACCATCGTCGTTATCCATGGTGATCACGGTGAGGCGTTGGAGGAGCACGGCTCACGCTGGCATGGCACAGACCTGTTCGAAGAACAGGTCCATATTCCACTCATGGTCCGGGTCCCGGGGCTTCCCGCCGGTCGTACCCAGGTCCCGGTAGATCTGACTGACCTGGCTCCCACAGTGGCTGAGATCCTCGACGTCAAGGTGCCGTCCGGAGATGGCGACAGCCTCGTGCCCCTCATCCTGGGCCGCGAAATGCCGTCCTACGCCTGTTCGGAAGTCTCGGTACCCGGTGCGCTCACTGCTGATCGTCGGGCCGTGCTCTCGGCGTCGGGCATGAAGTTGATTGTTGGCCGTGGCGGTATGGCGGCCCAGCTCTTTGATCTGGAGGCTGACCCTGGGGAACACAGGAATCTGGCCGGAACCGGGCATCCTGCTGAGGAAGAACTGGCCGGACTCGTGAAGGCGGTGTGGGCTCCCTCTCGTCAGGCTCCGGGGGGGATGGTGCTTCCTCCTCCAGTTCAGGAGGGTGATCTCGGCAGCATGCTCGATCTCATCGAGAGGGGTGAGGAGCCCCTGATAGTGCTGAAGCTGCTGGGACCCATCGGAAATTGGTGGCCGGAGCGCGCTCGAGAGATCCTTCACTCTCTCCTTGAGCACGACCGCGCATCGGTGAGAGCGGCGGCGCTCAAGCAACTCGCTCGCCTCGGCATGCGGGGGGATGCACCGTTGATTCGCGGGTGCCTGGAGGACGAGGATGCCGTGGTGCGGGGCGCCGCTCTCCGAGCCTTGGCCACGCTTCTGGGTCAGCAGGCCATCGAATTCGTGTCTCTGGACGCGGGGCGCGGGACCGGAGACCTGGTCAAGAGGGCTGAGATCCTTGCCGAACTCGGAGATGGTTCGGGCCTCGCGGAGGTGAGGCGCCTGCTGCTCGAAATGACACAGGAGGGTCGCCATCAGGCGTTGGTGTCGCTCGCCAGCCATGGAGACGAGGATGCTCTGTGCCTTCTCGAGGCGCAGCACCGTGCCGGGGTGACGTCCCCATCCGAGCCGCTCGGTCCTGAGGCTTCGCGGCTGATCCTGCTCGGTCTCTTTGCGCGGGATCGCCTGTACGCCGCCGAGGCAGTGGCCCGGGCCCTGATGGACCACACGATCAGTCCGGAGGAATTCGAACTCTTGCTTGGCTTTGATGCTCTGGCCTGGGCGCGCCTGTCCCCGTCCGGAATCCTGGCGGCAGCCGGCGACCGTGCCCCGGCTATCCGGTGGCGTGCGCTCCGATGGTTGCAGCGACGGTTCGGCGTCGAGGGAGCGAACCGATTGGTGGCGCTTCGCGATGTCGTTCGGGCGGGACAGCCCCCGGGAGCGTCCCAGGCTTGTCAGCAGGCCGGGCAGCAAGCGGTGCGGGCACTTCTGTCTGCGGGTCTGGAGCCTGCGGGTCTGGGCCTGCGGGACCCGGCATCGGCGGCAGGGCTCCAGGCCCCCGTGCTCACGGTCCCGCTGCGGGACTTGGCCCACCTGGAATCCGTACCCCTCCGATGCCGGTTCTCCGGCTACGCCCCGGGCTCCGGGGAACTGCGACTTCGTGCGTCCTGGGTCAGCGCCGGGGGCCAGATCCTTTCGGGGCCGGTGACGTCGGTGGCCTTGCCTTTCGGCAAGGAGTTCGTTGCGTCACTGCCGCTGCCGGTCCTGGGTAAGGACCCGGTCGCGGGAGCTCAGCTTGAAGTCCAGGATGGCGCATCCTGGCGCCGGATGGCCGGGATCACATTTTGATCACCCGCATATTCATGAGCGGCCCATTAGGATCTACGAAACCCATCCCGTGTGATCTCTCGGATGATCCGGGCCGGTGGTAGGAGTCCAGAGCATGGCCAGGAAGACGACCAGGAAGCGCGAAACGAAAAAGACCGAGGATCTGAATCTTCGACGGCTGGTGAGTGGCCAGTTCCGGAGAGCCGCAGCCGGGCTGGACATCGAGCCTGGCGTGCTCGAGAGCATCCGGATGTGCAACAACGTTTACGCGTTCAAGTTTCCCGTGCGCGTGGGCAATGAGGTCCGCATTTTCGAGGGATACCGGGCTGAGCACAGCCACCATCGGAGACCCCTCAAGGGGGGCATACGGTTCGCGCTGCATGTGGATGCAGATGAGGTCGCTGCGCTGGCAGCCCTCATGACATACAAGTGTGCACTGGTCAACGTGCCCTTCGGCGGGAGCAAGGGCGGGGTTGCCATCGACCCTCGCAGCACGCCTCTGGATGTGCTTGAACGGGTGACCCGCCGGTACACCTTCGAACTGTGTCACAAGAATTTCATCGGCCCCGGGGTCAACGTTCCGGCTCCGGATATGGGTACCGGTGAGCGGGAGATGTCGTGGATCGCGGATACCTACGGGGTGATGCATCCGGACGACATCAACGGATTTGCATGTGTGACGGGGAAGCCCGTGACCCAGGGCGGCATCGCCGGTCGCACCGAGGCCACGGGCCGCGGCGTTTTCTACGGAGTTCGGGAGACACTCACGCATCCGGAGTCGGTGAAGAGGCTGAAACTCGATCCGGGTCTGGAGGGGAAGACCTTCGTGGTCCAGGGCTTCGGGAACGTGGGCTACCACGGGTCACGGATCATGGTGGCTGAAGGGGGTGCCAAGCTCGTCGCCATCGGCGAGTGGGACGGAACCATCGTTGACCAGAAGGGCCTCGATCCAGACAAGGTGAAGGCGTGGCAGCAGCGCAAGGGCACCATCCTCGGCTATCCCAATGCGCGATCCTTGAAACGGTCCGCCTATCTCGACGTTCCGTGCGACGTTCTCGTTCCCGCAGCCCTGGAAAACCAGATCACGGAGGAAAACGCTCACCGGGTGAAGGCGCGCATCGTGGCCGAGGCAGCGAACGGTCCGACCACGCCGGGTGCTGAGAAGATCCTGCTCAAGAACGGCGTCGTCGTCCTCCCTGACATCTACCTCAACTCGGGTGGCGTCACCGTGTCCTACTTCGAGTGGACCAAGAACATCAGTCACATGCGTTTCGGTCGCATGGCCAAGCGCTTCGAGGGCATGAGGGAGCGTCGAGGGCTCGATGCGATCGAGGAGGCGACCGGGATCACGCTGGCTGACTCCGAGAAGGAACATCTGACCAAGGGGCCAGACGAGGTGGACCTCGTGCGCTCCGGGCTCGAGGGCACCATGGTCGATGCTTACAATGAGATCCTTCAGGATCTGTTCGCTCACGGGCGCAGCAAGGACCTGAGGATGGCGTCGTACCGGGTCGCGATTCGCAAGGTCGCAGGCACGTACGAGGCGCTGGGTATCTTCCCCTAACCAGCCGCACCCACACCATGTCTAACAAGGCGATGGAGCTCAGGGCGGAGGTGGATCGCACGCTTTCGGGGCGGATTCTCGCTGACCACGACATCCGCCGCGCCATCGAGCGTTTCGATGAATCCGCGAACAAGAGCGAGACGCGTCGCCATCTACTCTCGACATCGGTGCGGCTCTCGGAGGCGCTGGCCCCAGACGTGCACGGTGTGCTCCGCGGTTGCCAGGAAAAGCTCGGGGTGGAAACGGAACTTGAGCTCTTTGTCTACCCGAGCTCGGATCTGAACGCGGCCTGCGTCCGCCCCGAGGACGGGCGCGTGTTCGTGATGTTCTCCTCGGAGTTGCTCGAAGCGTTCGACGGGGCCGAGTTGGCGTTTGTTGCCGGTCATGAACTGGGCCACCACCTCTTTGACCACCATGCCATTCCCGTGGGGGCTCTCATGCGGACCCCAGGGGCTGTTTCACCGCAGCAGGCTCTGCAACTCTTCGCGTGGTCTCGATTCGCCGAGGTCTCTGCGGACCGGGCCGGACTCTATTGTTGCGGCGACCTGGATGCGGTGGCTCGTGGCCTGTTCAAGCTGGCCTCGGGTTTGCGGAAGGGGGCCGCTCATATCGTCATGGAGGCTCTCCTGGCCCAGGTAGACGACCTTCGTGCGATCGGTGACGCCGACGCCGATGTCGCCGTTCGGTCGGACTGGTTCTCCACCCACCCGTTTTCGCCCCTGCGACTCCAGGCAGCTCGCTTGTTCCACGCTTCGGAGCTCATGACAGACGGCGGGGCACCCCGGGAAGCACTGGAACGGGACGTTTCGAAGTTGATGTCGATCATGGAGCCGGGCTACCTGAAGGACCCCAGCGACGCTGCGAAGTACATGCGACGTCTCCTTCTCGCCGGTTCCATGGTGGTGGCGGCGTCGACCGGTGGCATCTCGGACCAGGAGGTCGAGGCCATGGAGGGCTTTCTCGGCGACCACAAGGTCACGTCTCGACTCGATCCCGAAGCCCTGCGTGATGACTTGCCGCGACGCATCGATGCGGTGGTGGAGTCTTCTCCGCCGTCGCGTCGAGCTCAGGTCCTGCGGGACCTCTGCGTCATCGCCCTGGCTGACGGGCATGCCGACGAGGCAGAGCGTGCGATCTTGGTTGACATCGCGAAGGGCCTTCAGCTGGATCCCGACATCGTTGATGTCGCCCTCCACGCTTCATTCGATCTGGATTGACCTGTCGTGCGCCTCCACCTGGTCGATGGGACGTACGAGTTGTTCCGGACCTGGTTCGGGGCTCCGTCTGCACGCGCGCCGGATGGTCGCGAGGTCGGTGCGGTTCGAGGCCTCCTGAGCACGCTTCGTGCGCTGCTTCGCCGCTCCGAGGTGACCCACGTAGCCTGCGCCTTCGACACCGTGGTGGAGTCGTTCCGCAACGAGCTCTTTCCGGGCTACAAGACAGGAGAGGGGCTGGACCCCGATCTCTTCGGGCAATTTCCTCTGGCCGAACGCGCGGTCCACGCCTTGGGCGTCGTGGCCTGGCCGATGATCGATTTCGAGGCCGACGACGTGCTTGCGGCGGCCGCGGCACGCTGGTCCGGTGTTCCCGCGGTCGAGCAGGTGGTGATCTGTTCGCCGGACAAGGACCTCGCCCAATGCGTGCGTGGAGACCGGGTGGTGTTGTGGGACCGTCGTCGAGACTGCGTCTACGACGAAGACGGAGTGCGCGCGAAGTGGGGAGTGGCTCCGCGTTCCATTCCCGATTGGCTGGCCCTGGTGGGCGACTCCGCGGACGGTCTGCCCGGGGTTCCCCGGTGGGGGGCTCGTTCCTCGGCGACCCTGCTCGCCCGTTACCGCCATATCGAGGACATCCCCGAAGACCCGGAACTCTGGGATGTCGCTGTTCGCGGACGTGCGGCGCTTGCTGCGTCCCTGGCTGAACACCGCGATGCGGTCGATCTCTACAAGCGCCTGGCCACCTTGCGTGAGGATGTTCCTCTGGCGGAAGATCTGGAAGACCTCAGCTGGGCTGGACCCCGTGAAGTCGAACTGCGCGAACTCTGCGCGGAAATCGGGTACGAGAGTTTTCTATGAGCTACAGCCGCGCCAGGATCCACTGGCGCAGGTCAGTACTCCACCACCACTCGGTCGGACGCAGCAATTTTCGACTGCGAACCGAAAAGCGCAGCTTGTCGCGGTCCCAGTCGACTTTCCAGAATCGTCGGCCGTGGATACGTCGGGGCCGTTGCTCGGTTGCGATCCCGACGTCCGCGAGCTTGTTCGGCCACTGGCCGTGTTTCTCATGGTAGGCGTCGAAGCGCGGAATCAGCTCTTCGCACCAGAGCTTCGCTGCCTCGCAGTCGTGCCAGCGAACGACCTCACCTAAGGCCCCCGCCCCGAACTGGACCCCGCAGGCGATGGCAACGGCGAACAGGGTGCGAGATGCTCCCCGACGGCCGAGGCGGAGTTGGAGGAGACCGAGGATGAGGGTGAGGGGAAGGACGAACACCAGGGCCGTCCCTGCTGCGACGGGGTAGACCATGCCCCCCGCTCCCAGGGCGACGCCGATCAGCCCAAGCACGCATCCCACCAGAACGATGGCCAGCCCGTTCCGGCCGGCGTCGAAGGCGCGGATGATCCACGCGACGAGGCCCAATGCCATGCCCGCGCACCCTGCGAGGAGGCCCCACTCGTAGACCTGCCACGACTGGTAGACGTTCGGGTGCAGCACAATGATCGACGCTGTAGCGGCAGCGATGACCAGGAACCACCGGGGGGGAGTGGCGCGGCGTCGGGGTGCGGCGGCTTTCGCCATGGCCTGATCCTACCGGGAGTGAAGCCGATAAGATGGTCCACCCGGCTGGGACCGGGCCAGGAGGATCTCCCATGCTCCCGCATCCGACCCCTTCGATCTGCGCGGTGGCCGTCGCCGCGCTGTGCCTGTCGCTTCCGGCCCAGAAGATCACCACGCCGAAAGAGGCGTTGGGATTTGACATCGGGGCTGATTACCACCTCGCGGACTACCAGCAGCTCTCTGCTTACTGGAAGACGCTGGCCGCGGAGTCTGACCGCATGGCGCTGGAGGTCATCGGGAAGACGGAAGAGGGCCGGGACATCCTCATGGCTGTGGTCACGTCCCCGGCGAACCATCGCCGACTCGGTCGGCTCAAGGAGATCTCCGCTCGTCTTGCGCGGGCCGAGGGAGTGACCGAGGAACAGGCCCGGGAGTTGTCAGAAGAGGGGTGTGCGGTCGTGTGGATTGACGGGGGACTGCACGCAACGGAGGTCCTCGTTGCGCAGCAGTTGATCGAAACCGTCTATCAGATGGTGAGCCGAAGTGATCCGGAGACCCTGCGCACCCTCGACGATCTCGTCCTCTTGTTTTGCAACCCGAATCCGGACGGCCAGGACCTGGTCGCGCAGTGGTACATGCGCAACGAGGATCCGAAGAAGCGCACGTCTCGCCACCTCCCGCGCCTGTACCAGAAGTACACGGGGCACGACAACAATCGTGATTGGTACATGATCACCCAGAAGGAGACAGAGGCTGTTTGCCGCGTCTTCTTCCACGAGTGGTACCCGCAAATTGTCTACAACCACCACCAGACGGGCCCGTCGGGGACCGTCCTGTTCGCGCCGCCGTTTCGTGGACCCCATAACCACAACATCGATCCCCTGGTCATCCTCGGTATCGACGGAGTCGGAGCGGCCATGCACCAGAGATTCGTGGTGGAGGGCAAGCCTGGTTCCACCATGCGATCGGGAGCGAGCTACTCGACGTGGTGGAACGGCGGCCTGAGGACCTGCGTCTACTACCACAACATGATTGGGCTTCTGAGCGAAACCATCGGTCATCCAACGCCCATACGGATCCCGCTGCGGGCCCAGCGCCAGCTCCAGACCGGTGACATGCCTCTGCCCATTGGGCCCCAGCGCTGGCATTTTCGCCAGTCCGTGGAGTACTCGCTCACCGCAAATCGGGCGGTGATGGACTTCGCCTCGCGCAACCGGTCACATCTCCTGTTCAACATCTGGCGGATGGGGATGAACTCCATCGAGAAGGGAAGTCGTGATCACTGGACGGTGCGTCCGGACACCGTTGCCCGGGCCCAGGGGGCGTCGTCCCGGCCGCGGAACACAGGGGGGCGCAGCTCCGGCGGAGGCGGTGCCGCAGAAGCCGCCTCCAGCTCTGCTCGAAAGGGTGTGTGGGAAGAGGTGTTTCGCGACCCTTCCGCGCGTGACCCCCGGGCCTACGTCATTCCCGTGGCTCAGCCTGACTTCCTCACCGCTACCCGTTTTGTGAACACCCTGATCAAGGGGGGAGTGACGGTGCACCGTGCCACTGCTCCGTTCGAAGTCGGGGAGAAGAGCTACGGGACGGGGTCCTACGTGGTGCAGTGTGCCCAGGCATTTCGTCCGCAGGTGATCGACATGTTCGAGCCCCAGGTGCACCCGGACGACATCCCCTATCCGGGCGGGCCACCGACGGCGCCGTACGACAGCGCGGGATGGACCCTGGCGTTCCAGATGGGCGTGGTCTTCGATCGCATTCTCGATGGATTGGACGGCCCTTTCGTTCCCATCGATGGCATGGCGAAGCCCCCGGCCGGAGGCGTAAAGCATGGTGCCCGAGCTCCCGGTTTCTTTCTTTCTCATGCCACCAATGACTCGTTCTGGGCCGTCAATCAGCTGCTCGCGGACGGAGAGAGCGTCTCGTGGCTCCGTAAACCGGTCATGGGCCGTGACCGCACCTGGTCGGCGGGGACGATCTGGGTTGCGAATCGAAAGGGAACGCTGGATCGGTTGCAGGAGATGGCGGAGGAGCGAGGGCTGACCTTCGAGGGTGCGCAGCAGAACGTCCCGGACGAAGTCGGACTTCGGTTACGCAAGGTCCGGGTCGGTCTCTGGGATCGGTATGGAGGCTCCATGCCGTCGGGATGGATGAAGTGGATACTCGAGCGCTTCGGTTTCGATCACGAGTTGGTGTACGCCCCGCAACTCGATGCGGGCGAACTTCGGGAGCGGTTCGATGTCCTGGTGTTCGTTCCTGGGGCCATCTCGGGCGCGCGCAGGGGGCGCCGTGGGAGTTCAGGACCTGGGCCGAAGAGCGTTCCGGAGGAGTATCGTGATCGCATCGGCAGGGTCACCGTGGCCAAGACCATTCCGAAGTTGAGGGAGTTCCTCGAGGCCGGTGGGACTGTCTGCGCCATCGGGAGTTCGACATCCCTGGCCACTCACCTCGGACTCCCCATCACCGATGCCCTCATGACCCGTGACGACGAGGGCAAGGCGGTCTCGTTGCCTCGCGACCAGTTCTTCGTTCCCGGTTCCATCCTCCAGGCCACCCTGGACGGGAGCCATCCCCTGGCCTACGGGGCTCCGGAGTCGATCGATGTCTATTTCCGTCGCAGCCCCGTGTTCCGTCTGCGCCCGGATGCCGCCCGTGCGGGAATCCGTCCGGTGGGATGGTTCGATGGTGAGGAGGTCCTCAGGTCTGGCTGGGCCTGGGGTGAACACCACCTGAAGGACGCGGTTGCGGTCGTCGATGCCCGCGTGGGTAAGGGTTCCCTCTTTCTCTACGGTCCGGAAGTCGCTTTCCGCGCCCAGCCCCACGGGACGTTCAAGCTGCTGTTCAACGGCATCCACTACGGGCCCGCTCGAAGCGCCGACCGGGCCCGCTGAGCGGACCTGGGGGATCGGCAGCGCGTCCGAGGGGAAGGTCAGTCCCGTCCGCGGCGTCGGGGAGGTCCGCCAGGATCGGTGACCGGGATCTGCGTCTTCCAGTGGACGCCCTCCCGTTGTCCGCGCCGGATGTGGCTGCGGATGTCCTTGGAGAGCGCTTGGTGCTTGGCGAGTCCGTTGGCCAGGACTTTTTTCAGTGCGCTGTCTGTCGCGGTCGTCCCGGTGCGGACCAGCACCTTCCCGTCGGAACCGAAGGCTCCTGGCTGGACCACCAGGATTCCGCTCTTGGTGCCCGCATCCTTGATGGCCTTGAGGTCGGATCCCGATCGGGTGGATCCGTATACGAAACGGCCTGCGAACTCCTTTGACCAGGCCAGCTTCGCCACGCGCGTTTCGAGCTTCTTGGAGGCCGCAGAGTCCTTGGCCAGGATGACCACCAGGGGGAGTCCGTCACAGGCGGCGACATTGAGGGCGAGGCGCACGGTGGCCATCTTCGGGAGCGGGTGAAGCTTGGTGCTGCGAGAGCTCTGGGCTCTTCGGCCCGCGATCTTCTTCATCGTCTCCGCGAGGTCATCTCCGGATCGATACATGCGCTTGGGCGAACGGCCGGGGCGTGTGAGCGTCCGTCGTCCGTCCGACGAGAGGATCGCGAA
>Ga0310342_100003706_pt1 | contig 10113 bp, 7 predicted proteins | sample S15DNA20500_MG_FD_206155 | JGI IMG/M metagenome (GOLD analysis project Ga0310342, IMG submission 206155) | Marine microbial communities from station ALOHA, North Pacific Subtropical Gyre - S1503-DNA-20-500_MG | ecosystem: Environmental > Aquatic > Marine > Oceanic | place: Pacific Ocean: North...
AAGCGCGCGCTCTTGTCGGAGAGTGCATCGAGGTGGGGCGTCTTGATCCAGGGATGGCCGTGCCGTCCCACCGGGCCGTATCCCTGGTCGTCGGTGATGACGAGAATGACATTGGGAGTTTTTGCGCTGGCGAGGGGAGCGAGGCAGCTGAGGAGACAGAGAAGTGGGAAGAGGCGTTTCATGGGAAGGTGGGATACGATCAGGAGTGGGAGGAGCTATCGCCCAAGGACAAAAGCTCTACGCAGGCCAGTGGGTGTTGGCAACTCAGACTGAGCAATCGCGCTAGTGGTTAGCGCGGATGGCGGCCAACTCGGCTTCCAGCTGGGCCGCGATCTGCGTCTTTTGCTCGATGAGGTTCCTGGTCTCCCCCGGATCCTCGGTGAGGTTGTAGAGATGATAGGGTTTCTGGAAGGGCTTGCCCCGGGGCCCCTGCCGGCCTCCCGAGCCATTGCCGGCCACGAGTTTCCATGGACCCTTCCGGATGGCGAAGATGCCGGCAGCCGAGTGGTTGATCACGCCGGGCCGCGGTTTTCCGGCAGCCTTGCCCCGGGCGGCTGGCAGGAAGGAAAAACTGTCCCGGGCGCCGCCAGCGGGAACAGGTTGTCCCACCGCCTCGGCAATGGTGGCGAAGATATCGGTGTGACAGGAGACGCGCGTGACCTGCCTGCCCGGCTTGATGCCGCCTTTTTCCCACCGGACGAAGAAGGGGACCCGGTGCCCACCCTCCCAGACGTCGGCCTTGGTTCCGCGCCAGTGATGGTTGGCGGAGTGATCGGCGGGGCGGTAGCCCTGGTTCTTCTCGTCAGCGAGGTGATGGTTCTCCCCGTCCTTGCGCCGGTACATGAAAGACCCGTTGTCGCTGGTGTAGATCACGAGGGTGTTGTCGCCCTGGCCCGAGTCCTCGATGGCCTTGAGGACCACGCCCACCGTGTGGTCGACCTGGTGGACGAAGTCGCCATAGGGTCCCAGCTCCGTCTTTCCAACGAAACGCTCATGGGGCCAGACCGGTTTGTGGGGACCGGTGAGGGGCAGGTAGAGGAAGTAGGGTTTGCGGGTTGCCGGGTCCTGTTTGTCCGGGGAGGTGGCCTTCCTGATGAAGGTGGCCGCTTCCGTGGCGAGATCATCCAGGACGTCGCCGGGGTCGAAGTCGGGGTCCCGGGGCCCAGCGCGGACATACTTCGGAAAGCCAATGGCTTTCTGGGTGGTGCTACACCTGGCCACCGCCTGGTGATCGCGCAGGTAGACGTAGGGGACCATGTCGAGGGAGGCCGCGATGCCGAACCACTGTTCGAAGCCCTTCTCGATCGGTCCATTGGTGAAGGGTTCGTCGAAGACCACCTTTCCCTTCCCATCGCGGGCCCATTCGATACCGAGGTGCCATTTGCCCACCATGGCGGTCTGGTAGCCGTGGGACTTGAGGTAGCTGGCGATGGTGGGGCGGTCGTCCTCGATGAGGGGTTTGTCGCGGGGCGGGAAAAGGACTCCACTCTTCAGTCGGGAGCGCCAGCAATAGCGGCCAGTGAGCAGGCCGTAGCGGGTGGGAGTGCAGACCGCGGAGCCACTGTGGGCATCGAGAAAGGTGGCGCCGGAGCGTGACAGTGCGTCGAGGTGAGGCGTCGGGATCCTCGACTTCGGGTTGAGGACCTTCACATCCCCGTAGCCCATGTCGTCGGCCAGGATGACAACGATGTTGGGCTTGGCGAGTGCGAGGGCCGGATGGAAGAGGAAGAGAAGGGTGAAAAGGGGGACTGGCTTCATGCTTGGGGCTCCACCTCAGCGAATGGGCTGGCGTTTCAAAAGAAGAATCGTCCGATTGTGCTCTTGACCCGGCCCTGACGGGGGGCAATGCGCAGGAGCGTAAGGCTACCGGAATAATAACGCGGCTGGATTGTTGAGTGATCGCTGTTTACGGTTGAGCAAAACGGCCTCAGGGGATGTCAAAACCCAGATGGATCGCAGACAAGGTTGGAGCTCATGAGGGCAAAGTACGTGCACACCAATTTGATCGCGAGGGACTGGAGGAAGCTGGCGCGGTTTTACGAGGAGGTTTTCGGGTGTATACCGCTCCCTCCGGTGCGTGATTATGAGGGCACGAATCTTGAGGCTGCCACGACGCTTCCCGGGGCACGTTTGAAGGGGATGCACCTGCAGTTGCCGGGATACGGAAAGGGCGGCCCGACGCTGGAGATCTTTGAATACCAGCCAGGAGAGTCCTCGCAGGAGCCGGCGATCAATCGACCGGGTTTTGCACACATTGCCTTCGCGGTGGAGGACGTGAAGACAGCGCGTGACGAATTCCTGGCCGCAGGCGGCTCGGCATACGGGGAGCTAACCGTCTTTGAAACAAGCGAGGGGGAGCAGGTTGAGATGATCTACCTCCGGGACCCCGAGGGCAATATCGTGGAGCTGCAGCGGTGGGTTTGCTGAAGCCTGCTTTACGCCGGGTTTACACACTGGAGTCGGTTGGTGTAATACGTTGCCACCATGAAAACCCGACTGTCTCCTGCCCTGCTCGGAGTATTTGCAACTGTCCAGGCCCAGACCGTGATTGATCCGGTGATCGATTCGGTGGCCATGTTCAAGAATGGCCTGACGGTGGTGCACGCCTCTTTCGAGGCAGCGGCACCGGGGGACTACCTCTGGGTCGATCCTCCCAAGGCTGTGCATGGAGCCTTTTTCGTGGAGAGCGGCAGGGGTATGGTGGCGCGGAGCACGACGCGCGCGGTAATGCCCAGGGAGAATCCCGTTCCCACGGGGAACCTTCAGATTGATCTGGCTGGTGCGGAGGTGCGTGTCTCCCTGCGCGGAGCACAGGGCCAGGCCGGGGAGGAAGTGCGTGGGACGGTTTGGACCGGTCCGGCGCCGGACCGCGGCAGCTGGAATACCAACTACGCGAGCACAAATCCGAGTTCCTTTCATCGCGCTTCCCTCGGGGGGGTGAGCCGGGCCGGCGTGATGGAGCGGAGGGACTGGCTGGTCATCGATGCGGAGGAGCGGCGTTACCTGGCGATGGACCTGATCAGCCAGGTCAGGGTTGAGAAAAAGGCGAAGGAACGTCTCAGAGTAAAGCAGCCCGTCCTGCTCTTCTCGACGAAGAAAGCGGGCCGGGTGCAACTCACCTACCTGAGCAAGGGCATGGCCTGGGCTCCAACCTATCGGGTGGAGATGCTGGAGAATGACCGGCTTCGCCTGACCCAGTCTGCTGTCCTGCGCAACGAGCTTATGAATCTGAAAAACACCCGTTTGGAGCTGATCTCCGGCTATCCCAATATCAAGTTCGGGCACGTGGATTCCCTGCTCAATTCCCAAGCCACCCTGGCGGTCTTTTTCCAGCAGGTGAGCCAGCGGGGTGGCGGCCAGAGAGGATTGGTCTCCCAGCAGGTCCTCTACAACAATATTGCCGGCAATGACGTTGGCGCCGCGCAGTTGCTACCGCAGCCCAATGCCGGGGCGGGGGCCGGGGACCTGCACTATGAGAGCATCGGGGCACATGATCTAAGGGAAGGCGATGCCCTTTCCCTTGAAGTGGCAAGTGCGGAGACCTCCTGCGAGCAGGTGGTGGAGTGGAAGGTGCCGGACTTCCGGGATAGTCGAGGGAGGTATGGGCGCCGGGCAGGCAACAGCGAGGAAAACAAACCGTGGGATGTCGTGCAGTTTTCCAATCCGCTCAAGTTCCCGATGACCACGGGGGCGGCTTCCATCCTGGAGAACAAGCGATTTCGCGGCCAGTCGGCTTCGACGTGGGTGGGCCCGGGACAGAAGGCGTCAATCAAGATTAACAAGGCGCTCACGGTACATGCTGAGCATTCCGAAGTGGAAGAGAAAGGAAAGCAGGCGGTGGTGAGGATCGCGGGTGACAACTTCCAGCGGACGACGGTGAAGGGTCGCCTGAAAGTCTGCAATACCCGTGCCACCGCAGTGGAAATGGTGATCCAGGCCGACTTTTCCGGGGAATTTGTCGAGGCGGAAGGGAACCCGGCAGAGAGTCTGCGGCCCGATGAAGCGGGGAGCGTGAACGCGCTTCGACAGCTCGAATGGACGGTCGCTCTGAAGGCCGGGGAAACGAAGATCCTGAGCTACCGCTATTCGCTTCTGGTGAACCGCTAGCGAGAGAGGGTTGTCAGGGCGCCTTCTTCCGGGGGCCCTTTTGCTTGGCCTTGTTTTTGTTTTTCCCCTTGCGGCGGGCGGCCCGGCGCTGGACGGATTCGTCCTGCACTTTCTTCATGTAGACTGCCAGGGCGGTGGGATTGTTGCGCTTGAGGAAGGGAGCGAGAGCATGGTCGTTACTCTCTTCCATGAACCTGCGAAGGCGGGCCTGCAGGGTGCGCTTGATGTCCTGGTGGGCCTCTTCACCGGCCAGGTTGTGCAGGCAATCAGGATCCTTCTCCACGTCGTAGAGTTCTTCCACGTTGCGGTGATCCATGGTCGCCAGGCGGGTCGCGATCTTCTGATCAGTCGCGGCCAGTTTCTTCATCTGGCGATAGGTGGCCGTTCCGTTGGTGGCGGTCCTGAAGACGTTTTCGCCATCTGACCAGGGATTGAAGAGGTAGAGGTGCTTCCTGGTCTGCACTCCGCGGATGGGGTGGCGGTTACCGCCGGCATTTTCATTATAGACCTTGAAGACGGCGTGCCGGCCATCCTGCTGCTGGCCCCTCATGACCGGAACGAAGGACTGCCCGTCGAGCGCGTCCGGCTTTTTGAGGACTGCCATGTCGAGCACGGTGGGGAGCAGGTCCACCGCGGAGATCATGTGGGAGTCATTGACCGAGTCGGCCTTGGTCACTCCCGGCCAGCGGATGATCCAGGGGGTGCGGGTGCTGTGATGGTAGAGCTGGGTCTTGGCGAAGGGCAGCGGCATGCCGTGATCGCTGAGGAACATCACGATAGTGCTGTCCTTCTGCCCCGATTCCTCGAGGGCCCGGAGGATGGCACCCACCGCGTCATCGGCCCGCCGCACGGAGGTGTAGTAGAGGGCGAGTTCCTTGCGCACATCCGGGTGGTCGAAGAGGAATCCGGGGATGGGGACCTCTTCCGGCCTGAAGATCCGCGACACCTTGTGGGGATCGTTCGGTTTCCAGAAGGGCTTGTGAGGATCTGAAATATTGATGTTCAGGCAGAAGGGTTTGTCTGCGGCCCTGGCGGCGGCAATTCCGCGCCGCGTGCATTCGCCATAGGAAGGGACATCCTTGAGGTGCAGTTTGCTGCCGTCCGGACCGGTGGTGAGGTCGGCATCCCAGGGATAGGGCTGGTAGGGGGTCGAGTGACTGACCTTGCCGCGAATGGCAGTGTAGTAGCCCCCGGCCTTCATGAGGTCGCAGAGGACGGGGAACTTGATGGGCTTGACCTGGTAGAAGCCCTCCACCCCGGTGTTGTGGGGGTAGCGCCCCGAGAACATGACGTTGCGGGACGGATAGCAGTTGCCCACCTGCACGTGGGCGTGGCCGAAGCGCAGGCTTTCGTGGGCCAGTTTGTCGATGTGCGGGGTGGTGCCCTTGAGTTTGCAGCCGAAGACGCCCACCGAGTCACAGGACATGTCGTCCACGGTGATGAGGAGGAGGTTGGGCCGGGCTCCGTCGGCAGGGTTGAGGCCCAGAAGGAGAACGGCAAGGGGGAGAAGGGTGAGCAGTTTCATGAGTTACGGGGGGAAGGGGATGTCTCAGGGAGCAGCAGGGGACTTCGCCTGCTTCTTCTTGCGGGAGCCCTTTTTCTTTGGCCGTTCCGCTCCTTCGCCGGGGTCGTTGCGTTTTCCGAACTTGAGGGGACTGAGCCTGCCGCTGCCGGGCTTGAGTTGGCCGGGCTTGAGTCGGTCGATCTCCCGGGCAATGCGGAACCACTCGGCAATCATGCGGGTGGCCCGTCCGGGTTCTTTCCTGCGCAGGTCATTGAGTTCGGTGCGATCCTCCGCCAGGTTGTAGAGTTCCCAGCGACCGCCCTTGGCCGCCACCACCTTCCAGTCCCCCTGCCGCAGGGCGCGGTCAGTCCCGAAGTGCTGGTAGAGGGTGTCGTGCCCTTCCCGCTGCCTGCCCTGGAAGATGGGAAGCAGGGACTTGCCCTGGAGTGGGTCGATGGCGCGTGATCCCACCCGCTTCGGATACTTGGCCCGGCCCAGTTCAAGGAAGGTGGCCATGAAGTCGATGAGGTGGCCGGGTTGGCGGGTGATTGGCCCGAGGGGACCGGGGCTGAGGGTCTGGTCGGTCCCGGCGGCAGAGCTTCCGGGCTCGGCTTTCAGCCCCTTGGGCCAGTGCGCGATGAGCGGAGAGGAAATCCCGCCCTCGTGCTGGTTCTGCTTGTAGAGCCGAAAGGGCGTGTTGCCCACGTGGGCCCAGCCCACATCATAACACCAGTAGCTCTTGGGATCCCATGGTTGAAGATCCTTGCCCCGGGTGCGCTCGAAGGGGCAGGCCCCGTTGTCTGAGCAGAAGAGGAAGAGGGTGTTCTCCCAGGCCTTCCTCTTCTTGAGATGCGTGACGAGGCGACCGACGTTCTGGTCGACGACGTCCACCATGGCGGCAAAGACTTCCATGCGCCGGGCCTCCCACTTCCGATCCTCGGCGGAGAGCGACTCCCAGGAGGGGACGTGAGGAGGCCGCGGACTGAGCTTGAACTGGCGGGGGAAGAGCCCGGTCTTCACTTGCTTAAGATAGCGCTGCTTCCGGAGTTCATCCCAGCCTGCATCGTAGACTCCCTTGTAATTTGCGATTTCCTTCTCGGGAGCCTGCAGGGGATAGTGCGGGGCGTTGTAGGCAACGTAGAGGAGGAATGGTGAAGCCGGGGGACCCTCCTGCTTTCTGGTGAGCATCTCGTCCACGAACTCGATCGCGAAGTCGGTGATGGCATTGGTGGTGTAGAACGGTTTGCCGTTCAGGGTAGCGGGGACGGCCCACTTTTCGGTCCCGAGACGGAAGGTCTTGTCGCCGGTGAAGAAGTTGGTGGCACCGGAAAGGTGCCCCCAGTAGCGTTCGAAGCCGAAGTCGACAGGATTGCCCGACAAGTGCCATTTGCCTGCCATGGCGGTGGAGTAGCCCGCTGATCCCAGGACCTCCGCGATGGTGGCCCCCCGGGAAAGGGAGGTGCTTCCGGCCTGGTCACAGTAGAGGCCGGTCAGGAGAGAGACCCGTGAGGAGTGGCACTTGGCGGTGTTGTAGAACTGGGAGAACCGCAGGCCGTCTCTGGCGAGCTGGTCCAGGTGGGGGGTGCGGATTTCCGCTCCATAGCATCCGAGATCCGAGAATCCCAGGTCGTCGGCCATGATGAGGACGATGTTCGGCCGCGTGCTGGCCGCAGCCGTGTCGGGGATCAGGAAGGAGAAGATGGTGAGCCAGAAAATGGATCGGAACATGATGGAAGGGGAAGCGATTCGACGATTGCAGATTTGTCGTCCGAAGCCACTCGGAACTTGCAGGGCATGAAGAGGGGACGGTGGCATTCCTGTCTACGAGGAGGATTCAGGTAATGGAGGACGCTTTCGACCGGCTACTTCCGGGCCGCCTGGAAGTCGGGGAGGAGGTCATCCTGGTAGCGCTTGGCGAGTTGCTGGAGTTCCGCAAGGCGGGCGGGTTCGTTTTCGGCCAAGTTGGTGGTTTCCCCGGGATCCTTCGTGAGGTTGACCAGGAAGTGCCTGGGAGCCTTGCCCCCTTTCCACGGGGTGACCTGGTCGAGAGGTCGGTGGAGCAGTTTCCAGTCCCCCTTGCGCACGGCCCAGGGGGCGTTCCTGTTCCGACTGAAGTCCTGGGTCCAGAAGAAGTGTTCATGCGGAGAGAGCGCATCGGCGGAGTGAATCACGGCGTCAATGTCCCGGCCGTCGAGATCGAGTTTGTCCGGGAGGCGGGCGCCCGCCCACCTGGCAAGGGTGGGGAACCAGTCGCAACCGGTCACGAACTGGCTGCGCACCTCTCCTTCCGGCAGGGTGCCCGGCCAGCTCACGATGGAAGGCACCCTCAGGCCGCCTTCCAGGAAGGAGAACTTGTGTCCGCGATAGGGACCGGAGCTCCCTCCACCTCCGAAGGTGCGCTCCTCCACCGAATGCCCGTGGTCGGATTGCAGGATCACGATGGTGTCGTTTCGTTTCCCCGTGCTCTCGAGGTGCTCGAGCACCTGCCCGATCAGTTCATCCATGCTTGAAACGAAGGCGGCGTACTTGTCGCGGGGATGGGGAAGCTTCCTGTCGCGGTAGTGAGCCCGCCACTTGTCAAATCCCTGGAGGGGGTAGTGCGGCCAGTTGATCGCCCAGTAGATGAAGAAGGGGCGCTCGTCCTTCCTGGCAATGACGGCCTTGGCTTCCTTGACCATGAGTTCGCCGAATCCCTCCCCGTCGTGCCAGACCTCCCTGCCGTTGCGCCAGAGGTCGTGGCGGTTGGGGCCGGCCCAGTAGAAGAAATGCGAGTAGTTGTCGATACATCCGCCCATGTGCCCGAAAGAGGTTTCGAAACCCTGGGCATTGGGCATGGTTTCGTCGGTGTAGCCGAGGTGCCACTTGCCCACGTGATGGGTGCGGTAGCCCGCGTCGCGCAGCAGTTCGGGCAGCAGGTGCAGCTGTGGGGCGAGGCCCTTTCCTCCCCGGCTGGATGAAATATTTCCTGGCGCCCCGAGGCGCATGGGGATGCACCCGCCCAGCAGGCCGGCCCGGGAGGGAGAACAAACCGGGGCCGGGGCCAGCATCTGGGTGAAGCGCACGCCGCTGGCAGCCAGCTTGTCCATGGTGGGGGTGGTGAGATCCCGGGCCCCGTAGCACCGGGCATCGACCGATCCCTGGTCGTCCGTGTAGATGAGGAGGATGTTGGGCTTCGCCGCCACCGCAGGTGGAAGCAGGAACCCGCCAAACAGCAGGGAAAGGGTGATTTTACAGACGAATGGCATGGCTCGGCGATGGTGGTGCCTGCCGGGGGTCAATCAAGCGTAAGCTCAGAAACCGGGCCGACCTTCGCGGATGAGATCTGAGAAGGCAGGGTCCCCGTGGGCTTCCTTGGCGGCCTGGTTGATGGCGGCGCGGCTCACCAACTCTTCGAAGGAGAGCCCGTCGGTTGCGATGACCTCGCGCTCGTAGAGCAGGGACTCTATCAGTCCGTTCAGGATGATGCGGTAGTCGAACCGCGGCCGTTTCCCAGGTGGGGCCTGCTTGATGTAGCTGGTCGAGCAGTTTGCAGTGAGGGAGTTGTAGAATCGTGGGTTTTCCTGAAGTGCGTTCATGGCTGCTACGGTCTCCCGGAACATCTCTCGGATGCGCTCAAGGGAATAGGTCGAGCGGTAGAGGCGGACCGGTTCGTTGCGGATGGTGGCCCGCTCGCGGAGGAAGTCGCGTTCGTCGCCTACCAGGTACATGAGGTTGTATTGCTTGTAGAGCCCGCGCAGGGGAGAGAACTCCTGTCCCTTACGGTATCGGATCTCGACGGAGAAGGCGATGTGTCCCTGGTCACCAAAATCGAAGCAGAGGAGGGGATGGGCAAGGAGATCGTGCTTCAGGACGTGGTGAGCAAGGTCGAGTCCCTTCAGCTTGGAGAGGTCTGCCACCCGTGTTTCCCACCGTTCCGTGACTCCACCTTGGAGGTCATAATCGAAATTGCGAAAGTTGTGGAAGGTTACCAGGTCGCCCGTGGTGGAAGCGGACGGCATCCGTGACCACGCGGGTTCCCAGTCTGCCTGGCGGACCGGTTTCTTCAACGACCAGGGGACGGCCACCAGGGCGATGGCCGTAATCCACCCGAGGAAGCGCCGCAGGCGGGAGCCGAGGGCCAGGAGGGTGAGGAAAACCACCAGGGCATAGCCACCGGCCAGGAAGGTTCGATCCACTCCGCTCTCGGCGGGGAGGGGCGCGTCGTAGTAGACCGCACCGCTGGCCCAGGCGATGCCCAGGAGATAGACCAGGGTGCGCAGGATGGCCAAGAGGTTGGTGCCGAGGCGCCGGATCACGCTCCGTTCGGGTTTTGCTGTCGATTTGGACTCCTCGCTCATCTTGCGACCGGGATCAACTCCTGATGCTGGCTACCCCGTCCTGACGATTCAAGCCGGAATCGCCCATTGCCGGGAATGGAGAAGAAGCTAGAATTCCGGCATGTCTTGGCGGAAGCGGGCACTGGTGACGCGGGGAGCCGTATTTGCGACTCAGGGCGCCCTCGT
>Ga0310342_100003707_pt1 | contig 10113 bp, 4 predicted proteins | sample S15DNA20500_MG_FD_206155 | JGI IMG/M metagenome (GOLD analysis project Ga0310342, IMG submission 206155) | Marine microbial communities from station ALOHA, North Pacific Subtropical Gyre - S1503-DNA-20-500_MG | ecosystem: Environmental > Aquatic > Marine > Oceanic | place: Pacific Ocean: North...
TCAAGTAGTTCAGGGTGAGAAGGATATTCGCCCTGAGCTCCGAAGTCTTCGGAAGTTTTAACTAATCCAGTACCAAAAATCATTTGCCAGTATCTGTTCACAATGACTCTGGCTGTTAGAGGATGGGAAGGATTAATGAGCCATTTAGCAAGATCGAGTCTTGTTTTTGCATTGTTGTTCTGACCATTGAGAGGTGGAAGTGTCGCCGGACCACCGGATTGCACTTCTTTTCCATGCTGATCATACGCTCCACGAATTAGGACGTGAGTTTTCCGAGGCTTATAATTCATGACCATTACAGTAGAGCGTCCCGTATCTGCGGATTTGCGAATAGCTTTCTCTTCGAGGTTAAGTTGGTTCTGATAGATTTTGAAGGGACCAGACTTAGCAGCAAAGGCATCGTTAATCGTTTTCCATTGATCTTTGGAGCGTTTGTGAGCATCAGCTTTGAGCGCAAGAAAAAGAGAATCGTTACTTTCTTTTTCTTTTGTTGTTTCTAATTTTCCCCATGGATTGTCTCCATATTTTGCTATTTCAGCTGCCTTAGACCAATTCTGTTTATTATTATTTTTCGTTTCCCGAGTATCCCAAGTGGAATTAGTTACTAGGTGAAAGATTTTATCTTGGGGTAAGCGTATGGCTATGCTCAAGATTAGTCCCGCAGGGCTGTTTTTTTCATTCGTCGCGTTAACAGATATGACGTTTGATCCTTTGATAAGATTAGTGATTTGTATTTTTTTAGGCTTGGTCCAGTCACCATTTAATCCAACCAATGTGTTATTTATTTTGACGGAGCATTCATTATCGCAAGTGAACCACACTTGTGCCTCTTCAGGTAATTCCTTCAGTTTGAATTCTTTTTTAAATTCAACGTTTTCTGACATTTGATTGGGTGCGTTCCAAATCCAATGAGCTGCATTTTCCGGAAAAGTTGGTATATTTTTTGATTTTTTCTCCAACTTAGGAGGCGCTAGATTCTTCAGAGTTTCTTTTTCCCATGCATCTCTCATGTTAGCCATTCTTGGCTCTGGTTTGATTCTCATGTTTTCTAACTCAGTGAGTCTAAATCCCGCATCGCGTTTTACTCTTTCAGGGGAACAAATCAATGAATTCGCTTCAATTATCGGTGCTGTGTTAGAATTAGTTGATCCGTTCCCTGGTTCACTTGAAGTATTAAAAAATGCAAAGAATTTATAATATTCTTCCTGAGTTATTGGATCGTATTTATGATCATGGCACTGTGCGCATTTCATTGTGAGTCCCATAAAAACTGTGGATACAGTATCAACTTTATCAGCTGTATACGTGACACGGTATTCTTCGGCAATTGTTCCGCCCTCGTGAGTGTTCATGCTATTTCTAAGAAAACCGGTTGCGACTTTCTGCTGTTCGGTTGCTTTTGGTATTAGATCACCGGCAATTTGTTCTAATGTGAATTGGTCGAATGGCATATTTTCAAGAAATGCATGAATGACCCAATCTCGCCAGATCCACATGTCTCTGTGATCATCAATGGAGTATCCATTAGTGTCAGCGTAACGAGCTCCATCCATCCAATTCACGGTTAACCGTTCAGCCGCAGCTCGAGAACTTAAGAGACGATCGACTTCCTTTTCATAAGTGGTCGATTCTGTATCGGAAGTGAAGTTTTTGATTTCTTCTAACGATGGTGGCAGGCCTGTCAGATCCTGTGTCAATCGGCGAATCAGCGTTGTTTTTTTTGCGATCTTTGATGGATTAAGCCCATTTCTTTTTAGTTTATCTCTGATGAATTGATCAATTGTTCCTACGGGTGGATCTGGGCTTTGGAATGACCAGTGTTCTTCATATTTTGCTCCCTCATCGATCCATTGTCCGATGACCTTGATTTGGTTTTTGGTCAGGGTATGGTTTGATTTTATAGGAGGCATGCGATCTTCCGGGTCAAGCGCATTTATCCTTGTCCACATCTCGCTGGATTTTTTATTTCCAGGTACAATGGCACGGCGATTTTTAGTTTTTCCTAATGGAGTGGTTGCTGTGGATTTGGAGTGAAGCTGCAACCCTCCTTTTGCATCTTTAGAGTTTGGGCCGTGGCAAGAAAAACAATTATCAGAGAGGATCGGACGAACATTTCGATTAAATTTAATCTCTTCGGCTTTGCCTAGGCCGAAGCTTGTAGCGATGAGGAAAATTGTTAATCGGGAAGTCATCGTATTAATAGGTATCTATGATATATCATCTTTTTGTTAATTCTTACAATGTATGGATGATAGAAACTATAGGCAGTATTTTGATACAAATTATGATCACTTCTCAGAAGTGCCTAAAATAATGTATTTTTCTAATTTTTGATTATAAGATAAGACTGAGACTTCCATTCCTTTATATTTTTATTTATGATTTTTCCATGAAAGTTTCTTTTATTTTACTGGTTTTCTTTTTATTGAACGCAATTTGTTCGGCTGATGCAATTCAATATAAAAACCTAGCAGAGCAGGCAAAAATTACAGCATCTTCAGAACTCAAGGATCAGAGATTGTTGGCTTCTTCAGTTGCTGATGGGAGAATTGCTCCAGCCCTTTGTCAGCATTTTGAATTTTTTCCTTCTAATAAAGGTGCCAAGTCATGGGCAGTTAATGGTGAGACAGCTGAGGACAAAGGAGAACTGATATTAGAGTGGGAGGATTCAGTCTTTTTACAGGAAGTAATTTATTTCGGACGGACTGCATGGTTGTTGGATGAATGTTTTAAGGATTACGCGATTATTATTGATGATAATGAAGTTCCAGTTGCAAAGGGATCCTTTAAGAAAATGCATGGAGGACAGCGTGTTGTTTTCAAAAGACAAAAAGCAAAGAAGCTCACTTTACGTTTTTTTAATTCACATGGTGGGCCGAATCCAGGAGCAACTGAGATTCTTGTTCTTGATGAAAAACTGAGTGATTCTGAACTAATTGCACTGGCTCCGGCAAACCCTCCTACCATTGATCAGGGGCCTGATCCTATTTCTGCAGCAAACATCACATGGACTAAACCTTCTAGCGGAGAAGAAGCAATGCCTATCGGTAACGGATCATTGCTTGCTAATGTTTGGACTGAGAAAGGAGGGAACGTTCTTGTTTCATTAGCTCGTTATTCGAAATTGGATAGTTCTGCCAAAAAAATAGGGACTTTGCGTTTTCAATTTAATCCTAACCTCAAAACATCATCGGAGTCTTTTCGTCAAATGTTACGTTTTAAATATGGTGAGGTAGTGGTGAAGAACATTAGGCAGGAAGAAAAACCTTCTTATTCATTTTTTGTGGATGCTAAGCGGGACATTTTGCATTTGCAATTTCGCAGTAAGAGTCCGGTTCCTTTAAAGGTGCTTTTTGATGGCAATGAAGGAAAGACCTCAGTTTTACAGGAGACGAAACGAATAGTTCAAACCAACAATAAACATGCGCTCGTTGTTCTGTGCGATGGGATGGAGGTTAAGGACAATAAACTACAGGCTATTGATCCAAAAAGGGCCTTTGATTTACAGGTCCATTTGGTTCGTGCGCAGGAAAATGAACAATTAGATAAATCCATTGGATCCGTTTCTAAGGTTGACGTCAATGGCGCCGTAAGTGCTCAAATGGAGGCATGGAACAACTTTTGGAATCGAGGAAGTATTTTTCTTAGTGGCATTGAGAACGGGTCTAAAGTTTCTAAGGCTCTTGTTTTAAGGCGTTACTTGAGTGCATGCAGTGGAAAGGGACCGCATTCTCTTAATCCTGGACCTATCAAAGAAATTCATATTCCGGAACGTGAAATTGCGTATTGGCCACAAGAAAGATCAGAAAAGGCCATTGAAAATGTACTTAAGATGGTCAAACCATTATTAAAACTTGATGCCAAGGGTTCTCCTTTTCCAGGCTTTTGGGGTTCTGATTTTTCTCAATTGCCGCCGGCTAAGGATGGGCTTGATTCTTTAGTTGATTCATTGCGTCCAATGCTCATTGGAATGACCGGGGAGCGTGTGTGTGTTCTTCCAGGTTGGCCGGTTGATCAGGACATTGCTTTCAGGATTGATACGGTGACAGGGTTAGGTGTGGATGTTGTATATCGTGACCGAGAAATTAAACGATTAGAAGTTTATCCAAAGCAGAGGACGAGTGAAGTTTTTGGTCTTGGACCTTATGAAAAAAAAGTTCGTGAAGCTTTGCCCGGACCTTTCAAGATGCCAGCAATGATTTCATTCCTATCTCCTAGCTGGGTTGGTCCCCGAGTAGGATTGGATAATCTTTTTGTTACAATGAAAAGAGCAAATTTTAATGGATTAGAAGGGAGCTTAGCTGATTTTGAAACGTCTAAGAAAGCAGGAATTTATATGCTGATGCATGGAGTCACTCCTTGGACGGCTCATACACTGAAGGACGAGAAAACAGTAATCTCCTATTATATGAGTGACCGCAGGAGGCCATCAAGTTTCCCTTATTTTGGTACAATTCGACAAAAATATGAAGCTATAGATCCTTTTCACCCTACTGAATTCACTACCTACTCTCAGTATGGGGGGATAGAGTTTTTTCTCGATGCAGTTCGACCAAGAATGCTTGAGTATTATGATTATCATTGGCAACGACAGGCTCATCTGCACTTTCATTTTCTCGAGTATTATAGACGCATGTCCATCGCTGCAGGAGGCATACCTGTTTTCAGGTTTGTGCATGTACATGGAGACAATGTCATTAAGATGAGGCAAACTGTCTCAATGAGCCTTGCATATGGGATCAAGGCATTTAAGTGGTGGGTAGGTTGGACCATGTTTGATATTCACAAAGTTGTTGAAACTGAGCCCCCTCCTTTATCAGATATAGGGAAAGAGGTGTCTGGTATTAACAATACCATTGCATCCTTCAGTCCGAGTCTAACTGATGCTCGATCATTAGCTGTTTATCATACGGACCCTTTACCAACGAGTACAGTAAAGGCTCCAACTGATTATTGGGTGAAACCTGAAGGAGAGCACATTGTTATGGGAGTTTTTGAGGGTTCTAAAGGTGAACAGTTTATTGTATTAGGGAATCGTGACATTAGTTCTGAGCATGAAGTTATTTTAAATTTCACTAATAAAGTAAAGTCTATTCAACATATGAATAAAAAGAATAGAAATTGGGAAGAAGGGCATCTAATGAATGATCAAGGTAAGTTCCGTTTTAAATTAAAACTCAATCAAGGAGATGCCGAATTAATTAAAGTTGTATTGGGGGAGTGAGTTAAATTGTGTTGTTTTTACAGCCCGTTTCTTTCCTTTCTTTGTGTTATTCTCGGTTGCTCATGTACTTGATTGAGAGGCAGTTCTAGGATTGATAGATGAATTTTTTTTTCATCTTTATTGCAGCATATATATTATGCGTAGCAAATGTATTTAGCCATGGATCAGTAGGTGATCCGGTCAGTCGCTCGTATCTCATTTTTCAGGGAAATCCCGAGTCTCCAACAAATGCGGCATCAGTAGCTGCTATAGAAGCTGCGGGAACACAGGCATTTTATGACTGGCATGAAGTGAGTCGACTCGTTCCGAGATATGATCCCGAGAGCATTGAACCTTATCGTGTCATTATTCCAGACGGTCAACTTGCTGGAGCTGGCCGCCAAAAATATTCTGGTCTGAACCTTGTCCGAGATGATTGGCCTGCGACTTCAGTAAATCCGGGCCCTTATCATGTAGTATTTGATGCCTGGGTTCCACACGATCCGAGTTATTTCTTAGCTTTCATCACCAGAGAGGATTGGACACCTAACCAACCTTTGAAATGGGATGATCTTGAGCTTCTTCCAGGTACAGATCACGTAGTTCGTGACGGTCATTACTATCGATTCACGGTTGATTTTCCGCATCGCATTGGACATCACGTTCTCTATGTTATATGGCAGAGGATTGATCCTGCCGGGGAAGTTTTCTTTTCTACAAGTGACATTGATTTTAGTGACGGTAAAGGTGTCGGTAATCCCGGTAACGGTGGTATAGATAATATGCCAGGCATCAAGGACATTAGAGCTGAAGTCGATTTTACTATTCAAAATGATTGGAATTCTGGATTCACTGGTGAAGCCGAAATTACTAATCTCGCAGATTATCCGATCAATTCTTGGGAGTTGGAGTTTAAAATTGAACAGGAAATCTCATCTTTTTGGAACGCAGAACTTATTAAACGTGAGGGCAATCACTACACAGTACGTCACTCTGGATGGAATCAGTCAATCCCTGTCGGGGGATCGGTGAAATTTGGATTTTCTGCAATACCGGGGAACCTAAAATCCATTTCGCCTTCACAGCTTAAACTTAACGGGGTTTCTCTTCATACGCATTCACACGAAGGCCATCATCAACCATTTGAGGTCAATGTTAGTGCTACACTGATGCCTTCCGGATTAATCGATCAATTCAATTTAAGTTTCCCAACCAAGATTGGGAGTTTCTATACGATTCAATCATCTTCTGATTTAAATCATTGGGAAATTATAGAATCTGGGATCGATGGGAATGGCAGCATTATTAGCCGCCAGTTTTCAGCAATTGGAATAAACGATTTCTTTCGTGTTAGCCAGGAGTGATCTGGTCCGGATTGGTTCTCTGCTGGGGTCCATTTTTTTGGGATTCAGGTTCCATGAATACTTTGACTATGAAAGGCTTAGAGGTTCTGTAATCTTGTTGGTATATAAACTAGAATGTATAAGAGACTCTCAAGCCACAGAACCTTTCGAGGCCAAGAGTTCCCACCTGAAGTTTTGGTGTATCGTATCGATAAAGGAAGTATTCCTCATCTGTGACATTACTTACAAATGCCGTAATGCTCCAATTATCTTTTCGATACCCGGCCCGTAGATTTATTACGGTATATCCTAGAAGCTCATCCTTTTCCAATCCTTCAAAAACAGAACGTGATATTGCGGAACTGGTGTATTTCATGTCCGCACCAAAGAAGAATCCATTATCGAATTTATAATCAACGCCAATAGCTGCTGTGTAACTTGGTGCGTGAGGAAATTTTTCTCCAGAAAAGTCTAAAGTTGAACGGAATTGCGTGAATTGAAAATCCTCAAATTCAGTTATTGCTGCACCCAGAGAAGCAAACAGAGAGAGTCCTTTTGTTGGAGTAGCTTGGATTTCTAATTCACCACCGTAGATTTTGGATTCTTCTGCATTAGTTACTAGAGCAGTACTAACGTCACCAGGAATCTGAGCAATGCTGACCTGCTGGTCTTGCCAATCAAGGTAAAAAAGGCTTGCGGAGTACTTGAGTTTGTTATTTTTAGTGATTCCATTCAAAGAAAACTCATAATTCCAAGCCTTTTCTGAGTCGTATTCATATTTAAGATCATTGAAGCGGTCATATGCGATGGCGCCGGGCCGATAAGATTTCTGAGCTTTAAGTCCGAGTGTTTTATTTGCATCAAGTTTGTAAGCAATTCCTATTTTTGGAAGGACTGCATCATTTGAAGATAAATCTGAGACTTTCTTACTGTTTAAGATTCCCTGTTCGTTTACTTCCTTGAATATACTTGAGAATCCTAATTCCTCATGATCGTAACGGAGTCCTCCAAACAAAGACCATCTTGGAAGGATCTGAAAACTGGTTTCTCCATAAATAGCGAAGTTTTCAAATGAAGTTTCATTGAATGTTTTATTCTCAAAATCGTTAAAAGGGAGACTTTGGTTAAGTGATTGATCAATGTCGCCATCTAAGAAATACAAACCTAAATCAGTCTTTAAGGGTCCATTTTTATAATGGGCTTTAAATTCCTGAGACACATCAATCTCATTAATTTTTCCATGCGCAGAAAGGTCTACGGAAGGAGTCTGAGTGATTGTCCTAACGACACCAGTGAGGCTTTCAAGGCTCCAGTAATCACTAATAGGCATAGAAATCGAAAGATTCACTTGTGATACTTCAGTGGACAGAGCAGGAACAAATGCTGGAAGGGTTTGAAGTCCCCAAACACGGTCACTCCATTTCACGCCGGCAGAAGGACCGTCCACGTCCTGATACTGTGGGGAATCGTAGGAGTGAGAAGCGCTCAGTGTGGCACTAGGACCTTTAGGTCCAGAGGGCTGATAAAGTATCTTCCCTCTAATCTGATAGTAATGATCTTCTTGTCTTTCTTTAAGTTCGGGTAATCCTTCGAATAGTGGGTAAATGAATTCCCCATTCTTGTGTTGAGTTTCTGCACTGATACGAACTGCTATCTGATCGTTAAGGGGTCCTGAAATCATGAAAGCACTTTCATAAAATCCGTTATCACCTAAACCAAAAAGTGACGAGTTTTCATGATGGAAAGTCGGATCGTTGGTTTTAATTTTTACATGACCGGCAAGTGAGTTTCTTCCTCCCAAGGTTCCCTGTGGGCCACGGAGTAGAGAAATGCCCTTTAGATCCCACGTCCCTAAAGCTCCTCTCCTAGATCCGTCTCTGGACTGAGCAATTCCATCTATGTATACTGTTGATAGAGGATTTCCTGAAGCTAGGCCGATTCCTTCAGCATTGATTCCTCGAATTAAAAATCCAGAATCAACAGAATCAGCCACAGTGACATTTGCCATAATTCTGAATGTTTCAGATAATTCCCGGATAAGAGAACGTTCAAGAAAATCTCCATCTACAAGACTAATGCTATTAAGAGTATCATTAGAATTATTAATTGAAATCGGGTCTTCATTAAGGCTTTGAGAATTTGCATTAAGAAGAAAAAGGAGGCTGAATATACCAGCAATAATTAGCGGTTTCTTTGGGTGTTTTCTTTGTTCTTTCACAATTAGGATCTATCAGAGCAAGAATGTGATTGTGAGTTATGGAATTTTAATTCATGCGCAGTTTAATCAGAACTGCGCATCAGAAAAACCCCATTTAGTATAGATATCATCAACTCCTGATTTTTTGTTATCACCGCTTAGAAAAACGAATGCATAGCGGAATGTTATTTTTTCTCCATCCTTAAGAATGAGATCTCCAGTCCCCCTTGGTTTTCCTTGAAAATGGGAGTACCCGAATGGATTTGCGGCTATTAATCCGTAATCACGAGCGTGCCAGGTAGTGGGGTGTCTAGGATTGGAGGGGTGATCGAATATTCCTATACCTACTTCGGCATCTTCAATTTTACCCCAATAATAAAGCCACTTAGCTGGCTTGCCCCAAATAGACTTCCCTGAAACGCCATTATTATTTATTGCTTTTCCTGTGGCAACGTCGCCTTTTAAGCGAAGTGCAGGATGTGTTCTTATGCCCATTGATCCTTCTTTGGTATCGCCGAATTTAACGTCTCCGTTGGATGCTATGATAGTTACTTCGTAATCAATGCCTCGACCTCCATTAGGTAGAGCAAAAAACCGAATTCGTGTCTTGTCCGAGCATTGGACGATTCCTTTAGGACTGTACCAGTTATTTTTTGTGATTATTTCATTCTTTCCTTTCTTAATGAATTCCTTGTGCCTGATTTTCCCCATTTTTTCACCGACATGCCAGAAGCTGATTCCATTCACATCTCCATGTGAATACCATAGTGATTCATGATGCGGATGATCATGAGCTTCATTAGGAGAATCTTTTTTTAAGGGCCAATCCCGAACCATTCGTTTACCGCTTGGACCAAGTATTGGGTACAGGACAGGCTTTGCCCTATCTTTACTGTAATGGTAAGTGGTGAATGGTTTATTGTTAATGGTAACTGTTATTTTCCCTTTATTTTGATAATCCAATTTTATAGATGAATTATCTTCTTTAGAGGAAGCTGAATTAGTAGTTAGTAAGATTAAAAAAAGGGAAGGAAGGTATTTTCTTTTCATTTAATTGGATACTATTTGAAATTGGAATTTTAAGTTGTTATTTAAATTTAAATATGTGGTTCAGGGTTGCGTCACATTATCAGTTCCTGGCTCTATCTTTCGTTCGTAAACAGTAGATCGATTCAAAGCCCAGATAACTATTGCTGTTATTATTGTTGCTATAAGAGCAAGGCTTGTCAGTAGAGAAATTAATTTTCCGAACACATAGCAATAATAGTCTCTATCTTCTTTAGAAACAAGCTATCCAAGTAGTGCAACATAGGCGCCGTCCCGGTCATTTTCGGGGATTAACGAAACTTCATCGATTTTCTTTAGATGAG
>Ga0310342_100003708_pt1 | contig 10113 bp, 7 predicted proteins | sample S15DNA20500_MG_FD_206155 | JGI IMG/M metagenome (GOLD analysis project Ga0310342, IMG submission 206155) | Marine microbial communities from station ALOHA, North Pacific Subtropical Gyre - S1503-DNA-20-500_MG | ecosystem: Environmental > Aquatic > Marine > Oceanic | place: Pacific Ocean: North...
TCGCATCATATCGAGGGGGTAGTCCACATAAACATCTTCGTAAAGTTCGGATAGTTCGGGCATAGGGCTGTCGTCGGCGAAGCGGATCGCCTCTTCCATCATTTCCTCAGCCTCTTGGTCCATGCGATCCAATTCTTCAGCGGTAATAATACCTTCGGGCACCACACGCTCCCGGAACTGCTTCAGGGGATCTCTCGCGCGCCATATATCCTCTTCCTCTTTTGTTCGGTAGCTCAGAGGATTATCAAAAACTGTGTGACCATAAAAACGGTAGGTGCGGCACTCCAGCAGAGTCGGCCCTTCGCCAGACCGTGCTCTCGCCACCGCCAGGCCTGCCGACTCATAAACGGCGAACACGTCCATACCATCGACGGTAAATCCAGGCATGTCATAGCCAGCCGCCCGGTCGGCAACGTTGGCCACTGAGAGTCCATATTCTACCGGAGTGGATTCAGCGTAGCCGTTGTTTTCGCAACAGAAGATGACGGGAAGCTTCCACACCGATGCCAAGTTCATGCACTCGTGGAGCACCCCTTGGTTGGCCCCACCGTCACCAAAGAAGGCCACTGCCACTCGTCCTAATTTTCGCAGCTTGGACGTAAGAGCCGCTCCCACTGCCAGTGGGACGCTAGCCGCAACGACGCCATTGGTGCCGAGCATTCCCTTGCTCATGTCGGCGATGTGCATTGAGCCTCCCTTGCCCTGATTGGTTCCGGTGGCACGACCAAATAGCTCAGCCATCATCAGCTTGGGGTCGACCCCCTTGGCGATGCAGTGGCCATGGCCGCGATGGGTACTCCCAATGTAGTCCTCGTCATTGAGGTGGGCGCAAATTCCGGTGGGAACCGCTTCCTGGCCTGCCGACGAATGCACCGAAGCCGACATCTGCCGCTGGCCGGTTTCGGGAATTCCCCGCTCCTCAAAATGGCGAATGGTAGTCATTGTCTTATATAGATTCAGTAGTGTTTTCTGATCTAAATCCATGACATCCTCTCAATTCGGATAGCTGAAAGATGCCCTCATGGTAGCATCAGGCAAGCCGATGTCAATAGCTTTAGCCTGTCAGTGACGCTTGGGGATAGAGGGTGTAGAATACGGCCTCAGTTACTCAACAAACCGCAGGGACACTGGCTCACCAAAGCCAACTTTCAGTATTTCTTGGGCGCTGCCGTCAGCGACTACAATCTCCAGATAACCGTTACTGCCCATTAGCGCCAGCGGCTCGCCATAAGCTTGCACTGGGTTACCGTGAAATGTGCGGCTCAATCTCCCAATGTGATGGCCCTTGATTTCAACTGATACCTTGGAGGTACCGCCCAGGATAGACTGGGGGATGCTAGACTCCGTGATGTTTGTAATCAGGTTGCCAAAATGGTCGGCGTAAATAACTTCTCCGGTGATGCCATATTCTTCTTGTATCGACCTAGACGGCGGGAGCCAGACCAATTCCAATAGCGGCTCACCGACTTCCACAGGGTCTACATCAACCGATAGATGAGCGGCGGTGGGAGCGAATACGTCCCGCCCTTGAAAAGTATTGCTGACGGGATGGAGCCAGTAGTCGGGGTTGGTTAACTGGTAGGCAGTGCATTGCGGTGGAACTGGTGCCATGCAAGAGATTTTAGGGTGAGTATCAAGATAATCCGACAGAACCTGGCTCAAGACCCCATTATCTGGAGCCAGAAATTTGGCGTCGGGCGTTATTAATAGTACTGCTTTACGGTCGGTGCCCACTCCGGGATCAATCACCACCACGTGTATAGATCCTCTGGGAAAGAAGCTGTGGCTGGTGCCCAAAATGAACGAGGCCTGCTGGAGGTGCTGAGGCTGAATCTGGTGGGTCAGGTCAATGATCTTCGCTTGGGGATTGATGGTCAGGATTACTCCCTTCATAACCCCCACATAAGGGTCGGACAGACCGAAGTCAGTGGTAAGCACTATCGGTGTATGTGTCGCCATAGCGCTAGTCGAACCGCGTTTTAAAGCTACCGGCTATGCCAACCGAACGCTGATGATTGACACCGCCAGGAAAACCACCGAAAGGACGATGGTGAACTGAAACAACGTTTTTTCCAGTCCCCGCCTGGTGCGGCCAGAGTTCTGCGCACTGCCAAAGAGTCCTGCCCCGCTCTCTCTAACCTGAGACAGGATGATCAGCACCAATACGATGGAAACGATGATTTGGGCCAGGTTAAGAAAGGCCATTATTACCTCAAGTGTTGTTGGATGCGTCCAATCTTTTTCTAACTAATTTCTGGACCAGGTCTGGTTTGGCCTGGCCTTTGGTTATCTTCATTACCTGGCCAACCAGAAACCCAGCGGCAGATTCCTTGCCACTCAGGTAGTCCTCGACAGCCTTGGGGTTTCCGACAATTGCGTCGGCAACTGCCGATTCCACAACTGACGTGTCGCTAATTTGGCTGTATCCGTTTTCTTCGACTATTTTACTCGGCACGTCGCCACTAGCGAAAGCTTGTTCCAACACAGTTTTGCCCATAGTAACGCTCAATTTGCCGGAGTCGATTAAATCGACCAGATCGGCCAGGTGAGCCGGGGTCACTTTAGAATCAGTGATTTCCTGGCCCGCCATGTTCAGTAACCGGCTAAGGTCTCCCAGCATCCAGTTGCTGACGTTCTTAGCCAAGGCTTCCAGAGCACTGCCCTTTATCTGTTTTCGCCCCAATACATTCTCGTAGTAATCAGCCATAGATCTGGTATTAGTCAGCAGGCGGGCGTCATACTCCGACAGGCCATGCTGCTCAATAAACCGGGTTTTGCGCTGAATAGCCAATTCAGGGAGTCGGCGGCGAATTTCTTCGACCCAAGCAGGAGCTATAATCAAGGGCGGCAGGTCCGGCTCGGGAAAGTAGCGATAATCGTGGGCGTGCTCTTTACTTCGCTGAGAGACTGTCAAATTGCGGTCGTCCACCCAACCTCGCGTTTCCTGCACAACTTTACCGCCATCCTCGACGATCCTGCGCTGTCGTTCCACCTCGTAGTTCAACGCCAGGAACACCGAGCGAAAACTGTTCATGTTTTTAACTTCGGTGCGAGTCCCGTACTCAGTATCGCCCTTGGGCCTAATGCTGACGTTGGCGTCACAGCGAAAGTTCCCTTCCTGCATGTTGGCCGCCGAGACTCCCAGGTATTGCACTACCGAATGCAGTTTGGTCAGGTATGCGCGAGCTTCATCAGCGGAACGCATGTCGGGTTTGCTGACAATTTCCATTAGCGGAGTGCCAGAGCGGTTGATGTCAACCAGGCTGTAGGATGGAGCGTCTAGAGGGTTAACGTGCTGAAGTTTGGCGACATCCTCTTCCAGATGCACCCGCTCAATACCGACCTGCTTGGTCGAGCCGTCAACTTCAATCTCCAGGGTCCCTTCTATAGCCAGGGGCAGGTCGAACTGGGAAATCTGATAACCTTTCATTAAATCCGGGTAGGGATAGTTCTTGCGGTCAAACTTGGAGTATTCCGGTATTCGGCAGTTGAGGGCCAGGCCGGTGGTGACGGTGTATTCTACCGCCTTGCGATTGATCACCGGCAAGGTTCCGGGAAGACCCATACAGACCGGGCAGACGTTGCTGTTAGCTGGCGCGGCCTGGTAATCGGCCGGACAGGAGCAGAACATTTTGCTCCTGGTCTGTAGTTGCACGTGGACTTCTAGCCCGATGACTGTTTCGTATTCCATTATCTTAGTTTGACTGTTGACTGGCTTGGATTTACTGCGTTGACGTGGCAGTACCAAGTATACCAGCGGCGGTTAGGCGGAACAATGAGAAAGCCCCTCTCCGCTTCGTCCGGGGAAGGGCCTCAAATGCTTAGACTCCGGTGAAACCTACGAACCTACTCATCATCACCGTACTGCTCTTTGAGCGATTCAACCACCGCGGGGTCAGCCAGCGTAGTAGTATCTCCCAAAGCCCGACCTTCTGCCACGTCGCGCAGCAAGCGCCGCATTATCTTGCCGCTGCGGGTCTTGGGCAGTTCGGCGGCAAAGTGGATATCGTCCGGACGGCAGATCGGCCCAATCTTGGTGGCAACATGCTGCTTCAGTTCAAGGATCAACTCGTCCGACGCCGTCACGTTGTCTTTAATCGTCACGAAGGCTACTATCGCCTGACCCTTGATCTCGTCGGAGCGGCCGATGCAGGCGGCTTCGGCCACTTTGACATTGTCCACCAGCGCACTCTCAACCTCCATTGTGCTAACTCGATGGGCCGCCACATTAATCACATCGTCTACCCGGCCCAACAGCCAAAAATAGCCTTCTTCGTCAATCTTGGCCCCGTCACCAGCGAAGTATATGTCGGGATACTTGGACCAGTACGTCTCCTTGAATCTCTCCGGGTCGCCGTAGATATTGCGCAGCATGGACGGCCAGGGTTTTTTAATCACCAAGTATCCGCCGCCGCCCGGCCCAACCGAATTCCCTGCCTCGTCCAGAACGTCGGCCTCAATGCCAGGGAAGGGCTGAGTAGCCGAGCCGGGCTTTAGCGTCGTAATCCCGGGCAGGGGTGTGATTAAAATTGAGCCGGTTTCGGTCTGCCAATAGGTATCCACCACCGGGCAACGGCCTCCACCAATGGTCTGCCAATACCAAACCCAGGCTTCCGGATTTATCGGCTCGCCCACCGAACCCAATAAGCGAAGACTCGACATATCATGCTTGCCTGGATGTTCTTCTCCCCAGCGCATGAAGGTGCGGATCGCGGTGGGTGCAGTGTACAGGATAGTGCAGGCATATTTTTCCACTATTGACCAGAACCTATCCCGCCCAGGGTAGTCGGGCGAACCCTCGTACATCACCGAAGTTGCACCATTAGCAAGCGGGCCATAGACAATGTAGCTGTGCCCGGTGACCCAACCAATGTCGGCGGTGCACCAGTAAACATCATCTTCTTTAAGGTCGAAAATCCATTTGGTGGTGGCGTAGGTTCCAGTCAGGTATCCTCCGGTGGTGTGGACAATGCCCTTGGGCTTGCCGGTAGTGCCGCTGGTGTAGAGCATGTACAGCATGTCTTCGCTGTCCATTTGCTCTGGCTCGCAGGTCAGGGGCTGGTCGGCCACCAGGTCATGCCACCAGATATCCCGACCGGCCACCATTTTATCGTCGGCAGTCCCGGTGCGCCGCACCACCACCACGCTCTCAACCGGGGTGTCCCCGATAACCGAGTCGTCGGCATTTTGTTTCAGTGCCACCACATTGCCCCGACGATATCCGCCATCGGCGGTGATCATCACCTTGGACTGCGAATCGTTGATTCTGTCACGCAGCGACTCGGCGCTGAATCCACCGAATACGACGCTGTGGGGCGCCCCGATACGGGCGCAGGCCAGCATTGCAATCGGCAACTCTGGCACCATGGGCAGGTAGAGGGTGACACGGTCGCCTTTCTTGACACCCAGGCTCTTCAGTCCATTGGCAAATTTGCAGACTTCCCGATACAGATCGCGATAGGTGTAAACCGCCCAGTCGCCCGGCTCCCCTTCCCAGATAATGGCGGCCTTGTTTTTGCGGGCCGAGTTCAGGTGTCGGTCAAGGCAGTTGTAGGAGACGTTGAGTTTGCCCCCAACGAACCATTTGGCGAAGGGCGGGTCCCACTCAAGAACCTTGTCCCATTTCTGGAACCAGGCCAGTTCCTCGGCAAACCTGGCCCAGAAAGCCTCTGGATCGAGGCGGGCTTCTTCGTAGACGTTGGGGTCGCTGATATTGGCTTGCTTCTTGAATTCCTCTGAAGGCGCAAATGTGCGGTCCTCATGAAGCAGCGCCTCGATGCTGCCGGTGTTTTCTACCATGCCAGTACCTCCATCCCACTACTAGGCCAGTTCCGCACAATTTGCAGACACATATAGATGCAGCTCGCCAAAGGATTAACGAAACATTTTTAACACGGCGCGGAGCATTTTGTAAACGTTCACCTTGTCAGGTTAACGAGACCGGATCGAACGATCTGGAGGCCTGAGACCGAAGGTTGGGAAGGCACGGAAATAAAAGCGGCATTCCCTATAAACCAAAAACGGACTGTGCTTGACGCCCACCAAGGCCATTGCTAAACTCGTTGACGCGGGGGCGGTTAGCTCAGCTGGTTAGAGCACTGCGTTGACATCGCAGAGGTCACTGGTTCGAGTCCAGTACCGCCCACCACAGCAAAGCAGTTTAACTACCGGCTAGTTCTCGCTACCCACCAGTCCCGCGGTCGGCGGCTATGGTTAAAACCTGGCGCCGTTAGCTAACCCCCACTTCCAGCAGCACGGCGAAGTCTAGGAATAAAAGTATGCCCGCCCTGCTGAAGAACAAATAAGACTACTATCCACAGACAAGGTCCCAAGCCCCGATATAACAGCCGACGCCCCCCAACCGACCAGGCCGTGTAAAACCAAATCGGCACCCCAGGTGTCATCAACAGCAGGCTAAAGGAAATCCTCAGATATATTCCATACCCGCTGCCTCTCAACAAGTTGGGTTATTAGCCTCTAAGAGACCAAATTGAACCTATAAAGTATCGATAACTGTATTTAACAAGCGAATTCTCACAGGAAGGTCTCTAACGCTGATGAATGCTTCTCGTATAGGTGAATAAACCCGCAAACAGCTATAATATCTCCCGATAATATTTTCTTAATTATCAGCAAAGACGTCACCTCCCGGGCCTTATTCCCGTAATGGACATAGTTACTAAAAAGGAGCCACATGTCCCAACCCATCCTCCCCGACATGGTCCGGAATCTCAAGACCGTCTCAGATCCATCCATTTCTCCCGACGGCTCCCGCCTGGCCTATACACTGTCATGGATAGACCAAGAAAAGTGGGAAAGCCGTTCCCGGGTAATTAATATGGACTTAAGCACCCAGCAACCGGTGGAGTTCAACGTCGGCGATAAAGATTCGGCCCCCCGGTTTTCGCCGAACGGCAATATTATAGCCTTCCTGAGGACCGACGATAACGACCACAAACAGCTCTGGACCGTAGATATTGCCGGCGGCGAAGCAAAACGGCTAACCAGCACGCCAGTAGGCGTTAGTGACTTCTCCTGGTCGCCCGACTCACAGCAGTTAGTATTCTGCGCGGATACAAATCCGGACAATCCCGCACCAGATATCCCGGAGGAAAATGACAAGGGGGCAAATCTGCCTCAGGTTAAGGAAGTGCACCGTATCCGCTACCGCTACGACACTCTAGGTTGGAGAGGTGACTCCCATTTTCACCTGTTCATTGTTAATCGGGATTACCCGGAAAATAGCTCAGTTCGCCAATTAACTTACGGCGATTGGGATGACCTTTCCGCCGCATGGTCACCTGACGGCAGCAAAATAGCATTCATTACCGGTCGCCGGGAAGACCGGGACTTCCGCGCTTTGACCGAAGCATATGTGGTGTCAGCCGCTGGAGGTGAAGCAGAGCTATGGTCAGAAGGGCTGATCAGTGTCGGCGGGCTCGCCTGGTCAAACAATGGCGAACATCTGCTGGCCATCGGCTCAGAGGCTGCCGGGTTTCAGGTCAGTTGGCAAGGTTGGCTTTATATCTTGGAAGCAGGCCAACCACCTAAGCGTATCACCGACGACTCCTTCCGCCCCTTCGTTGCCTTCCCTAGCACTGGGCGTTCACCGGACATGCGGTGGGACGACAACGACCGCATCACACTATTGGGGGACACGCACGGAGAGTCCTTCGTGTACCAGGTGTCCCTTCCAGATGGCATACCTAATCAATTAATTGGAGGCGGATGGATCAGCTCAGATTTATCTTTGGATTCTGCAGGGAAACACGGCGTAGTAGTATCCTCTTCCCCGTCATCACCGGGCGACCTACATTATTTGGACCTGGACGACCGAACAAGCAAGCAGATCACAAACTATAATCACGAGTTCCTGACCGACCACCCTCCAGCTAGATTGGAAAAATTCACCATCAATCGAAACGGGTGGGACATTCAATGCCGCCTGTACTTGCCAGCAGAATTTGACCCAGCACTCAAATATCCGCTGGTCCTGGATATCCACGGCGGTCCCAATGGGGCTTTTTACGACTCGTTTGTATCTTGGCAGCAGGTTCTGGCTACCAACGGATACTTGGTTTTGGCGGTCAACCCCCGAGGTTCATCCACCTACGGCGACGATTTTATGACGGCAGTGTTGGACGATTGGGGCGGTGAGGACTACTTGGATTTGATGGCCGCGGTTAATGAAATAATATCCCGGCCGTTTGTAGACTACACCCGGCTAGGTGTCCATGGGTACAGTTACGGCGGATACATGACAAGTTGGACGGTGGGACAGACCAACCGGTTCAAGGCTGCGGTAGTGGGCGCACCCTGTACAAATCTCCATAGCATGTATGGAACATCGGACATCGGCATCAGCTTTGGCGAAGTTCAATGGGGCACATCGGTGTCGGGGGCAGGGCCAGAAGGCTTTGAAAAGTTCGCGTTGCAATTAATACAAAAATCGCCAATCTCCTACGTGGCCCAGGTGGAAACGCCGGTCCTGTTGCTGCACGGAGAATCCGACGCTCGTTGTCCCATATCCCAAAGCGAGGAGTACTTCACCATGCTCAAACGCTTAGGTAAGGAAGTTGAAATGGTGCGGTTTCCAGGTAGTTCTCATCTCTTCTTACGCTCGGGACACCCAAAGATGCGAGAAGAATATTTGGCACGCACTCTAGCCTGGTTCAATAAGTACCTATAACTAACGGCGTTTTACTTTCGCCATCTCCATGAATCCAGAAACGAATGATCCCAATCAATGCGCGCTCACGATATCGGCGCAGCCTGGGTCTTACTTCCACTGCCGCGAGTAACCTCCCAATACCAGGAACCATCAATCAAATCTTGAAACAACAAATACTGACTGCCGTTCTCAACCATTACCAGAAAGTGCATCCGTATTAATGGCTTTTCACCGGCGTTATAACCGTCGATGTCCCACAGATTTTCCACCGACACAATCTTCAACCATTCGCCCACCAGATTTAGCCAAGCGCATCCTCGACCGTCATCTTCAATCATCTCGACCACTATCTGGCCCGGTGCCGGGTGATTCAGGGACTCGAGTTGACTGATCTGGGGTTCCCGTTCGGTAATAGTAGTCATTTCTGTTCCTTTGATGTTTTATTTATCTCGACTTGCCGTGGAGTGTATAGAACGTTTGTGCGTAACACAATTAGTCAGTGTCAGTAATTATTTTCCTGATCCCAGCGCATAAAACTCTCGTGACATTCTTAACCTCGGGGCAACCAATCCCGGCCAGAATAGCCTGTGGGAATAGCTTATTTTAGAACTACGCCACAGCATGAAAAACCTCAGCGGAATCGATTAGGAGTTAATCGCAAGGTGAGTTCAGCAACAAGACAAAAGGAAAGAGGGAATTGGAGTGCCTGTACCAAAACGCGGCTCATGCCAATCTCACGTATGCAATCGGCTGACCGGAGGGCCAGCAAATCTAAGGGGTATGGTTTTTACAACCTCCTGATGAGTCGCCTGGCCTAGTACAATCTGTAAAAAGCGAATCCAAGCGCAGACTCGATCCAAGTCCACAACATTCGGGCGCGCCATTGGGAGCTCCTGACTGCCCAAGAGTGCGCCCCAGCGCTATTCAGTGGATTTTTCAATCCCACTCCATTGCCCCTGCTCAATGCTGATGTCACTGAGGATACTCAAGCAGTCACCACGCCGTGGGCAGCTCTGGTTAACTGATACCCAAACACGGAGATCAACGGGTTGCAGACCGCGCTGGCCGCAACCGATGGCGAATAGGTTTAACCGCCAAGCCTAAAATAAGCGCCAATTATGGCGTTTGGACAGTGGCCAGCGATGGCAGGGTGTCACCACAAAATCGCTATGTGCCGGGGGTGTTTGAGCAGTAACGATGTGGGCTAAGGGTTTGAGAAGTTTCAAATCGTCTGCTGGCGTGTTATCATAGGGGATGCATGCTTGAAGAAAGCGGTTGGGAGCAACACCACATTTGTAATTCAACACCGGAAAGGCCATCAACATGGACGCTTCACAGCTTATAAACCTCAAGGGTAATGATAAAATCCCCGACTTTGGCCCTGGAGATACAGTAAGAGTAAATTTCCGAATTCGGGAAGGCGACCGAGAGCGCGTGCAGGC
>Ga0310342_100003709_pt1 | contig 10109 bp, 7 predicted proteins | sample S15DNA20500_MG_FD_206155 | JGI IMG/M metagenome (GOLD analysis project Ga0310342, IMG submission 206155) | Marine microbial communities from station ALOHA, North Pacific Subtropical Gyre - S1503-DNA-20-500_MG | ecosystem: Environmental > Aquatic > Marine > Oceanic | place: Pacific Ocean: North...
TGGTCCATGAACGACGTGGAAGCCGCCGGACTGCTGAAAATGGACTTCCTCGGTCTCCGCAATCTCACGATCCTCCGAAAGGCGGTAGACCTGATCGAGGAAACCCGTGGAGAGAAGATCGACATCCTGGAAATCCCCCTCGATGACTCGGCCGTCCTGGATCTCTTCTGCCGGGGTGAGACCAAGGGGATATTCCAGTTTGAAAGCAGTGGCATCCGGACCTTGTTGCAGCGAATGCAACCCGATCACTTCGGGGACATCATTGCTACCAATGCCCTCTACCGGCCCGGGCCGCTGGAAGGGGGCATGCTGGATGATTACCTGGATGTCAAACATGGCAGGAAACAGGCGGTCTACCAGCACCCGGTGATCAAGGAAATCCTTGAAGAAACACACGGCGTGATGGTCTACCAGGAACAGGTGATGCGGATCCTTAACCGGCTGGGGGGGATTGACCTGGCAGATGCGTATACCTGCATCAAGGCAATTAGTAAGAAGAGCCAGGAGATCATCAACCGGCAAAGAGATGAGTTCCTAACCGGAGCAACGGGACAGGGGATGCCGGCCGGAGAAGCCAACGAGCTTTGGGTGATGATCACCAAGTTTGCCGGCTACGGTTTCAACAAGAGCCATTCCACAGCCTACGCACTGATCGCCTACCAGACCGCCTACCTGAAGACCCATTACCCGGTGGAATTCATCGCAGCCCTGCTCTCCTGTGATATCCCGGGACGAAATTTTCAGCGCAAGGATGCCCTCGTTGAGCACATGGAAGACTGCGACCGCATGCAGATCGAGGTGACCCCCCCCTCGGTAAACAGTTCCGCAAGTGAATTCACCGTGCAGGATGGGATAATTCACTTTGGCCTCTCTGCCATCAAGGGCTGTGGCGATTCCGCGGCAAAGGCGATCAGCCTGGCCCGGAGACGGGATGGCCCGTTCAAGGATATCTTTGATTTTTGTGAACGGGTCGACCCGACCGCCTGTAACCGGGCCACCGTGGAGACACTCATCAAGGCAGGTGCCCTGGATGAACTGGGAGGCCATCGCCGCCAGCTGCTGGAAGTTGTCGACAGGGCGATCCAGGCCGGGCAGTCCGCCGCCGCGGACCGCCGCAGTGGACAGCAGAACCTTTTTGCTGCCATGGATGATGAGGAACAGAATCCAGGCGAGGTTGCCCTCCCCGACGTGATGGAATTTGAAGAACGGGAAAAACTAATACAGGAAAAAGAAGTCCTCGGTTTTTACCTCTCCAGCCACCCGCTGGAGGAGTACCGTGAACTTCTGGGAGAGTATTGCTCGCATACCACCGGCATGCTGGCACACCTGCCGGACCGGGTGGAGGTGGTCGTGGGCGGACTGTTGAGTAATGTCCGTCACCTGCATACAAGAAAATCACGGCCAGGTTCGCCAACCAAGTATGCGGATTTTGAGCTGGAGGACATAGAAGGTACCGTCCGCTGCATCGCCTGGCCTGACCGTTTCGCCGAATCCGGCCAGATGATCGAGTCGGATGCCATCCTGCTTTTGCGGGCAACCACGGATCGCCGTGGGGGAACCGACTCGGTCAACCTGATCGTCAGTGAACTGATCCCGCTGGAACAACTGGACTCGCTTCTGGTCACCGGTGTCATCATCCGGGTGGACGAGAAACTGCACGGCACGGAGATGATCAGCAAGGTCCGGGAGATCACTCGCGGTTACCCGGGAAGTGCCTCGCTGGAATTGCTGATCTGTCTTGGGGACGGAACCCGGGTCCAGCTCAAGTCCCAGACACAAAACGTGGACGTCACCCCGGAACTTCGCCAACGACTCGATGACCTGCTGGGCCCTGGAAACATGCGCCGCATTACAGCCCAGCCATCCACGACCCCTCGCGACAACGGTTCCTCTCGACGACGAGGCCAACGCTATTCCAATTCCGGAAACTAAGTGCACCGATCGATACTTCCGGTAGTCACCATGGTGAAAACACCCCCACAAGAAGCTCATCGCACAGGGGCTCTGATTCCCCTGCTGATCCGGATCGTCCTGATCCTGCTGACGACGACCATCCTGGTGTTCGGAATACTGGCCTGGCAGTCAGGGCCGCGTATCGGCAAGGCACACCGCGGACAGGTACTTCCGGAGCAGGACGACCCGGATTCGCCGGGCGAGATGGAGCCCATCGTTGAGCCCGAGGTGCTTCCCGTGCACCAGGCGGAACTGGCCGACGATGAAATGATGATCGCGATTGAAGTCGATGGCCAGCACCGGGCCTACCTGATCAGCGACCTCGCCCAGCCCGGCAGCCATGTCGTGAATGACATCGTCGCTGGACTCCCGGTCTCCATTACCTACTGTGGCAACACCGATTTTGCCAGGGTTTTCAGCAATCCCGGGAAAGATCAACCGATCGAGCTTCGCACGGCCGGCTGGATGGAACAGCAACTGGCGCTTTACCTGGGGCCCGGCCACGAGAACCTGCGTCTGCATGATGACCCGTCGATCCCGCTGGAGGACCATCCTTTCAAGCGGGTCTCTTTTGGCAACTGGCGCAGGCAACACCCCGATGGACTGGTCTACGTTGGCGGAATCGACTGGGAAGCCAGCGACCTGGAAGATCGCTAGGATGCGTCCCCAGGAGTCCTCCCTCCTACCTGGAAACCTTTCGCGGCACGTAATCATGATCGCGACTGCGTAACACCTCGGCCTGCAAAATACGGTCTGGCTTCAGGCGGGGATCTTTCTTGTCCGGATCAATACGCTGGATTTCAGCAAGCAATTCAATCCCCTTGATCACCCGGCCGAAGACCGTGTGCTTCCCATTCAGGTTGGGTGTGGGACGAAAAGTAACGAAAAACTGGGAGCTGCCAGTATTGGGTCCCGCATTGGCCATGCTCAGAGAACCACGAAAGTGCTTGCGGAAGTTGATCTTGGTACACTCGCTGTAGATCTCGTATCCGGGGCCGCCTGATCCATCCCCATTAGCGGAACCCGCCTGGGCCATGAAATTAGGGAGAACCCGGTGGAAAATGTTGTCCTCGTAAAAACCATTTTCCACCAGGCTGATGAAATTCCCCACGGTCTCGGGTGCTTCATTTTCAAACAGCTCCAGGACAATCTCGCCGCGGCTGGTCGTTAGTTTTACCCGGGGAAGATCATCCGCAGCCGCTTCCTTCTTGCGAATCTCCTGCTCCTCCTCCCAGTACTTGATATAAGCCTCGGTATCACCCTGGTAGTTCATCCCCATCTGTGAAAGCGTGTTTAACTGCTGAGCCTTGTCAAAATACTCTGCTGCCTTCTGGAAATCACCCATCGCAAAGCCGGCAATCCCGGCGTAGTCATAAAGGATCCGATGGTCCGAACCATGCTCGATCATCGTTTCGGAAAGATCGGCGACGATCTCATAACGATCCTGTCCGGTGGCATCCTCGATCAGCTTCATCAGGAAGCGTCCAAGCTGACGATCCTCGTTGGGAGACTCGACAAAAGCCTGCTTGGCTGTTTCACGTAGTTGCGGGAGTAACCTGTCGCCAAGGGTCATTGTCTCGGCCCACTGCTTGCGAATTGTCGTTACTTCCTCTGGATTGGCCTGAAGGAAGTCTGCTCGTAACTTCTGCAGTGTCCGGAGCATTGTCTTCCATTCTTCCAGCTTCACCCTGTAAGCCCTGGCTGCCGGCTTTTCTGCATTGGCAGCAGGATCTTGCTGGGCACTCAGTTGGAAACCCGCCAGTAATCCGACCAGCGCCATGCAGATCATCAATCGCCTGCCCATGGTTACGATGCTCCTCGCGTGGGACTCTAATGGTTCAAAACGCTTCTCTCTCTTAACATTAACATACCCGGGTGGATTGTCACCAGCCTTCACCTGGGGATGTTCCGGCTGGCCGGGAGTTTCCTTTCGTCGTGCCCAAGAAAAAAAATAACCGCACATCCCCTCGTGGTACCCCCGCGGGAGTACGAATCATCGGGGGCACCCTGGGCGGCCGAAACCTGCATTACAGCGGGGATCTTCGTACCCGGCCGATGAAAGACCGGCTACGGGAGGCAATTTTCAACCTGGTCGGACCTCGGATAAAAGGAATGCAGGCGATCGACCTGTTTTCTGGAACCGGGGCACTTGGAATCGAGGCGGTCAGTCGCGGTGCCACGAGGGCTGTACTTATCGAGCGTCATTTCCCCACGGTCGGCTTGATTCAACAAAGCATCGACGACCTTGGGCTGGAAAACCAGGTGGAGGCAATTGCCACCGACACCTTCTACTGGATCCAGCAGGGACTGGAAACAGATCTCCCACTCACTCCAAACGCGCCATGGCTGGTCTTCTGCAGCCCCCCCTATGATCTTTACCAGACCGAGGCCGGTAACATCGAATCGATGTTGCAGCAGATTGGAGAACTGGCACCCCGGGAGAGTATCCTGGTTGTGGAATCCGATGACAGGTACGACAACCAGCAACTCCCCTGGCCAGGCAGCTGGGACATTCGCAATTATCCACCGGCTGTGGTTAGCATGTGGATCAAGCCCGGCGGCGACCCGGAGGGGCTGTAATCAATGGAGATCCAAAATATTCACCAGGTGCCAGCGTTCATTACCAAGGATGGCTCGGAAATCCGCGAACTGCTGGCCCATCGTAATTCATCGATCCGGAACCAGAGCCTTGCGGAAGCCAGGCTCGCCCCCGGACTGGCAACGACACCTCATTTCCACCCCCGGACCGAGGAAATCTACTATATCCTGTCCGGGGAAGCAGAAATGACCCTCGACGGCAAGCAACACGCTGTCCATACAGGAGATGCCATTGCCATCCCCCCCGGCTGCCTGCACACAATCCATAATAATGGAAAGCAGGTGCTCGTCTTTCTCTGCTGCTGTGCCCCGGGTTATGAAGATGACGACACCGAGTTCAAGGACGATCTCCTCTGATCGAGCCTTTTCCCCCTAAAGGGGACTTCCTCAAGGGCATAATAATGCCCGCTATAAGCCTGAAACGGCTAACGATTGTCGATTTTTCCGGCGTTTTTTGCCGATCTTTACAGAAGCGGCTGTGTAGGTAAATAATGCTCCGCGATGTCCCATTGCTGCCCTTTGTAAGCCATTCCAACGGACGTGAAACGCAATGAAATCGACCTCGTCCTGGCTGATTTTCTGCATCGCCGGCAGCCTGCTTGCGCTGTCCATGCTCGTCCCCTATCTCTGGAATCCACAGGCCCAGCAGATCGCCCTGTCAGATCGTGCTGATCAAAAACAAGTCGTCGCCGTGCAGGTCAAGCCGGCTCCTGAAGCTGTCACGCCGACGGCCCCGGATCCGGTCCCCAGGACAGTCCACCGTCCTCCACCAGAACCACTGGTTATTCTCCCTGCCGTGGCGACCATGCCCCGGGAAGAAACCAACTCACAATTGCCACCCCCGCTTTCCATTCCACTGGAGCCGGGCGTTCTGGCCAGGACCCCCTTGCCAAGAAGCCTGGCAACGCCCGATACCGCCGGTATTATCAAGCCCCCCATCTCGCCACCTGTGATCTCAACTGGAACACCGGTGGGTCCAACCATCGGCCGTCGCACCGGCCCCCGGATCGGCCCCGCTTCACACCGACCAGAGGGTCCATCTCCCCCACGGGCTACTGAAACCATGACATCCGAGATACGGGGATGGCAGGTTGCCCGCTGGCCCTATCCAGACCGGCTTGTTCGCCGATTACAGGCGGCCGAGAGTTGGCCCTCATCGGCCACATGGTCAACAGCCGTCCGTGGAGAACTGGTGCAATTATCCCAGCTCTCCTCCCTGAGTCATCCGACCGGTCACCTGATACTCGATCGGCTTGCCAGCTACACCCGCATCGCTCCCTCGATCGCCGCCTCGCTTGTGGATCCCGCCCGGCAGGTTGAATTCTCCAACATGGTCTCCTCACTGCAGCGCAGAATCCATGTTTGGCGTTTCATCGATGCGGGAATCACCGAGCAGTCCGGGGATCTTGGAAGGGAACGTCTGCCCATGCAACGATTGTTGCGTGACGTGGAAGATCGGCTGGAAGGTGCTGCCAGCAGGGCTGGATGGGTGGAGTACCTGATGCTTGAGCAACTTGGAACAGGGCTCCATGCGGAGCGTGTCAGCCATGATGGAATATCGCGACTTGCCACCACGATCCTGCAGCGGATGAATACACCCCAATTGACCACTGCCCAGCGTTCCATGCTGGAGGAAGATGTATTCCTGGCCCTTGAACAGGGTTTACGAAGGCTTGGCTGCCGGCCGTTTTCCTACACGGCCCTGCTGGAAGCAGTGGAACAACTGGAAGAGTCTCGCTCCCGAGGAGCAGGGCGGATGATTGCCAGATCCTGCCAGCACCTGGAGTGGTCACCCAGCCAACCGCTCGCAGAACTTGGTGATGCCCTCCAGGCAAATTACCGGCAGGGCAATATCCGCGTCACGCTCTCGGAGGCCCTGGTCAACCGAAGCCTGCCTGACACGGTTGACCATGCCGACTCCATCAATGATCAGCTTATGGGGGCCCGCATCCGGGGGGATGCAACAACCACAAGTGGCCTGCGTGTCGTGCTGGTACCGGATGATGATCACTGGCATATCGGCGTCGAAGTGGATGGTGTCGTAGAGGCAAAGACGCAATCCCAGCGGGGGCCGGCGACATTCATCAACGAGGGTGAATCACGCTTCCAGGTGAACAAACAGCTACGCCTTGGCACGAACGCCCTGGAGACGACTCCCGCCGTGGCACAGGTCGAGATCGACTCCCGTCTGGTCGACTTCAAGACGGACTACGATGACATGCCGTTGCTCGGTGGACTGGCACGCAACATGGCCAGGAACCAGTACCGCAAGGGGGTCCGCTCTGCGGAAAAACAACTCCAGGTGGAACTGGCAAGCAACACCGAGAAGAAGCTGGACCAGCGCGTTGACCAGCAGGTGGAATTAGCTCGTGAAGCCTACCAGCAACGCTGGCTGGAACCGCTGAACCGCCTGGAGCTTTCGCCACAAGCGGTCTCCCTGGTGACACGCAAGGACAAGTTGATGATGGATTACCGGATTGCAGGCCAGGGGCAACTGGCAGGCTTTGGAAGACGCCCCCTGGCTCCTGCCGATAGCCTGTTCCAACTACAACTTCATGAATCCGCGATCAACAACCTGCTTGAAAACCTGGACCTTGACGGCCGACGCGATAACCTGCCAGCCTTCTTTCGGGAGATTGCAGAGAGCCTGGGAATGGAGACAGTCTCCATCCCTGCAGAGGTACCCGAGGACGTGATTATCGAGCTGGCACCGATCTCCGCTGTGAGCGTTCGATTTGAACAGGGTGTACTCCGGTTACAGCTCAACCTGCGGGAGCTTCGCCAGGGACAGCGCCATAGCTGGCGCAACTTCAGTATCGTGGCCCTTTACCGACCGGCCGATTCAAGCGGGGAAGCCAGCCTGGTACGGGAAGGACACTTGAATGTGATCGGCCGGTCGATTCGACTGGGAGACCGGATTGTCCTGCAGGGCATCTTCAACAAGGTTTTCTCACGAGCTCGCCCGATCACGATCCTGACACAAGACCTGGTTCAACAACCAGCCCTGGCAGATACCCAGATCACCCACCATGTCATCGAAAATGGCTGGTTGAGTATCGCCATTGGGAGTGCTGGCCCGACTCCCCGCTAGTGGCACCAGGCCGGATTCTCTGAAACCGGTCAGGGGGCGGGATACTTGAGGCGGTTCTTTTCCATCTTCTTTTCGATCGCCATGGACAAATCCAGTTCCAGTCGGTTTGCCATCGCCAGGGCATAACAGACCACGTCGGCAAGTTCCTCGCGCACGCCAAGCAACTTGTCTGGATCCTGTGCGATCTCCCAGGACTCCTCCATCGTCAGCCACTGGAAGTGTTCCAGAAGCTCCGCTGCCTCGACCGCCAGTGCCATGCTGATGTTCTTGGGCGTGTGAAACTGCTGCCAGTTTCGCTCCCTGACAAACTTCTCCACGGTCTCCCTGAGTTCGCGGACGGTTGTCTGTTCGTCGTTCATCGAGGACTCCTTGGGGGAATTCAAAGGGAACGGTAGAGGTCGCCAACTATAGGCGTCTATCGCCACCAAACCAGCCGGTTATATTGAATTGCCCACGGGCAAGCAACAAGGTAATGACGCAACGGATGACGATGAAAATAGCTTACCTGGACTGCATGAGCGGCATTAGCGGGGACATGACCCTGGGGGCCCTCGTGGATACCGGGATACCGCTGGAGGAGATCCAGGCGGGTATCGATTCGCTGGGACTTCCCAGTTGCAGGCTCGTCGCGGAGGATGTCACGAAGAACGGGATGCGGGCGACCAAGGTCTCCGTCGAGCACGAGCCGGAGCATGCTCACCGCCACCTTCACCATATCACCGGAATGATTGCTGGCAGCAGCTTAACCAGCTCCCAGCAGGACCTGGCAGTGCGGATCTTCACCCGGCTCGGGGAGGCCGAAGCGAAGGTCCATGGGACAACCATCGAGAAGGTGCATTTCCATGAGGTCGGCGCGGTGGACTCGATCGCGGACATTGTCGGTTCTGCGATTGGCTGGGATCTACTGGCTGTCGATCGCATTGAGTGCTCGGCGGTACCCACCGGGGGTGGGTCCATTGAAATCGCCCACGGCCGTGTGAGCATTCCGGCACCGGCCACGGCAGAACTACTCAAAGGAATCCCCCTGGCACCGAGCGACGTGCAGTCGGAGCTGACAACACCGACCGGTGCTGCCATCCTGGCCACCCTGGTTGACCAGTTTGGCCCCCTGCCGGCAATGGCCATCGATTCGATCGGTATCGGTGCTGGGGACCGTGACCTGGAGAACCAGGCGAACATCCTTCGGCTCCTGGTAGGGGAAGCAAGCGAAACACGTTCTGAAGACGAGATCTGGATCCTGGAAACCAACCTGGATGACAGCAGTGGTGAGTTGATCGGCCATTGCTGTACGCGGCTGGCAGAAGCCGGTGCCCTGGACGTCTACACCAGTTCGATCCAGATGAAAAAGAACCGGCCGGGCGTCACGCTTACCGTGCTTTGCCATGCCAGCCAGATCGCGACGCTTGAACAGATTCTCTTCCGTGAAACAACCACGCTGGGTGTTCGCCGCTGGGCAGCAGGGCGAACCGTTGCCACGCGCGAGCCCCATGACGTCACCACTCCCTGGGGGACAGTGGCAGGCAAGCTGGCAAGGCTTCCGGATGGGACACTACGCTTCACGCCAGAGTACGAATCCTGTCGGGCCATCAGCGAGCAGCACGCGGTGCCACTGGCCCAGGTTTACCAGCAGGCCCAGGAAAACTATGGAGCTTCCACGGCCGATGGCTGAGCCGGCTCAAAGGCCTCCTTCAGCAGCGCCGCCATTTTCCTTAGCGACGACTGGGGCATCTGGGGATAAAGCGGCAGGAAGACGGTCTTCTCCAGTACCTGTCTCGCTGTGGTCGCGTCCAGATCCTCCCGTCCCTCCGGTGACGGGACAATCACCAGGCTGCCATGCTGCATGGCATCAAAGCCACCAGACCGCAAACGCTCGATGACCTGTTCCGGTTCGTCCACCATGATCGGAAAAACCCAGTAATTGCTCTGCCCACTGGCAGACCCCGGATAGCTCAACTGGGCCGGAAGCTGGGACCGCAACCAGTCCCCCCTCTCGCGATGCTGACGCATGCGAGGGGGATCAAATCGTTCCAGCCGGCGGTGAAGCAGGCTGAGCAGGGGCCCCGATGGTTGCTTGCGAAGCCGAGTCAGGAAATTCGATTCGGCAAACCCTCGTGCCGCATTCTTTAGGAGCTCGTCATGATCCTTGCCGACCATTGCCATGGACCGGGAAAAAGTGGCGAAAACCCACCGGTTCGAGAGGCCCATCAGGGTGCCGTACTTGAGCAGACGCTGGAAGTAACACCAGCGGGACTGGACCGGATACCCATGTTCAATCTGTTTTATCGCCGCCAGCAGCTCCGTGTCCTGGCACTGCAGCACCCCTCCACCGAGTGCCGTGGACGCCTTGATCGGCCCAAAACTAAACAGGCTGCAATCCGCCACCAGCGGCCGACCATTAGGAACCCCGTCAAAAGCCTGGGCACAATCTTCCACCAGCAGGAGATCGTGCTCTCGAGCGAATTCCTTG
>Ga0310342_100003713_pt1 | contig 10105 bp, 6 predicted proteins | sample S15DNA20500_MG_FD_206155 | JGI IMG/M metagenome (GOLD analysis project Ga0310342, IMG submission 206155) | Marine microbial communities from station ALOHA, North Pacific Subtropical Gyre - S1503-DNA-20-500_MG | ecosystem: Environmental > Aquatic > Marine > Oceanic | place: Pacific Ocean: North...
GATGTCTGACAATGGCATTGGTGTGGCGCTTGCAGCGATTGAGCTTATGGATCCGGACGGTGAGACGGTAATTCTGGGGTCTCTGTGGGAGGCGCAGCCTGTGGCGCTAGTGTTTTTACGTCACTACGGTTGAATTTTTTGCCGACAACACATCGCGCAGTTGCGCGATTATGAACCACAGATTGTGGAGGCTGGTGGTCGTGTCGCGGCGGTGGGACTTGGTGATAGCGACTATGCTCGCGATTTTCGAGAGGAAACCGGAATTACGTTCCCATTGTTGGTCGATGACAAACGTATGGCGTACAAAGCTGCGGACCTAAAGCGCGCGACCCTTCTGCACTTGTTCCGGCGTCAAAACTTTCGAGACAGAAATGTCGCTCAGGCGGATGGTCACCGGCAACACAAAGTGGGAAGCAATCCCTTTCAATTGGGAGGAGGCTTTATTATCGCGCCTGGAAATATCGATTTATTTACCTATGCGGCCGAGACGTTTGGAGATAATGCGCCGGTCGGCGAGATATTAGATGTGTTTCGGAAATACTCACCAACTAACATAGAGCGTTGAGTTGTTGGTCTGTATATCGTTAGTCGTTATACGCGTGGTACGCGTTGCCCACCGAGGACAGTGTCAGAAGGGAACAAGCGGTGCGTGCCCACTCGTAGGTTCTCGTAGTTGTCGATAAATTCAAACTCTCCTTCACGAAGTTCAAGAATGGCGACGTCGGCGGGCGCGCCCACGTTGAGTGTGCCGCGATCACGGAACACCGGGTAGATTCGTGAGGCGTTTAGTGTGGATCGAGCGACGACTTGGTCGATCGTCATACCAAAATTCAAAAATTTTGACATGACGTTGGGAAAATCAATGACACTCGCCGCGCTTCGGCTTGTGGTATTGCCGTCCGTTGAAATCGTGTCTGGCCAGAATCCGGCTTGCATGATGCGGTCGAACGTATCCCAGAGCAAGTGCCCCGTTCTGCCATTGGCTACGTCGAACCAGACACCCCGCCGTCGGGCGGCGAGCACAGCAGGAAAGATCATTCCGTCGTCGTTAATGATGGCGTTCGGTGGTGGTGCCAGCATATGAGTGACGATATCACCCGGTTTCAATTGATCGACAAGGACAGAAAACGGCGATGCAGTTTGCCCCATGTGGATCATTAGGGGTAAATCAAAAAAGGTCGCTACTTCCTGCGCGCGTCTGAGAACTTCGATGTCATCGGCCGCGACACCTTCTGTTAAACGGGCCTTGACCCCAATCACATAGTCACGATTGCGAGCAACGGCGGCTTTTGCAGCCTCGACATCAGCTAGTGCAAGATCGTGGGTGTCACCGTCGGGCAGGATTCCTTCCCGGCCAATATTGATCAAAACTCGTGCAGGTTGTGGCGCGGTACGTGCGATCGCAACCATGTCGTCGATCTGTTCAGCGCCTTCCGAGCCGGCATCGACCCATCCCGTGACCCCGTCGGAGAGGCACATACGAGGGCCTTGAGGGTCGCGCGCGTAGTGCGAATGCACGTCGAGGAGACCGGGGATGACGAGCTTGTCTGTTGCATCGATGACCTCGGTGGCGTCACCACTCATATCAGCGCCAATCGCTTCTATTCGACCGCCTGAGATGGCGATATCACGGATCGCATTCAGGTGTACAGAAGGATCGACAACCCGACCGCCTTTAATTATGAGATCATAGCTAGCTGCGAATGGATGGGTAGTGCGAGCGAGCATTACAGCAGTAGTGGACGCAGCTGCGCAAACGAACTGGCGACGATTAATCATGATGTTTGCCTCTGATTAGTTAATCACGGGATGGTGGTCTGTTTTTGTAGCCATGTCAACAAAGGGTTTAGCGACTAATTAACTGAAAACGGTCTGAATCTGTTTTGGTAGAAGAAACGTTCTTTAGCTAGTTGGCGTATTAATTGTGAGATGAAACGAGAGACTCTAATAGCCCGACTGGTGGCGATGCTCATCGTCTTTCCCTTGGCGGTGACTCTGGTTTTGGCGCAAGGACGACGCCAAACTGAGATGAGGGATTCTGGATCGCCCAGTGTCGCCATTTTTCATTTTATTAACGTTAGCACTGCACCTGAAGATGACTGGATAGGCGCGGGTATCGCTGAAACCATTGCTGCTGAGCTTGAGAGTCTTGAAGACTTACGTGTCATTAGGCGTGGTGTGGAGGGAGAATCAATATTTGATTTGTCAGCGGAACCTGGCACTGAAGACTTTGCTCCGTTAGCGAGGCAGCGTAGTCAACAACTTGGTGCAGATTGGTTTGTTGTCGGTGGGTATCAACGATTTATTGACCAACTGCGAATTATTGCTCGCGTCATAAACACAGAGACCGGGCGCATTGGTCGTGTTGTTAAGGTTGATGGTGCGGTGGTTGATATATTCCAACTGCAGGACGAAGTGGTCGCAGAACTCCAGAACGGATTGTCGGACGAGATGCTCGGGCGTTCTGAGGTTGCGACAAATAGAGTACGGGAAACGCCAGATGTCATTGGAGATATTGAGCGAGAGAACGTAGGCAGTGCTCGTGAAGGAGGTAGCGCTATTCCGGCCGCTCGAAGTCTTGCGGGGCGAGCTACGATCACAATACCTCGGACTGACCAACCACCGAATATTGATGGTGTGTTGGACGATGCTGTGTGGGCGGAAGCGGTACACCTTACCGACTTTGTGCAACAGCAGCCTCTTGAGGGCGCGCCGGCAACTGAAGCAACGGACGTATATATTGCGTACGACAGCGATAACATCTACTTAGCCGTTCACGCCCATTACTCTGACCCAAATCTCATGCGTGCCAACCGGGTGGATCGAGACCAAGCATTCAGTGACGATAAGGTGCGTATTTATTTCGATCCATTCCTCGATCAACAGCGTGCTTACAGCTTCTCCGTGAATGGGTACGGTGTGCAGGGCGACGCAATTATTGATGCTAGTGGTCGCGGTGGTGGTGGTGGTCGCGGTCGAGGTGGTGGCGGCGGTCGAGGTGGTGGCGGTAGCCGGCGCGGTATTCCGTTTGGAGACAATTCCTGGGATGCGTTGTTCGACAGTGGCGCTGAGATTGTTGACGATGGATTTACGGCTGAATTGGCCGTTCCCGTGAAGAGTCTTCGATATCCGCAGCGTGATCGTGATGTCTCCCATCAGTGGGGCTTCCAGATCGTGCGCGAGATACGCGGGAAGGATGAGAACGCGGTTTGGGCGCCGATTTCGCGAGGGGTAGCCGGATTCTTGACTCAGATGGGATTGCTGGACGGGATGACTAATCTCTCAACCAGTCGAAACCTTGAGATCATGCCGGTTCTGACAGGAATCCAGTTTGGTTCGATTGATAGTTCGAGTGGCGATTTCGTCGCCAAAGACCCTGAGCCTGAAGGTGGTGTCAATCTGAAGTACGGGATCACATCCAATCTCACGGCAGATTTTACGTATAACCCTGATTTTTCTCAGATCGAATCAGATCGACCACAGATTGAAACAAATCAACGGTTTGCGCTGTTCTATCCAGAGTTACGACCGTTCTTTCTGGAAGGAGCTGAAATATTTAATGTTTTTGGTCCAATAAATTTTGTGCATACCCGGACCATTGTCGATCCCGATTGGGGCGGGAAAATCACGGGAAAAATTGGGAACACCACCGTTGGATTCTTGGCGGCGAATGATGCGGCCGTGGGTGATCTCGACAGTTCTCTCAGTACCGGCTTTGGGGATTCGGCCAACGTGGTTATCGGACGCGCACGCTACGACCTCTATTCCGAGTCCCATATCGGTGGCATGGTGACCAACCGTGAATTTCTCGACAGTCATAGTCGGATGATGCTGGCTGACGGAAGGTTTCGACTCGGACAGACACAGAATATCGGTTTCGTCGCTGTGCAGACCGAACATCGTGACCTGGATGGTGCGGAATCAGTCGGCGAAATGTTCGATATGAACTATCGACTTAACGGCCGACACTGGAACGTGTTTACAGGAGCGTACCGCCTCTCACCAGATTTTAAGACAGACGTTGGATTTGCGCGACGGGTTGACGAACAGCGGATTGTGTCGACGATTGGCTACCGATTTTGGCCAGAAACGACGGTTACTAACTGGGGGCCAAGTGTGACCTACGGTCGGAATTGGAGTTACGCAGACGTGCTCGAAGACGAGCAACTGTCTGTTAGTTTGAATACGACGTTTCGAAACAATATCAGTGCCAACGTGAGTGTTGGTCAGGACATGGAACGATTTCAAGGGATTAAATTCGATAAGTCGAGTGTTCGATTCTTCGGACGGGTGAACACGAGTCGCAAGTTTTCAATTGGTGGGTTTTTTCGGTATGGAGATGAGGTGCGATATATCGAGAATCCATTTCTCGGTCGAGGCGGCGGCGGTGGTCTATTTGCGACCGTGCGTCCCGTCTCACGTTTTCAATCCCAGATTAATCTCAACACGAGTCGATTGCTCGACCCGCGAAATGACGACGAGTTAGTGTTTGATGTCAAGATTGTTCGTGCACTGAGTACGTATCAGTTTACGGAGCGGCTCAGTCTGCGAAATATTGTCGAGTACAACACGCTGCAAAAATCAACAGGGCTGAATTTACTCGCCAGTTATCGTGTGAATGCCGGTACCGTATTCTATATCGGCGTTGATGATCGGTTTCGGCAAGCCGATCGTATCGTCGGAGAAGACATCGACGGTGATGGCTTGAGCGATTATCTGTTTCCGTCAATCACGACAATGCAGCGAACCAACCGTGCGTTCTTTACGAAGCTTCAGTATCTATTTCGCTATTGAGGTGACTGGTCAGACGGAAACTCAGGGTCTCAGAATTCGTTGTAGCCGCACACTCGCCACCTGAATCGCGAGCTGTCGTTGGTCTTCTGAAATTCCAAGGTCTTGAGGTGCGACCGCGTACTCATATCGAAAGCGTATTTGATTCAGGTTTGACCGCAGTGCTGCCGATGGGATCGTGATACGGTCGACGTGCACCCCCGGCCTTAATGTCAGTGCAGTGACGGGGATGTTATTAACATCGATGCTGACAATTTGTGGTGGCAGTTCCGGTGCACTAAACGGTCCCCATTCGATCTCCAAAAGGTAATCGTCGACATTGGTTTTAAGTGGGATCAAAACGGTTGAGCTGTGACTATCGGCCCATCGAAATGAAAAATTTGGGTGTTGTTCGCGTGCTGCCCATCCGTGCCCTAGAAACCGTTCATCTCCGGGGGCGCCAATGTCAATAGAGAGATTGTTGTAGGTCCGACCGCGTAATCGGTCGTAGACGGGCAATCCGACTTCGTAACGCCAGGCGACGTAGGCACCAATGGGTAGTGAGAACGGGTTGCCAATGAACTCGTAGAGTTCATCGGTGACGCTATTGAAAGTTACGCCTTCCGTGGGGGATAACGAGCCATTGCGATAGCCGAGCATAAAGACAGTGTTAAAGAGGAGTAGAGCAACGAGTGTCACGGCTGGAGCAATCAGCGGGCGACGTTGTATCGTAGTTAATAGTCCGGCCAGCCCGACAGCAAAGATCACGGCGCAGTTGGCAAAACGTCTGGCTCCGAACCCTACCCCGCCCCACCAGATTTCAACTGACCCATTGATCCAGACTTGAGCAAGAAAACTTCCAGCTAGTACCAGGGCTACACGTGTGTGATCACGTGCAAAAAACACCAGGCCGATGAGCGCCGCCGTGATGACGGGCGTCCATGACAAGAGACCCCGGTTCGATGAAAAGAGCACGTCGGTGATGTGCGGAGGAATCACACTCGGTTCGAAGGCATGCTCCTGTGTCGGTAGATAGAGAAACGATCCATAGACCGATTCCCAGAACAGAAGTTGGGGGGCGAATGTGATAAACGCGGCGAATGCAAATCGTCCCAATCCACGACTAATTGTCGATAAGCGTTTGCGGCTGTTTTCAGTGTCATTGCACCAGACAGACCAGACGAGATCGACTAGGGGGAGTACAGCAAACGCGACGTTCTGCCACCTGACCATCATCATGAGGCCGGCAGCGAACCCAAGTTTTATCCATGGCACGTGCAAGAGGCTGTCTCGATGTCGGTGCCAAAGAAAGAGAAACAGTGTCGTGGTAAACATCGACACACCATGCACCATTGAATTGTCCACTGTGAGATACCAGATCAAAAACGATGTGGCGCATAATCCCAGTGTCGACAGACTGGCCAATGTTTGTGAGCAGTATCTGCGTACAACTCGATAAATGAGAACAAGCCCAATAAATCCGTAAACGAGTGTTCCAAGGCCGATTGCTCGTTGATAGGGGAAGTAATAGCCATCAAGGCGCACAGCACCGCCGAGATCGGGTAATAGGTCCATCGCATTTGATGCGCTGAGCCAGATGTGGCCGAGAATGAAAAATGGACTCCATAAAAGTGGCGCACCAAAGGCATATTGCCGCGCACCGTGTCCACCGAACGCCGTTTCATCGTTCGCAAAGTCAAGATCCCAATCCATAACGAGCGATCGCACCTGGACAAAGTACGAGCGTCCATCTGACGCGGCACGCTCAAAACCGAAATGGAATAACAAGAGCAGGAGCAGTAAGAAGAGAATGAACGCGATACCGTTGCCATCCAGTCGTGCGAAGTGCCGTGATATGAAGCCACGGGCTGCAGGGGAGACGTGTTTCGAAAACTGACTTGTTACTAGAACGAGTACAAAAACTACCGAGAGCCAAACACTGAGTATTAGCGGATTGTCTCGGTACAACCAGAGCAATGAGATGTGCCAAACGACCATACAGGCCAGTGAGAGGAGCGTGACTGTGAACCGTACGCCATAGATCGCCCAGCGTGGAGTCTGAGAAGTATCGTGAGTGGATTCAGAACGTTCAGTGGCCATGAGTTAAGGAGACGGCGAGTGAAGCAGGCGTCAGTGTCCATGAGATATGGCTACGCTGACGCGACGCATAACTCGTCGTGTACAGGAAAAAAGTTGGATATAAAGGTTGTGATGTATGAGGCGACGAGTTTTTCATTACCAGTAGGATGCTATTCAGCATTGCTCTTCGAGCGAGGCTAATCGTTGACAGATATCGAAAGTATCAGTTGTTGTTATGTGCTCAGGACGCACGTTTGCGACCGCCGAACGGGAAAAAGACGCATTTTGAAGAGCCTGGAACCAGGGAATATCAGGTAATCCTGCTTGACGAAGTGCATGCACGAGTTTAAGGGTACGAAAGGCATCGAACCAGTCTGTGAGCCATTTCTGTCGAATAGCGGATGTTGGACTTTGCGCGGCGGCGGTCATAAGGGCGTCCGGAGCACCGATAGCTTCCAGTGCTGTCCGAAGTCGCTGTTGATCGACGGAATCGAGGACTGATTCAGCGCGACAACGGACGGTTTCGTACGCGGCGTTTACGCGCGTGCCATTAATAGCTTCTAACGCGTTACACCAAGTTTTAATCAGATCGAAAATTGTCGGGTCGTATATTTTGTAAGTACCCCTGTTTCGGACGATTTCATTGGTTGCTTGGCCTGTACCAAAGGGGACTCTTAGCGATGTTCTAGCCTGAATGGTCAGGGGTGAACTGTTCGCCGTATAAAGTTGACCGACTTTCGCCAGTTTATTCAGGAGGTAGAAGTCTTCTCCAGCTTGTCTTTTTGGGACACCACGTACAGCGGCGTACGCCGTAGGTGTTACGGCGATGCAGCTCCCGATCGTGTGGAAAGCATAAGGGGATCCTGCGTGCTGCAATCCTAAGACGTAGTACCGGAGGAAGGCTTCATATTTTGCGTGGGCATCGTCGATCAGGGAGTGTCCGGATGATTTGTGAGAGAAGCGGTAAATTAATGCTGCGCACGCCGCTGGTACAGCAACATCAAAATAGTCGCCAGGCAGGCGAACGTCACAATCAGTCATGTGGATAAGAGGACTTATGTTTGAGCCGTCGCGGAGTGCGGTGAGTGCAAGGTCGCAGCCGATCTTTCGAGCCAGACCAACGCCTTGATTCGACGGCAACCGAAAGCCGGTGCTGCTTCGATCGACGACAACTAGGTCAAAACTGCTAGCTCTGGTATGCCAGCAAGGCGTTTCGTGCTGGGTGTGTAAAGGAACTGTTGGTCCGTGGTCACGAAGAGCATGGATTAATTCGGTATTGCGTTCTTGCACGAGAGAATCGTGCGTGTCGGTAGCGTTGACGACGATGATACAGAGGGTCCGCTGACCTTGTTCGCTAACCGTATCGAGGGCTGGCTGAATTCCTTCTAAGAGGGATATTGATTCGTCTTGTGCAGGAATAACTAACACGTGTTCAGTGTGGCACTGCAGCCGAGTACCCAACGCAGCCTCTGGTTCAGCATAGGCCTTCAGATATTTTGCAATAACGTCTTTTTGAAAGCCCCGCATTAATCTTTCACTTCATGCTCTGTTAAGATGAACTTGCCATCGGTATGTATGGCCGGAAAGCCTGTTGAGTCGTCGGTTTTCAACCATATCATTTGCCAACTCATATGCAGCAACCTACGAATTATGAATCAGGTCGTAGCGTCGACCTTACAGAGCATATTTTTGCCTGGATGGTCGTGATAGGTCTCGTGTTTGGGATTGGTTATGCTGTATCGCCGTTGACAGTCTTATTTCTTGGGAGTGTCGTCGTTTTGTGCTCTTGGGCGAGACGCGGCTTGTCTGTCCGTGAACGCCAATGGGTATTGGGACTACTTCTGTTCGCAGTTGCTGCTCGACTCTTGTTGGTCGCGCTGTTGTTTTTGACTGCAGACCCATTTGAGACGAAAAGTTTTTTCTGGGATGGCGATGGGCTTTACCTGAAACAGCGTGCGGAGTGGATTAGAAGCGTTTGGCTTGGTAATCAGATTGTGCCGCTCGATTATGACCGAGCTTTCTTTCGGGGGTACGGATGGACATCGTATATCTATGTGATTGCGTATGTTCAATACTGGCTTGGTGAATCTCCGTACGGCATTCATCTATTGAATGTGTTTCTCTCCTTGTCAGTTGCTGTCGTGCTGTATCGTCTGGTTCGGAAGGCTTATGGAAAAACCGCTGCACTGATTGGATTGGCGCTGTCACTATTTATGCCGACGCTACTATTGTGGTCGGTATCGGCGCTAAAGGAATCACTCTATATCTTTCTGATCATGTTAGGACTAGTTGGTACCGTTACAGTCGTTCGTGGTCCGAGCATGACGAGACGGATGCTCGGACTCTGCGCCGTCATTATTTCGTTTGCGACGATTGATGGAGTCAGATTCGGAGGGGAAATCGTTCTGGGCGCGGGTGTTGCAGGTGGATTATTTGGCGCTGTTACGGCACGCCGCTTATGGGTCGCTGTTCTTGTCTTGGCACTTTTGCCCTTTGTGGGTTATCGATTAATGCAGACTGACGTGGTTTATTCGCGTGTGCAGCCGCAACTTCAATGGCTGGCTTTACAGCATATTGGGCACGTTAAGACAGAAGGGAATGCGTATAAATTATTGGATGAGCGCTTCTACGTAGATGCTGCTCGAGACGACATGCTTGCTACATGGACGCCGACTGAACAGCTACGGTATTTCGTGAAAGCCACAGCTAGTTTCATTACTGTGCCGCTGCCATGGCAGGCACGGTCGACTACCGAGATCTTGTTCTTGCCCCAGCAGATCATCTGGTATTTGATGGTTCTGTTTGCAGTGGTTGGTTCGGTTTCCGGACTACGGCGTGATCCGTTCGTTACTTGCATGCTTTTGGCAATTGTTGTGGTTGGTTCGGTCGCGGTTGCACTGGGCAGTGGGAACATCGGGACTATGGTGCGACATCGGGATACCGTGGTGCCGTTTGTGGTGTGGTTAAGTGCGGGGGGCGCTGTTGCAACGGTGTCCGCTTGGCGAACGCGAGAGTGGCGGCGTAATTTGGTTTACCGGGCCCTGGTGAGAGGTTGAGCGGCTCGCTTGCTGAAAAAGAACTTGATGGAGGCGTAGAATATACGAGGTAAAGAGACGGAATCATTGTGCAAGTAATTGATGAGGAAGGACGCATTTTCGGGAAGTTCAATCTGGTTGATGTTGTCATTGGGGTCGTGCTTCTCGGCGTAATTCCGATTGTTTACGGCGCGTTTGTACTCTTTCGTACACCTGACCCC
>Ga0310342_100003714_pt1 | contig 10105 bp, 8 predicted proteins | sample S15DNA20500_MG_FD_206155 | JGI IMG/M metagenome (GOLD analysis project Ga0310342, IMG submission 206155) | Marine microbial communities from station ALOHA, North Pacific Subtropical Gyre - S1503-DNA-20-500_MG | ecosystem: Environmental > Aquatic > Marine > Oceanic | place: Pacific Ocean: North...
CTATCTCTGGAGCAGGTGTTGCGGCAGTGCTCGTTGGCACCGTCTATAACCAGGTGATCGCCCCATCGCTCATTCGCAACCTTAATGGCTACGATCCAGATTTTAGCTACCAAAATCTGGATCTCGAAAATCTCGGGAGCATAGTTCCCTGGCAACAAGCAGGACAGATGTTTCTCCATCAAGCGGAATTGTGGTGCGGTAATGTACCGCTCTGGGCATTGACCGCCCTCTTACCCGCAGCCTGCTGGTGGTACAGAAAGAACACGATGGATAAGCGGGGCGTAGTCCGTGATGCCCTGGTAACGCTTGCAACCGTCGGCGGGCTCCTCCTCATGATTGCTTTAATGATTATCCGCCACCCAGCGGTTTACACCATCCCGGACCATTCCTACTGGTATTACTTTCTACCTACCCACGTCGTGTTTTTGCTCGGTTTCTCTCTATTGTGTTCACGATTGGCGATACACCAATCTAAGTGGCGGATCGGTGTCTGGCTGGCGACCGGGATCCTCGTAGGCCTAAACATCAGCCACTACTCGACATACCGAAATGTCATGCTCGAGTCGAGTTGGTTTTCAGAGCAAGCAGCCTACACAGAACGGACCTTCGACAAATACGACCGACTCCAGTCTCAGGATGATCAAAGCGTGCGACGCTGGGTAACCGCGGAGCAATTTGGCGGAGTATTACGGCTCCCTGTCCCCGCCGAAGATTACTTTCCAGATAGCCTCGATGTGGCTTTAGCCACGAAGGCGGGTGTTGGGGCACTGGCACACGCGGGCGGGATGCAGTGGCCGCTCCTCAGGACCTTCTTCGACAGAAATACCTCACCACTAAATGACCTATCTCAAAGCTCCGCAGCGCTGGCTGCATGGCGAGACAACGGTATCCGGCAGGTCATCGTCGAACTTGACCGTTATGCCGATGCGACCCGTGGCCAGGCAGTAGTGGAGGCAATTCGATCTTCATCAGAACAAATCATCGGCGAAACTCAACGAGGTTCCGTTGTTCAGTTTGTATTAGCTGATTCAGTACCTCTCCACCGGGAAACTCAAACACTCAGACTGGTTTCCAATAAAGACTTTCAACTGAGTGCATCGCACAACGCACACAGCCTGCCTCGCCTACTTGACGGAGACGTCAATACAGAATGGTCAACCGCTCAGCGACAGGACGGCAGCGAGTGGCTCACCCTTGTGTTTGATCGAGCTACTGACGTGGCACGGATACGATTGGATATGCATCGCCGTAGTTTTGGCGACTATCCTCGGACTCTAAGAATCGAGTCGTCATCTAATCAGGGAGACAGCGTGCTGTACGAGGGCAGTGGACTGGTTCCACTCGTCCGCGGCGTACTACACGACAACTTCTTACGAAGCGCCATCGAACTTGATTTCACGACAAACTACACCAAGAAACTGCAGATTCAGCAGACCGGCCAGACGGTCGAAACCCCATGGTCAGTTTATGAAATACGCGTGTGGAAACGATAGCGAGGAAATAGTGGCCTACGAACAGGCTAAGCCTCATTGGTAGCGGTACGGGGAATCGAACCCCGGTCCCGTGGCTGAGAACCACGTATCCTAACCCCTAGACGATACCGCCGTGAGACCTGAGAAACTCCATATTAACAATCGTTGTTTTTTGTGGTCAACGACGGACGCTATCATAGTCCTGTGATTCGAACTGGTATTCTGCTCAGCGTTGTTGTCGCCGTTGGTGCGACTATTACTGCTTGGGTGATAGCTGGGCGCGCCGCAGGCCCACAGATCACCATCGTGCGGCCAACAACATTTATCGGACAAACCGCGTTCTTTGAAGTCACTGTCCAGACCCCCGATGCTGAGCTGAGGGCGCTTGATGCACATGTAGAGCAGAACGGAAACACCTATCCACTGTTTTCATTAGATGCTGGCATTAGCGCATCCGTTCAGCAGGAATCGAATTCTCGCCTACGGATTAGTCGCACATTCGACCGCAACAGTCATCCTGACCTCGTCGCTGGCCCGGCTCGTGTGGTCGTTCGAGCAACCCGTCCTGTCTTATACGGTTACCGAGAAGCAACGTCAGAAACCACTCTCGATGTGACCGTGCGTCTTTCCCCACCTCGACTGTCCCCACTCTCGACGCTGCACTACATCAACCATGGCGGTTCTGAGTTCATCATCTATCGGGTTTCACCCGCAGATGTCGACTCTGGTGTCCGCGTCGGTGACCGTGAATATCCCGGCTACCCCGCATCAGGTGCCGGCCTTACTGGCGCGGACGATCTTCGGGTAGCGTTCTTTTCTTTGGCGTACGACCAGGATCTGGCAACACCCATCGAACTTTATGCGCGAGATCCAGCCGGTAATGTTGCCAGCACTCGTTTCGCTTTTCGCGTATTCGAACAACAATTTCGTCGATCTCGTATTCCGTTAAGCGACCGCTTCCTTCAGCGCGTTGTACCGGATATCGTGTCAAATGTTGCTGACCTTGCGGACGAGCGGGTCGACGGCTCCACCTCCCCGCTCGAACTACTCGACCTCTACTTGTTCATTAATGGAGAACTGCGTCAGCGCAATCGGCAAACTGTCGCTAAATTAGCACCAACTACCGCAAGCACCTGGCTCTGGGATGGACCCTTTCGTCAACTATCGAACTCACAAGTCGAGTCAGGATTTGCTGATCATCGAACGTACGTGTACGCGAACGACGAGGTCGACCAGCAAGTACATTTAGGGTTTGATTTGGCGTCGACGGCTAATGCACCCATCCGCGCTGCGAACTCTGGCACCGTCGTCTTCGCTGACTACCTTGGTATCTATGGCAATTGCGTCATTCTTGATCACGGCATGGGGCTCCAATCGCTGTACGCCCATCTATCCTCAATCGATGTCACTCAAGGCACGAAGGTCGACCGTGACCAACAACTCGGACTGAGTGGCCAAACCGGTCTAGCTGGAGGCGATCATCTACACTTTGCAATGCTGTTGCAGGGACGACCGGTAACGCCGATGGAATGGTGGGACGAACATTGGATCGAAGACCGGATCCAGCGGAAACTACGAGACGCCGGACAGTCTTGATATAATTGAATAGTTAGCAAATTAATTAAGCGAAACGCCACATATTTGGACTTCTGGTGTTTTGCTGTCACATTTTCCGTGTAGGAGAGTTCAATGCAGTATCGAAGAGTCTGGACGTTCGTCTCAATCATCGCAGTTGCAGCTACGCTTGCTTGCAACTCGCGCGCAGATGTCCCACCTGTCTCCGTTGTTCCAGAATCCGGCGCCTCAGGCGGTGGAGGTGGAGGAACGACTGGTACAAGTAGCGTCAGCGGTATGGTCACGATCGAAGGCCCAGCCCCCATGGCTGAAGTTATTCGTATGAATTCCGATCCAGTTTGCTTAACCGGAGCAACTATGACGGATACTGAGTACTACATTGTTGGTGGCGATAATGGTCTCGGTAACGTCTTCGTGTACGTCAAAGAAGGCATTTCAGGAAGCTATCCATCTCCCAGTGAAACATTGATCCTCGACCAAGCGGGTTGTCGCTACGAACCACACGTCTTCGGTATACAAGTGGGGCAAACGGTCCAGATCGTCAATTCCGACCCGACACTGCATAACATTCATGCGACACCCGCAGTGAATGCTGAATTCAACACGGGACAGCCGATTCAAGGAATGACCCTGGACAGAACTTTTGATCAACCGGAAGTGATGCTACCGTTCAAGTGTGACGTTCATGGTTGGATGAACGCCTACGTCGGCGTCTTGTCACACCCATTCTTCGACACAACCGAAGCCGCCGGAACATTTGACATCAGTAACCTTCCAGCAGGCGATTATGTTGTCGAGGCCTGGCATGAAATGCTCGGAACGCAAACGCAAACCGTAACAGTCGCCGATGGCGAAACGGCTGAGGTATCGTTTAACTTTAGTGTCGGTTAAGAATTTCACATTAAACACCGCGGGAATCTAAATGACCGGGCAGGCTGCCTTGGTGCGGCGTGCCGATCATCCGCTTCGAACTGCTAGCCGGTCGCTTTTCGATGCCCTGGTTACATCACTACACGAGACTCCTCGCCGCGGCATCACTCCTACTGATTACAGTGGGTGGACTCGTTACGAGTACCGGCTCTGGACTGTCCGTTCCGGATTGGCCCAATACATACGGCTACTTCATGTTCTCTTTCCCTCTATCAAAAATGGTGGGGGGAATCTTTTATGAACATGGCCACCGACTTATCGCAAGCGTCGTGGGACTTCTCACCATTGGGCTTGCCGTGTGGATTTCCAGGACAGATCGTCGGCGGTGGGTCAGACGGCTTGGCTGGACGGCGCTCGCCGCCGTGATCATGCAAGGCACGCTTGGCGGTCTTACGGTGATCTATTTTCTCCCGCCTGGCATCTCAATCAGCCACGCGGGGCTCGCGCAACTATTCTTTGCATTGATCGTAAGCCTTGCAATCTTTACCTCGAAGGGATGGCATTCGCGGTATAACCAACGCCCGCCGCTAAATGACTGGGTCTTGGCTCGGCTCGCGCTAATCACACCGATATTGATTTACGTCCAGATCTTGGTCGGAGCTACGATGCGCCATACCGATGCCGGTTTAGCCATACCGGACTTTCCGCTGGTCTTTGGTGGTCTATTCCCTCCTGTCTGGACCCCGGGGATCAGTATCCACTTTGCCCACCGCATTGGAGCATTACTTGTGGCTGCGATTGTATGTGCAACCGCAGGTCATGTCCTCTACCACCACGCCTCGCGACGTGAACTGTGTCGACCTGCGTTACTGTTAAGCAGTTTGGTATTGCTACAAATCGCACTTGGTGGCTGGACCATCTTGAGCGAGAAGCACATAACAGTGAATACTGCTCACGTGGCCATGGGTGCACTCGTTTGGGTTACCGCAGTGTCTCTTGCCCTGCGTGTGCATCGAGAATGGTTCGTTAACGACGAACAGCCTCAACACCGTGATACACGATTAGGAGATGTAACTGCTCGCTCTGAGGCTCAAGCATGAAGGGTAACGCCGTCGGCTTGACAGCAGAACGGAATCGTCTTGCTGACTTCTTCGCCCTCACCAAACCCCGTCTTAATTCGCTAACAGTTACGACAGCAGGTGTTGGCTACTTCCTCGGGGCCACGTCACCGATAGACCTACTTATGATGTTGTACGTTCTCATTGGGTCTGGATTGGTCGCCGGAGGCGCGGCCGCATTCAACCAAGTCGCAGAACGCGACATTGACGAAACTATGGCGCGCACAAGGCTCCGACCGATGCCAATGGGGCGCGTCTCTCCAAACGAAGGTCGTATTTTTGCGGTCATCATTGCAATCGCCGGACTTGCGATACTCTTAGTTGGCACGAATGTGGTGGCCGCCATCGTTGCTGCCACTACACTCGTTAGCTACGTCGCAATCTATACACCGCTGAAAAGACGGACCTCCTGGGCAACTGTCATCGGAGCGGTCCCTGGTGCGCTCCCTCCAGTTATCGGATGGACGGCCGCACGTGGTGCACTTACCATCGAAGCATGGGTATTATTCAGTATCGTTTTTCTTTGGCAACTCCCGCACTTTCACGCGCTTTCCTGGTTATACCGCAGCGATTTTAAGAAATCTGGCCTGCCTTTAATCGCGGTACAGGATCCCGATGGTCGTCGAACGGCCAAACATGCACTTTTTTTTGGCTGCGCCCTCGTTCCGGTCAGCTTGACACCAACCTTCGTTGGGTTAGCCGGGCTTCCGTACCTCGTACTGGCAACGGTACTCGGTGCAGTCTTATTAATTCTGGCGGTGCGATTCTTGTCTGAGCGCACAGACGCGCGCGCGCGTGTTCTTTTCCTCGGGTCGTTGGTTTATCTGTCTCTTCTATGGGTTTCTCTTGTTTCTGCCCGTCTCCTATAACTAGTGCAGGCTACATAGATGCCAGAAGTCACCGATCTCCCTGCAGTCAATGCGGCGCTGAACGCGATTTCAGCATTCCTTCTAGTCATCGGGTATGTCCTTATTCGTCGAGGACAAGCACAACAACATCGCCTGTGCATGCTCGCGGCCTTCGCGACCTCCGCACTATTTCTCGCAAGCTATGTTATCTACCACCTCAACGTAGGTTCCGTCGCTTTTACAGGACAGGGAACCACTCGCATTGTCTACTTCACAATTTTGATCAGTCACATCATTTTGGCAATCATCGTTCTGCCAATGGCTATCGTGACTCTACTGCGGGCTCTTCGTGGTCAACTTGAATCACACCGTCGAATAGCAAAATGGACTCTTCCGCTCTGGCTCTATGTCTCGGTCACCGGTGTGGTCGTGTACTGGATGCTTTACCAAATGTAGAGTCGTTCAGTTCAATCAGAGACCCTGTTTCTAAACGCCGATAGGCATCACCGATAGATGAGGTACGGGCGACGAGTCTGACGCCACAAATCTTCGCCCTCTTGCCAATCGGCAACAATACTCTCGGGGTCATCTCCACCACGTATACGCTCTACCAGACCCAAGGAACCAGAAAGACGAACCAACGCATCAAGGTCAAAGTCATTTGGGTGAAGGCGAAATAACGCCGTGGCAATTTCAACACCTAACCGGACCGGTTGGAATCGATTGCGATTCGTAACCAATATCGCAATACCTTCGCACCGCTGACCAGAATATCTACTGGACATTGGCGTAAAAGTTACCGGATACACACGGACACCTTCCATTCTTCGCGTGTTTAGTGCTCGCGCCAGCGCCATGCCATCCACCCAGGGAGCTCCAAGCTGTTCAAACGGCGTATCGGTGCCTCGACCTACCGAAATATTCGTTTGCTCAAGCACACCAATCCCAGGATAGGTTGTTGCCTGTGCTACAGAACGAAGATTAGGAGAGGGATTTACCCAAGTAATTCCCGTCTCATCAAACCAGGTCGTACGACGCCACCCCCGCATAGGAATTACCGTCAGATCGGCACCGATACGCTTTTCGGTATTGAACAATAACGCCAACTCGCCAATCGTAAGACCGTGCCGCACCGGCATAGAAAAATAGCCTGTAAACCCCGTCGTCTCCTCAGTACCGTCGAGCAGCGGACCTTCAACGGTTGCACCCGTAATCGGGTTAGGTCGGTCAAGTACAACGACAGGGATGCCTTGAGCAGCGGCAGCCTCCATCATGTATGCCATCGTCGTAGCGTAGGTATAAAACCTCGTTCCAGCGTCCTGTAAGTCAACCACTACGGTATCGAGTCCTCTCAACATCTCTTCGGTCGGTCGGCGTGTACGGCCGTAAAGTGAATAGATCGGAAGATCGGTAGAGCCATGACGACCATGATTCACCGCCTCGTCACGGATACCGCGAATACCGTGCTCCGGACTGAACAGTGCATGCAGGTCAACATCATCAGCACCATCTAACAAATCGATCGTGGACCGACCGAGACGATCACGTCCGGTCTGATTCGTTAACAGACCCACCCTTCGACCAGAAAGCTGCTCAAACCGTTCAGATACCAGTACGTCAACACCGGTGAGTGTCGGAATCGCACCCACTGATACAGGTCGAGTAGTCGGAGCAGACAATCCATCATCGACCGCTGCTGCCGCCAGAGTCGCCACGCGACCACGAAGACTCGTCACGTTCCCAGCACCATCCGGATGCACACGATTTGAAAGAAACACCACAACAGTCGACGTTTCAGGGTCAATCCAGATCGATGTTCCCGTAAAACCGGTATGCCCGAATGACTGCGCAGAAAACAGATCGCCTCGGTTCGAGGAGTACCGAGAATCAATATCCCAACCAAGTCCCCTCCGCTCATCCAGGGAAAGTGGAGTGGCCGGCGTCACCATCCGAGCAACGGTCAGTGGCGACAGCACAGCGGGTGTCTCAACACTAATGCGCCCCCCCCCTAAGACCATCGCGCCAAACCGGGCCAGGTCATCCGCCGTTCCGAACAATCCTGCGTGTCCAGCGACACCACCCATTCGACGCGACGTCGGGTCATGAACGGTACCTCGAAGCATTTCAGCGCCAGGGCCTCCACACGGCCAAGCAAGCCGTCCACACGCCTCTGTCGGAGCAATCCGATCCCTAAGCGCAGCTACTGGACGAAACAATGTGTCAGTCATACCAAGTGGCCCAAAGATCCTCCGTTGCGAAAATTCAGAGAGTGACTCACCACTAACCTGCTCAACAATCGCTCCGAGCAGCAGAAAATTGATATCGCTGTAAATGAACCGTTCTCCGGGCGGTGCCTCGAGCAGTTCCTCCGTCGCTCGTTGAACGGCTGTCTCTACTCCTTCAAACTCTTGCTCAAGTGGAAAATCTGGCCGCAGGCCCGACATATGTGTCAACAAATGCTCAATAGTCACCGCCTCTTTCCCGTATCGTTCGAAGCCAGGTACATAACGTGAAACCGGGTCCCGAAGACGAATCACACCTTCCTCAACCAACGCCATGACACTCGGTGCAGTGGCGATGACTTTCGTCAGCGAAGCCAAATCAAAAATAGTATCGACCGTCATCGGCTCAACTAGCGGTCTGAGCGATCGATGGCCAAAAGCTTTCCGGTAGATCGTTTCGCCGCGATGAGTAATCAGGACAACGGCTCCAGGAAGATCACCCGCTTCTATCCGGTCAAAAATAACAGTATCTATCCCGTTAAGATGTTGTAGATCAATGACTTGTGGTGTTTCCTGTCCGAGCAGAACAACTGGACAAAACAACAGAACAAGATAGAGAAGCCTGCCATAATCAGCGAATCGGTGAGAGAAATTCTTGTTTTGCAACACGACCTAATCCCGAGTGTATACTGGCTCGGAAGGAGTGCTAAGTATGTTCCGCGTGATTGCTGTTTTTGGAGTTTCTACGTTGCTGGCTGTCTTGGTCTTTACCGAGACAGCTGACGCCCAGCCTGGCTTCATGCCGGGATTTATTTCGGGGATTGTCCGAGACATTAATGACCAACCGATAGCTGGTGTGACAGTCATCGGAGAAAACTCACAATGGCAGCGACGTGTCGATGGTAAAACCAACGACGATGGGCGTTTCTCATTCGTTGGATTACAAACTGGTCGCTGGCTGTTCATCGTCCGTGGGCGTGGGTATGAACCGGTGCAGGGATTCGCGTTCGTCCGCGGCTCAGGCATGGGCGGTCTGGTCACCTTTGTTATGGAAACTGACCCCCTGAACCCCGTAGCGCCACAAACAGGGGTGCTCGCCAACCTCAGGGCTGACGAACTCCAAGAAGCAATCTCGGCCGCTGACCAACTCTTCGAAACTGGGGAATACGACAAGGCGATCGAGGCCTACCAGGCCGTCTTGACCAACGTCCCGCAACTGACAAGTCTAAATTTACAGATCGGGCACGCCTACAGAGGGAAAAATGACTTCCAGCGCGCGCTGGAAGCCTACCGTGCAGTCCCTACTACTGATAGCCCTGTCGGCAACGAAGCTCAGAATGCCATTGACACGCTACAGGCTGACTGGTCTCAGCAAATACCAAGCCGCTAACGTGTTTAATGAACGCTTTAGCTCTATACTGGACCAGAAAGATGTCCGGAATTCAGTTGAAAATAGGAGTTTGTTATGAGTTTGCGTTTTCAGCCTCTTGTTGTTGTCGCTATCACAGTTACCGTTGGTTTGGCGCTCGCCCAGACGGTCATGGCACAAGGTGGCGGCCGCATCGTCGGCGAAGTTGTTGACGAATACGGAGAGCCAATGGAAGGCGTCACCATTACCGTCGACGCAATGGACCCCGAGCTCCGTCCTCCGCAATTTGTAACGACGACTGACCGTAGTGGGAGATTCGCAATCCTGGGCTTTGAAAGTGGTCCGTGGAACTTCAAAGCAGAAATTGACGGCTATCACGGACAGGAAGGCGTGAGTCCTGTAACCCAGTCACCAAACCCACCAGTCCAGTTTGAATTAACACGAATTCGACATCCTCTCGAAATTGCGCTGGGTGACGAGGCCTTGGAAGGTCTCGACCCAGTAGCCATCGGCACGGCGCTAACACAATCGGACAATGAGTACAACAACGGCAACTGGCAAGCCGCTATCGATGGATACCTATCCGTCCTGTCTGACCTGCCGCAACTCTCAGATTTGAATGTCCAAATTG
>Ga0310342_100003715_pt1 | contig 10102 bp, 6 predicted proteins | sample S15DNA20500_MG_FD_206155 | JGI IMG/M metagenome (GOLD analysis project Ga0310342, IMG submission 206155) | Marine microbial communities from station ALOHA, North Pacific Subtropical Gyre - S1503-DNA-20-500_MG | ecosystem: Environmental > Aquatic > Marine > Oceanic | place: Pacific Ocean: North...
CAGCCGTTGATCAGCAAACGGCGGTAGCCATCGCTGAGGATGTCATTTGATGCTCCGTAGGTACTTGTAAAGACGCGGCCTGCTCTCCCATCGGTGCCGCTGTACGCACGTGTCCAAGCACCCGGGACCGGCGGCATCTCCTTGATTGGTGGGGCATCGGGCGTCATTCCCTCTAAGGGCTGCGCCATCGCGAGCACTTCACTTGGCTGCAGAGGTTTGGCCTTGTATCCCCCGCACTGGGCCCACATGTCTTTCACGCCACGGAGGATCGGGTGATCCTTTTTCTCTGGCACAATATCCAACCTCGTGCTTTGCACCTGATTTTTTCCGTAGTGGCCGGCCCACTTTTCACCCAACACCTGGCGACCGAAGCCATCTTTGTATTCATCGCCGGCGTATCCGTTGTTGTATTTCCCGAACGGCCCCGAGAGTCCCAGGAATCCATGCGTGGAGGTACGCAATCCAACAATTGGCCCACCCCGATCCAGGTAATCGACAAAGTGTTGCATCTGCTCCGTCGGCCAGCTTTGAAATCGAGTGAAAACAACCATCAAGTCTGCGGTCTTCAGATGCTCGATTCCCGGCACGTTATTGGCCCCAGGCTCAATTTCCCCTTTCTGATTGACTCCAAATACGACGGTACATTTGAAGCCATGGTGTTTGGCAAGAATCCGTGCCAAAGCAGGCAAGGTCTCTTCGCCTCGATATTCATGATCACTGGCAATAAAAACGATGTGCTTGCCCTTACCAAGACCAGCGTCGCCCTCGTAAACAACGGGCTCGGCAAAAACGGGGGAAGCGATGATCAACAAAAGAAGAGAAATATAGGGTCTCATAATAGAAGTTCCGTCAGAAGTTCCGTCAAAGGTGCCAAGGTAAGGAATTTTAACCGCCGCAGCTGGATTTTGCAACGACGTGGCAGGCGTCTGGCTGGTGCGGAATGGCCGACGACAAACCGTGACAGATTCTGTACTACATGTTGGCGACGGTGGTCGCGGCTCGTCAACGCAGGTTAAACGAGAAAAGCGATGCATTCCGCATCCTAAATCTTAAACGTAAAGGCCGCGTGTCGGGCAGGCTGGGCTGGCCGGCCCAGGTTACCGCGTGCGCCAAACTGTCGCCCCGGATTGGGTCCGAGCGAGTTGCCTGATAACCTTCGATTGCTTTCCCACCCTCATTCTGTAACTCTACTTGCACGGCTCCACCGGTGACACTGGCGTTAATAGTGAGCGCTCTGCCAGAAAAAGTGATCGGTTTCGTAATGACATTTCGAAATGTGTCATCGGCATCGAGACTGACGAATCGGTCGAGCTTCCACCGGGCGAGCCCGATGGACATCGACTGGTAGTCGCCTTGACCATGATCGTGGTCTTCCAAGGCTGGGCGTCCGTCGATGGTCCCACCGCAGGCGTGGGTACACTTGGCGCCTGTGTAATAGAGCCACACCTCGTTTTCCCGTACGATTGGACTCATTGAGATCATGACAAATCCGTGATCAAACGCCCCGACAGGGCCGCGGGGAATCACTGGTTGCCCAGGCGCCACGCGTATCCAATGCACCGCATCGCGGCTCCACATCAATTCCGATTCGATCACTCCATCGTGGTACTGATTTTTGGTTCCAACTTGACCGATGCTCGACAAGTAGAAGCAATCGACCCACCCCAAATAGAACCCCTCGTAAGGAACCACTGCCTCGGAATAGAAGTCGACCCGTTCAGCGCCTCGCTCGGCAGCGCGGGCCGCATCTCTTTCATCCGGAGCAAAGATGTGCGGATGCACCTCCCAATGAATGAAGTCGCTACTGAAGGCTGTGTGGCTCATGCGCCGGAAAATGCTGCGATCCATCGCCCGTTTCACAAAGACGTATTTTTGTCGAGACTTGTCGTAAAACAGACCAGGCCCGTCATCTTCTTCGATCATGCCGGTAACGTGCTCTCCTTCGGTCCAGTGGATGCCGTCGGGAGAGTACATGGCCTTAAAGTGCTGATTAAGACCCTTGTATCGCTTTGCCGGATCCTTTGCGTGGACGTCCAGCATGATCCACCCTTGCGTGATCCTTTCCGGCCAAACGATGTTGTTATCGGTCGACCCCCGCCATTCGACTTTGCCGAGATCGGGTTTCTCCCAGTGAATTCCGTCCGAGCTTTCTGCATAACAAATGTTTCTTGGCGGTGGCGCATACCAATCCTGCATGTACCACATCTGAAAAATGTTACGCTCCGGCGAAAACCAGACCACGGGTTGCGCGACAATCGGCCCTTCCCAAGGCCGGTCTCCCACGAGTACTGGCTCGGGATGCTTCATTGCCTGGTGGACGGTGCGCACCACGTGGTGCCGGCTGGCGATGAGTGAGTCGTCCAGGAAAAGCTGCCGATGGTTTTCGTTCAGTCGAATGGCGTTGGTGGCAGGATTGCCAGCCCTGGTTTTATGCGGCCACAGCGTTGTGCCAGTCGCCGCGACCGATATCCCGCCTGCGAATTTTATCCACTCACGTCTTGAGAAAGTCATTTCCCTTCACTCCTTGATCTGAAACGAATACAACGATGTATTCCGTATTTTGAACCGCAGGCGTAACGGCCGTTGATCGGGCAGACGGGGCTTTCCCGCCCAGCGAACGGTGTGCGACAGCGAGTCACTTTGTAGTGCTTCGCACTGGTCAGCGTTGTAGCCTCCGATCGCGTTGCCGGAAGTATCTAGTAACTCGACTTGCAGCTCGCCTTCCGCCGCGTCCGCATTGACGGTCAGCGAATTGCCGGAGAATTGCAGTGGTTTGGTGATCACGCTTCGAAAGGTACCGTCGGCATCGAGGCTGACCAGCCGGTCGAGTTTCCAGCGGGCAAGCCCAATCGCCATCGCTTGATGCTTTTCCCGGTCATGGGCGTGGTCTTCCGACGCTGGCTGTCCGTGGTACTTGGCGCCACAAGCAAAAGTGCATTTCGCGCCCGTGTAATAGACCCAGATTTCATCCTTGATGACATGCGGACTCATCGTGGCGACAACGAAGCCGTGGTCGAACGCCCCGGCAGGCCCGCGGGCTATCACGGGAGTGCCCCGCTCCACTCGATTCCAGTGCACCGCGTCTCGGCTCCAGGTGAGTTCCGGAGCCAATGTTCCGTCGTGATAGTAATGTCCGGGAGAACCGGGGGTCCCGGGGAGGAACTGATCCTTTTTTTCGTTCGGTGGCATTATCTGCCGCAGGTAAAAGCAGTCGACCCACCCCAGGTAGATTCCTTCATAGGGCAGCGGTGAGGCAGAATGGAAATCGAGCCGTTGTGCACCACGCCTCGCAACGTGTACCGCATCATCTTCATCCGGCTTAAAGACGTGCGGATGTACCTCCCAGTGAATAAAATCGTCGCTGAAAGCCGTTTGGATCATGCGCCGGAAAATGCTTCGGTCCATCAGCCGTTTCACAAAGACGTATTTTTTAAGCGACGCATCGTAAAACAGGCCAGGCTGATCATCTTCCTCAGTCATACCAACGGCCTGCTCTCCCGCGGTCCAGTGAATACCATCGGGAGAGTACATGGCTTCGAATCGCTCGTTTAGACCCTTATAGCGTTTTGCTGGGTCCTTTTCGTGGGTGTCCAGCATGATCCATCCCTGGTGGATCCGCCTGGACCAGATGATGTTGTTGTCCTTCAAACCGTTGTATTCGACGAGGCCAAGGTTTGGTTTTTCCCAGTGAATGCCATCCTTGCTCTCGGCGTAGCAGAGATATCTCGGTTCGGGCGGCGCGTAAAAACCCTGCATGTACCACATCTGAAAGAGGTCTCTCTCTTGTGAATAGAGTACGACCGGCATAGCAATGATCGGTCCTTCCCACGGTTTATCTCCCACAAGTACCGGCTCAGGACGCTTTTTCCCCTGATGAAGTGTGCGTACCACGTGGTTTCGGCTGGCGATAAGTGAATCATCCAAAAAAAGCTGCCGGTGATTTCCATCCAGCCGGATCACGTTCGTGTTGAGAGAATCACCCCGGACGGGCATGTGCCACCCGAGTATGACCATCAATCCGATCGACATCGTTCCTGCGAATTTCATCCAGTCGCGCCTGGAAACATGCATTCGTGAATCCCCCCGGGTCAGGTAACGCCGTCCAGCACAACGGCGGCGTGCACTTTCAATCCACGCAGCGTTATCGTGGATCCGCCGCCCGACCACAGGTGGTCAAACTGGACAGACTTTGGAAAAACCTCGACTTGGCTCGGGGCGCTAGCCAAAGGCAGGCAAAACGAAACCTTCTCCCGCGTCTTGTCACGAAGGTCGACAACGTGCAGCACCTTGCGATTCGATTGTGCCTGCTGACGGAGAGAAAAAATACAACCTTCCGTATTACGCACGGCTTGAATGTCCGGGTCATGTCCAGCAGGACGAGCGGGGACGCTGCGTTTGACCAGCACACCCTGCGACTGTAGCTCACGCAAAACCTCTTCGGCCGCTTCGCTGAGTTGCGGATTGCCTGGCACAAACACCCGCTGGTACCGATGACCGCCGTGCACTAGTGTCTGTTCGTTGACAATGTCGACCAGGAAGCCCCGGTCCTGTAACGACATTGCGGAGGCCTGTACAAGTGGCACGTTATCATCGTCCCAGGCCAGTCCGGCTTGGCCAAGCATGCCGTATGTCCGGCCTCCCTTTTTCCATTGCGTCTCACTGACCAAAACGGCCGTACGATTGGCCGAGCGAGTTTTTCCGAGTGCCGGTTTCCGGAGATTTGCCCACCGGGCCGCCCTGCGGGCCGTATCCAGCGACCTCAGGAAGCCATCACCGGAACCATTGTTGTCGACCCACAAGAACCAGCTGCCGCCGCTCGCCATAGCGAGCCCACCGCCGGGAAGCGATTGCTCAAAGGTTTGTCCGCGGCGATCGAGGCAATGCATCATGTCGTGGGGGACCATCTCAAGCGAAGAGTAGAACATCCCTTGCACGCGAGAGTGCGCACGACCGCCTCCAAAGGGCACCCGGTCAAAACTCAACGTGTCGGCAAACGTGGGCGGAGGACTCGGGTCGGGGGCGCCACAGACGAGATTCATCCAAGAGTGGTTGAAGGTCATCATCGCCGCTGTGTTGTACTCGTGGACCATGTTCGCGATTTGCTCGCGGTAACCATTCGGATCGTAAACCAGGTGTTCGGAACCGTCGACCCACACACCTTGCGGCTGGTATCGGTCGATGGCCTCCCGGAAAACCGGCAGGTTCACTTCCCGCATAAACCGTTGGTAGCCTTCATCAAAATGCGCCCCCCGATACTGGGGATTGGCATCCGCCAGGCCTTCCGGCGTAAGGCCGTTAAACGTGTGGCAATAGATGTGAAATCGTTTGCCCGTTTCACGGGCCACCTCGGACCACACCCCCAGTGAGTCCCAGGGATCTTGTGGAGCGAAGCCATTGGGATGGGTCTCCGACGGGAAACCAGTGTGCATCCCATCGCCGCCATAGGCGCCCACCTGGATCATGTCGATTGGGATAGTGCGCAACTGGTCGGCCAGGAGCTCGGGAGCCATGTCCCTGGCCAATGTCCGGCCACCGTTGTCGAAGTGGATACAGGCAACCGAGTCCCAGTACCATTCCTGTCGCCGGGCGGCCGCAAGCCGTCCATGTTGGCCACCGCAGGCACGACTGGAGTTTGCGCTGGCAGCGAGCGAAGCCACTGCCAAACCACTGCCGCACCGCTCTAAGAATGCTCTGCGAGATAGGCTATCCAAGGACTTTTCCTTCTTTTGAACCGGCTGCTTACTCCAAATGCGGGCCCGAAGCTTCGCTTGCCAAAATGGCTGCAAAATTATCATAAGCAGCCTGTAAGTCGGGTTTAGCACCTATAGTGGACTCGTGAACCCATATTCCATAGCACAGCCGAAACTTTTCATTTGGGCGCACCACGACACGACTCGGCTTACTGCCAGTGAATGCCTGGCGACCGAAGGCATTAGCTAGCAAAAGGCCATAGTCACGGGCGTGGAACCAGCTTGGCCTGAAGTTTTGCGGATCGGCTATCAGGGTCACTCCCACCTGTCTTTGGTTGATGATTCCGCCGTAGTCGCACCAGTCGGCCGTCTTGCCCCAGATCTGCGATTCGTTGATGCGCCCCCTGCTGTCACGCATTCTGCCGCCGGCATTAGCCGCAAGTGCTGTGGCAACCCGCACTCCCAGCCCCATCTCTTCCTGGTCGCCAAAGTAGAACTCCTCTTCCCCCGAGAACACGGATTCCCACAGCAACAGGTATCCGCCACGGCGGATTTTTGCGGGAGGCGCGCTGAAGCAAGGCGCGAGGAATCGGAGCCGGCATGTTTCGTGGCAGACAACCATACCATCGCCCAGTTCGTATCGGTTGCGAACGGCAAACGAGCCTTTTCCCTGGCCGCTGGCAGGCTGCTGGACGAACGCTTCGTGAACCACACGGTCGTGGTTCCTCCAGAAGTCGCGGCCGTTCAAATCGCCCCAGGCCATCCAGAGGCCAGGGTGGAGGTCCGCATGATCTGCCCTATCGATGCCCTCAACAGGAGGGTGATTTCGTGTGACCTGGATGCCGCCCAGTGTGCACAGGTCAGCAAAGTAAGGCCTGAGGGTCGACTCGTCTGCGTAGTGGTAAGCCGCCACTTGCGTCCCACCGATCGATATCGATACCTTGTCAGGCGTGGAGGTGAGTTCCACAGCGCGTGGTAACGCAATAGCCGCCTGAATCGGCAAAATGAACGTCAGTAGCCAACCCATCAGGCACACCCCCTCATACCACTTCCTTCGGGATGGCCCAGTGTCCGCCGGTTCGATAGGTGCGCCCAAGGAGTTCGCCTGCATTTACGTCTCCGACGATTTGTTCCTGCTGTGGATCGAATTTGAGTGAACGCCCCAATCGCACGGCGATGTTGCCCAAGTGCACTAAGGCCACCGAACGGTGGGCCTCCTCGATGTGGGCGCGAGGCTTGCGCCCCGTTTTGATCGCATCGACGAAGTCGGCTTGGTGCGAGTTCGCTAAATCGGGTACGTGTGGCTCCTGTTCGACTTGGACGCGCTGATTTCGCTCATCGCGCAGTTGGATCTTGCCACGTTTGCTGACAAACAATTGCCCCTTCGTGCCGTAGAACTCCACACCGCTATCACAGTTGTAGGGATAGTTCGTCGACCAAAGCCGCATTTCGAAGATCAGTTGCTTGTGCCGGCCGCCGCTGCCGGCCCCGGGGTACTCGAACGTGATTGTGGCCGTATCGGGAAACTGTTGATCGTCGTCGAAAAAGTATTTCCCGCCGATTCCAGCGATGCCCGACGGCAGTGAATCAACTCCAAGTCCCCAGCGGGCATAGTCGAGCTCGTGCATTCCGTCATTGCCGACGTCGCCGGTACCAAAGTTATGCCACCAGCGCCAGTTATAGTGAAAACGGTTGGCCTGGAATGGCATAACCTCGGCCGGTCCCAGCCATAGGTCGTAATCAACTCCCGGCGGAGGGTCGCAGGGGGATTCGCGTCCGATCGTGTCGCGGCGCTGAATGTTCCAGGCCTTGGCGGAAAGGACTTCGCCAATTTTGCCATCTCGGAGCATTTGAATCGCACTGGTAACCAGCGGACTGCTGCGCTGATTGGTACCGTGTTGAAAGACTCTGTCATTGCGACGAACCGCGTCAAGCAGCATTCGACTTTCCCGATAATTCTGGCTGCACGGTTTTTCGACGTACACGTGCTTGTCGGCTTCGCATGCCAGAATCGCTGCCGGGACGTGCCAATGGTCGGGCGTGGCGATCACGACCGCATCGACCCCGTTGTCGTCAAGAACGTGTCGCAAGTCAGATACTGCGCGGTCTGCTCCAACTTCCTGTTTCACTTTTTCACGCCTGGCAGAATCGGGATCGCAAACATACACCAGGTTGACATCGGGAAGTGCCGAAAAGAACTGTGCCAAAGCGCGTCCCTGATTTCCGCAGCCGATGAGCCCCACGGATAACCGTTCATTCGCGCCACGCGCGACGGCAGCAGGTGCAACGAACGCGCTGGCCGCTGACGCAACACCAAGCTTGCCAACGTGTCCCATGAACTCTCGGCGCCCAACAATGCGTGATAGATTATTCATGGTGATCATCATGGCGGAGTGACCTGAAATGTAAACGCATTGGACTGCCCGGGCGTCACGGTAAATTCCAGACCGGACGTGCCGGGACTACTGAATTTACGGGCAATCCGGACCTCCGACCCGCCCGGTGGATCGCTGTCGTCGCGTTGTATCGCCGGCGCCGCGATCGCCACGCCGTGTCGTCCGGCCACTGCCCCATCACCTGGCTGGAAGGTTCCCATTCGGCACGTTCCGTCCTCCTCAATGATCCCGCTGGCACTCACTTTCTGATCGTAAGAACGAAACGTCACGATACCCCCGGCTACAGGCTTGCCGTCGGGAAACATCACCGTGCCGGTCACGTCATACGTTTGGAGCTTCTTGCCCGAACCACAACCCGCCAATAGCACGAACCCCGCCAACCATCCCACTGATTTCACCAACCGCAACCGATCGCTTCCCATTAATACTCCCCGGTGAGATTGGCATCGTTGCGTTGGGCAAGACGGCCGAGGGTTTCCAAATCAATTTCGACGCCCAAACTCTGCACGCTCCCATCGCACCGCACGAATTGGCATATGCCCGGATGCCAACTTCCGAAATAAACCCAGTCGGTGGGACGCTTCACCCCCTCGCCGATACGATCATCCGGCCCTCTGGCAATAGGAAAGTTTGGGCCAGCCAAACAAAAACTGCTGCCAAAGTCGCCGTTGTAAATCGAGACATCCGCTACCGCTCCGTACAGCGTTCCTGTGGGAATGTGCTTCTCACCTGCCAACAGCGTTTTACTCAGTCCATCGGTAATCTCCCGAAATTCAATACCCCCGCTCCAAGCATCGGTGTATTTGGGAAAAGTGATTGAGTTACCGATCACTCCGTTGATGATGTTCGGCTTGTTGCGATCCCAATCAGAGCCCCAGTTACCTGCGTAGTCGCCGCAAGCTCCCGGCGTGGATTCTCCGCCCTGGCTAACATCATTGGAAAGCGTTCCCGGAGACCTGGCTCGACTGGGACACAAATACATAGAGGGCGTAAATTCCCGGGCCGCCTTGTTAATCGGATGGTAATAGGAAGCGGGGAACTGGTAGACCCACAGGTTGTACGCGTCCCCTTCCTCCATTTGCGGCAAGATAAGAGCAAACCACGTTGCAGACTCGTTCCACCAGCGGCCTGGGGGCATCCTGCCGTAGGTGTCGTGGAAATTATGTACCGCCAGCCCGATTTGTTTGAGGTTGTTGGTGCAGTGTGTTCGTCGCGCTGCTTCTCGAGCGGCCTGCACCGCTGGCAACAAGAGGGCGACCAAAATGCCGATAATGGCAATCACGACGAGCAGTTCGACCAAGGTGAATGCACAGGGACGAGCCGCAAGCGTGCAACAGTGCCGTGGCCGCAGGTTTGGAATTTGGGTTTGCACGTCGCTGGCCAGAGGCAATCGCTGCTTGCTCCACGACACTTTTTTACTCTCGTTCATAAAAGATTCGGAGTGTGAGTTTGCGATCCATGCAACCTGCTCACCGACAAGTCGTAACACCACTTCAATTTTTTCGCATACATCCGGAAAATTGTCAATCAACGTTGATGTACGACGGTAGGATATGAAAAGAGACAATCCCACAAGCAGCAATGCCGCAGTAGCAGGTTCGGGAACGGCGGTCACACCATCACTGCTCACCGTTTGCGGTGCCGACTGATAGTGGGTCTTCCAAAGTGTGTAGTCGCTGCCGGCAACGGTTCCACCATCTCCGTTTCCGTGGAGTCTACCGTCTTCGGGCAAACCGAAATTGTCCATCCATACCGTGTAGTCCGCCGCATCCACCACGCCGTCGCCATTGTAGTCGCCGGCAATCTTGAAGATTACCGCCAGGTGCGCCTCGTAGTCCGCCAGCGTGGTGAGCGTCATCAGCCCGCCCGACCAACTGGTGCTGATCGGCACGGTACTCGGATATGCCTGAATCATGGTCGGCTCAAAGGCCAAGGGAAAACGGACCTGCATCCCGGTCCGGTCGAGTCCGGACAGGTCAGTCATGTGAAAAATAGTCTCGTCGGGCAACGGGTCAC
>Ga0310342_100003716_pt1 | contig 10101 bp, 7 predicted proteins | sample S15DNA20500_MG_FD_206155 | JGI IMG/M metagenome (GOLD analysis project Ga0310342, IMG submission 206155) | Marine microbial communities from station ALOHA, North Pacific Subtropical Gyre - S1503-DNA-20-500_MG | ecosystem: Environmental > Aquatic > Marine > Oceanic | place: Pacific Ocean: North...
AGGTCATAGCCGACCAGTAACGGCTTGCCGCACGAGGTGCAGAGATTCTGTAACCGGTCGATCTCGTGGTCGGTGCCGCAGGCGGCACAGCTCAGGCTGGTGTGCACGTTGGATCTCGACTTTCTTTCAGGCGAGGCGGGCCAGGGTGTTCGAGCCACCAAGCGTATCGAGCAGTCGAGCCGACGGCGAGCGAACCCAAACATGTCGCCGAATCAGGAGTGTGCCGCCTCGACCAGGCGGCTGATCCAATCCCCAACCCGGTTCAGTACCACCTCGCGGTCCTCGCCGTCGACGGCGATCGACTCGAGTTGCCCGACCAATGCCGATCCGACAATTGCTCCGTCGGCGTTGCCCTTGAGCGACATGACGTGCTCGGCCTGGCTGATGCCAAACCCGACGGCCAGGGGCAACTCGGTCCGAGTCCGCAGGTCGGCCAGTTGCGCGGACAACTCCGCCGGCAAGGCCTCGCGGGCTCCGGTCGTCCCGGCAACCGAGATGCAATACAGGAAACCGCTGGCGGTCGAGAGGATTCCGTCCAGTCGTGAGGTCGGCGTGGTGGGAGCCACCAGTTGCACGAGGTCGAGCCCCCGGTCGGCGACAACCGCCGCCAATTCCGCCGCCTCGTCGCCTGGCAGATCCGGTACGATCATCCCACTGAATCCAGCCTCGGCAGCCCGCGACACGAACTCGACCAGACCGCTTCGGAACACGATTGCATAGGAGACCATCGCCACCAGAGGCGGGATCGACTCGCGATCCAGTTCACCAAACCGGTTGAAAATCTCATCCACCCTCAGGCCCCGCTCCAGGGCCCGCTGGTAGGATGCCTGGATCACCGGACCGTCGGCAATCGGATCGCTGTAGGGAAACCCCACCTCGATCAGGTCGACGCCCCGGCGAGACAACTCCCCGACCACCGCCAGGGTGGTGTCCAGGTCCGGGTCACCGGCGGTGACGAACGGCATGAACGCCATCCGTCCCGCCTCACGCACCGAGGCAAACCGGGCAGCGATGCGAGTCGTGTGACTCATGTTGACAACGACTCCCCGGCTGCGGGATCGGACTGTTCGAGCAGTCGAGACACCTCGGTCACATCCTTGTCTCCACGTCCCGACAGGCAGACGACCACCGTCTGTGCAGGATCCATTCCAGCCGCGATCCGGCAGGCGTGTGCCACCGCGTGAGAACTCTCCACGGCGGGGATGATCCCCTCGGTCCGCACCAGCCGCCCGAAAGACTCCAACGCGTCGCCATCGACGACGTTGCCATACTGTACCCGGCCGGTCTCCTTCCAGTAACTGTGCTCCGGACCGACCCCGGGGTAGTCGAGTCCGGCCGAGACACTGTGGACATCCAGGGTCTGTCCATCGTCATCCTGAAGTACGTAGCTGAGGCTTCCGTGCAGGACCCCCGGCTGCCCGAAGCTCAACGGGCTCGCGTTCTCACCCGCACCCGCCCCCCGGCCGCCCGCCTCGACACCTTCCAACCGCACCCCCGCATCATCGATGAACGGGTAGAACATCCCCGCCGCATTCGACCCACCCCCGACACAGGCCACCACCACGTCGGGCAACTGCTGGAATGTCTCCAGGCACTGCCGCCGCGTCTCGCGGCCGATCACCGACTGGAAATCGCGGACCATCATGGGGAACGGATGAGGCCCGACGACACTGCCGATGACATAGTGAGTCGTCTCGACGCTGCCCATCCAGTCTCGCATCGCCTCGTTGATCGCGTCTCGCAACGTGCACGATCCACTCGAAACTCCCCGCACTTCCGCGCCCAGCATCCGCATGTTGTGCACGTTGGGCTGCTGCCGACGAATGTCCTCGGTGCCCATGTAGACGACGCACTCCAACCCGAACCGGGCACAGGCGGTGGCGGTGGCCACCCCATGCTGACCCGCTCCCGTCTCGGCGATCACCCGTGTCTTGCCCATCCGCCGGGTCAACAGCAACTGGCCTACGGTGTTATTGATCTTGTGGGCACCGGTGTGGTTGAGATCCTCTCGCTTCAGGTAGATCCGCCCCCCCCCGACCTCCGCCGTCAACCGCTCGGCGAAATACAAGGGGCTCGGTCGACCGACATAGCTGCCAAGCAGATGCTCGAACTCCGCACAGAATTCCGAGTCATCCCTCGCCTGCAGGTACGCGGTGGTCAACTCCTCAAGCGCCCGCATCAGCGTCTCGGGAACGAACCGCCGACCGAACGGACCAAATCGGCCAAATTCGTCGGGGACATGGCTGCTGGCAGTCGTCATCCGGGGCTCCGCGGCTCAGAAACGAGCAGGATGCCATTATTCTGGTCGGCCCCGAAACGGTCAACGGCCTCGGGCCCGAGAGGATTGCCGTGTTTGACACGCCACCCGACGGCTCGCATGATGGCCGCCTGCCAAACCACGAGCCTATTTCGGTCCGAGACGATCATGTTCCAGATGAAAATCCCCTCCGACGAAGCCGCCGTGGCACGGCTCTTCGAACGTGGTGAAGCAGCGATTCCCGGCGGCGTCTGCTCGAGCACGAGGAGAAACAAGGCGTGGGACTCGCCGGTCTACGCCCAGAGAGCCGCGGGCAGCCGCTTCTGGGATGTCGCCGGCCGCGAGTTCCTGGACTTCTCGATGAGCCACGGGGCGACTCTGCTGGGACACGCTCCTGAATGTCTCCGCCAGGTCTTCGAGACCGCCTGGGAACACGGTGTGCTCTGTAGCATGGACAGCCCGTTCCATGTCGATCTCGCCGAAGAACTCTGTCGGATCGTCCCTTGTGCCGAGCAAGTCCGCTTCACCAACTCGGGATCCGAAGCCACGTTGCATGCCCTGCGGCTGTGCCGGGCCGCCAGCGGCCGCGACAAGATCATTCGCTTCTTCGGCCATTTTCATGGCTACCACGAATTCACCTACATCGGTGGGCACCCTCCCGCCGACCAACTCAATGCCCATCCCCCCTACCGGGAGAGTGCCGGGATCCCCGAGTCGATGGCCGAATTGATCATCCCGGTCGAGTACAACAACCTCGAGGCACTCGAAGCGGTCGTGACCGCCCACGCCGCTGAAGCCGGCACACTGCTCATCGAACCGGTCGACTACAACTGCGGCTGTATCACCCCCGCCCCGGGATTCCTCGAAGCGACCCGCGTGCTGGCCGACGAGCACGACCTGATCCTGTTCTTCGACGAGGTGCAATCGTTCGCCAAGGCCAGCCCGGGTGGCGCACAACAAGACTTCGGAGTGACACCCGACATCTGCACCATCGGAAAATCACTCGGCGGCGGCCTGCCGCTCTCGGCGATCGCCGGCCGGGCCGAGTTGATGACACTCTACGCTCCCTCCGGTCCCGTGGCACACTCGGGCACCTTCAACGCCCCGCTTCCCTCGATCCTCGGTGGCCTCGCCTTCGTCGACCACATCAAGCGGCCGGGGTTCTGGAAGACCATCGGGGGGCTGGGTGAGGTACTGTTCACCGAACTCGAAGAAATCGCCCGTCGCAGTCCGGTGCCGGTCCGGTTCCAACACCACGGCAGCCGCTTCGGGATCATCTTCGGCACCCGCGAACCGGTCACCAACTACTCGCAGGCCCTGGTCCACGATCCCGAGACAATGATCGAGTTCTGTCGCCAGACAACCGCCCGCGGGGTCTATTTCCACGATTACGGCGGCGGCCCCTGCCACCACGGCTACTCGCTGGCTCATTCGCTCGAAGAGATCCACCAGGCCCTGTCGGCCATCGACGACTCGCTACAGGCGATGAGCTGACCGGCCACGATGGATCGGGCTTGCTTTTGATCCGAACCTGCTACATTAGGTCCATGCCGGTCAAGGTCCGTTGCCGCCAGTGCGAGAAGGTCTTCGCCGCGCCCGATCGGGCACGGGGCAAGGCGGTTCGCTGCCCCGGGTGTCGTGAACCGGTCAAGGTTCCGACGGGCAAACGGAAACAGTCCGGCGACGCAAGCGAGGACGAGAGCTCCGCTGACCTCTCGGTGTTCTCGTCACTGGATCTCAGCCAGGCCGAAGACAAAAAGGCTCGACTTTGCCCGAAGTGTGCCTCGGAAGTCAGCACCGAGGACCGCATCTGCCCCCACTGCCACATCAACCTGCAAACCGGAGTCGTCAGTTCCCGGATGCAGAAACGGCTCAAGCGCAAGGGGCCCAACCCGGTGCTGTTCTACAAGGCCGCCTGGGCTGACTCGTGGCGGTTTATGCTCTCCAACCAGCGACTGGCCATCCAGACCTGGATCGTCAACACCGGCGTTGCCCTGCTTCAGGCCGGGATGGTCTTCGTCGCGTTCTGGATCGTCGTCACCTTCCTGCCAAAAGTGACAACCGAAATGGAGCAGATGCGGCAGGGAGGCGCGGGCCAGGAGGACGAGCCCTACAAGGTGCCCCTGCTCTCGCAACTGCTGCTGGCCGACGGATTCCAGATCCTGAGCGGCCTGACCCTGCTGCTCTACATGATCGTCACCGGCTGGATCTGGACGATGGCCGTGCAGATCACTCGCACCACGCTGGCTCGAAAAACCCAGGCCAAGCGACTCGCGTTCCAATTCGTCGACTCGCTGGCCAATGGGTTCAAGATGTACTTCTGGGGAGTGATCTTTCCGCTGCCGGTGATGATCATCGCCGCTCCGTTGATGATGCTGTTGGCCGTTGGGGCCACCGCACTTTCGGCCGGCAATATGCCCACGGGCGCCGCCCTGATGGCCATCCCCGTGCTGATCATCGGCGGAATCGTCAACCTCGTGATCTTGCTCTCGATCCCCTCAGTCCTGGCCCACATGGCCCAGAAACACACCTACAAGGCTTGGTCACTTCCCCTGATGGCGTTCACCGCCGTCCGTAACATCGCCCCCACGCTGTACCTCGGGCTGATCGGCCTGGTGGCCGTCATCCTGCCCGCCGCCGTCTTCGTAGGTGGGATCGCCGTCGTCCAATTCGGACTCAGGGAAGCGTTCGGACCGCCCCAATTGCTCGCCTGGACGGAATTGATCGGTTTCAACGGGGCCGCTGATGGCGCCGTCGAAGGTGTCCCCACCTTTCCCTGGAAACCCGTCGGTGGCTACCTCGTGACCGTCATCATCGGATCACTGGTCGGAGCCTACGCGATGATCTTCTGGATGAGAGCCGTGGGACTCTTTGCCTACTACTACCAACAACGGCTGGGGCTGGTTAAGCGGACCCTCCCCGGAGAACTCGCAGGGTTCTGGGCCCGCTACATCGCCGTTCTGGTCGACTTCCTGATCATCGCCGTGGTGGGGTGGATCTTCGAGCCGATCGAACTGTGGAAGATGAACGAAAAGGGCAAGCTGCTCGCGGTGCTCATGATTGGGCTGGCCGTTTTCTTCATCTCTCAATACGGCTTCGTATTGGGAATTGGGCTCGGCTACCTCGCCCTGCTGCCCTTCTGCGGGTTCAGCTACTTCGCCCGTTCCGAGTGCTCCAAGGAACAGGCGACGTTGGGCAAGGAAGCGGTGGGGATCATGGTCACAGGTCCCAACGGCGAGAGACTGACATTCGCGAAGTCGAGCCTGCGGGCCGTCATGAAACTGCTCCTCCTGAAAGTCTCCTTCGTCGCCGGGTTCACTCCGAAGAAACAGGCCCTGCACGACATGGTCGCCGGGACACTGGTCGTCTTCCGGGGCGATCTCGACCGCGAGTGAGTCGTCCCGAAAGGTCCGTGGGCCGCCACCGTTGACACCCCCCCGGGGCGATCTACAATTGGAAGTCGAACCGCGTCAACGGCCTGATGGAATCTCCGTCGGGTGCCTCACGCGGCCTGCCAGGTGGCCCGGCTGGCCACCGTCTGTCCGGATCCCGTGCTGCCGGCACCGGCCGACTCGTCGGCAACGTTTCCCGGACCTCCCTCCCGATCGCTGCCCCCTTCCGTAAACTCATCACACGCCATGGTCGCCAGAAACTCCAAGGACCTCTTCGACGAAAGCACAATGAGCTTCGGGGACCACCTCGAAGTTCTCAGGCTGCATCTGTTCAAGGCCCTGATCGGGCTGGTCCTCGGGATGATCCTGACGCTGGTCTTCGGCGACCGCCTGGTCGCGGTCATCCGTGCGCCGATCGACGATGCCCTGCGGGCCCAGGGAATCTCCAGCCAGGACGACATCGGCGGCTTCAACCTCTGGGACCAACTCAAGTCGTGGGTCACCGGAGAACCCATCTACGACGGGAAATCACAGATCACCGGTGAGGGCGTCCGGGCCCTGGCAGCGTTGCCGTCACTCAAGGAAGTTGAACTGGCCGGCACCAGCGCCGCCACCGCGGACCTGCAGGCCCTCGACAAGGCTCGCCCCGAACTGCTCATCCAGGCCAATGCCGTGTCCGTCGCCGGTCTGACCGGCCTGGTCGAATTCGGAGTCCGCTGCCAACTCAACGGCCAACACCAGGTCACCTCCGTCGCACTTTCCGGACCCGAGATCAACGACGAACACCTCCAACAACTCGACCCCGCACGTCTCGAATCCGTCATCGCACTCGATCTCCGCGACGCCAGCATCACCGACGAAGGGCTTGAACACATCGTCCGGCTCACGGGTCTTCAACGACTCAACCTCACCGGCACCGCCGTGACCGACGATGGAATCGGCGCCATCACGGCACTCGCCGGACTCAAGACACTGCTCGTCTCCAGCCCCGAGGTGACCGATGACGGGCTCGAGATCATCACCGGGTTGAGCCAGCTCGAGGAACTCAACCTGGTCGGCACCTCGATCACCGACGAGGGACTCGAACACCTCGCCGCTCTCAAGTCTCTCACCTCCCTGGCCATTTCCGGCGGCGGGATCACCGACACGGGGCTGGCGTCGGTGGTGGCGAGGTGCCCGACACTGGTGCGACTGGAACTTGCCGGCACCCGTATCTCCAACAGCGGCCTCGAATCGCTCAAGGGGCTCAAGGCCCTCGAAGCACTCAACCTCAACATCGACTCCAACTCCGTCAGCCAGACCGGGAGCGAGGCATTCGTTTCGGTCAGTGAACAATCCAGCGTCATCGTCTACGTCCGTCCGACCCAACTCGCCAATGTGCTCCATCGAGCCGATCCGGTGCGGTTCGAAGAACCGGTCGCAATCCCCAACGAGAGACCCGTGCCACTGCAGTTGGTCGCCAACGAGTTCGCCATTTTTCGTACAACCGCCGATCGCATGAACAAGCCGATCACGCTCAACGTGCAGGAAGCCTTCATGACCTACCTCAAGGTCGCGTTGATCGGTGGCATGGTGTTGACCAGTCCGTGGATCTTCTACCAGGTCTGGTTGTTTGTCGCTGCCGGGCTCTACCCCCACGAGCAACGCTACGTCTACGTTTTTCTCCCCTTCTCGCTGGTGCTGTTCCTGGGCGGCATTCTCTTCTGCTTTTTCCTGGTCTTCCCGTTTGTGCTGACCTTCCTGCTGGGATTCAACGACTGGCTTGGTGTCACCCCACAGATTCGACTCTCCGAGTGGATCTCCTTTGCCGTGATGCTGCCACTGCTCTTTGGGGTCAGCTTCCAGTTGCCACTGGTGATGCTCTTCCTCAATCGACTCTCGATTCTCGATGCCGAGACCTTTCGGGAGAAACGACGTATCGCCATTCTGGTCATCTCGATCATCTCGATGATGCTCACGCCCGCCGATCCGGCCAGCATGGTGATGATGATGTTCCCCCTGATCGTGCTGTACGAGCTGGGCATCTGGCTCTGCCAGTACATGACCAACAGGAACCCCTTCGAGCCGGCGACCATCTGAAACGTCTCCTCCGCGAAGGCCGTCCTCGACCCCGATTTCCGTCCAACACACGATTCTCAAGGAGACTGCCCATGACAATTTCGCGGCAAGCCCTTCGTTTCACCTCGCTCACCCTCGTTGGACTACTCGGCCTGGCCATCGGAGCCATCCCCTTCGGGGAGGGTTCCGGCGCAAAAGCCGAAGAGAACGACCGGAAACCGGCGAAGGTGTTTGAATTGAGAACCTACACGACCGCTCCGGGCAAACTCGACGATCTCCACAAGCGTTTCGCCGACCACACGATGAAGATCTTCGCCCGGCACGGCATGAAGAACATCGTCTACTGGACGCCCGATGACCCCAAGCTCAAGGCCAACACGCTGGTCTACGTGATCGCTCACAAGGACCGAAAGGCGGCCAAGAGGAGCTGGGACGCGTTCCGCAAGGATCCCGAGTGGAAGAAGGCATTCGCCGCATCGCGGAAGAACGGCCCGATCGTTACCAAGGTCGTTTCGCAGTTCCTCAACCCGACCGACTACTCGCCCGTCAAGTGACCCTCCGATGGCCCTTCCGACCCTGGCCTGGACCGGCGACGCGGCCACCGGCCACCTGGTGCTGCTCGACCAGACCCGGTTGCCGCTGGAAGTCCGGCAGCACCCCTGCCGGCAACTCGAGGACGTGGTCAAGTCGATCAAGAGCCTGAGGGTCAGAGGTGCTCCGGCGATCGGTGTCGCCGCCGCCTACGGAGTCGTGATCGGACTGCAAACAGCCCGTGGGAGTTCGCGCGAGCACTTCGAAAGGCAACTGGCCGAGGTCACCACCGAACTGGCCGACAGCCGGCCCACCGCGGTCAATCTCAACTGGGCACTGGTCCGGCTGGGCAACACCGCCGCGAACAATGAGTCACTCGAACCAGCTGCTCTTCACGACCTGTTGCTCGAGGAAGCCGCGGCGATCCAGGAGGAGGACCGTCAGACGTGCGAGGCCATTGGCCGTCACGGTGCCGAGTTACTCACCGACGGCATCGGCGTGCTGACTCATTGCAACGCCGGAGGACTCGCCACCGCCGGCTCGGGCACCGCGCTGTCGGTGCTGTTTGCGGCCGCCGACCAGGGCCGAGAGATCCGGGTCTATGTCGATGAAACCCGGCCCCTGCTGCAGGGAGCCCGGTTGACCACCTGGGAACTCATTCGCCACGGCATCCCCACCACGCTGATCTGTGATTCGATGGCCGCCTGGGCCATGCGACAGGGACGTGTGCAGATGGTGATCACGGGAGCCGACCGGATCGCCGCCAATGGCGATGCGGCCAACAAGATCGGAACCTACGCCCTGGCCGTCCTCGCGCGAGAACACGACGTGCCCTTCTATATCGCCGCTCCACAAAGCACGTTCGATCTTTCGATCGGTTGCGGGGATGAGATTCCCATCGAGGAACGGGCCGGAGACGAGATTACTCGAGGATTCGGGCGGCAAACCGCTCCCGATGACGTCGAGACCTGGAACCCAGCTTTCGATGTCACTCCCGCTGAACTGATCACCGCCCTGGTGACCGAGCGGGGTGTGATCGAACCGGTCACCCGAGAGCAGATCGACCAGGTACTGGGCAACCACGGAGCCCGGTGATGACAGTTCGCAACGTCCTGGTGCTCGGCAATTCACCCCACGCCGCTGGACTGCTCGAAGAACTCGACCGCGACCCTTCCAGCCAGGTTTGCCCTGATGGTTCCGAGCTCCCCGACCTGGTGATCCTGGCCGGAGCCGAGGAAGAACACCTGGCCATGGCGCTCTCGCTCCTGGAAAGCGATCGGCCACTGGTACTCGTCGCCGGACCGCACCTGGGTCCTGCCGTCGTACACCGACTGTCCCTCGTCGCAGCCGATACCGGCTCCCCGGTCCGCTGCTGGATGCCCGCCGTGGAAGGACTCCAACCCGTCGGTGAACCAGCCGGTCCCGTGTACTCGCTGAGGCTCGATCGGGCCGACAATCGTCCGATCGAAACCCTGCTCTTCGACGACCTCGCACGGATCGGCCGACTCGCCGGCCGGTTCAACCAGGTCACCGCCACGCTCGGAGCCGCCGCCACCGTCACCCTGAATGCCGACGACGGGACGACCGCCACCTGGACACTGCGGCCCACCGATGGACCCGCCAACGCCGAGTTCCTCCTCGGGGACACACCACTCGAACTGGACAAAAAAACGCCACCCGATCCAGCAATCGGCTGGACTGAAATCGCAACCGGAATGAGTCATCTCGAGCTCGACGAACTCGTTGACGTGATCGAGACATTCACGGCGATCCAGGAATCCTCGCGGCGACGACGAGCCATCGAACTGCACCACGAACCCGCATCCGAGCGAACCGTTTTCAAGAGCCAGATGACAGCGGCCA